>JRHI01002153.1_pt1 | contig 14238 bp, 13 predicted proteins | sample 215371 | NCBI WGS metagenome assembly JRHI01 (sample SAMN02929681, study PRJNA255918) | sediment metagenome | biome: cave system; feature: Ice Cave; material: Sediment; isolation source: sediment from deep within a dark volcanic ice cave with no known source of... ...
TTTCCCAATCCCGACCCACATCCATGCCGGGAGGCCCCCATTTGGCGGTGTAGGGGTTGGCGAGCCCGAAGGAGATCACCATGCCGACGATGAGCGAGCCGACCAGCGAGCCGATGATGCTGCCCAGTCCGCCGATCACGCTGATGGCGAACGCCAGCACCAGGACCTCGGAGTCCATGTCGCTGCTCACCACCTGGCTCGGCGCCACGATGGCGCCGCCCAGCCCCGCCAGCCCGGCGCCGATCATGAAGACGATGGTGTAGAGCAGGGGCACGTTGACACCGGCTGCCGACAGCAGCACGGGGTCGCTCACCGCCGCCCGGATGTTGCGCCCCAGTGGGGTGCGGAAGAGCAGCAGGTAGAGACCCGCGGCGATGGCCACCGCCACCGCGATCTCGAAGAAGCCGTAGACGGAGTAGCCGTTGCCGGCGATCTGGACCGACCCGTCCAGCCCCCGAGGCGGGCGGATGGTCCTGAAGTTGGCCCCGAAGATCAGGCGCACGGCTCCGGCGAACACCAGCGTCAGCGCGTAGGTGCCGAGCAGCTGGAGCAGCGGCTCACGACCGTAGACGCGCCGCAGCACGACGACCTCGACGACCGCCCCGATCGCCCCGGTGATCGCCACGCCGAGGAGCAGCCCGCTCCAGAAGCCGGCGACCGCTCCCGCTCGCTCCGCGGCGAGCGCGGTGACGAAGGCGGCGATCATGTACAGGGAGCCGTGCGCCATGTTGATGACCCGCAACGCCCCGAAGACCAGGGAGAGGCCGGCGGCGACGATGAAGAGGTAGGCGGCCTCGGAGAGGCCGCTGACCGTGAAGAGCAGGAGCTTGCCCAGGTTCATCGAGGTGCCGTTCGTGCCAGCGAGCGAGCCGGTCAGCAGTTGGCGAAGTCGTCGTTGCCGCACTGCCCGGCGCGGAGCTTCCTGACCAGCTCGACGGGCATGATGATGTCGTCACCCTTCAGGTTCACGGAGTCCTTGAAGATGGGGAACGGGAAGGTCCCGCCGCTCGCGACGGTGGTCCCGATGGTCTCCCCCACGTTGGCCTGCTGATCCTCGCTGCGCACCGTGACCGGGTAGCCGCGCAGGCTGTCGAGCGGATGTCCGACCAGCTGCTTCTTCACCTGGTCGGCATCCAGGCTGCCGGCGGCGTTCGCGGCCCCGGCCCAGAGCAGGACCGCGTCGTAGTCCATCACCGCCCAGTCGGACGGGTACTCGTTGTTGAAGCGGGCCCGGTAGCGGGTCACGAACTCGTCCATCCGGGGATTGCCCAGCGCGAAGAATGGCGCCCGGCTGTACAGCCGCATGTTCAGCGGATACCGGTCCTTCAGGGTCTGCAGCTCGTCCACGCTGGCCAGCGTGGTCATCGGGAACTTCTCGAAGAACCGCGGGTCGGTCTGAAGGGCACGCTGGATGAACCCCAGCTGGCTGGCGGCGAAGATGTTGGAGTAGACCAGGTCGGGCCCGTCGGCCTGGATCTTGGAGATCACCGGGCCCCAGTCGGTGGTGTTGAGCGGCACGTACCACTCGGACGGCTGGTTGACGATGGTGGCGTCGGGGTTGGCCCTGCGGAGCGCGGTCACGAAGGCGTTGGTCTCGGAGCGGCCGAAGAGGTAGTCGGGCGAGACCACGAACACGTTCTTGATCTTCCGACGACCCGTGTCGGTGCCCGCCGCCACACCCTCCATGTAGGTGTTGGGGACCAGCGAGATCCAGTAGGGGTTCACCAGGCTGGGGCTGGTGGTGAGCTGATAGCTGTTGCAGGTGGCCGCGATGGTGAGCACCCTGTTCTGCCGGGTGATCGGCGTGAGCGCCTGGCACTGCGCCGAGGTGACCGGGCCGAAGAGGGCGGAGACCTGCTCCTGGAGCACCAGCTCCTTGGTGTTCTCCACCGCCTTGTTGACGTCGGTGTTGTCGTCGAGGATGCTCACCGCCAGCTTGTAACCGGCGACGCCGCCCTTGGCGTTGACGTCGTCGACGGCCATCCTCACCGCCTGGCTGATGGCATGCCCGTACAGGGCGGACTGTCCGGTGAGCGCGGTCGTGAGCCCGATCTTCTTCGTGCCCTTGAAGCTCTGGCCGCCGCCCCCGGCGGTCGAGCCGCCACAGGCCGTGCCCACCAGGACCGCGCCGAGCGCACCGGCGATCCAGCGGATCGCCCGAGGAGAACGTGCGCGCACCCGCGTTCCTCCATGCGAGATGGTGGCAGTGCCTGACCCCGGCGGCGTGGGCGTCGCCTATCCGGACTCTCGGATCGTAGCCGATCGACAGGGGGCCGGTCGATCACCGGCAGACAGTCCGCCTTCAGCCCCGCTTAAGCCGTCTCAGCCGGCCTTCAACCCCCACCCAGAGACCGTTCAGCCGCCCCGCCCACCATCACACCCACAGCCCCGCCACACCAGGGAGCGGGCCACGAACGGGGGGGTCGGACATGATCACGGAGCAGGGGACCAGCACCCAGGCACAGACCGCGATGCGCCTCTGCTTCATCGTCGAGGAGCGCTATCGGGCCGACGGGATGCCGCTGGCGGTGGTCGACCAGCTTCGAGCCTGGGGACACGACGTCACCGTCCTCGAACCCCAGTCGTCGGCCACCTGCCTCAGCGAGTTCGCCGGCGGCGTCTACGACGCGGTGGTGCTGAAGACCGTGTCCGACGGGCCCGGACTCAGCATCCTCGAGGCCGCCGCGGCGCTCGGCGTCACCACCATCAACGACCCCGGCGCGATCCGCATGGTCCGCGACAAGGCGGTGGCCGCGGCCGTCGCCCAGGCCCACGGCCTGCCCTTCCCGCGCACCTGGTTCCTCACCGACCTGCGCCTGCTCGAGCAGATCCCCGCCTCCGACTACCCGCTGGTGGTCAAGCCGAGCAACGGCAGCGCCTGCCGCTCCATCCATCTGCTGCACAGCCCCGCCGACCTGCCCGCGCTGCGCGACGCCGCGGACAGCGAGGACCGGTTCTTCCTGGCGCAGCAGTACATGGCCAACCCCGGACACGACGTCAAGCTCTACAACACCGGCCGGGAGATCTACGCCACGGTGCGGCGGTCGCCGCTGCACCCCGACGAGCCGGTCAGCGAGCGGCTGGTGCCGCTGACCCCTGAGCTGCGGCGGATCGCCGCGCAGGTGGGCCGGGTCTTCGGCCTCGACATCTACGGGGTCGACGTGGTCGAGACCCCGGACGGCTGGATGATCCTCGACATCAACGACTTCCCCAGCTTCGGCCTGGTCCCGGGTGCGGTTCGCTCGATCGCCCAGGCCGTCCTCGAGCTTGCCGCGCGCGCGGCGGGCCTGCCGGTTCCCGCCGAACCCCGCGACACCGTCGCGGCGGCGCTGCACGTCGTCGAGCCCGCCACCACCCCGGAGCTGGGTGAGGCGATGGAGATGGAGATGGAGATGGAGATCTGCCTGCTGACCGACCGTCCCGACCACCCCGTGCTCGCCGCCGCGATGGAGCAGCTGCGCCGCCGCCACCGGGTGCGGGTCGTGGACCCGCAGCGGCTGGATGCCGCCGCGGTGGAGCGCGAGCTGCGCGCTCCCGCCGACCTGTACCTGCTCAAGTCGCACACCCCCGCCGCGCTGGCGATCGCCCACCGTCTCGAGGAGCGCGGCGTGCCGGTGCTCAACGGCGCCCTCTCCACCGCCCGCTGCCTCGACCGGGTGGCGCTGGCCCGCCTGCTCGAGGGGTCGGGACTGCCCACCCCGCGCACCTGGAACCCCGGCCGCCTGCGCAGCCTGGCCACCCAGCACGACCCGGTGTTTCCGCTCATCGTGAAGAGCCGGCACAGCCGCCGCGGCGACCTGGTCACCCGGGTCGACGACGCCGCCGGGCTGGCCGCGCTGCTCCCGCAGTGGGGCGACGAGCCGGTGGTGGCCCAGGAGTTCCTCCCCGGAGACGGCTGGGACGTCAAGCTCTGGGTGACCGGCGAGACGATCTTCGGCGCCCACCGCCGCACCCCGCTCGAGCCCGGCGCGTCGCGCGAGACCGTGGCCATCCCCGACCTGCCCGCCGAGTGGGTGCGGATCCTGGAGCGCATCGGGTCGGTGTTCGACCTCTCCCTCTTCGGCGTCGACCTGCTGCTCACCGAGCGCGGACCGATGGTCATCGACGTCAACGCCTTCCCCGGCTTCCGCGGCGTCCCCGGCGCCGCCGAGGCGCTGGCGGCGCTGGTGGAGAGCTCGGCCGGCCGCCGGCTCCAGGTCGCCTGAGGCGCCGTCCGATTCAGCGGGGCATCAGCCGTTGGGGCGGTGCGGCTTCAGGGCCTCCGCTCATCCTGTGTCCATCCCAACCGCCCATCCAGAGGGAGCACCCCGATGTCCTTTCCCCGCTTCCTCCTCACCAACCTCCGCGGTCAGCGGCTGCGGGTCGCCGTCGCCATCGCCATGACCTTCGGGCTCGTGGCCACCGACATCCTGGTCGCCTTCCCGCTCAAGTTCATCCTCGACAAGGTCGCCCACCACCAGGACCCGGTGTTCCCCTTCGCCGGCGCGCTGCTCGGCGCCCTCGACCGGCTCGGGGGCCGGGACGAGCTCCAGCCCAACGAGGTGCACACCCAGCTCGCCGTCATCGCCTTCGCCGGGATCGTGTTCCTCACCCTCAGCATGCTCAACGCGCTGATGACCCACCTCCAGCTGCGCATCGCCGCCTCCACCGCCCAGAACCTGGGACAGCGGCTGCGCACCACCGTCTTCGCCCACCTCGAGCGCCTCCCCCTCGACTGGCATGGACGCCAGCGCACCGGCGACCTGGTGCAGCGCATCACCGGCAACGTCGCGGACATCGAGAAGCTGGTGACCGACGGGCTCGTCGACCTGCTCAGCGGCATCCTCACCCTGAACGGGATCGTCGTGGTGATGGCGCTGCTCAGCTGGCAGTTCACGGTGGTGTCGATGGTGATCGCGCCGCCACTCTTCGTCATCGTCGTGCGCTACACCCTGGCGATCAAGGCGGCGGCGAAGCGCACCGCCAGGGCCGCCGGGCAGGTCGCCGAGGTCGCGTCCGAGGACCTGAGCGCGATCGCCGAGGTGAAGGGCTTCGCCCTCGAGGAGCGTGAGGAGCAGAACTTCGCACGCCACGCCGACCGGCAGCGCGCCGCAGGCTCGCGTGGCGGGCGGCTGCAGGCCGAGTTCTCCCCGCTGGTGCTGGCGCTGCTCGCCGCCGGCAACGCCACCCTGATCACCATCGGCGGATGGATCGCCGCCGGTCACGGCCACCGCTTCGGGCTCGGCTTCCTCACCGTGCCCGAGGGGGCGGTGACGGTGGGCTCGCTGACCGTGTTCCTCGCCTACTCCAAGCTGCTCTACCAACCGATGAAGAACCTCTCCAAGCTCATGAACCTGACCTCGGGCGCCGCCTCCGGCGCCGAGCGGCTGCAGGAGATCCTCGACGAGATCCCCGAGATGGTCGAGCCGGTGCGCGTGTACCAGGGGCGCGACCGGGKGCGCGGCGAGGTCACCCTCCGCAACGTGGTGTTCGGCTACGACGCCGGCGGGCCGGTGCTCCGCGGTGTCGACCTGCACGTGCCCGCGGGGCGGCGGATCGCGCTGGTCGGGCTGTCCGGGTCCGGCAAGACCACGCTGGTCAAGCTGATCCCGCGCTTCTTCGAGGCCTGGTCGGGCTCGGTGCTCGTCGACGGCATCGACGTCGAGGACTATCCGCTCGACGTGCTCCGCGACAACATCAGCCTGGTGCTCCAGGACTCCGTGCTCTTCGAGGGCACGGTGCGCGAGAACATCGCCCTCGGCCGGCCCAACGCCACCGACGAGGAGATCGCCGCGGCGGCGCGCAAGGCGCACATCCACGACACCGTGATGGCCCTGCCCGGCGGCTACTCCGCCCACGTCCGCGAGGGTGGCAGGAACTTCTCCGGCGGCCAGCGCCAGCGCCTCGCCATCGCCCGGGCGATCCTCCGCGACGCTCCCATCCTCATCCTCGACGAGCCCACCGCCAGCCTCGACGTCGAGGCCGAGGCGGAGGTGATGCGCGCGCTGCAGACGCTGGTGCGGGGGCGCACCGTGCTGATGATCTCCCACCGCCTCAGCACCCTCGGCAGCGTCGACGAGATCGTGGTCCTCGACCGGGGCCGGGTCGCCGAGCAGGGCACCTATGCCGAGCTCAGCCGCGCCGGAGGGCTCTTCGGCCGCCTGCTCCACGAGCAGAACCGCTACAGCGCCGGCGGCCTGGGCCGCGGCCGCACCGGAACCCGGCAGGTGACCGGGGTGCACACCGTGGTGCCGGCGCCGGCCGCCGCCGCCCCGGCCGGCTCGTGGGAGCGGCTGATCAGCGGCCGAGCCCCTGGCGGATGACCTCGTCGCTCACCCCGCGGGGCCGGCGAACTCCCAGAGATCGAGCAGGCCGTTCCCTGCCGTCGCGCCGGTGCCGTGGCCGGCGGCCTGGGCGACCACGAGCCGGTCGACGTTGGTCCAGGCGATCCGGGGCACCCCAGCGTGGTCGACATAGCAGAAGAGGTGGCCGTGCGCGGTGGGAGAGGTGATCGCGTCCTGGACCTCGCCGGCGGTCGGGTAGTCGGAGGCGGCGAAGAACCCCGATCCCGGGTCGCTGCAGGCGCCCGAGTGGGCGGCCGACAGCGGCCTGCCGGTCTCGCTCTGGATGGTGAGGGCGAGCACGTGATGGAAGTGCTCCTCCAGGTCCCGGTAGTTCGCGAATCCCTGGTACACGATCGACGTTGCGCCGGGATGGTCGGGGGTGACGCCGCACTCGACCTCGGCGATCGCCCTCGCGTAGTGGGTCCCGTAGCGATGGCAGCCGGCGGCGAAGGCGGGGAAGCGGGCCATCAGCGTCCGCTCCGCGGCGTCGGGGAAGGGGCCACGCTGCGGCTGCGGACCACCGGGGCCGAGCGCCGGGCTCGAGCTCGAGCTCCAGGGGTGGAGGAGGAGGCCGCCGAGGGCGACGGCGAGCACCACCACCACCGCGACGGCGCCGAGCAGCACCCGGCGCCGCCACCGGGGGGCGGGGGATGACCCGGCCGGCTCCCCGGCCTCAGCCGGGATCGGCCCCGGGGGCGGCGCCGGCGCCCCGGTCCGGCGCGGCGGGGCGGCGACCCCGGGGTCGCGCCCTCGGATCGCCCGCTCCAGGCTCTGGAGCTCGGGGCCGGGGTCGAGCACGCCGCGGGCGTCGCGGAAGGCGGTCAGCGCCTCGGCGGTGCAGCCGCAGCGGTGGAGGGCGAGCATGAGCTCGCCGAGGAGACGCTCGCGGCGGGGGTGGGCGGCGACCAGCGCTCCCAGCTCCGCCACCACCGCGGCGTGCCGCCCGAGCTCGAGCTCGGCGGCGATACGGTCCTCGACGACGCTGAGGCGGCGCTCGTCGAGGCGAGCGGCGAGGGTGCGGGCCTCGCCCTCCAGGGCGACGTCGCCGAGGGCGTCGCCGCGCCAGAGGGCGAGGGCTGCCCGCAGCCTCTCCGCCGCCGCCGCGGGGTCGCCGTCGAGCAGGCGCCGGCCCTCGCCGGCCAGCTGCTCGAATTGGTCGAGGTCGAGCATTCCCGCGCCGACCTGGAGCAGGTACCCGTCGTCGCGGGCGGTGAGCAACCCGGGTGCCCGCCGGTCGCGCTCCGGCTCGAGCAGCCGGCGCAGCGCGGCGACGTGGGTCAGGAGCGCGGCCTCCGCCCGCCCCGGGGCGGCCTCCCCCCACAGTGCCGCGGTCAGGGTCTCGACCGACACCACCCGGTTGGCGTGGAGCAGGAGCATGGCGAGCAGGGCGCGCTGCCTGCCGCCGCCCAGGCTGAGCGGCCTCTCGCCATCCCAGACTTCCAGCGGGCCCAGCACCCGGAAGTCCATCGCGACATCCCCCCTTCAGCGCGGAGCGCCGCGCAGTCCCAGTGTGACGGCTGCCGGCCTTCAGCGCAGCATCAGCGCCTTCAGAGCGTCCTCAGCACCACGGCAGGAGGCCTTCAGCACCGCGCGGCACCCTGTGGGCATGGACACCGCGCTGCTGATGGCACTGCTGCTGGCACTGGTCTGGATCTGCGCGCTCACCGCGCTCGGCGACGACCCGGGGCCGGCCGAGGAGGGAGGGCGATGGACCGCGTGAACCGCCTGCGACCCGTCGGGCTGCTGCTGCTCGCCGTCGTCCCGCTGCTGGCCGGCTGCGGATTCGAGGAGCCGCCGCTGCAGATCCTCACCCGCGAGCCGCTGACCCGGGTCCACATCCCTCCGATCGAGGGGCGCACGGCGCTGATGGACGCGATGGTCGTCGACCCCGAGACCCACCTCCTCTACGTCGCCGACGGCACCGACCCGGCGCACCCGGGCGTCGACGTGCTCGACGTCAGCGGCCCGGCGGCCGCCTACCGGCGGACCATCTCCACCGGCGACAGCTTCCCCAACGGCCTGGCGCTCGTCCCCGAGCTGCACCGGCTCTACACCGGCGACGACGACGGCAGCGTGTCCGTCGTCGACGTGGACCCGGCGTCGCCCCGGTTCCACACCGTGATCGCCACGATCACCACCGAGCACACCGGCGCCGCCGACCTGCTCGCCTACGACCCCCGCGAGCACCGCGTCTTCGCGGCGTACCCCGCCGACGGGATGCTGGTCGCCATCGACACCGACACCAACCGGGTGGTGGCGCGCATCACCAACCTCGGCACCATCCACCAGCCCCTCTACGATCCCGCCGACGGGATGCTCTACATCGGCGAGATCGACGGCAACCAGCTGCTGCGCATCGATCCCGGCAGCAACGCGGTGGTCGGGCACCTCGCCATCGAGCCGCCCTGCGAGCCCCACGGCCTCGCCGTCAACCCGCGCACCAACCAGGGGATGATCGGCTGCGCCAACCGCGACCAGCCGCTGACCATCGCCTGGGACTTCGGCGCCGGGAGGCCGATCCGCACCTTCGACGTCGCCGGCGCCGGCGACCTGCTGACCTACGACCCGAGCAGCAACCACTTCCTCTTCGCCGCCTCGAACTACGCGCCCGCGGAGATGGCGGTGTTCAGCGGCTCTCCGATCGAGTTCCTCACCGCGGTGCCGACCAGCCACAAGAGCCACACCGTCGCCTACGACGCGGCGCACCGGATGATCTACACGCCGGACGGCATCGCGCATCAGGCCGGCCTCTACGGCTTCGCCGACCCGGTCGGGCGGTGATCGAGCGGCGCCCCAACCCCCGCCGTGTTACTAGCCCCCCCAATAGTAGGACTTCCTAGTATTATGGCCGGGAGACCGACCACATCCAAGGGGGCAGCACATGGCCTGGCAGCAGGAGCAGGGGGAGGAGGTTCGCGTCGAGGCGGCGCCCGACGGGAGCGAGGACATCGAGGCCGGCCGGCGGCGCTGGCAGGCGGCATACGACGCCGCCACCGCCGCCGGACGGGTTCGTGATGCCGACTTCACCACCCTGAGCGGCAGCGAGGTCGATCCCGTCTACGGCCCTCGGCCCGGCGACAGCTATGCCGGCTTCGAGCGCATCGGCTGGCCGGGCGAGTTCCCGTTCACCCGCGGGCTGCATCCCACCGGCTACCGGGGGCGGCCGTGGACGATGCGCCAGTTCGCCGGCTTCGGCAACGCGCGGCAGACCAACGAGCGCTACAAGATGATCCTCGCCGAGGGCGGCGGCGGCCTCAGCGTGGCCTTCGACATGCCCACGCTGATGGGACGCGACAGTGACGACCCGCGCAGCCTCGGTGAGGTCGGCCACTGCGGCGTCGCCGTCGACAGCGTCGCCGACATGGAGCTGCTCTTCGACGGCATCCCGCTCGGTGAGGTCACCACCTCGATGACGGTGAGCGGTCCCGCGGTGCCGGTGTTCTGCATGTACGTGGTCGCGGCCGAGCGCCAGGGCGTCGACCACCGGGTGCTCAACGGCACCCTGCAGACCGACATCTTCAAGGAGTACATCGCCCAGAAGGAGTGGCTCTGGCAGCCCGAGCGGCACCTGCGGCTGATCGGCGACCTGATGGAGTACTGCGCCGGCGAGGTGCCCGCGTACAAGCCGCTCTCGGTGTCCGGGTACCACATCCGCGAGGCCGGCTCGACCGCGGCGCAGGAGCTCGCGTTCACCCTCGCCGACGGCTTCGCCTACGTCGAGCTCGGCCTCTCGCGGGAGCTCGACATCGAGCAGTTCGCCCCCGGCCTCTCCTTCTTCTTCGACGCCCACATCGACTTCTTCGAGGAGATCGCCAAGTTCCGCGCCGCTCGCCGCATCTGGGCGCGCTGGCTGCGCGACGTCTACGGCGCGAGGACCGCCAGGGCGCAGCAGCTCCGCTTCCACACCCAGACCGCGGGGGTCTCGCTGACCGCGCAGCAGCCCGACAACAACGTGGTGCGCACCGCGGTGGAGGCGATGGCAGCGGTGCTCGGTGGCACCAACAGCCTGCACACCAACGCCCTCGACGAGGTGCTGGCGCTGCCCTCCCAGCGGGCCGCGCAGATCGCGCTGCGCACCCAGCAGGTGATCGCCGAGGAGACCGGGGTGCTGAACGTCGTCGACCCGCTGGGCGGCTCGTGGTTCGTCGAGCAGCTCACCGACAGGGTGGAGGCCGAGGCCGAGGAGATCTTCGCACGGATCCGCTCGATGAGCCACGACGGCACCATGAGCGGCGGCATCCTCCGCGGCATCGAGGACGGCTGGTTCCTCTCCGAGATCGCCGACTCCTCCTTCGCCCACCAGCGGGCGATGGAGCGCGGCCGGAAGCGCGTGGTCGGGGTCAACACCCTCACCGGCAGCGTCGACTCGCCGCTGGAGATCCTCCGGGTGAGCCACGAGGTCGAGCGCGAGCAGAACCGCGCCCTCGGCGAGCGCCGCGCCCAGCGCGACCAGGCCGCGGTCGAGGGCGCCCTCGCTCGCATGGTGCGCGTGGCCGGGAGCACGGAGAACATGCTCCCTGCGATGATCGAGGCGGTGCGCGTCGAGGCCACCCTGGGCGAGATCTGCGGCGCGCTGACCGAGCTCTGGGGCGGGTACACGGAGGCTCCACAGTTCTGACCGAGAGCGGCACGCGCGGCGTCGCCGAGGCCGGGGGCACGGCGCAGCGCCCCCGGCCGAACGGACGCCGCGCGCTCGCCTTCGACCCCATCGCCGAGGCCACGCGGCACTGGCGCGAACGCTTCGGTGAGACCGGCCCGATGGCGGCGGTGACCTCGATCATGCGCGCCCAGCAGATCCTGCTCGGCGAGATCGACGGCATCCTGCGGCCGTTCGGGCTGAGCTTCGCGCGCTACGAGGCGCTGGTGCTGCTGCTGTTCAGCCGGCACGGCTCGCTGCCGATGAGCAAGATGGGCGAGCGTCTCATGGTCCATCCCACCAGCGTCACCAACGCCGTCGACCGGCTCGAGCAGGACCACCTGGTGCGACGGGTCGCCCACCCCACCGACCGCCGCACCACCCTGGTGGAGATCACCGGCGAGGGCCGGGCGCGGGCGGAGCGCGCCACCGCCGAGCTGATGGGCGTCGACTTCGGCCTGCGCGGTCTCGAGCCGGAGGAGGCGGCGCGTCTCACCGAGCTGATCACCCTGCTCCGGCACGCCGCCGGCGACTTCACGTGAGCGAGGCCGGCACCAGCGCGCCGGTCACCGCCGAGTCGGAGCAGCGGCGGGTTCGTCGCCGCCAGTCGCGGCGCGAGCTGATCGTGCTCGCCGCGGTGGAGGTGTTCCGTGAGATGGGCCTGGAGAAGGCCACCCTCGAGGCGGTGGGGGAGCGGGTCGGGCTCTCCAAGGCCAGCCTGTACTACTACGTGCGCAGCAAGGAGGAGCTGCTCGGCCACGTCGTCGTCCACGTGGTGCGGGCCCAGGAGGAGGCGCTCTCTGAGCTGCTGCAGTCGCGGGTCGGGCCCGAGGAGCGGCTCCGTGCCTTCTGCCACAGCCACGTCCGCATCATCTGCACCGACCCGGTGGGGGCGGTGAGCGCGCGGGTGGCACTGAGCGGCATCAGGGATGACGTGGTGCGCCGCCCGCTCCACGAGTACATGGCACGGCTTGAGACGATCCTCCGCGAGGGGATGGCGGCGGGGGTGTTCCGCGACATGGACCTGCGCATCGCCCAGCACTCGATCATCGCCACCCTCAACGCGGTGCCGCTGTGGTTCTCCCCGGAGGGACGGCTGACCCTCGACGAGGTCGCCGCGGAGGTGACCGGCCTGCTCGTCGACGGAGTCCGAGCGGCGCGGCCCGGCTGAGCGCAGGGGCCGCCCATCGGGTGATCGCCAGCACATTGACGAGAGTGGGTGCGAGAGTCTCGACAGTCGATGTGCTGGTGAGGGACGGCGAGGGTTGCGGTGGCCGAGAGGTCCACGTCCACGACGGCAACGATCCTCTTCACCGACATGGTGGGCTCCACCGCGGTGCGGGCCCGGCTCGGCGAGCTGCGCGAGTAGAGGAACTCTGGCGCCGGGTCCGTATAGACCTGGCAGGGCCGAACCGGCGGGAATAGACTTTCGCGAATCGTGCATCCATGCGGCGAGGTGTTTTCATGGCCCTCTCTCTGATCGAACGAAACTTCGCCGAGCAGCTGCTCGTCACCCAGGAGATCGTCGACGGGGTCACCCCGATCAACAGCGAGGAGGAGGTCAGCTGGCTGTACTCCTTCCTGACGGCGGACAGGAAGAAGTCGTACTGCCTCTACGAGGCCCCGACCGCCGACCACATTCGTGCCGCGGCGCGGCGGACGGGTATCCCGGCGGACGTCGTGGTCGCCGTCGACGAGATGCGCGCCGAGGCGTTCAGCTAGTGCGTTCCACCCGGCGGTGAGCGACGCGATACTCCGGCAGTGACGGTGGAGGCGCCTGCGACCGGCTACCTCTCGCGGCTCGCGGAGGCGGACCGCGACGCGCTCACCGCCCTGGGCAAACGCCGCCGCTACCGGCGGGGCGCCACCCTGTTCGCCGAGGGCGATCATTCCACCCACGTGGTGGTCATCCTCACCGGGCAGGTGCGGGTGTCGTACATGACCGACTCCGGTCGCGAGATCTACTTCGCCACCAAGGAGGGGGGTGACCTCCTCGGCGAGCTCTCGGCGATCGACGGCAGGCCGAGGTCGGCCACCGCGACCGCGCTCGGCGCCGCCGAGGTCCTGGTGGTCGAGGGGGCGGACTTCATGGGCTTCGTCCGCACCCATCCCGCGGCGGCGCTCCTGCTGCTGCGGATGGTGGCCGACCGGCTGCGCGACGCCGACCGCCGCCAGGTCGAGTTCGGCGCGCTCGACACCGTCGAGCGGGTGGCGCGCCGGCTGCTCGAGCTCGCGCCCGCCGCCGAGGCGGGCGGCGAGGTGCTGATCCCGGTCTCACAGCAGGAGCTCGCCGCCTGGACGGGGTCGTCGCGAGAGGCGGTGAACAAGGCGCTCGCGGTGCTGCGCGGTCCCGGCTGGGTGGCGACCCGGCGCGGCGGCGTCGTGCTCCTCGACCGCGCCGGGCTGGAGCGACGCTGCCGGGTGTGACGGGATGCACTCAGGGCGGGTGACCGACGACGGCGACGTCGGCGCCGCGGCGGGTCACGCTGGTGGCCGATCCACCGGCTCGTGAGGAACCGTCAGATGACCGCCACCACCGCCGACAAGCTGGAGCTGCTCCGGGATCTGCCGCTCTTCAACACCTGCTCGAGGCGTGAGCTCCGCCTGCTCGCGCGGCTGACCGACATGATCAGCGTGCCCGCCGGCACCGTGCTGGTCCGCCAGCGGGCTCCCGGCCACGAGTTCTTCACCATCGCCCGCGGCCAGGCCAGCGTGGTGCAGGACGGTCTCGCCGTATCCTGGCTCGGCGCCGGCGAGAGCTTCGGCGAGCTGGCCCTGCTGGCCTCGGCACCCCGCGATGCGACCGTGGTCAGCACCACCGAGATGGACCTCGTGGTCATCGAGGAGCGGGCCTTCCTCGGCCTCCTCGCCGAGGTTCCGACGCTCAGCTGGTACATCCTGGGACGGCTGGCGACCCGCCTGCACCGGATCGGCCTGAGCGCGGTGCCCGCGCCCGCCACCGCCGGCGCTGCCCAGCTCGGCCGGGCGTCGTGACATGGTGCGCGCCGACGTGGTCGCGATCCTGGCGGCGCTCCCCCTCTTCCGGGGCCTGCCACCCGGCGAGCTGACGGCGATCGCGGCGGAGCTCGAGGAGCACCACCACCTCGGCGGCAACCGCATCCTCATCGAGGGCATGCGGGGCGTCGACTTCTTCCTCATCGTCGCCGGGTGGGCGGCGGTCGAGGCCCACGGCACCCCGGTCGACCGGCTGGGCCCGGGAGAGTTCTTTGGGGTCTTCCGGCATGGATGTGGGTGCGGCTGAGGATCGGCGAAAGTAGA
>JRHI01002154.1_pt1 | contig 14235 bp, 13 predicted proteins | sample 215371 | NCBI WGS metagenome assembly JRHI01 (sample SAMN02929681, study PRJNA255918) | sediment metagenome | biome: cave system; feature: Ice Cave; material: Sediment; isolation source: sediment from deep within a dark volcanic ice cave with no known source of... ...
AGGTTACGCCGTGGAAGGTGGGGTCGGCGCAGCGCTTACGTTGTATCCAACCTGCGCTCTAGAGCACTCGGCCCGTACCAAGCCGCGGACGGCGTAGCGACTTCACGATCGTCCGGTTGCGCTAGTAGCAGCCCCATTGTTTCAACGGAGGCTGAGAACGGCAGACCGGAATAGTTGCTGTTCGCCAGGAAGAACGCTGCAATCCCTAGTGTCGGGCCAAGCAAGGCAGCGGCCACCGACACGACGAGTGACTTCACGAGCATGATACGCAATTCCACAAACCCAGGGGGGCGGTCCGTTAGACAAATCGATACCGCGCATTGAGAGAGCGCGCACTCCCCCGTTTGGGGGACCTTGAGGCCCATCCACAAGTTTGTGCGATCGGTTGATCCTGCGAGCGAAGCGGCCCCACAGGCGTTGGCCCGACGTGCAACGCAATACAGCAGGTGGGAAATTAATACCTCCCGCACGATTTGCGCATCGTTCTGCCGTAGGCTTCCCGCTACAGATCGCCGCTCTACTGCACTACTGAACCTCGGCGGCGTGCACTGAGAAGCTTACGCGCAACCCTTGAGGTGCCGAGCGTGTCGCTTACGCGCCGCGCCTCTGGCTCCCAACCCACGGTGGCCTGTCGGTTAGGCTCGTCTTACCAGTCTAGCCAAGAAGAGCAGAATACACGCACCTATCGTGGCGCTGATTATCGCCCCGAGGAGCCCACTGCCGATGTGAAGTCCTAGCCTTGGAAAAAGCATACCTGCGAGGAAGGCGCCTATAATTCCCACGATAATATCGCCAACCAACCCCAACCCGCCGCCCCTCATAATCTGGCCAGCAAGCCATCCAGCGATTGCGCCTACGATCAAGAATATGATGAGCGACTGGGCGTCCATGGAAACCTCCCGACATGATGGGCCGCACGGAGAGACTGCCGCAAAGTTGATCGCTGGCAAGAAAGATCATCATTTGAGCCAGGGACGTCCACAGAATTGGGCAGCTTGTGTGTCCGCGACACCCCTGAAGTTATGCCCAGCCCGCTCCGTCCGCGGCCGGTGGTCGCCCAGGGTCCGTTCGTCATGAATACCGTGGGCGAGATCAAGCAAGCGATGCTTGATTTCCAGTCGGGTAAGTTTGGCGCTATGACGCGCTGAAAACGCGGTACCCTGAGATTACCCTGCGCACCGGGAGGGAGCGGCACTAAATCGCGCATCGCGAGTCAGAGCGGCAGATGTTAAAAATGTTGGAGTTTGACCCCCTGATTACCCTCCGTTCGAAATCGTCATCGCAAGGGAGTTCACCTCCGATGGTCACCGACGTAACTACGGCCGTCGCTATGGAATCGCGGCCCGCGTATGATCTGGGTGTTGGCGGTGTTCAACGCCCCCATGTTAAATGCCTCTGGCGGCTTGTTAAGGAGTGAAGTCATTGACGTATCGCGACTCCCGCCGGAAGTCGCCTGGATTTCCTGCTCAAATTCTTCGGTCGCCGCTGAGAACCTTCGGAGAGGCCGAATTGGCTGAGAGGACTAGGGGCGCGATCGTCATCTCGCGCAACGGCAAGACAACGGTTATCAGCGGCCCGCTAGCTTGGGTCTGCGGGATCGGAGGAGTCTTACCGGCCGCCTGGTCTGCGCTCGCGCTCATCGTGTTCGAGCTGGCGGGCGTTGCGATCCCGGGACTTGCTCGTGAGGAGCGAGCTATGAGCAGCGGGCCCCCCTGCGCCCCACAGCGGTAGCATCATGAACGGCGCGGAAGCCCTGGTCGCGACCGCCGTTCGCCACGGTATCGAGGTGTGTTTCTCCAATGCTGGCACTACCGAGATGCCGCTTGTGCTGGCGCTCGATTCGGTGCCCGGCCTGCGCGGCGTCCTCTGCCTGCACGAGAATGTCGCGACTGGCGCGGCCGACGGCTACGGAAGAATGGCGGGCAAACCGGCCATGTGCTTGCTGCACCTCGGGCCGGGCCTCGCCAACGGGCTCACCAATCTGCACAACGCCCGTCGGGCCTTCACGCCGGTGCTGAACGTGATTGGCCAACATGCCACTTGGCACGTGCCTGCCGATCCGCTTCTGGCGACAGACGTTTTGGCGATCGCCCGCACGGTCAGCGATTACGTCAAAAAGAACCAAGCGGCCAGTACGGTCGCGGTCGACCTGGCTGGCGCGATCGAGGGCACGGCACGGAATGGCGGCTGTGTTGCCACTCTAATTGTGCCGCACGATTCACAAACAGGCGAGGCGAGCAGCGACAGTCCCACACCCCGCGCTCACCCGAGGAAGACCTATTCGTCGGCGCAAGTAGAGCAGTCCGCGTCGGCGCTGAAGTCAGGCACTTCAGCCATATTGCTCGGGGGAGAGGCGCTGTCGGAAACGGGCATGAAGCTCGCCGGGCGGATTGCTACCGCCACAGGTGCACACCTGCTCTGCGATACCTTCTTTGCTCGGATGGAGCGCGGCGGCGAGCTGCCCGTGGCGACAAGGCTGCCCTATTTCGCCGATCAAGCACTAGCGCTCACCCGGCGTTACAAGCATGTCGTCCTTGCCGGCACTCGGCGGCCTGTCGCCTTCTTCGGGTATCCGGGGTTGCCCAGCTATCTGACCGAGGAAGAACAGACTGTGATGCTCGCCGGGCCCATGGAGGATGCTCCGGCTGCACTCGCAGCACTGGTGGCCGAACTAAACGCGCCGGACCTCGTCGCTCCGGTGCCCGCTGTGCCACCCGCCATGCCGACAGGTGACCTAAACGCTCAAACCGTTTGCACAGTGATCGCGCGCCTTCAGCCGGCAAACTGCATCGTCATGGACGAGGCTCTAACCGTTGGGGAACCTTATTTCGATGCTTCGACGCGCGCGCCGCGCTTCACCCACCTGATGCTCACCGGCGGTGCCATCGGCGAAGGTCCGGCCGCGGCAACGGGGGCTGCCATTGCCTGTCCCGATCGCAAGGTGATCAACTACCAGTCAGACGGATGCGGGGCGTACACCGTGCAGGCGTTCTGGACTCAGGCGAGAGAGAATCTGGACGTCGTGACCATCATCGGCTCCAACCGGAGTTACAACATCCTGAACGTGGAGCTGTTGCGAGCGGGCGTAAACGAGGTGGGACCGATTGCCCGCTCAATGACGAGCTTGAATCGTCCACATCTGGATTGGGTGAAGATCGGTGAGGGCTTCGGTATCCCGTCTGCTTCCGCCGATTCTGCGGAGGCGCTTGGGCGGGAACTGGAAAAGGCGCTGGCGCAAAAGGGGCCCCGCCTGATTGAAGCGGTCATGACTCAATGTCTGAAGTGGACCCGGAAAATTCGGACCATGGTCGTAGTTGGAGAAGGTGCCGTTCCGTATTAGACGGAGCGGACGATGAGACAGAAGACGAGACGAAAGATTGATGCGGCGCTGAAGGCGAAGATCGCCCTGGAAGCGTTGCGAGAGCATGCGACGGTGCCGGAACTGGCGCAGCGCTACCAGGTTCACCCGAACCAGATTTACACCTGGAAGAAGCAGCTGCAGGAGCAGGCCGCGAAAGCGTTCGAGACTGGCGGCAACGCGACGGCTGACCATGAGCGAGAGGTCGAGCGGCTACACGCCAAGATCGGCGAACTGATCGTGGAGCGGGATTTTTTAGCCAAGAGGTCCGGAAGATGAGCACTTCGGACCGTCGAGCGATGCTCAGTCCCGGCGATGACGAGCTGTCGTTGCGGCATCAATGCCGACTGCTGGGACTGGCCCGATCGGGCGTCTACTACCAGCGCCGGCCGGCCAACGACAACGACCTCGGTTTGATGCGCCGGCTCGACGAGCTGTTCACGCAGTGGCCGTTCCTAGGCTCGCGGCGGCTGGCCCGGCTGCTGCGCGACGAAGGTCATGTCATCAACCGCAAGCGAGTGCAGCGGCTGATGCGCAAGATGGGGATTGCCGCCCTGGGTCCCAAGCCGCGCACGACCAAGCCGGCGCCGGGCCACAAGATCTATCCCTATCTGCTGCGCGATCTGGTGATCGACCGGCCCAACCAGGTGTGGGCAGCCGACATCACCTACATCCCGATCGGCCGGGGCTTTCTGTACCTGGTGGCGATCATGGATTGGGCGAGCCGGGCGGTGCTGAGCTGGCGGCTGTCGAACACGATGGACGCCTCGTTCTGCGTCGAGGCTTTGGAGGAGGCGCTGGCGCGCTTCGGCAAGCCGGAGATCTTCAACACCGACCAGGGCAGCCAGTTCACCGGCGGCGCCTTCATCGGCGTGTTGAGCAAAGCCGAGATCCGCATCTCGATGGATGGCCGCGGGCGGTGGATGGACAACGTCTTTATCGAGCGGCTGTGGCGCTCGCTGAAGTACGAGGACATCTACCTCAAGGGCTATGCCGATGGCCGCGAGGCGAAGGCCGGCATCGCCCAATGGGTCGCTTTCTACAACACGCGCCGGCCGCACATGGCGCTTGACCATCGCACGCCGATGGCGGTGTGGCGTGAGGGCATCACCGGCGGCCCCGACCGCAATGCTGGGGACATGACGCTGCGCTTGGACAGCGCTGGCGCGCTGCCCACATGCCCACAGCCGCAACAACCACAGATGATGATAGCTTAAGAAGGTTCAGAGGAGAGGAACGGCACGGCTTCCACCTAAGAAACCGCTGGAACTGGTCCTAACGACGGGGTCCACTTCAGCTATCCTTGTCGATCTTTCCGAAGAGGCAACACGCCGGTTCGGCGGTCATCTGCGCCGGTGGGACGATCAGGCCGGTACTTTCATCGACGAAGGGGATAACGGGCTGGATCAGGCCGACGCGCCTGGCGCGGTCTGGGCCCTGCCGCTGCTGTTCGTCGGCCGCTACGACCGAGACGAGGATGATTTCGTCGGGAACACCTTCTTCGATCATCCGACCAAGGAAGTGGATGCTCTCGACGAGGAGACCGAGATCAAGCTCGGCCAGGGCCGGGTTCCGTTCACGCGCGTGCATAAGCGGCTTTGCGGATTTGTGTTTTTGCGGACCCTCCGGACCGGGTCTCGAGCGCTGAGCCTGCAGCGGGGGTCGCTGCTCGATTCGGTCCTGAAGCTCGGCGGGGCTGGCGCGGTCGAGATGTGGCAGGACACGCTCGGCCGGCTGCAGGCGCTCGACCCGGCAATCGGTGAGATCGAGCAGTTGAAGCATATCCGCGCCGAAGTCCGGTCGCGCATGGGCCGTTTCGTCAACCTCGCGCCAGGCGATAACTCCACTGCGTTCTTCGCGTCGGACCTGACGCGCGAGCATCTGCGCGAAGTCGTGCGCCTGTTCATCGCAGCACAGCCGGGGCAGCATCTCGTGCCGTTCGGCCGGCTTGGCACCGGCTCGATCAACTTATTGGTCTTCGCGCTTCTGACCTTCATCGCGGAGCTGAAGGACAAGCAGTCTGTGATCTTCGCAATGGAGGAGCCGGAGATCGCGCTGCCGCCGTATACGCAGCGCCGCGTCACACGCTTCGTGCTGGCCGAGATGGGGCAATCCATCGTCACGTCCCATTCGCCGTATGTGATCGAGCAATTCGATCCGGCGCAGATTGTCATCCTCAACCGCGACGAAGGTGGCGCGCTGACGGGCCAGCCAATCGACGCTCAGGCGGTGAAGCCGAAGACGTATCGGACGGAGCGGCGCCAGTTCGCCGAAGCGATCCTGAGCCGTGCGGTGCTGGTGGTCGAGGGCTCGACCGAGGCGTCGCTGTTTCCGGTCGCATCTTCGATCATGGAAGACTCGCTGCCCGCGGACTCTTACATGCATTTCGATCTTGCCGGCGTCAGTGTCTTCGACGCCGGCGCGGACAATGCAGTGCCGCGTCATGGCCCGATTTTCTCGGCTCTAGGCAAGCTCGCCTTCGGCTTCTACGACAAGCCGAACGCCGCGTTTGGTCAAGATTCCCTCGAAAAGCTGAAGAGCTACACTCAGGTCTGGGAGTCGCCCGAGAAGGGGATCGAGAACGTCCTTGTCAAGCAGATGCCGATCGCGGTCGTGCGGCGCTTTCTCAACGAGGTGAAAGATCGGTCCGATTATCCCGCTGTCGGGGCCTATGATCCGGCGGCCGGCGATGCCGACGCAGCGGCGCTGGCGACCAAAGTGCTTAAGGCCCGCAAGGGCGAGGCTTATGGCTATGCGGCGATACTGATCGCGCAGTGCCAGACAGCGGCGGAACTGCCCGCGACGATCCGCGAGATCCTCGAGGCGATCCATATGACCCTCAGTACCGTGCCCGAAGATATAGCCGCACCTGTGCCTGGCGATTTCGAGGACTTGTCGGGATGAAGCTGGAGCTGTGCGACAAGCGAAGGGCGATCATCGCGCAGGCGGGGCACCTGCTGGTGCTCGGTGGACCGGGTTCAGGCAAGACGACGATCGCGCTATTCAAGGCACAAGGCCGCTTCGCGTCGCTTAAGCCTGGTCAGGAAGTGCTGTTCCTGAGCTTCTCTCGCGCAGCGATCCGCCAGGTCTTACTACGCTGCAAGGAAATCTTGACGCCGAGCCAGCGCCGGGCCGTCGTCGTCCAGACCTATCACGCTTTCTGCATGGAGATGCTGGAAGCACATGGGCGGCTGTTGCATGGGCGGTCGGTGCGTTTTCTTTACCCTGGCGAGGAACGGCTTCAGAAGTCCGCGTTCGACGGGGACTGGAGTGTCGAGCGCCAGCGTCAGGCAGCAGAAATGGGGCTTTATTGCTTTGACCTTTTTGCGGCGGGCACGGCCGATCTGCTCGAAGGTTGCGCGGCGCTACGCGGGCTAGTCGCTGATCGGTTCCCAATGATCATCGTCGATGAGTTCCAGGACACCGACGACAATCAGTGGCGGATCGTGCGGGCGCTCGCCCAAGTGACCGACGTATTCTGTCTGGCGGATCCAGAGCAGCGGATCTTCGATTATCGGGACGACATCGATCCTCGCCGGCTGGACATTCTGCGCGAGGCTGTCGCGATCGCCGAATTCGATCTCGGTGGCGAAAACCACAGGAGTCCGAACGCCGGCATCCTCCAGTTTGCCGATGCGGTGTTGCGTAATCAAAGTCCGCTGCCGGTGACACCTGACGTCAAGCAGGTGAGCTATTGGGGGAACGCGTTCTCCGCGACGGTTCATGCGGCGGTAATCTGGACTTTCAGTGCGTTGCGAAGAAAAGGTGTTGAGAAGCCGAGTGTCGCGGTGCTGTCGCGGAGCAACTCGCTGATCTCTGACCTTTCGGTTATCCTTTCCGAGCCTCACACCTACAACAACCAGCTGCTCTCCGTCGTTGAGCATGATGTCGTGTGGGATGCGGAGCTATCGGCTGCGGCGGCAATCGTGGTCGCATCGATCCTGGAGTGGCCGACGGGGCTGGCCGCGGAGAGCTTGGCGCGGACGCTTCTGGCGATCGCCGGCTTCTACAAGCTGAAGAACGCGGAAGAGCAAACCAACACGGCAGCCGAGAACGTTCGCAAATATGACGAGGCTGCGGCCAAGGTGGCGAAGGGTGAGGAACCGCGGATCAAAGCCGCGAAGGCATTGGTCGCCGCTCATGCAGCCGGTGTCGCGTTGATCGGCGAGCCGGTGGCGGACTGGAAGGTGGCGCGTCGCCTGCTTCGGGACATCCCTGCGCTCAGCGAATTATTCCGCGAAGTGCGGCTTGTCCGCCTCTTCAGGGCGACGGATGCCCTGGCATCGGGCCTCAGTGAGCGCTGGCTTGCATCAGGCAGTTACCGGGGTGCGAGTGACCTCGTGAAGCGCATCCTTGAACAGGAGCGGCTCATCGCTGCCGAGCGCGATTCACAGTTCGGCTGCATCCTGATGAATATGCACAAGGCCAAAGGCAAAGAGTTCGATGGCGTGGTGCTTGTGGAAGGTGCCTTCAAGTCGGGGTTCTTTGACGAACGGACTGAGCAACCCCCATTTGAGCGCAGCCGCCGGTTATTGCGAGTGGGTTTGACGCGGGCGCGGACACTGGTGACGATTGTTCGACCTCAAAATGCGAGGCCATTGGTCGACTAGGCTTTTCACGTCCAAGCGGCCGATAATCTGAAGAAGGTGTCCATGGAGAGGCTCACCCTCAACTACGTCTGGAAGCAGAAGACCACGCCAGTCATCCTGCGCCGGACTGGGCCTGGTGAGAAGCTTCGAGTGCGACTGCCGTTTGCCGATGACAATCGGCAATGGCTGCAGGACTGCCGGCGAACAGCACCGGATTGGATCGGCGGCAATCACGCTTATTGGGAGCTGCCGAAAGCCTGGTTCAACGATTTCGTCGATCGGGCGCTGCAGCGGTACGGCAAGGTCTACATCATCCAGCCTTATCGCGAACAAGAGATCTGTACCCCTCCGGTGAGGGCCGCCTTGCGATGGCGGGGTGAGGTCGGGATGCTGTGCTCGTAAGGAGTCCTTATGAACGCTCATAGCTGTGCAGCATGGCCCATTTGACGGTGATGACGGGGCCGGAGCGGCGGCGTCGCTGGAGCGTGGATGAGCGCCGCCAGATTCTGGGGGCTGCGTTCTCGCCCGGAGCGGTCGTTGCCGATGTTTCGCGTCAGTATGAGGTCTCGACCAGCCTGATCTACAAGTGGCGGCGCGATGTCCTGGCGGCTCGGGCCGAGGGGCAGTTTGTCCCGGCGACGATTATCGACGAGCCTGTCACGCGGGACCCGCAGGGCAAGCCTGAGCCGGTGATCTGCGTTGAGCTGGGGGGCGGCAAGCGGGTGACGATCGGCGCGATGGCTTCGCCGTCGCTGGTGAGCGCGACGCTGCGGGCGCTCAGATGATCCCCATCCCGTCGGGCGTTCGGGTGTGGATCTCCACCGGCCCGACGGACATGCGCAAGGGGATGGCCGGACTCGCTTTGCAGGTCCAGGAGGCGCTGAAGCGCGATCCGCACAAGGGTGATCTCTACGTGTTCCGCGGTCGCCGCGGAGACCTGATCAAGATCATCTGGCACGATGGGATCGGGATGTCGCTCTACGCCAGGCGGCTGGACCGCGGACGGTTCATCTGGCCGCAGACGGTCGGCGGCGCGGTGGCGCTGAGCGCGGCCCAGCTCGGCTATATGCTGGAGGGGATCGACTGGCGTCACCCGCAGCAGACCTGGCGTCCGGCGGCGGCCGGGTAGCGGCAAAAAATAATGCGGTCGGCCTGCATTTTAGGGCGCCTCAAGACGCTGTTTTTGTGATTCCATCCTGGTTATGGACACGGCCATCGAGCCTCTGCCGGACGACGTTGAGGCCCTCAAGGCCGCGCTTCTCGCCGTCCGGGCCGAGGTCGCCGCAGCCCACGCCAGGGCCTCGGACGATCAGGCGCTGATCGCCCATCTGAAGCTGCAGATCCAGAAGCTGAACCGCGATCGCTTCGGTCCGCATTCCGAGCGCAGCCGCCGACTGCTCGACCAGATGGAGCTGCAGCTCGAGGAGCTGGAGGCCACCGCCACCGAGGACGAGCTCAAGGCCGAGGCGGCTGCGGCCAGGACCACGACGGTGGCGGCCTTCACCCGCAAGCGGCCTTCCAGGAAGCCCTTCCCCGAGCACCTGCCGCGCGAGCGCGTCGTGATAGCAGCACCCTCGTCGTGCCCCTGCTGCGGCGGCGCGCGGCTCTCCCGGCTGGGTGAGGACGTCACCGAGACGCTGGAGGTGATCCCCCGGTCGTGGAAGGTGATCCAGCATGTGCGCGAGAAGTTTTCCTGCCGCGATTGCGAGGCCATCACCCAGGCACCCGCACCGTTCCATGTGATCCCCAGAGGCTGGGCCGGGCCCAGCCTGCTGGCGATGATCCTGTTCGAGAAGTTCGGCCAGCATCAGCCGCTAAACCGCCAGGCCGAGCGCTACGCCCGCGAGGGCGTCGATCTGAGCCTGTCGACGCTGGCAGACCAGGTCGGAGCCTGCTCCATTGTGCTCCGACCGCTCTTCGAGCGGCTGGAGGCCCACGTCCTGGCCGCTGAGCGCCTGCACGCAGACGACACCACGGTCCCGGTGCTCGCCAAGGGCAAGACCGACATCGCCCGATGTTGGGTCTATGTGCGCGACGACCGCCCGTTCGCCGGGCCGGCCCCGCCGGCGGCGGTGTTCTACTACTCGCGCGATCGCCGCGGCGAGCACCCCACGGCCCATCTTCAAGGCTGGGCCGGCGTGATGCAGGCCGACGCCTACAGCGGCTATGGCGAGCTCTACGCCGCCACACGTCAGCCGGACCCGGTCCTGGAGGCGGCTTGCTGGGCGCACGCCAGGCGCAAATTCTTCGTGCTGGCCGACATCGCCGCCAGCGCCCGGCGCAAGGCCCGGGGCACGACGCCGACGGTGATCTCGCCCATGGCGCTGGAGGCCGTGCGCCGTATCGATGCGCTGTTCGAGATCGAGCGGGCAATCACCGGTCAGGGCGCTGATCAGCGTCAGGCCGTGCGCCAGGAGTTGAGCGTGCCTCTCCTCGCCGATCTGCAGGCCTGGTTGGTCGAGCAGCGCGCCAGGCTCTCGCGCGGCAACGACCTGGCCAGGGCCATGGACTACATGCTCAAGCGCTGGACCGCCTTCAGCCGCTTCACGGGCGACGGCCGGATCTGCCTGACCAACAACGCCGCCGAGCGGGCCCTGCGCGGCATAGCCCTCGGCCGCAAGTCGTGGCTATTCGCCGGCTCCGACCGCGGCGGCCAGCGCGCCGCCTTCATGTACAGCCTGATCGTCACCGCAAAGCTCAACGACATCGATCCGCAGGCCTGGCTCGCCGACGTCCTGGCCCGCATCGCCGATCATCCCGCTCAGAAGCTGGACGAACTATTGCCGTGGAACTGGAAAGCCTGGCCTGACAGACTGGCGGCATGAGCCCGCCCAGGACCACCGCTGCCGACAGCTTCGGCGAGATCGCCACCCTCCGCATCGAACTTGCGGACACTGACCCGCCGATCTGGCGCCAGGTCGAGGTTCCCACCTCGATCACGCTCAAGGTCCTGCACGACATTGTCCAGGCCACCATCGGCTGGTTCGACTACCACCTGTGGGAGTTCACCATCGGCGAGCAAAAATACGGCCTGCCGATGGACGAGGACTGGGGCACCGCGCCGCGCAAGGAAGCGATCAAGGTTCGCCTGCGTGACGTGCTTCAGCCCCGCAAGACCGTCATCGACTACACCTACGACTTCGGTGACAACTGGGAACACAGGATCACCGTCACCGACGTGCGTCCCGGCGAGCCTGGCGTCGGCTACCCGCGCTACATCGGCGGCGAGCGTAACGGGCCGCCCGAGGACTGCGGTGGGATCCCCGGCTTCTACGACAAACTCGAAGCCAGGGTCGATTCCAGCCACCCGGACCACAAAGACATCGTCGAATGGTTCGACGACTACGATCCCGACACGATCGAGGAACTCCCAATCAAATACGCCCTCGGCCGGATCGCGGCCCGCCGCAACGCCGCCAGGGTCCGCCTCGCCAAGAAAGCCTGAACCCACGTCTTATCCGACCTAACCGTCACGCGGTCGCGGTCTTCACCGGATGGGTACAGAGATCTGCGCGCGCGCGTGCCAGGAGGCACAGGGGCACGAATGCCAGTGCTCCTGCATGGGCGCCAACCATGGCATCGGCAACGACGGTTCCTGGTTTGAGGTCTCCGACACTTTTTCGACCCGTTGGGGCGAGCGCGAGCTCGCCTGTCGTTTGCTCACGGCCCGGTAGGGACCATGCGCAATTAGAAGCCTACGTTATCGGACACCGGGTATACTGCTCGACCTCGCCGTCCAGAAATACCCGCTCGATATGGTGCCCGGCGCCTTCAACAAGACTGCGCGCTACCATCGGCAGTTCCCGAATTGAGCGTTGCACGTCGTCCATTGCGATTGGCGCATCGCTTTCCGGCACGTCGATACGTGTGACGTTGTTTTTGCCGATCAGCAGATAGGCTTGGCCGAGGGCATTTCGGGACTGTGCGCGGGCCGCCGCATTGAAAGAGCGCAGGAACGCCCAATCCTTGCTCCCGCCGTTGCGCGCCCGCTCATCGACAGTGAAGGTGGACTCACCCGTTCCCAGGCTCAGGATACGCGCGTCCTCACGCGCGATGTCGAAGCAAGCCAGGGCGTCTACCAGGGCGTTCATGACCGGATTGTTTGCCCAGATGCCGCCATCAATCATGATGTAACCGTCGTCCTCAACGCCAGGGTAATAGGACGGGGCTGCCGTCGTGTGGAGCGCCACATGGGCAAACTTCTTGTGGCGATCCTTCTGGTAGTCCGGGTGGTGCGGCGTCTTGTAGAGGAATGGCTCGCCGTGGCGACCTTCGAAGCTCGGGATCACCAGCCGGGTAATGGCATCATCGAGCACTTTGCCACCAAAGATCCGCAGTAACTCGTCCTTGAGGGCGGCCTGGTCGTGCTTCGGTTTGAACACCCAGCGCAGCGCTCTCGACACCTTGCCGAGGCCAGCCGCCGGCGGAAAGATGCGGTCGCCGCGCTCGAGATAGATGTTCAATGCCTGTCGAGCCGTCATCCCATGGGCAAGGGCGAGCGCGATGATGCCGCCCGTTGACGTGCCCGCGATCATGTCGAAGTGATTAGCGATGGATGCGCCGCCCAGGAAGCGGCTTTCTAGTTCCGCCAGGACTGCCGCCGGAAAGACGCCACGAATTCCGCCGCCGTCGATCGACAGGATGCGGAACGGGCGGCCCCGCGGCCATGGCTCCTTTATGCGCGCGTGTTGGATGGTGCCGTCCGATCGCCGCGGCGGGACATAGTTCATCCTGTTGTCTCCCTTGCCTGGTTGACCAACTGGCCGACGTGGCGTCCGCCGCCGGTCCAGCGCCCGGTCATCAACCAAAGTTCGTAGCAAGCGAGCCAGTCGAGCGCCCATGGGACGGTCGTGCTCGCGATGGTCATGGCCGCTGTCCATTCCCTTTCGCGGGGGTCGAACAAACAAAGGGTCGGATCTTCGGCCGGTGGGTAGACGTGGGGCAGCTGGCCCTCGGAATTGCCGGGCAACCGAACCAGTTCGGGTGAAAGCACTCGCACCTCGGGGAACGACCCGACCTCATAGCGGATCTCCAGCGAGTAGCTTGCAAATTGCGGCCTTACGCTCCCCACCCACCGCGCGGACTGCGCGCGGCGATCGATCCGGCGCGCCGTGAACTGCGGCCAGGCCGCCTTCATCGTGGCGATCTGCTCATCGATGGAGAGGATCGCCGCCGTCACCAGATCTTGCGCCCGAAGAAGGTGTGAGGCCGAGCGACAGAAACCGACGGATTGATGATCGGCGCCGCGACCCCAGCGGCAGAAGGCAACAGGAGACCGCCGCGCCGCGTGTAGAGCTGACGGGATTGCTGGATGCCGCCACCGATCTCGGTGGCGATCTGGTCGGCGGCCCGGGTCACGACGCGATCCCCGAAGTTTCCGCGCAACACATCCATCATAGTGTCGGGGAACATCTCGCCCTTGCGCATCGCCTCGAGCGAACGAGTGAGTACGCGAAGATGCCCGGCGAATTCGTCCTGCTGAGCGATGGATTCCGGCCAGCGGTCGGTGAAGACATCAGCCTCGCAGATCGGATTGGCGACATGCAAAAGCCGCCCGTAGAGCGAAGCCTGCTCGATGTCGCGGATGATCCAGCTCGCAAGGCGAACGAGCATGGCGCTGAGCGACATGTTCGGCTGCGCGGCGAGCCCCGCGTAGTAGGAGAGCATCACCGACGGCGGAATGCGGCCCGCGTAGCTGGCGTAGCGAATGTTGCGGAAGCGCTTGAGGAGCTGGAGGGCGAGAGTTGCAGTGTTCTTGACGATGAAGTCGCACTGATCGGGAACATCGTCCACATCGGCGTCGGCGCGAGCCGCAAGGCCGGCATGGTCAAGCCACCGCCGGTGGAACTCCTTCGCCATCCGCAATTCGAGCGGCGTCCTGTTCGCATACCACTGCGCGAAGCCATAGGCGTTCATGTCGACGAACCGGTCGTCGGCCGACCGGCGCGGACCCTTCGCGTGAGTGATCAGGCTTTCGCGATCTAGCTTGCTGTAGACGCGCAGCGACGGCGTGACGTCGAGGTGCATCTTATCGGCGTAGAACAGGGTAACGCAGCGCGTCTGCCGCAACACCCGCTGGACCGGATAGTCCGCGAGGGCGGCTTCGAGCTCGGTCAGGATTTCGAAAGGCGTCATGCCACGAAAGCGGCCGCCGAGCTGCGAGACGATGTCGAGATCGTACTCGTCGTCGGTCCCCCGCGTGGAAATCGTGGCGTCGATCGCCATGGAGCCCTGCGGGTAGAAGGTTAGCGGTGCACCGCTGACACCTTGACGGTATCGGCGTTCGCG
>JRHI01002155.1_pt1 | contig 14231 bp, 16 predicted proteins | sample 215371 | NCBI WGS metagenome assembly JRHI01 (sample SAMN02929681, study PRJNA255918) | sediment metagenome | biome: cave system; feature: Ice Cave; material: Sediment; isolation source: sediment from deep within a dark volcanic ice cave with no known source of... ...
GTCTTGCCGCTGCCGGCGCTGCCCACGATGACGAGAGGCGGCGGCAGCCGATACACCGCCTCCTGGGCGTCGTCGAACGAAATCACCTTGTCGAGCAGGTGGATCTCGTGCCGGTCCGGATGGACGTAGCGCACCGGCGTAGCATCGCCGATGGCGCTCGCCACATCGATCGCGGGAATCTTGTCGTCGTCGATCGCCGCGCCGCGCAGGAAACGCGACCGGTCGTACGCGTGCTGCTCGATTACCTCGAGCATCAGCGCGTAGGTTGTCTCGCCGTGACGCACGATCGAGAACAGCAGTCGGTTCACGTAATCGAGCTTGGCGCGATAGAACCTGCCGTGCGTGACGTTGGCGAGCTTCTTCACGTCGGCCTGTCGGAATTCGTCGCGCTCGATGGCACGGCGAACCTTTTCGTATTGCGCCTTGACGCGCGTCGTGTCGAGGCCGACGTACTCGAGGATTTTCACGGATCGGTGCGCGGGAGCAGGCAATGAATTCTACCGTGATCGGCGTACCGGGTGACCGCCACGGTTAGCGTATGCTCGCCGTCACCCTGGATCACCCAGCGCAGCGGCGTCACGTCCCGGGAATTGCGGCCGTTGCGAGCGTGACGTGCGACGCGTCGACGCGCACCTTGTTGGTCGGGTCGGTATCACGCACGGCCGCATCAATCGGAAGCAGCGGATGCCGGACGTTCCAGATAATCGCGCAAGCTGATGATGCGCACACCGTCGTACTCGCGAAGCTCGAGCAAGGCATGATCCCCGGTGACAATCGCCTCAGCCCGACCGGCGAGGGCGCACTCCAGAATGCGATTGTCCGGCTCGTCCTTGACCACGTGCAGTCTTCGCCGCGGCTTGACGAAGAGCGCGAGGTCAGACAGAAACACGGCGATGTGGGCGAGTTCTTCCGCATCACGCGAAACTTGCGGGCGAGGATGCCGAGCAGCTCGTCGAGAATCGGCTTGGAGACAACAAGCTGACCCTGCTCCTCGATAATGCGCCGCAATGCCGCTTCGCCGCGCCCGCCTGGAAAAACCAGAGCCGAGACGAGAATGTTGGTGTCGAAGACGACCTTCACTCGAGCAGGTAGCGCTCGAGATCCTTCTCGGAAAGGATCCCTTGGTCGCGCGCCTTGCGGCTCCAGTAGCCCTGCAGGCCACGGAGCTCTTGTAGCTGGCGCTCAATACGCGCCCGACGGAGGGCGTCTTGGACGACCGCGCTCAGCGTCTTGCCCTCAGCTCGTGCGAGCGCCTCGGTCTCTCGTGCCAGGTCGGCGGGTAGTGAGATGGTTTTCTTGACAGCGGAAGTCATAACGATCCAGCGCAGGGAAGTATGAATTAATCATACTCGAATAATTCGTCGGCGTGGGGCGCGGCGTGCGATAACGTAGAGTCAACCTGCGACCGACGAAAGGGCCAGCAAAGCTAGATAATCCGTGCGCGACTTTTGCGCGACTCTTTGAACGCCCTTGGGTGCGGATGAACAAACATGGAGCAGCGAACGTGCCGGAAATATTTTAAAAAACAAATGGTTGGTTACATAAGTCCAAAACTACGAACCAGGGGGTCGTGGGTTCGATTCCTACTGCCGGCACCAACTATTACAATGTACGGACCGGAGACATCGGTAACAGTCCGTACCTACCCCCTGTGTCAGGATAGTTGTCGCGTCGTTCGAAGTTGAAACCCTGAGGGGCGAGAACTCGACGATGAGATGACCAAGCCATTTTCCTTGGCCTTCAAGCGGAAGATGGTTCAGCGCCTCACCGGGAAAGGTGCGATGAGTGCATTGCAACTGGCTCGGGAAACGGGAGTCCGACAACAGAACCTATCGCGGTGGCTACAGGAGGCGCGTAGCCTCCCGAACATGGTTGATAAACCGAAGCCCGCAGGGCGCGATTGGACCGTCGAACAGAAGGCACGGATCCTTACCGAGGCCGCCAAGCTGAATGGCGAGGAGCTGACTGCCTATCTCGAACGCGAGGGGGTGAAGCTCGCCGAGTACGAGCAGTGGCGCCTGGCTCTTGATGAAGGCGGAGCAGCCTCGGTATCGACCAACAAGCGCATTCGCCAGCTCGAGCGCGAGCTCGTCCGCAAGGAGAAGGCACTGGCCGAAGCTGCGGCGCTGCTTCTTCTCAAAAAAAAAGTGGAGATCCTCTACGGGGAGGACGAGGACAGCGACACGAGCGGGGAGAACGAGCAGTGATTCTCGAACTGCTTGCAGAGGCGCAGGCGTCAGGGGCGCCTCTCGGGCCCGCTTGTGGGGTACTCGGCATCTCGGTGCGGACCATCGATCGCTGGCGTGCTGACCCCGAGGCTGGTGATCGCCGCTATGGACCGTGTCGTCGGCCAAGCAATGCGTTGTCGCCCGCCGAAGAGGCGCAGATCGTGACCTTGTTGACGAGCTCACGCTACGCGGGGCTGTCACCGAAGCAGCTGGTTCCCCAACTCGCCGATGGTAAGCGTCCGGCGGATACCGTCTTGACTGCGATGCGCTGTTAGGCGGCGAGTCGGCTCTCGGTCTGATGTTCGGCCGAAAGGGCCCAGGGCAGTAGTTCACCAATGCGATTGATCGGATGTTCGGCGATGCGCTCCAGAACGTTGCGCAGATACGCCTCGGGGTCGATGCCATTGAGCTTCGCCGTGCCGATCAAGCTGTACATTGCGGCGGCATACTCGCCGCCGGCGTCAGAGCCAGCGAACAGATAGTTCTTGCGGCCGAGGGCAACCGCGCGTAGCGCTCGTTCGGCGGCGTTGTTGTCAATCTCGAGCCGGCCATCATCGCGATACCGAGTCATGGCGGTCCAACGCGACAGCGCGTAGCGAATGGCCACCGCCAGCTCGGACTTCTTCGACACTCTGGCGAGCTGCGCTTCGAGCCAGCTTTTGAGCGCGTCCAGCAACGGTCCGGCACGCTCTATCCGCACGCGGGCACGCTCCGCTGGCGAGCGGCCGCGGATTGGCTCCTCGAGCGCATACAGTTCGCCGATGCGGCGCAGCGCCTCGGCCGCGACCGGCGAGCGCGTGCTCTCATGAAAGTCGTAGAACTTGCGCCGCACATGTGCCCAACAGCCCGCTTCCAGGATGCGGCCGTCGACATACAGTTCGCCGAAGCCGGCATAGGCGTCCGCTTGCAGCACGCCGGCGAAGCTCTTCAAATGCAGCCGGGCATGCTCGCCTTTGCGATCGGGCGAGTAGCGAAACAGTACCGCCGGCGGATCGGTGCTGCCGCTCGGCCGGTCATCGCGCACGTACGTCCATAGCCGTCCGGTCCGGGTTCTGCCGCGTCCTGGCTCCAACACCGGCACCGGAGTGTCGTCAGCGTGCAGCTTTGCCACGGTCATCACATAGCGACCGAGCGCGTCGACCAGCGGCGACAGCAACCGACTGCAATCGCCCACCCAGTCCGCCAGCGTGGAGCGATCAAGGTCGATTCCCTGCCTGGCGTAGATCTGCGCCTGCCGGTACAGCGGCAGGTGATCAGCGTACTTCGCCACCAGAACATGCGCGAGCAATCCCGGCCCCGCCAGGCCGCGCGCGATCGGCCGCGACGGCGCACTCGCTTGCACGATGCGCTGGCAGGCCGCGCAGCTTAGCTTCGGCCGCACATGGCGCACCACCTTGAAGTGCTCCGGCACGTATTCCAGGACTTCGCTCACGTCCTCGCCGAGGCGACGCAGGGTGCCACCGCAATCCGGACATTCGCACGCCGGCTGATGCACCACCTGTTCGCGCGGCAGATGCTCGGGCAGCGGTTTGCGGGCCGGCTTCTCGCGCTCCGGCTGGGCCAGCGGCTGCTCTACTGTCGGCGCCTGCGCCGTTTGCAGCTCTTCCAGGCGCAACTCCAACTGGTCGATCTCGCGCGACAGCTTCTCCGAGGAACGGCCAAACTGCAGCCGCCGCAGCTTGGCAATCACCAGCTTCAGATGCTCGATCTCGATCGTGTTGCTGGCCAGTGCCGCGCGCTGCTCGAGCACCAGTCGCTGCAGCGCTTCGACATCATCGGGCAGCGGTGGTAGCGGAGGTTTCGACATCTCTCCAGTGTAGCCAGCATTGCCCACAACGCAAGGCGCTAAGCCGCGACCTCCGGCCGCCACGTGCGTTGTGGTCGGCGCCAATCGATGCCTTCCAACAGCATCGACAGTTGCGCCGCCGTCAGCGACACCGTTCCGCTGGTCGCCTGCGGCCAGATGAAGCGGCCTAATGTTGAGTCGCCGTAATGTTGGGCACCGTGTCGTCGCGACTTCGTTCACGGACGAGGATGCATCCGATGAATGTCGTCGGGTCGTATATAGGCCATGGACACATCGCGTGCAGCCGAGCAGGCGCGCGATCTAGAACGAGTCGCGCAGCTGTGGCGCAAACTTGGGCATTCACCTGGCAGTATTGGGGTGTATCGCTACTGCGCCCGAAACATTATCGAGCGAGCACAAGGCTGTGATTATCAGCAGCTGTGTGCCGACCGCATAGTCCGGACGCGCTACGTTATACTGCTCTATGATTCGATTAGGCAATTCTGCGCGATTTACACCGTACGAAGTCGGCGACTTCCGACAAATCGGGCTCGACCTGGGCGATGTCAGGCATCAAAACGACATCGAGCAAGAGGTGAGCCGGTGGGCCCACACCCTTGCCGATGAACGTTTCGAACTGCTGGAGAAGATCGCTTCGGCGATGGCGAAGGCGAAGGGCGTGAAACTGCCTCCCAGGCTCAGCGTCGTGCCTTCTGCAGAATCTACTCAGTAACCTTGGGCCGCTTGTCGGCGCTGCGTTCGAGGCAACGAAGATCGTGCGCCTCGAACGCGCCTGACTATGCCGGTGCCTCCTTCTTGGTATCGGACGGCGGCACCAGATGCAACGACCGAGCCGGTGACCCGAGGTACACCATATGTGCAGCAACACATATGGCCTATTTAGGTTCGTCAGTTGTTATGCGCAGAAAGGTGGCAAGGTGCCCGCCAGCTGTTGATGCCGACGATCGGGACTCAACATAATTTCTCTGGTCAGACGCCATGCCACCACCGAGGCGTGTTCACTTACAGCGAGTGCAGCCAGTCAAGCAAGGTCTTGTTCTGTTGCCACGAGGGCATGGTAGGAAGTGGCGTGTCGGCAACTTTCTCAAGTGCGCGTCGCTTCATCTCCAAGTTCGCTCTCGCGTAAATCTGCGTTGTCTTCACGTCGACGTGTCCCAGGAAGTCGCGGATGATTTCGAGCGAGACGCCGCTTTGCAACAGGTGCATGCCCTTCGTGTGGCGCAGGCTATGTGGACTCACGTGCTGCATGAAGCCCGGAGCGCTCGTGCGCACCGCTTCAACATGGCTCCGCAGAAGGTAGCGTATGCCCGAGCGCGACAGCCGCCCGCCAAGCCGATTCTGGAAGAGCGGTTGATGACTGTGTTCCCGACGATCCAATCCGTACTCACGCAAGTGATCACGCAGAATTTGTGCAGTCGCATCCATCAACGGCACCACGCGCACCTTGCGCCCTTTGCCAAAGAGCCGAACCTGGGCGGGTGAGGTCAGGCGAACATCCTCGGCATTGAGGTCGATCAATTCCTGCACGCGAGCGCCCGTGTCGTAGAGAACGCTCAACAGCACGGCGTCCCTTCGGCCAGCGCGCGTCGTCAGATCGGGATGCGCGAGAATCTGCGCCAGCTGCTCCTTGGAAAGATAGCCAACATTCGACTGCGCATGGCGCCGCAAGGGAATGGCCAGAATCTTCTGACACTGCAGCAAGCGCTCCGGCACCTCCGACTGCACATACCGAAAGAACGCGTGCACTGCGGCCAAGCGTTGATTCTGCGTTCGGACCGAACAGTGCCGATCTTTGCCGAGGTGGTCCAGAAAGGCTTCGACGAACGTAGCATCGACATGGGCGAGTGACAGCCGCTCGACGGCAACGCCCCGCCCGTCGCGAGCGAACCGCAGCAGCAAAGTGAACACATCGCGGTAGGCCTTGATCGTGTTGGGGCTCAGATTGCGCTGTGCAGCCAAATAGCGCGTCAAGAAGTTCGTCAAGTGGACAGAGAAATCGGTCGGCTTCATGACGTGCTCCTGCGTGGAATGACATCGCCAAACGCAGCATTGGCGCGGAGGACGATTTCCGGGAACAGCTCGGCGGTGAGATGCAGATACTGCTGAGTGCCCTCGAGCGAGACATGGCCCAGGTAAGTTGCGAGCACTGGCAGCTTGGCCTCAAGGTCCGCGCCCTCGCGATACCAGCGCAGCAAGGTGTGAACGGCATACGTGTGTCGAAGGTCGTGGATTCGCGGTCCTCGCCCTCGGCCACCGTGCGAGATCTCACAGCGCCACAGCAACTTGCGAAACACATCGTAGACTCCCTGGATACTCCAATGCCCATCCTGTGCCGAGGGGAAGAAGTACGCGTCGGCTGGTCGCCGACCGATCTCGGCAGCGTACTTCTCCAAGCGCTGCACGAGCGGCAGCGCGGGAGGAACCAGGCGATCCTTGCCGAACTTCGCTCCACGCACCGTCAGGACGCCATGACCGAGATCAACATCCGCAACCCGCAATTGCAGCGCCTCGTTGACCCGCAAGCCACAGCCATAGAGGAGGCGAAAGACCTCGGGCATGACGAGGTGGCGAAACGGCGATGCCTTCGCATCCGGTCTGAGTCGATCAACCGCATCAAGCAGTTGCGTCATCTCGGCGTGCGTCAGGATGCGCGGCGAGAAGATGGTCGAGGGCTTCGCGCCGAGCGCCCGGTCTGGCACATCGGCACGGTATCCAAGCCGGCACAGGTACATCGCGAACTGACGCACCACCGAAATTCGGGACAGCTGGGTGTTCGCGCACTCATGAGGCTGCTTGGCGAGCCACTGCCAGCTGAGCGATCGAGGCAGCTCGCATCGATCCACCCCCTGGTTGCACAAGAAGGCATCAAAGCGGCGCAGGATCGAGGCGGCGACGCCATATCGGTACCCGCACGCCAGCTTCTCTTGAATGAACTGTTCCATGAGTGGCGCAAGTGGACTATGGCCAACGAACTGGGCGACTCTATTGGACATGGCGCGCCTCCTCGGTGTTGAGCGCTGCACTGCGCAGCATTTCCACATCGGCCTTGGCGTAGATGAGCGTCGTCGCCGATGAAGCGTGACCCAGGACTGCGGAGATGATGTGAAACGGCGTCTGCTCATGCAGCAGCCTCGTTGCGAGCGTGTGGCGCAGCGAATGTAGGCCCCGACGTTGCTTGCTTCGGAACTCGATCCCGGCGAGTTCTCGCCAATACTTGACAAGATAGTGGAGGTGATTCTTCTCGGAGAAAGGCTCAAAGGGCGGCGTTAAGTGGAGGAATACCTCCCGGTGCTGACTTGAAGGCCGGCTCGACTTCAGATAGTCAATCAACGCCACGCCGATTTCTTCGCTCATCGGGAGAACCAGCGGTGCATCGGTCTTGGTTTGTGTGATCTCAATCGTGGCGGCTGCCCACTTGAGATCGTCGAGTCGCAGCGTTCGAATGTCGCCCGATCGCATTCCAAGGCGTGCCGCAAGCAACAGGATCGCGTAGTCTCGCCTCCCCTTTGGCGAATTGCGATCCACAACCGCCAGAAGCTTCGCGACGAGCTCCTGATCCCACACCGACGGAACCGTGTCATGACGCGCGACCCGGATCGTCGGAACTACGCCGCTGAAGTCCCGCGGCAGGATGTCGCGCAGGAACAGGTACTGCAGAAACAACCTCAGATCGGAAGCTACGTATTTCTACGAGGCATGCCCTTCCGCCATCAGGGCGGACGCGACGGCGTCAAAGACGCCAGCGCGGCATCCGAGTCAGTGCTCGGATCCGGAATTCCGGTGTTCTGTGGGGATGTCTCTTCCACGATCGCATCCTCGGCCCTGCCACCAGGCCGTCTGATCGTTCGCGTACTTAGCGGTGGGTGCGAAGCCTCAAGGGCAGCGCGACGCCACGCCGAGCACTCACATCGAGCGCATCACTCGCACGCGGGAAGAAACAACTTCGAGAAGCAAACGGTCGGCATCGATCAGGTCGATGCAGCGAAGGGTCTGGCCCATCGCTGATGCGAATCGCGCTCTATCGGCGGCGATTCGTGGATCGGTGGCAAAGGCCGCTACGGCGACCTTGAGATACGGGCTCTTAAGGCCCGGCACTGCGTGAGGCGGTTAACGCCCGCAACGCTCGGTGTTCATCTCCGAGATCTGTTCGCGATGAACAGGAACAAGCAGCGGAGCGAGTATTGACGAGCGCGACGAACGCGTCAAGAGGCATGCGGCAAAGTTGGCTTGACAAACAGGATTCGTCCTAATTGGTGTCCGAACAGGTTTCCTTCGCGGCAGCAATGCCCCGCGATGCCGCGCCAGGCTTGACATTGGCGTGAGGGGTGATTCCCTCGGGTTCTAATCTGATTGAGATCGGGCGGTGTTGGGGACGGTCGCGTTGCCCTGGAGTGCGACCCTATTGCGCGTTCAACGGCGCTGGACTAGTTGGGAAAAGGGGCAAGTCGCACTGTAGTCGCAATGGAGTGTACCTACAGTGCGACCTGATGCCGAGAGCCAAGCCCAGAACGCACGATTGCAACTGGAAAGGTAGCGGTGGAAACGGACTACCTTCGCATACCCGTGATGCAATTTGGCGAAACGCACCGAACTCGTCGTCCGGCGCTCGATGTTGCCTTCAGTCGTATCATCCGACAGTTGGCACCCGCCGGCCGATCTGTGACAATCGACCTGCTTTCGCCCCCGCTATCACCATGTCCTCGCTCGAAAGAATTCCCGGCGCTCTGGCGGAGAAATTCTCTGCCATCACCGCGCTCACGGACGCCTTCTGCGAACAGCACCTCAATTACGAATACCGGGTCCTGATCCACCGGGTGGTCGGCACTCTTGCAAGAAAGCGACCGTCGCCCTTGCTCAAGGGCAAAGAGAATGTATGGGCCGCCGGCGCCGTCCACGCGGTCGGCCACGCCAATTTTCTCGATGATCCCTCCCAGGTTCCCCACTGCAAACCGAAGACCATTTACAATTTCTTCGACATTGCCGAGAGCACCGGGCAAAACAAGTCAAAGCAAATCAGGGACGCGCTCGGGATGGGGGTGATGCATCCCGATTGGACCCTGCCCAGCAGGCTTGCTGACAATCCGCTCGTGTGGATGGTTCAGATCAATGGTCTGATCATCGACATCCGCCGGTCCCCGCCCGAACTCCAGCGGCTCGCCTATGAGAAAGGGCTGATCCCCTTCATCCCCGCCAAGGGCAGTAGCCGGGATCCATAAGCCGGATCACGCGCTACGCCCTCGCTGGTGCCGTAGCAAGGGTTCGGGGTCAACCCGCGAGCCAGTGACGGTACGCCTCGATCCATTCGACCCCTTCGGGCCTGGGCGAAGGAAGCGGCAGATCAAGAATGGGCACAGACTGTCGCTCGCGACCGCGCGTGCAGATGGCGACGATGCCGTTGTCGCCACGAACGTCGAGCGCGACGACTTGCACCAGGACACCGAGCATGGTGGTCTCAAACGGCAGCGCAAGGTGTTCCTCGAGCATCGTGTACCAGCCGGTGGTCTGCTCCGAGTCGCCATACGCGTCGACGGTGGCCTCTTCGATCATGGCGGCCAGCCGGGCCTTGCTGATCCGGCTCGCCGCGTTGCTGCTCTTCTTGGCTGGTTTGCGCAGTGGCATGTGAATAGTCCTCTCAGGCAAAGTCGTCGTTCCGGTCCAGTTCGGCCAGCACGTCCTCGTCGTACTCGACCGTTGTTTCGTCCGCGGGCTCGGCGTACCCGAGCGGCGCCTCCCCTCGCGCGTAGCCGATCGCGCGGTAGCCTCGAAGGCGTTTCTCGAACATCCGCAGCAGCATGGGAACTTCGCGGTCAACGTAGTCGAAGATGCAGAGCTCGCGCTTGCCGGGGTGGAGGCGATGAAGGCGCCCGGTGTACTGGACGAGGGTGCCCTTCCAAGAAATCGGCAATGCAAGGAAGAGCGTATCTAGGCGCGGATCGTCGAATCCCTCGCCGATGTACCGGCCGGTGGCTAGCAGGAGTCGTTCCTCAATGGCAGGGATGACGGTGAGCCGGTCACGCACGTCGCGGGCGGACTTGGCTCCCATCCCTCCCTGCAGGACGACCAGATGCCGCGTAAACGGTCGGAGCTTGCTCGCGAAGTACTCGAGGTGGTCCCTSCGCTCGGTCAGGAGGATYGGCGAGCGCCCATCTGCGAGGGCACCGATGACGTCGTTGAGGATCATCGCGTTGCGCGTCTCGTCGTGCGCCAGCGCGCCGTAGAGGCCCTGGATCCCTCCGTCAGCGGCAGCGGTCGAAGGACGGAAGGCGGTCTCGCGCACGATCAGCCGGTGCTCGAACGGGTGTTGGCTCGCCTGTGTCTTCGCGTTCACCGTGAAGCGCACCGGACCAAGCTGCATTTGGGTGATGGGATGGTGCCCATCTCGGCGCTGGGGCGTCGCGGTCAGCCCGACGACGTAGCGCGCCTTCGCCGACGCCAGCACACGTTCGAACGAGACGGCCGGGAGATGGTGGCACTCGTCGACAATGACCTGCCCGTAGCCGGCTACGAGATTCGCGACGGACTCCCTGAGTACCAGGCTCTGGATCATCGCGACGTCGACTTTGCCGGTGGCGTTGCGCTTTCCGGCACCGATCTGCCCGATCCCCTTGGGGTCGACACCGAGGAACACGGCGAGTTGCGCACGCCACTGGTCGAGCAGCGGTCTTCGATGTACCAGGACCAACGTGCTGCAGGCACGGGCGGCCACCAGATACGTGCCAATGACTGTCTTGCCGGTGCCAGGAGGGGCGACAAGAACGCCGCAGTCGCTCGCGAGAAGCGTACGGGCCGCCTGATCCTGAATCGGCGTGAGTGTTCCGACGAAACGCAGCGCAAGCGGCTCACCGGAGACGCGCTCGTCGACGACATCGAGAGCGACACCGAGACCGCGGAGCAGCTCCTCAAGATCGGGTCTGCAGCCTCGGGGTAGCGCGACATGCTGCGGGAGATCTTCGGCGCAGGAGATCACGCGCGGGGTGAGCGACGTCGACAGTCGCATGCTCTGCTTCTTGTAGAACTCCGGATTCTCGAAGGCTGCAATGCGTTTGATCTGGTTGAGCAGCGGCGAGGGCAAACCGGCCTTGGCGACGAAGAGCCTTTGCGAGAGCACCGCGGACACTCGATTCGGCAGGGAACCGGCAATACGCGGTGATCGCGCCTTCCCGGATGGCGGCCGCGTCCACGGTGCAGCCTCCTGGTCGTCGGCTACTTCCGCCATACGAACTCCGACGACGCTTCCCACGCGACTCGCGTCGGATGCGATTCGCTCCACCGTCAACGCGTCAATGCGCTTGATCGACGCGAGGTGAGCCCACTGCTGCTCGTCGGGAAACGCTGCGAGGTCGTCGTTGAGAAAGACCGAGTTGCCCTCCTGCCTCGGTCCGTGTTGGAGCGGCAGGGCGATCAGGTTTCCGAAGCCACCCCGCGGCATCGTGTCCTGGCTGGGAAACAGCCGGTCGTAGGAATCCATGCCAAGCTCGTGTCGACTGGCCATCGTCTCGGTGATGAGGTGGCAACCCATCCTGCGAGCTGTCGCTGCGGCGACGGGGGTCGCAAAGAAAAACCAGACGTGCGCTCCATTGCCGGAGCGTGAGCGTTCAACCGCCAGAGGCAGTCCCATTCGACGGCTCGTCTGCACGAACGCACGTACGTCGTCCATCCACGCGCTCTGGTCGAAGTCGACGGCCAGAAACCAGCAGGTCTCGTCGTCTTGCATCGGATAGACGCCCATCACATGCTGGCCCTTCAGGTGGGCAATCACCGCGGCGTCATTGACGGGCTTGAACGCCTGCCGGGTGCAGTCACCGCATTTCACCTTCGGAAGCTCGCAGATACCGGGCACGAACTTGTTCGAGCAGGCGGGGGCATACCCTGGCGTGCCCGTCTTCTTGCTGACGAAGCGCGTCGGGTAGAGGTCTGGACGGCCGCGGAATAGCTGACGGAACAGTTTCACCTTGTCGGCCGGCGTGCGGGGTGCAGACCCCGGCAGCGGCTCGGGCACCACGCGCCGAGGAGTCGCATCAAGCGCTGCGACCTCCTTTCGAAGCGCGTCGATTCTGGCGTTTGCCGCGGCACGCTGCGCTTCGATCAGCGCAAGGGCCGACTCTGCCTTCGTGAGCTCGGTGACGAGTAGGTCACGTGATGCGGAAGGCGGGTCATTCCAATCCTGTTCTTCGCCAGGCGCTTTCACTCGAGGGTTTCCGAATTCCAGCTTTGGATCGCGTCGCAAGCGCGAGCTACCCGGGAAGGTGGTTGTTGGGGCTGGTGATTGAAGGCATCGTCTTTTTGAATTGCGTGCAGCACGATGGGTCTAGATAAATTCGCACGTCCTCCCGTATTCGAATCTCCTCGACTTTTGCCAATCAGCCACGAGGCACGTGGTGATGTCACGCAAATGGATTCAGCACCTTCACCTGCGCTTTTCTGAAATCGTGCGCGTTCCTAGTGACGACGATGAAATCGTGAACGAGCGCGGTCGCTGCGATCAGGCTGTCCTTTATCGGCATCGATTCACCGGACTTGCGCAGTTCAGCCAGAAGTTTTGCCCATCGAAGGCCCGTCCGCGCATCCCATGGAACGCAGACGATTCTTGCGACGCCCTCATCAAACCAGGTTTCGAGTCGACGACGTCGCTTCCCCGCAGGTAGGAGATGAATGCCGAAGCGAATCTCACCCAGAATTATGGGGTCTACCGCTATCGCACGCTCGTTGTTCCGCAACCATTCGATTGCATTGGAATTGGGGGCAGGCTTGGTGGCCTCGCTGAGGACATTAGCATCGACCAAATAGGTCACAGCGTATCGGTCGATTCGGATTCAATAGGAACGAAATAACCCTTTTCCGGGCACGCCAGTAGCCAATCGACGAGCCCTTCATTAGGAGGAGGCTCTCGGCGCAGGAGGCGATACTCGCCACGATCGATACGCTCGACCTCAAACTCCTGGCCAGGCTCGATGTTGTCCCTCTGCCGGATCTCGGCGGGCAGTATAAGCTGCCCCTTCGTAGAAACAGTCGTCTTCATGCGGAGTAAGATAACGTCTTACATTGCGAAAGTCAACACCAAATCCACGGGGTTGCCCGCCGCCATAAAGCGTCGGGCTCGTAAGTCCACCAGTTGGCAAGGCGTAAGCACTTATCCACAGGTCGCAGAAGAAATTCGGTATTTCGTTTGGTCACTTTTTGGTCACAGAAACCCGGAAAGCCGCGTCCAGCCTGGCGGTAACACGGTTTCGAATCCCGCCCTCTCCGCCAAAAAACGACATATCAACCCATGACAGGCAAGGGCGGTGCAATCCGTCCTTTTCACCGAAACGCTGACCTTCGATGTCCCACCCGAACACACCCGACACCGTTTCGCCCGCCACCGACGAGGACGGCAAACTGCTCCTAAACGCGCAAGAGGCCGACGCGCTGTTGCGGAAGTGCCTCGCGCTGATCAAGGTGCAGCTTCACGATCTGGTGAGGATGTCGATCGAGACGACCAACGACTTGTTCGAAACGAACGAGTTCGTCAAGGACGACGCTGCGCTGCTCTTTCGCAACATGCGCGGCGCATGGGTGACGCGCTTCGACCAGGCGTTTAACGACCTCTTCGAAAAGCGCATGTCGGGCGGCCGTCGAAAGGGGCGCCGCGTCGACCATGACGCATCGATCGCGACGCTTCGCGTTTTGAACGCGTTCGATCAGGAGCAACAGGCGGCGCTGACCAAGGGCGCCTTCCATCTCTTCAGAGCGACCCGGCGTGAGGTGAACGCTCTCGATCTGCGTGTTGCCGTCCTGTTGCGCGAGCCGCGTGCGCGCGAGGTCGACAATCCGTTCTCGCCCGGCTACCTTCTCGACGCGATGGGATTGACCTCGCGTGAGCTTTTTCCTGACCCGAGAATCTGGCGGCCGCTGCTGGTGCGCTTGATCGCGTGGAAATGATTGACCGCCTGCAGGGACTGGGCGCTTCTTGCGCGCGAGAGGCGTTGCCAATGCTGACTCAGAATTTTCTGGACGAGCCGGCCGAGCCCTTCACCCCTTACAAGTAGCTCAGGCGTTATTGCATCACGTTCAAGAGTCGCGACGCGTCCGGAATGCATCAGGGGACGTCCTGGCTATTTGACGGCCACCGCCCCGATGCTGTGCAGCGTTTGGCGTCTATCCGGGCGAGCTGGCAAGTTAAGCCCAATACTCTTCACTTAAGCTTCCCGGCGCGG
>JRHI01002156.1_pt1 | contig 14228 bp, 12 predicted proteins | sample 215371 | NCBI WGS metagenome assembly JRHI01 (sample SAMN02929681, study PRJNA255918) | sediment metagenome | biome: cave system; feature: Ice Cave; material: Sediment; isolation source: sediment from deep within a dark volcanic ice cave with no known source of... ...
GCGCAGGACCCGCCGGTCAAGTCGCTCTACGTCTTCGCCGCCAACCCGGCGACCTCGACGCCGAACGCCGGGCTGATCGTCCAAGGACTGCTCCGCGCCGACCTCTTCACCGTCGTCCACGAGCAGTTCATGACTGACACCGCCCAGTACGCCGACGTCGTCCTCCCGGCAACCACGCAGTTGGAACAGATCGACCTGCTCAAGCCCTACGGTCACCGCCATCTCCAGTACAATCATCAGGCGATCCCGCCGCTCGGCGAGGCGAAGAGCAACTGGGCGGTGATGCGCCTCCTCGCCGCAGCGATGGGCTACGACGAGCCGTGGCTGCACCAGTCGTCGGAGGAAGTCATCGCCGAGGTCCTCGACGCCACCCGTGCCACGAACCGCCTCCTGACCGGCATCAGCCTCGAGCGCCTGCAACGCGAGGTCACCGTCCCCTATCGGTTCGAGCTCGACGAGGAGGTTCCCTTCGCTAACCTCCGCTTCCCCACCCCCTCCGGCAAAGTCGAGCTCCGCGCCGACGCCCTGACCGAGTTCGGCCTCGACCCCCTCCCCGATTACGCCCCCCCCACTGAGTTCCAGACCGCCGGCCACTCTGCGCGCGGCACGGGGCACCCCCCGGGTCACGCCGCACTCGTTCTTCTCTCCGGCGCCTCCCACCACTTCGTCTCCAGCAGCATGGCGAACCAGCCGAAGCTGCGGGCGAAGGAGGGCACGCCCTTCGTCGAGATCAACCCGGCCGATGCGGCCGCCCGCGGCATCGCCCACGGCGCGGAGGTGATCGTCGAGAACGCCCGCGGCTGGTGCCGCCTCCGCGCCGTCGTCACCGCCGACGTGTTGCCCGGCGTCGCCGTCACCCCGAAAGGCCAGTGGGCGCGCCTCTCCCCGGGCGGCCGCAACGTCAACTGGCTGACCTCCGACGCCCTGGCCGACCTCGCCGGTCAGGCGACCTTCCACAGCACTCTGGTCGAGATCCGACCGGCGGCCGGGCAGCCGGCGCACGCGCCCGGCGTGGTCGCCGAGTCCGATGCCGCGCGCCGTTTGGTCACCGCCGCCCCTTGACACTTGACCGGACTGCGTCCTCACACTCGACCGTACCGCCAATACCGCTTGGTTGCTCTGTTCGATCCTTCGGCATCCCGGAGGAAGCGATGGCCGACCCTGCGACGCTGTCCCCGGTTGGGCGGATCCCGACCGACCCGCCCGGCGACGCGCCGAGCGCCGGCATCGGGCTGTGCCTCTCGGGCGGCGGCTTCCGCGCGATGCTCGTTCACCTGGGCACCCTCTGGCGCCTGAACGACGCCGGGTACCTCCGCCGGTTGAGCCGGATCTCAAGCGTGTCCGGCGGCTCCATCACGGCGGCTCGGCTTGGCCTCGTCTGGTCGACGTTGGACTTCGACGATCGAGGCGTGGCGGGTCGGGTCGGTGCCGAGGTCGTCGCCCCAATCCGCCGTTTCGCCGACCAGAGCTTCGACGTGAAACCGGAAACCGAGGGAGGAAAGCGCATGCGCCGCCAACTGTTGCCCGTGAGCCTCGTCGGGGCCGTCGCGGCCGTCTTCCTCCTCCGTGCCATCCCCAGCTCGTCGACTCCAGCGGATCGCCACGAGACGCCTGGCCCTGAGGAGTGCCGGGTCGAGCCAAGGTCGGTGGGATCGATGCTCCAAGCCTACCGATCGTCCGGAACCCCCTTCGCGGCACCGAGCCCATCGCCAACCCCACTTCCCCCCAATGCCCCCATTCCGCCGCTGCCCGGAACGGCGGCCGAACCGACGACTGTGGATCAACTTAGGAAGGTCCTCCGCGAATATGCGGCGTGCTACAACGCGCGCGACGTCCGGCGCTTCGCCGCCCTGTTCACAGATGCGGGCCTGGCGAGGAGTTTTGCTGGCGGTCGGGATGAACAGCGGCCGTCGGAGCAGCAGCTCGTCGATCGCTTGGCGACGCCCGCGCCGACGCCACCTGACCGCCTCAGGCACCACGTCCCGGCGATTCGCGAGGTCGTGGTGATGAAGGACGGCAGAGTTGAGACCATTGTCGAAGATCCCGATCCCGTGAAGATCGGCGGCCGCCAGCGCCTCACCCGCCTCCTCGTCATCTTTGTCAAGGTCGGCGATCGCTGGCTCATCGACGACATCGTTTTTCTCGGGACAGCCTGGGCAGATCAGGGTGGAACGCCCACTGGCCAGTGAGGCCCCGATACGTCGGAACAGAAGACCGCTACGTCGTCCGGGGCGGGTCGCTGAGTGGGGGAGGTACGCCGTCACAGAGCCCTCACCCCCAACCCCTCTCCCGCGGATCGGGAGAGGGGAGCGTGCTCCTGGGGCGTGTCTGCATCGGGGCCGCAGCGCGGCTCGCGACCGCCCGCGATCAGCGGCGTGCGAGCGAACACGCTCCCCTCTCCCGCGCACTGGTGGGCGCCCTCTGGGCACGGTTGGGGGTGAGGGCCGCTGGGCGGCCGGGGGTGAGGGCTCTTTGACGGCGTACCTCCCCCTCTCAGCCCCCTCAGAGGGGGCGGGTAGGGGGATCGCGGGCACCGACCCGTGGGGATCGCTGCAACAGCAGGGGGTCCTCATTGCGATGCTGGCCACGGCCGGTTTCCTCTACACCGGTCTGGTCAGGCTCGGCGGACGGCTCCTCTCGCGGTGGATCGGCGAGCGCCTCGTCCGCACCCTTTGGCTCGCCCTCGGCATCCACGTCGGGTTAGTCGCTGTCGTCGTCCCCGCCTTCGTCGTTGCCGCCCGCTACCGCTTCGATCCGCCCGGGACTGCGGGCCACCAGCGGGACGACCTGCAACGGCCGGCCCCGTAAGCTGGATTACCGCTCCGTCGTTCCTGCCCCGTTAGGCTGGTCAGTAGCGACCGCCAACGGTCGCATCGTGGTCGGCCGCGCGAGGCGGCGAGCAAGGAGGAGCAGGGATGAACAAGGAGAGGACGCGCTCGTGGGCCAGGCGCGTGGTGGGAGCGGCACTGCTGCCGATCGTGGCTGCCTCGCCGCTGCTGATCGGCGGGGTGTGGGCGCAAGACAAACCCTCGCTGGAGATCGTCTCCCCGGCGGCGGGCGCTAAGGTCACGACGGACGACATCGACGTTCGGCTCAAGGTCGGCAACTTCAAGATCGACTGCCGGCAAGCCGGGCGTCCGGACAAGACGGGCGAGGGCCACATCCACGTCATGATCGACGGCATGACGATGGCGCAGCTCGCCAACTTCTACTGCGCCGACACATTCACCGTCTCGGGCGACGGGCTCACCCCCGGCAAGCACAAGCTGATCGTCGACCTCGCCTCCAACACGCACGCCGACATGATGGACTCCGCGCAGGAAGTAGAGATCGACTACCAGCCGGTCAAGACACGTCCACTGCCGGCCGCCAACGACCAGGGCGAGCCGAACGTCCAGCTCGTCAGCCCGAGTGACGGCGCGACGGTGCCCGCCAAGTTCTCGGTCGAGGTCAAGGCGGTCAACTTCACGCCCTCGGCCACCCTCGAAGGGAAGCGCAATGTCCCCGGCTACGGCCACTACCACGTCTTCGTCGACACGGCGATGGGCGCGATGGGCATGATGGCCACGCCGATGGGCGGCGACCACATGACGGGGTCGCCCGAGGCCGGGATGACGGGTTCGCCCATGGCTGGCGGCATGATGCACATGTCGATGGCGGGCATGGTGCTGATGCCGGGCACGAACACGTTCGACCTCGACCTCTCCGCCTGGGGGCCGGGCGAGCACACGATCTGGATCGAGCCGGTCCAGAACGACCATACCCAGTTCGAGAAGTTCGGCCACATCGAGTTCAAGGTCAAGGTGCAGGCCTAGCCACCTAGCCACACGATCGGCCGCGTGGCCCGGGCAAGGCGGCCCTGGCCACGCGACGTGAGGCGTGTCGTCTCGCGAGGAGGCTCCCGCGACATGGAAACTGGCGGCGCGCGGCGCGTCCTGGAGGTCTACGTTGCGCCCGATTGCTGGGGCTGCGACACCGCCCTTCGCCTGGTCGCCGTGGTCCGCGACCTGAGACTGCCTGGTCTCGAGGTGAGGGTGGTCGATCTCACGGCACCGGGTGCCGTCCGCCCGCCGTCCGTCTTTGCCGTGCCGACCTATCTCATCGACGGGCGCACCATCTCGCTCGGCAACCCGGAGGAGACTGACCTCATCGACCGGTTACAATCGCTGCTCCCGATCAATCAACCCCCCGCCATCGTAGTTAGGGATCGATGATGCCCGCCGCCCCGCTCCGCCGCACCCTCGCCGCACTCGTGCGCTCCGGTTCCACTCGGTCCGGCGCGAGCGGAGGCCACAATGGCGCCGAGCTCGCCGCGAAGCTCGGCCATCTGCGCGAGACCGAAGTCTTCGCACCGCTCTCGGCGACGGAGCGGACGTGGCTGGCCGAGAGCACGACGATGGTAACGTGCGAGCGGGGGCGGGTCTTCTACACGCCAGACGAACCCGGCGAGGTCGTCTTCATCCTCAAGCGCGGCCGGGTCGATCTCTACCGGCTCGCGGGCGACGGCCGCAAGTTGGTCGTCACCAGCCTTGGGCCGCACACGGTCTTCGGCGAGATGGGGTTAATCGGCCAGGGTATGTACGGCTGCTATGCGGAGGCAGCCGAGGACTGCCTGCTCTGCGTCCTGAGCCGATCCGACCTCCAAGGGCTGATCCGGCGCAACCCGGAGGTGGCGCTCCGGCTGCTCGCCGAGCTGAGCGGCCGGCTCCAACAACGAGAGGCGGAGCTGGAGGCGCTGGCGTTCCGTGGCGTGCCGGCACGGCTGGCCGCGCTCCTGTTGAAGGAAGCCGGGCAGTACAGCACCGTCACCGGGCTCACCCATCAAGACCTGGCGGAACGCCTCGGCACCTACCGCGAAACGGTGACGCAGACCCTCAGCCGGTTCCGGAACGAGGGGCTCGTGGCGGTCGAGCCGCGCCGGGTCCGTGTGCTCGACCGCGACCGCCTCGAAGCGATCGCACGAGCTTAATCCGACGCAGCTGATACGCGGGGGAGGACCGCCATGCACCACGATCGGCGGGAGGGCGCCATCGCGCCGTCCCTGAACCGTCGTCGCCTTGTTCAGCGCGCCGCGGCCATCGCGGCGGCAATCCCGGTGCTCGGCCTGGCGCTCGGCGCACGGCGTGGTGAGGACGCCCCGTCCGTCAGAGCAAACCTCTTCGCGGACGGCGCCGCAACACCAGGTGCCAGTCCCGCCGCGAGCCCGGGCGCAGGCTCGGTCGCGGCGGTCACCGTGCGCATGACCTCGCAGCTCAGATTCGACCCGAATACCCTCACGATCAAGGTCGGCACGACGGTGACCTGGCACAACGCGAGCAGTCTCCCGCACACGGCCACCTGCGACCCGGCCCAGAACCCGGTGACCCAAACGCACCCCGACTACATCGTCCTCCCGGCCGGCGCCCAGTCGTGGGGATCGCCCCTGCTGCCACCGGGCGAGGCCTGGTCCCACACGTTCATCGTCGCCGGCGAGTACCACTACTTGTGCATCCCTCACGTCCTGTCCGGCATGCGGGCCACCATCGACGTCCGAGTCTGATCGCCCGCTCCGCGCGATCGGCACCGCGACGAAGGCGCAAGGTGCTACACTGACCGTACGCTCCCGAAATCGGATGCTCGGGGAGCCGCCGCGGACGCACTCGCCGACCGGGCGAGGAGGGCAAGTGCCGTGCCGGGATCCGCTCGTGTCTCGCGCCGTACCGTCGTCGGTGCCGGAGTCGCCGCGCTCGTCATGGCTGGCGGCATCCTGCGTCCCCAACCGGTCTCTGCCGTCGGGTTGTCCGGTGTCACCGGCACCGTCAACACCGATGCGCTCAACGTCCGCGCCGGTCCCTCGACTTCTCGCCCCGTGATCGGGCAACTCTACGGCGGCGATGCTGTCGCCTGTACCCGCACCAGCGGCAAGTGGTTCAAGATCGCGACCGGGACCCTGAGCGGCTGGGTCTACAGCCCCTACGTCACCCTCAACCCACGCGGGCCAGTCACGACGTTCGACCGCGGCCCGACGGACCGTCCACTCGTCGCGTTGACCTTCGACTGCGGCGCCGACCGGGGCTATGCCGATTCCATCCTCGACACGCTGACCGCGTCCGGGGTCCAGGCGAGCTTCGGGATCACCGGGCGCTGGGTCGATGCGAATTCGGATCTGGTCGGACGGATCGTGAACGAGGGTCATCACCTGATCAACCATACGCTGAGCCATCGCTCGTTGACGGGCTACAGCACGGGGCCGGCGGCCACGGCACCGGCCCAGCGGCTCGGCGAGCTGATCGCGACCGAGCAGCGGCTGCAGAACGCCACCGGCCAGGGCGCCCGGCCCTGGTTCCGGCCTCCGTACGGCGACTACGACGACAGCGTGCTCAACGACATCGCGGCCGTCGGCTTCTTCGAGAACGTGATGTGGACCGTGGACTCCCTGGGCTGGAACGGCGCCTCGCGCGACGAGATCGCCGTACGGTGCCTGGACCGCGCCGGCAACGGCAACATCTACCTCTTCCACGTCATGTCCGATTCGCAGGACGGACCGGCTCTGTCCACGGTCATCGACGGTCTGCAGGCGCAGGGCTATGGGTGTCGCACCGTCGAACAGCTCCTCGGATTCGCCGCGGCGTCGTTGGACCCGCAGCGCGCGTCGCCGCCAACGCCGTCCCTCATGGCCGCCGCGACGGAAACACTGACCACGGCGGCATCGCCGAGCGTGGCCTGAAGCGCGCGGGCGGGCAGCCCGTCCGATCCGGCGGGGTGCTCCGGCGGTTGTGGATAGAATACGCACGACGGTCAGACGTCAGACCCGTTCGCCGACCCACTTGTCGATGGCGCCGGCCTGCCGACCCGCGCCGACCCGCCGAACCGTCGCCGCGTCGGCAGGCGGTGACGATGAGAGCGCAGACGACCCGATGTCCCTGCTCGACGTCAACGACCTGCACCTGTACTACGCCTCCGGCGGCCGCGTCGTGAAGGCGGTCGACGGCGTCTCCTTCGCCATCGAGCGGCGGGGCGAGGCGATCGGCGTCGTCGGCGAGTCGGGCAGCGGCAAGACCAGCCTCGCCACCGCGCTGATGCGGCTGCTGCCGAAGGGCGTCGCCCGCTTCGACGGCTCGATCAAGCTCGACGGCCGCGAACTGCGTGAGCTGTCGGACGACGCGTACCGGCGGGAGATCCGCTGGCGGCGGATCGCGATGGTCTTCCAGGGGGCGATGAATGTCCTCAACCCTGTCCTCAAAGTCGGCGTCCAGATCGCCGAGCCGCTCCGGCTCGACAACCGGATGGAGAAGCGCGCCGCCTACGCCAAGACCGACGGGCTCTTGGAGCGCGTCGGCCTCTCACGCGACATCTTCCACCGCTACCCGCACGAGCTGAGCGGCGGCCAGAAGCAGCGCGTCGTGATCGCCACCGCGCTCGTGCTGGACCCGGACCTGCTCATCCTCGACGAGCCGACCTCCGCGCTCGACGTCAGCATCCAAGCGCAGATCATGAACCTGCTCAAGGATCTGAAGCAGGATCCCGGCATCTCGATGATCTTCATCACGCACGACATCGGCCTCGCCAGCGACCTCTGCGACAAGATGGCGGTCGCCTACGCGGGCGAGCACGTCGAGTTCGGCCCGGTCGAGCGGGTGCTGGTCGAGCCGCGGCACCCCTACACGCAGCTGCTCCTGGCGAGTCTGCCGCGCCTGCACAACACGACACGCCCGCGGCCGATGCCGGGCGAGCCGGCGGATCTGACGGCGCTTCCGACCGGTTGCCGGTTTCATCCCCGTTGCCCGTACCGGTTCGAGCCGTGCGATCGCGACCACCCGCCGGCGATCCGGCTCGACGACGGCGGCCGCGTCCGCTGCTGGCTGAACGACCCGATGGTCGCCGGCGAGCGGTTTCAAATCCATCTGCGGCCCGAGACGGTGGCGGCCGGCAATGGCTGAGGGGGCAGCCCTCACCCCCGGCCCCTCTCCCAATCCTGGGAGAGGGGAGCGCGTCGCCGTCCCCCCCTCCCAGGGTTGGTGGGTGTCCCCTGGGCACGGCCGGGGGTGAGGGTCATGCCGCTGCTTTCCCTCCAGAACATCGAAGTCGTCTACTCGACGCGGAAGGGGTTGTTCCGGAGCGGGGAAGTCCGGGCGCTCAACGGCGTCAGCCTCGACCTGCCGCGCGGGACGACGGTGGCGATCGTCGGGGAGTCGGGCAGCGGCAAGACGACGCTCGGGCGGGTGTCGCTGCGGCTCGTGAAGCCGACCGCCGGCAGGATCATCTTCGACGGGAAGGACATCACGCGCATCCCGGACGGTGGGCTGGGCTGGTTCCGGGAGCGCGCCCAGATCGTGTTTCAGGACCCATTTTCCAGTCTCAATCCCTACATGCGGGTGCGCGATCTTGTCGAGGAGCCGCTCATGATCGACGGGGTCGCCAATCGGGGGGAGCGCACCGGGCGGGTCTACCAGGCGTTGGAAGCGGTCGAGCTTGTCCCGGCGGCGCGGTTCGGCGAGAAGTACCCGACGATGATGTCGGGCGGTCAGCGGCAGCGCGTCGGGATCGCCCGCGCGCTTGTGCGCGATCCCGACTACATCGTCGCCGACGAGCCGGTCTCGATGATCGACGCCTCGAGCCGGATCGAGATCCTTGACCTGCTGCGCGGGTTACAGGAGCAGCGCGGTGTCACGTTCCTGTACATCACCCACGACATCGCGAGCGCGCGACACTTCGCCGACCGGATCGCGGTGATGTACCTCGGTACGATCGTCGAGCTTGGCCGGGCAGACCAGGTGATCGACCGCCCGCTCCACCCATACACGCAGGCGTTGATCGAAGCCATCCCCGAGCCGGACCCGCGGAACCGCTTCCGCCGCCGCGCGGTCGTCCCCGGCGAGCAAATCGGCGGGACAGCCAGCAGCGGCTGCCCCTTCTTCCCCCGCTGCCCGCACCGCATGCCCGGCACCTGCGACGCCCGCCGCCCGGTGCTCACGGAGCAAGAACCGGGGCATTTCGTGGCGTGCTATCTGTACGGATCGGGCTGAGACGGTCCGGGCGAGCAGGGTGCCGGTCGATCGCGAAGTTGACGAAGTAGCGCAACTGAATTATCGTTACTTTGTCAATTCGAAGTTCGCGGGTGAGGCAGGGTCCAACGATGCAGGCGCTTCCCTTCGATCCACGACAGGTGCTCAAACGGGCGGCTGACGAAGCGCCCGAGCCGGTCGTGCGGGCATTGGCCGATGTCCTGGCGGCGAGCGCGGTGCCGTCCCAGGAACGGATGGTCGTGATCCGGTTCGATCGCGACGGCTGCCCGGTCGCCGAAGTCTTCACGCTCAACCGGGGCGCCGAGGAGCCCGCTACGTCCGCCAATCTGTACGCCGCGTTCCAGACCACGGGTGAGCCATTCGTCCAGGCGGTGCGACGTGGGCGTGAGGTTCGCCGGGAGCTGTTGCGAGCGGAGGGCGGGGTGCTGACCGGGGCGGAGGTTGCCGACCTCCTCGGACTTTCGCGGCAAGCGGTCGACAAACGGCGCCGCGCCGGTCGCCTCATCGGTCTCGCGACCGGTCGGCGGGGGATCGTCTATCCAGCCTGGCAGATCACTGAGACCGGTCTCCTACCCGGCCTGGAACAGGTGCTCGATGACCTCGCGGATCACGATCCCTGGATGCAAGTGATCTTCCTGCTCACGCCCGACCCGCGGCTGGACGGCGAAGCGCCGCTGGCAGAGCTCCGACGCGGGCATCTAGACCGGGTACGCCTGGCCGCCCAAATGCTCGGCGAGCATGGCGCCGCCTGACCAGCAGGGTGGGAGTATCCAGGGCCGCATCCTGGGCCACCGGCCGACCTTATGGAGCGTCTTCTGCCGACGCGCGTCATGCGACCACCCTGGTTCCGTTGTCATCGAACCGACCGCGAACCGATCACCTTTGGCCGGTCCAGCCGTAGTCGGTTCGATGATCCCGAAGCGACTTATGGAGTGCTGTACGTCGGTGAGGACGCCGAGTGCGCGTTCATCGAGTCCTTTGGCCAACGGGCGCGCGGGTTTCTCACGGCGGCTGAGCTTCAGGAGCGAACCCTGTCGCTGGTGACCGCGCCGCGACCAATCACGCTGGTCGACCTGGCGGGGTCCGGTCTCGTCCAGATCGGAGCCGATGCTCGCCTCTTCGCAGGCGAGCATCGCGTCGCACGGCTTTGGTCTCGAGCCTTCTTCGATCACCCAGCACGGCCGGACGGAATCGTCTACCCAGCGCGGCACGATCCGTCCCGGCGCGCGATCGCGTTGTTCGAGCGCGCCGATCTGGAGCTCTGGGCGACGCCTCTTGGGTTCGACGTGCTGCGCCGGATCCTGACGACGTACCGGTTGGCAATCCTCCTTTGATCGAGGCCGAGTGCTCTGGCGAGCAGGCCGGAGGCACTCGGCCGAGCAGTTGCCCTTGTTTCCCCCGCTGCCCAGACCGCATGCCTGGCACCTGCGACGCCCGCCGCCTGCTGCTCGCGGAGCACGAACCGGGACACTTCGTGGCGTGCTATCTGTACGAAGGTGGCGGCTCGTAGTCTGACCGTCGTCCTGTGACGGGTGGTCCGAAGCGGAGAGAGATGCCTCGGCAGGCTCGGCATGATGCGTGGCGAGCCGCGCCGGGGCCGTTCGCCGGCAGGCTGATCGGCCCCGCGTCCTCCGGATTACGCGGGAGCGGTCCCCGGCGGGGGCAGCAGACCGAGCTGTGTCAAGATGGTGACGTTGTCGGCGTAGTTGTGCAGGCTGGCCAATTTTCCATCACGAATCCGCCACACTTCGCAGAATCGCACTGTGAACGAGCGTCCGGTCGCCGGAACCTCGCCCTCAGGGGTCAGCAACGGGCCGGTGTTGGTGCCCTTGAAGAGGCACTCGTTCGTGACGCCTTCCTCGCCGGCGAGCTGAGAGACGATCTCGACCATGCCGTCGGGCGCCATCGTCTTCCAACCCTGCATGAACTCGCGGAAACCCGCGTGGCCGTGCTGAACGCGGTGGAAGGCGACGGTGTCGATGTCGCAGTCCTCCGCTGTTTTCGCCAGGACGCGGTCGAAGTCCATCCGGTTGAACGCCTCGTAGAGCTCGCGCGCTAGTGTTGCGTTGTCGTGGGCACCCATGGGTTGCTCTCCCTTCTCCGTTTGCGCCATCATCTGCTTGATGATCCTCGCACGAGTACGGTGGGCAGCGCCGGCTGGATCATCAGGGCGACCGGTCGTCAGGCGCGGACGATGGTCGGGGCCCGTCGCTGGCGATGGTCTGCTCCGTCAGACCTCATCGCGCAACAGGACGCGGCGGCGCTGGCGCTCGGCGCGGGCGGCCTGGCGGATCATGTCCTTGACGCGGTTCGGATCGCCGACGTTGTGGATCGTGGTCACTGGGGACGTGGCGTCGGTCGTCTCGAGGTTGACGTCGCCGACGCCAAACACGCGCTCGATGACGGTTTGCTTCATGTCGAGATCGTTGACGCGGTAGAGATCGATCTCCTCGGTCTTGCGGGAGATAAAACCGCGAACGATCTGGAGCCGTTCGTTGGTCAGGCGGTAGGTCGTGATAAACCCCTGGATCGGCGAGAGAATCTTGCTCGGCTTCCCGCTCCAAAGGAGGCGTTCGCCACCCGGCTCGCCGTCCAGATCCTGCCCGACCGGGAGACCGTCATCAGCGATCATGCGGCCAGCCGGGTCGCTCTGGGGTGTGCCGACGGCGGGATCCATCGCCGCTCTGGCCTCGACGACGTCGGCCATAGGGCGACCGCAGCTCTTGCAGAACCGGGCGTTGTCGTCGTTTTGCGTTCCGCAGTCCGGGCAGAATGCCATCGCGAGCCTCCTTCGTGCCGGCGGCGCGGGGGTGCCGGACACAGACGATCCTTCCGCGCAGGGCCAGGCGCCACCGGCGATCATGATAGCAGGACGCGGTGCCGCTCGGAATCGGACGGCCGGCGGCGGCAAGCTGGGCCAGTCGCTGCAAACCGGCAGGATTGGGCAAGATTTCCGGGCGGATCATGGTACAGTGCAGCATCCTGGACGAGCGAGGACGCCGGTTGGCGCGGCGCGGCGGGGGCGGTGGTGGGGACAGCGGACGCGGTCAATGGGCGGGACGAGGGGCTGGACTACCGGCGACGGTACCGCGGATTGATCGGCGTCCACAGCAAGGTGCCGATTCGCGATCGGGCGATCCTCTCGCTCATCTACACACCCGGCGTCGCTGAGGCGTGCCTGGCGATCAGCCAGGATCCGCTGTCGTCGTACGACCTCACCTGTCGCGGCAACACGGTCGCCATCCTGACCGACGGCTCCGATCTGTTCGGACGCGAGGGTGGTCCCCCCGAGGCCGCGATCCCGATCGAGGAGGGGAAGAGCGTCATCTTCAAAACCTTCGCCGGGATCGACGCCTTTCCGATCTGTCTCGACACCCGCGACCCCGGCGAGATCATCGAGACGGGGAACGCGATCACGCCGACGTTCGGCGCCATCTGCATCGACGATATCTCGACGCCGCGCGCCTTCACCATCGCCGACCACCTGGAGAAGGCGGCCGAGATCCCGGTCTTCTCCAACCAGCATCACGGCACCGCGATCCTCGTCCTCGGCGGGTTGCTCAACGCGCTCAAGGTCGTCCGGAAGAAGATCGACGAGATCAGCGTCGTGATCAGCGGCGCCGGGGTGGCCGGGATCGGCGTCGCCCGCCTGCTGACGCGGGCGGGGGTGACGCGGCTCGTCGTCTGCGACCGCGCCGGCGCGATCTACCGCTACCGACCGGAGCGGATGAACTGGGCGAAATCGTACGTCGCCAAGGAGACGAACCACGAGCAGCGGCGCGGCTCGCTGCCGGCGATGCTGAAGGGGACCGACGTCTTCATCGGGCTGTCGACCGGGAACATCGTTACCGACGACATGATCCGCACGATGGCGCACGACCCGGTCGTCTTCGCGCTCGCGGTGCCCCAGCCGGAGGTCGATCCGGCGGCGGCGCGGTCGGGCGGCGCGCGGGTCGTCGCGACCGGACGCTCCGACTACGCGAACACGATGGATATCTCGCTCGTCTTTCCGGGGGTCTTTCGCGGACTGCTCGACTCCCGCGCCCGGAACATCCGGCTGCGAACACTGATCTACGCGGCGCACGCGCTCGCCGACATGGTGCGGCCGGACGAGCTCCACGCCGACCACATCGTGCCCAACATCTTCGACTTCCGGGTGGCGCCCGCGATCGCGGCGGCGGTGGTGAGGGCCGCGGTCGAGGCCGGCGAGGCGGGGGGCGCGGTGTCGCCGGAGGACGTCGCGGAGAAGACTCGGCGCTTCGTCTACGAAGGGCGGCTGCTGCCGCCGACGCCGAGCACCCGCGGCGAGCACAAGACCTTCCGGGAGGAGGCGATCGAGCTGCGGCGGCGGCACGGCGGCGTCCTGGAGATCCACAGCAAGATCCCGATTCGCGACCACCACATCCTGAACCTGATCTACGTGCCGCCGGCGGCGCTGGCGCCGGCCCGCGCGATCCGGGACGACCCGTCGCAGGTGACGGAGCTGACCTCGAAGGGCAACCTCGTCGCGATCGTCACCGACGGCTCGGCCGTGCTCGGGCTGGGCGACATCGGGCCGCAGGCGGCGCTGCCGGTGATGGAGGGGAAAGCGGTCCTCTTCCGGTCGATGGCCGGGGTCGAGGCCTTCCCGATCTGCCTCGCGGCGCGTGACCCCGACGAGATCGTCCGGATCGTGCGGGCGATTTCGCCCAGCTTCGGCGGGATCAACCTGGAGGACATCAGCGCGCCGCGCTGCTTTGAGATCGAGCGCAAGCTACGCGATCTGCTCGATTTACCGGTGTTCCACGACGACCAACACGGGACGGCGATCATCGTCTCGGCAGCGCTGATCAATGCGGTTAAGCTGCGCCGCTGCAACCTCGAAGACGTCCGGATCACGATCAACGGCGGCGGGGCGGCCGGGATCGCGGTGGCGAAGCTGCTCCTGGCGCTCGGCGCGGGCGACATCGTGATCTGCGATCGGGCCGGGGCGGTCTACGCGGGCCGGGCCGAGCACATGGACTTCTCGAAAGAGGAGATCGCCGGGCTGACGAACAACGAAGGGCGGCGCGGTCAGCTCGCCGATGTGATCGCGGGCTCCGACGTCGTCATCGGGCTCTCGGTGGGCGGGGCGCTGACGCTGGAGATGGTGCGCTCGATGGCGCCCAACCCGATCGTCTTCGCGTTGGCGAACCCGGTGCCCGAGATCGCGCCGGACCTGGCCAAAGAGGCGGGCGCCTTCGC
>JRHI01002157.1_pt1 | contig 14216 bp, 12 predicted proteins | sample 215371 | NCBI WGS metagenome assembly JRHI01 (sample SAMN02929681, study PRJNA255918) | sediment metagenome | biome: cave system; feature: Ice Cave; material: Sediment; isolation source: sediment from deep within a dark volcanic ice cave with no known source of... ...
ATCATTTGCCCAGGGCGCACCTACCGTTGCGATTCCGACCAGACGCATACCCCGATGTTTCATCAGGTCGAGGGGCTCGTCATCGACCGCTCCGCGCATCTTGGCCATCTCAAATGGATTCTCGAAGAATCCTGCAAGGCCTTTTTCGAGGTTCCGGACGTCAAGATGCGGTTCCGGCCGAGTTATTTTCCGTTCACCGAGCCGTCGATGGAAGTCGATATCCAATGCTCGCGCAATGGCGGTGAGATGCGCTTTGGCGAGGGCGAGGATTGGCTCGAAATCTTGGGCTGCGGCATGGTGCATCCGAATGTCTTGCGGAATTGCGGCCTCGATCCCGATATATATCAAGGGTTCGCCTGGGGCATGGGAATCGACCGCATCGCCATGCTGAAATACGGCATGCCGGATTTGCGGGCTTTTTTCGAGGCCGATATCCGCTGGTTAACTCATTACGGTTTCCTCCCGCTCGACATCCCGACGCTTATTGGCGGATTGAGCGGGTAACGCAGCGCTGAGCACATCATTCGGTTCCTTGCGTTTGGCCATATGAGCTCTTCGTCCAAGGAAGAAAAGACGGCGCCGAGACGCTGGCGGTAGCCGCTTCACTATCGTTTGGATTCCTCTACGGAGGGTCTCACAATGTTCTGGAAACGGGTGCGGATCACCCGGACTTCTGATTTCCATTTCTCCCACACAGGTTCTACACCACGGACGCGCCCAACATTCCCGGCATTCAGCAATATCAGCCTTCGTCAAAACCTCTGCCTTAGCAGTGATCGAAGTGCGGTAGGCAGAATTGTTTGTGAACATATTACACTGATATAGATCGCCATCACTTGCTACAGCTAGATTGGAAACACCGGCAGGGCAATAGTAATCAGTCGCTGGTGCGGTTATCTGTTGGATAATCTCGATGAGCCGACTGTAAGGCATAACATTTCCCTTCTCAAATTCATCAATGGAAAAATTTATAGCGTCAATTTCCATATCTACGACAGTACGCCAGTCCCCATGGTGATTGAAGCCCAGCTTATCATATGGTGCCGTCGATACGGGAACGATGTCGATTAAACTTGCCCCAATAGTATTGAAGTATCTCAAAAGGTCTGTAACCGAAATGCCTGACTGCAAATGTCTGTAGGTGTATGTGCATTCAATGTCGAATGGAATTTTCTCGTGTCGAAGTACTTGTATGTTGCTCATAATTTTACTATGACTTCCTCTGCCTCCCTTTGTCGCTCTAAGCTCATCATGTATTCCTTCGGGACCGTCAATGCTTACGAGCAGTGAGAAGCCGTGTTTAGTGAAGAGAGCTATATGATCACTAGACAGCACAGTAAGATTTGTAACTGCACTTAGTGAAGGTCTATTCGACAAAATGCGTTCTTGCACCAAGACACCCACCTCATCGGCAACAGCAGCCAGAGCGGGAAGGTTGAGCAGCGGTTCACCGCCGATAAATTGAACAAGTTTTATGACTCCGTGCTCGTGTGCGGCCTCTCGAAGTTTGTTCACAGCGACTTCAGGTGTGATGTGGATCGCTGAGCCGCCATACTCTCCTCCGAGAGCATAGCAATACTTGCATCCGAGATTGCATGTCTGAGTAGAATTGATTGTAAGGCGGCTCAGCATGACCCCGAACTCCCTTGATTATCAAGTTGTGCAGCCGTTCCCACAATTGCCATCGGCTCGCATACTCCGAGCAATCTCTCCAATTTTGATGCATCCTCATTCGACATTTTTCGGCCGCCTCTGCACAAGCGCCGTGGCCACGCGGGCCGGCGGCGTAGGTGGTCACCCGCCTCCGACTCCGCAGAACGCAGCGCGCGGTTTTCCTGTAACTGCTGGGCTGCGCGTGTCAAGCATACCGCAGCGGATCTGTCTCGAAAACCTCGTTTGTCAAAATTCATGAATTTCGACAATTCCGCGCGGTTTTGGCGGAGCGCGAGCGGAGTCGGCCGCCGCATAATCCCCCAATATGATACCTGCGGCGAAACTAAAGCCGCCAGGAACCGAGGCCCTCGCCCTTTGAGATACCTACGGACTTTTAGAAAAATGAGGCAGCGGCCTTTGCAACATGCTCCGAAAAGAAACGCGCTTCTCAAAACATGCCGTCTTGCGCCAGGGTTGCTTCGGCGCCAGCAGGCATTGCGACCGCTTCGATGATCACTTGCGCCTGGGCCAAGGGATATTCATCGGTCAGCGTCACATGGATAAAGACCCGGTGGCCCGGCGGTGTCAGGGCGGCAAGCCGGGCCGCCGCGCCACCCGTGAGGCACATTGCCGGCTTGCCGGACGGCAGATTGACCACGCTTATGTCGCGCCAGGCGATGCCCGCGCGAAGCCCGGTGCCGAGCGCCTTGCCGCAGGCTTCCTTGGCGGCGAACCGCTTCGCGTAAGAGGCGGCCCGGCCCGCCCGCGCGTCCGATTTACGCTGCTCCGTCTCGGTGAAGCAGCGCTGGACAAAGCGCTCGCCGAAGCGCGCGAGCGAGCTCTCGATGCGCCGTATATCGCAAAGGTCGTTGCCGAAGCCTATGATCATTTGTGTTAAGCCATTCAAACGGATCCGAATCGCTCATTGGGTCCCGAACTGGGTAGCGGCCGGTTCTCGCTAATCAACTGACACGGCCAATGGACATTTTCTTTCTGCAACTCGCCATAATTTTTCTGCCTGGCCTTGTTTGGGAGCGAATCGACGCTCAATTCGGTCAGAAGCGGCTACCTACTCAATTTGATATTCTCCGCCGGACATTTGTTTTTGGGCTGGCATCATATGTGGTCACCTATGGCCTATACCGGATCTGTGGCCTTTCCTTTGAATTTGTCGAGCCCAAGAAGGACACGACATTCCTAGGTGCTGCCGCCTTTATTGAGATTTTTGTAACCATTCTTGTGGCGCTTGCATGTTCGATCCTTTGGCTGTACTTCGTCAATTTCAAGCTTTTGATGCGGTTCATGCAGCGCATTCGCGCGACAAAACGCTATGGTGACGAGGACGTTTGGGATTTTACATTCAACGCGCATGACAGAAACGTCGAATATGTGAATTTGCGGGATTTCGACAAGAAAATAGTTTATGCAGGATGGGTTGAGCGATTCTCGGATACCGATAAAGTCCGGGAATTGGTTCTCCGCGACGTCAATGTTTATGATTTCGAGGGCAATGAACTCTTTTCAACCCCCCGAGTTTACATTGCACGCCCAATGGACGATATCGATATCGAGTTCCCGGCTCAACCAGAGGCAAATCAAGAGGGCGCCGATGAATAACTCCTCCCCAGACCGGCCTAGAGTCCAGCCGCTTGGACACCGGGGATACGAGAACAAAGGAGGACACAATCCTCCAAGCTCGCAGGTCACAACGAGGCCGCCGCCGCCTGCTCCGATCAGCCCCAAGCCGCCTAGTCCACCAGTGCAACCGATCGGCAAGAACAACAAATAGGCGGCAGGTATAGCGACGGGTTGCGAAACAAGACTCAATTCGCTCTGGCGCGCCCCTCTTCCATCGCCGCCCGCATCTTGGCGATCGCCGCCTTAAGACCAATGAAGACCGCCTCGCCGATCAAAAAATGCCCGATATTGAGCTCGACGATTTCGGGCAAGCCGGCGACGATCCTGGCGGTGGCGAAGTCGAGGCCGTGCCCTGCGTGACATTCGATCCCGCATTTTTCTGCGTGGGAAGCGGCGGCCGCTATCCGCGCGAATTCCTGCCGCGTCCGCTCCGGCTCGCCGAGCGCCAGGGCATTGCACCAAGCGCCCGCGTGCAGTTCGACAACCGGCGCGCCGATCGTCGCCGCCGCCTCGATCGCCTCGATCGAAGGCTCGATGAACAGCGAGACCCGGATACCGGCACGTGCCAGTTCGGACACGAAAGGTTTTAGGTGATCGTGCCCGCCGAGCACATCTAGCCCGCCTTCGGTCGTCCGCTCGGTGCGCTTCTCTGGCACGATGCAAGCCGCGTGCGGCCCAATCTTAAGCGCTATATCGAGCATCTGCTCGGTTGCCGCCATCTCGAAGTTCAAGGGTTTCGAAATCTCCCGTTTCAGCCGCGCCATGTCTTCGTCGCGAATATGGCGCCGGTCCTCGCGCAAATGGGCGGTAATTCCGTCGGCGCCTGCTTCGACGGCAAGGAGCGCCACGCGCACTGGATCGGGGAAGGTACCGCCCCGCGCATTGCGCAAGGTGGCGACGTGATCGACATTGACGCCGAGGCGCAGACTACGCAACGCTTCCATTATCCGTTCACCCGCTCGACCTTGCTGACCACCGGCCGCGCCCGCAAATGCGAGATGATCGTGTTCAAATGCTTCAAATCATTGACCTCGACATCGATCGTCATTTCCCGGAAATCGGCGGAAAGAGGCTTGATGACGATATTGTCGATATTGGCCGCATGATCGCCGATCACGGTCGCGATCGTCCCCAAGGTGCCCGGCTCGTTGATCGCGGTGATGAGAAGCCGCGCCGGGAACAACTCGTGGCGGCTCTCCTCGATGTCCCAGCGCACGTCGAGCCAACGTTCCGGCTCTTCATCGAAGGCGATAAGATCGGAAGATTGGATCGGATAGATGGTGATTCCCTCGCCCGGGGTCAGAATGCCGACGATACGATCGCCAGGCACCGCGCCACCGTTCGGGGCGAAGCGGACCGGCAAATCGCCCCGCGAGCCGTGAATGGGGATCGCGTTCGGGTTGTGCTTGCCGCCACCGGGGATCTTGAAGACCAGGCTCGCCGCCTTCTTCATGCCAAACCAGCCGGCTTCCCCGCGCGCGCGCGGGACAATCGGCTTGCGCTCTTCCAAAAATTCCGGATAGACCGCCCGGGCGACATCTCCGGAAAACATCTCGCCGCGGCCGACGGCAGCCAGCACATCCTCGATCGTTGTCCGCGCGAGCCTCGGCAATGCGCTTTTCAGCTTGTCTTCCGTAAAGGCCTTGCCGGCCCGCTCGAAAGCGCGGGCGACGATCTGGCGTCCGAGGGCGGCATATTGCGCGCGAACGGCATCGCGGGTCGCGCGCCTTATCGCCGCGCGCGCCTTGGCGGTCATGACAAGGCCTTCCCACGCGGCCGGCGGCGTCTGGCCTTCGGCGCGCGCGATCTCGACCTCGTCGCCGTTTTGCAATTCGGACAAGAGCGGCGCATGGCGGCCGTTGATCTTGGCGCCGACTGCAGAATGGCCCACATCGGTGTGAACCGCGTAAGCGAAATCGACGGGCGTCGCGCCGCGCGGCAGCGCGATCAGCCGGCCGTTCGGAGTGAAGCAGAACACCTGGTCGTGAAAGAGTTCGAGTTTTGCATGTTCCAGAAATTCCTCGGGCGTGGCGCCCTCGGCGAGCAACGCGACCGTGCGGTGCAGCCACCGGTAGGAGCGGCTTTCGCTCGTTAGACTCTCCTTGCCCTTGATCCGCCCATCCTTGTAGAGGGCGTGCGCGGCAATGCCGTTACGGGCGATATCGTGCATCAGTGCCGTGCGCACCTGGAGTTCGGCGCGCTGCCGGCCCGGCCCAACGACGGTCGTATGGATCGATTGATAGTCGTTTTGCTTCGGCGTCGAAATATAATCCTTGAAACGGCCCGGAACGACAGCCCATTTGGTATGAACGACACCGATGACGCGATAGCAATCGTCGACGTCCTCAACGATAACGCGGAAGCCGAAAATGTCGGACAGCTGCTCGAAAGCGATCGATTTCCGCTCCATCTTGCGCCACACCGAATAAGGCTGCTTCTGCCGCCCTTCGACCATGGCATCGATGCCTCTTGCGGCGAGTTCGGAGGTAAGCTCCTTCTCGATCGTGACGATGATTTTCCCATTCTTCTGGCGCAGGTCGTCGAGCCGCGCCGCGATCATCGCGTAGGCATCGGGCATGAGATGACGAAATGCCAAATCGTCGAGTTCGTCGCGCATCCTCTGCATGCCCATGCGGCCGGCGAGCGGCGCATAGATATCGAGGGTTTCCTCGGCGATCCGCGCCCGCTTGTCCGGCGCCACGAAATGCAGCGTGCGCATATTATGCAGGCGGTCGGCGAGCTTGACGAGAAGCACGCGAACGTCTTCAACCACGGCCAGGAGCAGCTTACGGAAGTTTTCCGCTTGCGTGGCGCGCTTCGAGACAAGGTCGAGCTTCTTGAGCTTGGTCAATCCGTCGACAAGCCGGCCGATATCGCTGCCGAAAAGCTTGTCGATTTCTTCGCGCGTCGAATCGGTGTCCTCGATCGTGTCGTGCAAGACCGCCGCGACGATCGTCGCATCGTCGAGCTTCATGTCGGTAAGAATGGCGGCGACTTCGAGGGGATGCGAAAAATATGGATCGCCGGAAGCGCGTATTTGCGCCCCATGCGCCTTCATCGCATAGACATAGGCGCGGTTGAGCGCCCCTTCGTCGGCTTGCGGGTTATAGCGCCGGACCCGGTCGACGAGTTCATATTGCCGCATCATAATTTGGCTGGCCCGCGACAGGACGCGTCAGGTCATGCTCCGGTATGAATTCGACCGGATCCTGCTCTTTGTTTCTTTAATGTTATCGCACGATCCGGCCCATTAAGGCCACAACTTGCCGGATCGGGTCATGCATTAGGCAAGCGTTGGCTTCAACGCAATCTCGCCTGGACGGGTCATGGTGCCGCCAAAGCCCGGGTTCAGTCGCCGTCGTCCTCGCTGTCGGCGGGCGGGACGAGATCCTCGAGCCCTCGCAACAGATCTTCTTCGGTCATCCGGTCGAATTCCCCCACCGCATCGGATCCCTCGATAGCCGGGGACAGCGCCGGCACCGTTTCGGCCTCGGGTTCATCCACCTCGACTTGTTTTTGCAGAGATTGAATGAAATCCTCTTTAAGATCCTCCGGCACCAACGCGGACTCCGCGATCTCGCGCAGGGCGATCACCGGATTTTTATCGTTGTCGCGGTCAACCATTGCCGGCGCGCCGGCGGCGATCATGCGCGCCCGGTGACTCGCGATCAGAACGAGTTCAAAACGATTTTCAACCTTGTCTACACAATCTTCGACGGTGACACGGGCCATGCCATGCGCACTCCTTGTGAACGAGACCTTTTTGGATTAAACCCCAGTTATACTTTGTGCGATCGCTCTGGCAACTCTAAAATCAGGCGCGGGCCGGCGTGAGTGGCGGGCGAAGCAATAAATTCCGGCGGCGTGGCCATTCGCCTTATTATTATCATTTTGATGCTGAACCTAAGCGTATAGCGGCCCTTGACGCACGAGAGGAAATGGACCACATAAATGTCGCACAGACCACATAATGGCGTTCAATTCCGCGCCGGAAGTCGGTTTGATGTGTCAAATGCGCGAGTGTGCTGGCTGAGGAGTCATTGTTCTCGCTCCTTGCGGAGTGAATATTGACGAATAACATCACAAGATAACTTTATGAGACGCGTTTATGGCTGACCAAGAGCGAATTGCGCTATTCATAGATGGCGCCAATTTGTACGCGACCGCTAAATCGCTGGGTTTCGATATCGATTATAAGCGGCTGCTTAAGGAATTTCAAAGCCGGGGAAAACTAATCCGGGCATTCTATTATACTGCCCTGGTGGACGATCAGGAATACTCCTCGATCCGGCCGCTCGTCGATTGGCTGGATTACAATGGCTTCGCCGTGGTGACCAAGCCGACAAAGGAGTTCGTGGATTCCCTCGGCCGCCGCAAGGTCAAGGGAAATATGGACATCGAACTGGCGGTGGATGCCATGGAAATGGCCGACCACATCGACCATCTCGTCCTTTTTTCCGGCGATGGCGACTTCTGCGCCCTGGTCGAGGCGGTGCAGCGCAAGGGCGTCCGCGTTTCCGTCGTTTCGACGAATGCGACGCAACCCTCGATGGTGGCCGATGAATTGCGCCGCCAGGCGGACGAATTTATCGACATTACGCATCTCGCCGCGAAAATCGGCCGCGATCCCGTCGACCGGCCCGAACGCGCGCAAAGGCCGCAAGACCGGCGCCCGGCGCCGGTGGGCAATCTCGATCCGGCGCTGGCCGAAGATCGCACGTAAAATCGTGCCGCACGAAGTCAATTGAGGTGCGCGGGCAAACCATCGTGGCGGCGCTCCAGCAACGCCCATGCGCCTGCGAGCCGGACCCGGACTGTTCGTTTTGCCCGCGCCTTGCAACATTTCGTGATTCCCTCAGGGCGGCGCAGCCAGAATGGCACAACGCCCCGGTTCCGGCTTTCGGAGCGCTTGACGCACGTCTGCTGGTGGTTGGCCTCGCGCCTGGCCTGCGCGGCGCCAACCGCACGGGGCGGCCGTTTACCGGCGATTCCGCCGGCGATCTTCTCTTTGAGACCCTGATCGAATTCGGCTTTGCCACGGGTGCTTACGGAGCGTCTATCGATGATGGCCTGCGACTCGTCTCATGCGTGATCACCAATGCCGTGCGCTGCGTGCCGCCGCAAAACAAGCCGGTGCCGTCGGAAATCAAGAGCTGCCGTCCCTTTCTCGCGGCAACAATCGGAGCCCTGCCGGATCTTTGCGCGATCGTCGCCCTCGGCCGGATTGCCCATGAGTCGGTCGTTCGTGCCTTCGGCCAGAAGCCGGCCGCGTTTCCCTTCGCGCATGGCGCCGAACATGTCTTGGCTGCAATGGTATCGGGCGATGCGGCGGCAAACAGCTCGGGGGCAGACGCACGGACGATCCGGCTCTTCGACAGCTATCATTGCTCTCGCTACAACACCAATACCGGCGTGTTGACGCAAGAGATGTTCCGGACCGTTTTCGGCAAGGTCCGCGAAAGGCTTCGGCGTCTATAACTTATCTCCTGGAAGCGACAGGCCGCGCCTTCGCCAACCCCTCGCGATTTGAAAAGGTGCCTTTGAGCACGGACGCCAACCCCCAGCAAAGCATCAAGGTGCACAATCTTGCCGCTAATCGCGACGGCCAGTTTTGCGGAACGCTATCCAGCCAGCGGGTCTCCGCCAAGGTCGCGCTAGGCTCGCTCCTTATGCATGGATGCCTGGTGCTGGCTTTCGTGCTTTTCGATCCGGCGGCCAATCTTTCCGGACAAGCGCGCGAAATTCCGGTCGACGTGGTGACCGAACCACAGCCAGAGCAAAGACCGGCGGCGCTGGGAACGGGCGAAAAATCCGCCGCGTCGAAGGAACCTGCGCAGGCTCAAATCCGCGAACCTCGGCAAAGGCCGGAGGCGGAGGCAAATCCCAAGTCCGCGAGCGAGGCAATGTCCGGCCCAAATCCCGTGGCAAAGCCTGCCGCGCCGCAACTGTCCGCCGCGGGCGGCGGGCCAGAGGCGGTATCCGCCAAGCTCGTGCGCAAAGACGTATCGAACAAAGCGATCGTGCAGGAACGTCGCCCGCCGGCAAAACAAGCTGACGTCCCGGCACGCCAAGGCAGGGAAGGCAAAAACCGGTGGGCGGCGCGAACCGGCTCCGCGCCGCCCTTCGCTTCGGGGCCAGATAGTTTTCGCGCCGTCGCGATGCCCGTGGCCTCCGAAAGCGGCGGCGACGCGGCGAGCTACCGTTTCATTGTCGGCGGGATGCTGGAACGGGTGAAACATTATCCAGAGACCGCGCGCCAACGCGGGGCCACGGGGATTGCGTTTATCGGGTTTATTCTCGATAAGTCGGGCCGTATCACGTCGGTTTCGCTGCTGCGGTCCAGCAGCGAAGCCGATCTCGACGCCGAAAGCGTGGCCCTGGTCAACCGTGCCGCTCCCTTCCCGCCGCCGCCGCCCGGCGCGCAACATTCCTTTGCGATCGAAGTTGCCTTCGGCACGGGAAGTTGAATTCCGCGCTTTACACCAGCATCTGTTCGACGAAGGCCCTGAACCACTTGCCATTGATCGGGGCCGTCGCGCACCACCGTCGCGGTCAACTGGCAGCAGCGCAGCCCGGCGGCGATGACGGCTTCGAGCGTGCGTGCCGCCGCTTTGCGCAGGAGATGCTTCAGCTTGGCGAAGACTTGTTCGATCGGGATTAGATCGAGCGAGTATTTGGGAGGGAAGAACAATTTGGCGCCCGCTGCTCGGATCGCCCGGCGAAAGGCCTTCCCCTTGTGGCTTCCAAGGTTATCCATCAGCACGAGGTCGCCAGTGGCAAGCGTGGGCACAAGCACCTTCTCGACATAGGTTTTGAAGCATTCGCCGTTGACCGGACCGTCGAGCACAAAGGGCGCCTCGATGCGGTCATGCCGAAGGGCGGCCACGAAGGGCAGGGTTTTCCAATCGCCGCGCGGAACTTTGGCCACGAGCCTTGCGCCGCGCGGCGCCCATCCCTGAGCGGCACCATGTTGTCCGGGTCTCATCGATGAAGACCAAGCGCTCCGGCTTTGATGCTCAATCCACTGCGCGCGCCGCCAGGCGATGTCACGGCGATCGCGTTCGCTGGCGATGACGGTTTTTTTTAAAGTCGAGCTTCTCGGCGTGAGCGAAGTTCCACACCGATCGATAGTCGACCTTGAGGCCGCGCCCGGCGAGTTCGGCCACAAGGCCGCGCAAGATGAACTCCCGGTCTGATCCGCTGCCCGAGAAAGACATGGTGCGCGCCGGCAATGGCTTTGGCTGGTGGCCGCCCATCTCCCGGCGCCACCCCGCCCGTCGCCTCGGAGGCCCGCGATCCGGCTGCACAGCAGCAAGCGAGCGCCGCCCGGCACTTCAGGCTCGCCACGGCTTCCAGAAGCCCGACTTCGTCTGGGCTCAATTGACGGGCAGCTTGCGGGGCTCCCGCGCCTACGGGATGCGCGCGGGAATGACCGCCTCGCCGAGCGTCACGCCGGAGAACAAGCGCAGCGCGCCGGCGATCTGGTTCAGCGCCGGCCATGAAATGCCGGTGGCAGCGAGATGCTTGAAATGCGCGAACGTCCTCCACCTCCAATTTGCCGGAATTTGCCGGGGGACCGCCCGAAATAGCGGCCGAACTTCGAAACCGCGCTGATCGAGGATCGTTGCGCCGCCGGCGCGAGATTGCGGACGGTGATGTCCTCGATCATAAGGCGTAAAATACCGGACTTGAGATTTCCGGCACTGCCGGATGAAATCACAGCTTGCCATTCATCTCTTGGCGGCGAGTTTGGCGAGTGGATCGATGTTGTCAAGGATGCACCGCACCGGCTGCGCCGGCGCGAGCGAAGCTCGCGTCCTTGACAACATCGGGTCCACCTCGCCAAACTCGCCGCCAAGAGATGAATGGCAAGCTGTAATTTAATCCGGCAGTGCCTGAAATCTCAAGTCCAGTATTTTGCACGAAATACAACCGTCCGCTTCCCCCGCAGCCCTCACCCCGAATCAGGGCCCGTCGCATTGGCGTCCCGTCCTATTGCGGGCAGCTCAACAATTCCCCTTCGCATTCAACCAACCCCACATCGCAAACCACAGGCATGAAAACCCAACTCTCCTTGCAAACGACTTCCTCAGCTCTACACTGCCTATTACCTTCATTCCATTTGTCCTGACATGTCATTTGCGCTATAGGCACAAAATTACGATGACGTATCCGGCTATACATGGCGGACGATCCATTAGCCCTATCTAAACCATGTACGGCAGCCGTTGGAGACGCACCGGCCCACCACAGGCTGGCCATGCCTACCGAAACAATCGTCACGGTCCAAGACCGTAAAGTGAACTTCATAGCACCCTAGTCCAAGAGATGAGACACACGAAGACACTAGCAGAATGGCAGGAACCTCGGAAGGCAAAATTCGGAATTCGCGGCCGTGATCGGTCTCGTTCAAACTAAGACACTTCCACCTAGCCACGCGGCTAGGAGCGCTTTAAAAGGGGCTCAAACTCAAACTCGCGTTCAGTGCGCCTTGCTAGCTTTCGTTGCGGCAAGCCCCAAGAATATAAGAGAGTATTTTCTATGCAGTCGGTCCTGATCGTCGTTCATCTCATGATCGTTGTCGTCCTCGTCGTGACCGTGCTCTTGCAGCGCTCCGAGGGCGGAGCCCTTGGCGTCGGCGGCGGCGGCGGCTTCATGACCGGACGCGGCCAGGCAAGCGCGCTGACCCGCGCGACCGCCATATTGGCGGCGCTGTTTTTCGCGACCAGCATGGGCTTGACGATTCTCGCCCGCTACAATCAAGCCCCGGAAGTGACCTTCCAAAGCATCACGCCGATCGAACCGCCGGCCGAGGGCGCGGCAAAAGAGGGGGAGGGCAAAGGAAGTTTGCTCGACCAATTGCGACGGATGGAAGACCGGGCGGCCAAGCCGCCGGCGCTTCCGCCGGGCGTGACCTTGCCGGGCCAGCCTCGACCCGCCGCGCCTGCACCGCCGCAAGGTCTGAATTTGCCTCCCGTAAATCAGCCCGCGACGCCCCTGGTTCCGCCGGCGCCGGTTCAAACCGGGCCTGCCGCGCCTCCGCCCGCTCCGATCATGGTGCGACCGGCGCCGCCACAGGCCGCGCCCGTCCCGTTCAAGGCTCAGCCCCCGGCCTCGGCTCCGCCGTGGTCGAAATAACCGTCGCGTTTATGTGCAAAAAAGGAGACGGCGCATAATTTGCCTCCCCAAGCGGGCGGAAACAGGATAAATCCCAAGTCCCATGGCGCGGTTTATCTTCATCACCGGCGGCGTGGTGTCATCGCTTGGCAAGGGGCTCGCGGCGGCGGCGCTCGGCGCGCTGCTCCAGGCGCGGGGTTACAGCGTCCGGCTGCGCAAGCTCGACCCCTATCTCAACGTCGATCCTGGGACGATGAGCCCCTATCAGCACGGCGAGGTCTTCGTCACCGAGGACGGCGCTGAAACCGATCTCGATCTTGGTCATTACGAGCGCTTCACCGGCCGGCCCGCGATGCGGGAAGACAATATCACGACCGGCCGGGTCTATCAGGAGATCATCGCCAAGGAACGCCGCGGCGATTACCTTGGCGCAACCGTCCAGGTCATTCCGCACGTCACCAATGCGATCAAGGCTTTCGTGCTTAGCGGCAACGAGGGCGCCGACTTCGTCCTGGTCGAGATCGGCGGCACAGTCGGCGATATCGAAGGCCTGCCGTTCTTCGAGGCGATCCGCCAGCTCGGCAACGAGCTGCCGCGCGGGCACGCGATTTATATTCACCTCACGCTGCTGCCGTTCATTCCAAGCGCGGGCGAACTGAAGACCAAGCCGACCCAGCATTCGGTCAAGGAACTGCGCTCGATCGGCATCCAGCCGCACATCCTTCTCTGCCGCACCGATCGGGAGATAGCGCACGAGGAGCGGCGCAAGATCGGGCTTTTCTGCAACGTGCGCGAAAGCTCGGTAATCGAAGCCCGCGACGTCGCCTCGATCTACGAGGTGCCGCATGCCTATCATGCGGCGGGGCTCGACCAGGAAGTGTTGGCCGCTTTCGGGATCGAACCGGCGCCGAAGCCCGACATGGGCCGCTGGAACGCGGTGATGGAGCGCATTAACAACCCAGAAGGCGAGGTCACGATCGCGATCGCCGGCAAATACACCGGGCTTAAGGACGCCTATAAATCACTGACCGAGGCGTTGAGCCACGGCGGCATGGCCAACCGGGTCAAGGTTCACCTCGATTGGATCGAATCGGAAATTTTCGAAACAAGCGATCCGGCGCCTTACCTCGAACATGTGCATGGCATTCTCGTTCCGGGCGGCTTCGGCCAGCGCGGCGCGGAAGGCAAAATTCTCGCCGCGCGTTTCGCCCGCGAACGCAAACTTCCCTACTTTGGGATTTGTTTCGGGATGCAGATGGCGGTGATCGAGGCGGTGCGATCGTTGACCGGCGTGGCGGACGCCAATTCGAGCGAATTCGGTCCGGCGAAGGAGCCAGTCGTCGGGCTGATGACCGAGTGGCTGCGCGGCAACGAGCTGGAAATCCGCGCCGCCGGGACGGATCTTGGCGGAACGATGCGGCTTGGCGCCTACCGCGCGGAGCTGTTGCCGGGGTCAAAAATCGCCGCCATTTATGGCGCAACCAGCATATCCGAACGCCACCGGCACCGTTTCGAGGTCAACACCGCCTACCGCGAAAAGCTCGCCGAGAAAGGTCTCGTCTTCGCCGGCATGTCGCCGGACGGCCTGTTGCCGGAGACGATCGAATTATCCGGTCATCCCTGGTTCATCGGCGTGCAGTTTCATCCCGAGCTCAAATCGCGGCCTTTCGAGCCTCATCCGCTGTTTGCAAGTTTTATCGCCGCCGCGCTGGAGCAATCGCGGCTGGTGTGATGTCTTCGCCCTATCCCCGTCCCCGATAGGGCGGCACGCCTTGATCGGGCACCCAGGTGCCGGTGGGCAGCTCCCC
>JRHI01002158.1_pt1 | contig 14215 bp, 12 predicted proteins | sample 215371 | NCBI WGS metagenome assembly JRHI01 (sample SAMN02929681, study PRJNA255918) | sediment metagenome | biome: cave system; feature: Ice Cave; material: Sediment; isolation source: sediment from deep within a dark volcanic ice cave with no known source of... ...
GTCTGTATGAGAGGTCCTAGGCGGCCCCCCAGGATAATTTGTGTGCCCCCGCTCGCGATGCGGGCGGGGGCATTTTTGTCGAGCGCGGTACCTTTCCCATGAGCGAGCGGGACATCCTTCTCCAAATCGCCCAGGTTCTTACCGTGATACTCTTAGCGCCCCTTATCCAGGGCGTTATTATTCAGTTCGAGGAACGGGTGCAACGCGCACAAGGGCCCGGACTTTTCCAGCCTTACCGGGACCTCTGGAAGCTCTTTCACAAACAGATTGTGGTCCCGCAGACGGCATCGTGGCTGTTCTTCGCGGCCCCGGTCGTCGCATTCACGTGCATGCTCGTCGTACCGATTCTGATCCCAGTGCTCACCAACTTTCCACTACCGCTCTCCGACATGGGGGACATCTTGGGCGGCGGCCTGATCCTCACCCTCGGTTCGTTCATGATCGTCCTGGCGGGGCTCGATACGTCGAGTGCCTACGGCGGCATCGGTTCAAGCCGCGCGGTAATGGTCGCGATCCTTGCCGAGCCGACGCTGATCCTGGTCTTCGTTGGGATCACGTTGCTCGCCAAGGCGATGCTTCCCTTCGTCGTCAATCATCTGCTTGTGTCGAGTTGGGCAGTCTACTGGAGCCCAGCGCACCTCTTTCTCGTGGCGGCCTTTTTTATCCTGTTGCTTGTCGAGACAGACCGGATGCCGATCCACTCGAGCACGCATATCGAGGTCTATATGATCGATGAGGGACGGATCCTGGAATATTCCGGCCCCCTGCTGGCTCTCATCAAATGGGCGTCGGCGATGAAGCAATTCATCCTCTACACAATCTTCTGCAACGTGCTGATTTTGCCTTGGGGGTTGTCGGTTAAGGGTACGGCAATCGGTGCGGCTGGAGCCGCCGCCGCCTTGATCATCAAATTCATTCTCGTCGCCTGTGTGGTCGTCTTCGTCGAGACCGCCCAGTCGCGTTTGCGCTTCTACCGTTATCAGGAGCCGCTCGCCGCCTCCTTTCTTTTGGCGATCCTATCGATCGTCGGAACTCAATTGAGTTAGAGACCATGCTCGTCCAACACCTCAGCCCCCTTGCCTCATCGCTTTTCAGCCTCTTGGCGATCGCCTGCCTTCTCCTGTCATTCATCATGCTAGGATCGCGCTGGCTCAATAACTATCTTTACGCGTTCGCGGCAGAATCCTGGATCATCGCGGCGCTTTCTGCCGCAGTGGGCTATTACGGCAGCTACCCGGAGCTCTACCTGATTGCAATCCTGACGCTGCTTTTTCGTGGTTTGCTCCTCCCCTATCTGGTGTGGCGGATTATTCGCCGATTGGACGTCGATCGCGAGATTCATCTGTTCCTCCAACCGAGCACGAGCCTCATTGTCGGCGCCTTATTCGTGATGCTGGCGCTTTCGGTATCGTTCCGAATCGCCGCCGAGCTCCATCTGCAGCTCACTGTCGCAACCCTGGCGCTGACAGTTATGCTGTCGATGAAGCTCATTGGGTTTCTTATTCTCGCCCTCCGGCACGAGGCGGTCAGTCAGATCCTGGGATTGCTAGTACTGGAGAACGGCATCTTCCTCGGCTCGCAGATCCTCGTGCCCGGCATGCCGCTCCTGATCGAGATGGTCATCCTCTTCGATCTGCTCATCATCGTGGCCTGTTTCGGTGTGCTCGTCGGCTATCTCATGACCCATGCCGGGACGACGAGCAGCCTCGAACTCAAGCGATTGGTGGGATGATGGTGGGCGCGCTCATCTTTACACTTGCAGCGGCACCGGCACTGGCCGTCATTGGCTGCATGGCCGCGCGTCAGCCCCGTATAGCCGAAGCGCTTAACCTTGTTGCCAGCGCCGTATCCTTCGCCTGCGCCATGCCGCTCCCGTTCTTCATCGATGGGCAGCAGCTGCTTTTCTGGAACGACTACATTATGATCGATCGCATGTCCGCATGGGTGATCCTTTGCACATCGATCGTCTATTTCCTCGCCTCGATCTACGCCGTCGGCTACATGCGCCTCCTGAACGAGGATAAGCGCCTGGGCAAATTCTATGCGCTTTTTGCCGGGTTCGGGCTGACCACGCTGATCGGGCCGCTCATGAACAGCGTGGGCATCTTTTGGATAGCGATCGAGCTGACCACACTTGTCAGCACGTTTCTCATTGCTTTCGAGCGCGTCGCCGATAGCATGGAGGCCGCCTGGAAATATATCATGGTCGTCTCCGCCGGAATCAGCCTGGCACTGCTCGGAACGATCCTATTTTACTGGGGTGGCAGCTTTGTGCTCGGGCCGAGCTACAAGATGACATGGGCGGTCCTGACGGACGCCGCGCCTCAGATGAATCCCGCCCTCCTGAAACTCGCTTTCCTGCTCGTGCTCGTGGGCTACGGAACCAAGGTCGGTCTCGCGCCCATGCATAGCTGGTTGCCGGATGCACATAGCGAAAGCCCGGCGCCGGTCTCCGCGCTGCTTTCCGGGGCACTCTTGAACACGGCGATGATCGGGATCGTACGGTTTCTCGGCGTTACAAGGGCGGCCAATCTCGGACCGCTCCCGCAACTTACGCTCGTCGCATTTGGCGTCCTGTCGCTGTTCGTCGGCGCCTTGTTCATCGTACGGCAACAAGGAATCAAACGGCTGATGGCCTATTCGAGCATCGAGCACATGGGCGTCGTTGCGCTCGGCTTCGGCTTTGGCGGCGCGCTGGGCGTAGCCGGCGCACTCTACCACATGCTCAATCATTCGCTGAACAAATCACTCATGTTCTTCGGCGCCGGAATCACAATGCGCGCCTATGGCAGCAAGGAGATCGCCCTGATCCACAATGTCGGGCGCCGCTTTCCAGCCGCGGGCGCGCTTTGGCTCGCGGGCGCCGTTGCCATCACCGGAGCTCCGCCATTCGGTCTGTTCCTAAGCGAGTTTACTATCATGCGGGCTGGCCTTACGCCGCCATTTTACTGGGCCGTCTATGTGATGGCGATCTTGCTCATCGTCATCTTCATCGGATTCATGAACCATTTTCGGGCCATGTATTACCAGTCCAATCAGAGCGAGGAGCCGAAAGGCGACAGATTGAGTGCCTGGTGCGTAACACCAATGTGGCTATCACTCATTCCCCTCCTGGTCCTCGGTTTGTGGTGGCCAGCATCTATCTTTGACTATCTGACCTCGATTGCTCAGTCGCTCAATCTGGGGACATCATGATCGGCTTCGAGCTTCTTTCGATCGAACCGGAGAACGTGCCGGACGCTGTAGGCCAGCTGATCAAGAACGGCGGACGAATGCAAATGGTTTATGGATGGCAGCCTGATGACGGCCGCCTCGAACTCCGTTATCTCGCAAGCCGTGCCGTGAAGGAAGATTTCCTCGTTCTGCGCTGTATCCCGCGCGGTCCACTTCCAAGCGTCGCCGGCATCAGCCCCTTATTGGGCTGGCACGAGCGTGAGATCTCCGATTTGTTTGGATTGAAATTCGTCGGTCATCCTGAACCTTATCGTCTTGTCCTTCACAATGGGGCAAGCCCGGTCCAGCCGCCACTCGACCGCGCCTATCCGTTCGACACGCCGATGCCTTTCGAACCCACTGAAGGTGGCGTTCCGGTGGTGGAAAGTCCCGACGTTCAAAGACTGCCGTTCGGTCCTGTGCGCGCGGACGTCGTAGAGTCGGTTGAATTGATCTTCTTCTATGTCGGCGAACATATTTTGCACTTGCATCCCCAGCTATTCTTCAAACATCGCGGCATGGAGAAACGCTTCGAAAGCCGTTCGCTCGCGCATGGCGTTGTTCTGGCAGAGCGGGTTTCCGGAGTGGATAGCTTCGCGCATGGCCTTTGCTTCTGTCAGGCGGTCGAATGCGCGGCCCATTGTGTCGTCCCCCCTCGTGCGCTCATGCTTCGATCGCTGCTCGCGGAACTCGAGCGTCTCTATAATCACCTGCATTACCTCGGGCATCTTTCCCATACGACAACACTCAAGGTTGGCGAGGCAGAGGGCAAGTTGCTTGAAGAGCGCGCCAAGCAGATCAATGGGCAACTCACGGGAAGCCGCTTTCTGCGTGGTCTCCTAATCCCCGGCGGGTTGCGTCGCGATTTAGCCCCTGAGCTCTGGCTCAGTCAGGCCATTGAAGACTTACGCAAGGATGTCGCTGTCTACACGGCGATGCTGGAGACTACAAACAGCCACCTGGACCGGCTCATCACGACAGGCATCCTCAGCCGGGAAGTCGCCTTTGATCAAGGTGCGACGGGTCCTATCGATCGGGCCTCAGGCCTCGATCGGGATCTGCGCCGCGACCATCCTTACGCCGCTTACGGCGAGTTGCCTCTGACCGTGCCCGTGAGGACGAATGGAGATGCCCATGCGCGCGCGCAGATCCGCATCGCAGAAATCGACGCAAGCATTGCTCTGATCCAGAGAATTCTGCTTCTCCTTGCTCCCGGTCCCATCCGAGTTGACTGTAGCGCTTCGCCCCATTCGGAGGGTCTTGGATGGGTGGAATCAACGCGTGGATCGCTCCTTTATGCGATTCACTTTGATAGGGAGGGCACGCTTACGCGCGTAAAAATCAAGTCGCCCTCCTTTTCAAATTGGCGTGTATTTCCGTTAACTGTCCATGACAGCAACATGATGGATTATGCCATCAACGAGGCCAGCTTCGGGCTCACCGTTGCGGGATGCGATCGATAGGAGGCCTCATGCCACTCTGGACTCTCTTTGGGCTGCGAAAGGGCAAGGCAACGACGGCTTGGCCGAAGTGCGACCAAGACAATGGTCAGGAAGGCATGCTCGGAATGCCGCGGATTGAGCCGCAGCGTTGTTTGGACGAGTGCGCGCAATGTGCCGAGGTCTGTCCAACCGAAGCGATCCGGGTTCGCGCGGATCAAACCGGAGCGGCCCGGCTGGAGGTCGACTATGGCCGCTGCATCGTTTGCCAACTCTGTGTCGAGGCCTGTCCGACAGATGCAATCACAGCCTCCTCCGATTGGGCGTTCGGAACTTGCAACCGGTCCGACCTCGTGTTGTCCGGTGGCTTTAACATTAATCATAAAGTCACGGAGCCGGAATCCAGGGATGGCTTCCATCGGAGCCTCCATATCCGTCACGTCGACGCCGGTTCCTGCAATGGTTGTGAGTCGGAGCTACAGGCGCTCAACAATCCTTTCTATAATCTTCACCGGTTCGGAATTTTCTTCACGCCTTCGCCGCGATTCGCAGACCTGCTCCTGGTCACCGGCCCCGTCACCTATGCGATGCGTGAACCATTGCAGCGGGCGTATGAGGCGATGCCCGAACCGCGCTGGGTCATGGCCGTCGGAACTTGCGCGGTCTCGGGCGGCATCGCCGGCGGCGGCTATGCGTGCGGAAACGGCCTCGAAGGCGTCCTGCCCGTGGACCTCTATTTGCCGGGCTGCCCCCCCAATCCGGCGGCCATGATCGAAGCCCTGCTGATGTTCCTCGAGCGGGCCCCTCAGAGGGTGAAGGGAGGCCGTCTTGTCGAATGATCTTTTGGCCGCCGGGTTGACCTGCTGGTTGATTGCCGCTGGGCTCGCATTGACCGGCCGAGCCGCCTTAGTAACCCACAATATTCTCGGGATCGGCGGCTTGGCGCTTCTGGTACTTGTCATCACGACATTGCCGGAAGGCTCAGGCTTCATTCACACGCCACTCGGTATCGGTGTGTCAGGGTCGGATTTTCGTCTCTCGCCTGACGCGCTCTGGCTGCTCGGTTTTGGTCTGCCAGGAGCCATTTTTGCGGCAAGTCTCGGTACGCCGTCACGGCATCAGGCAACGTGGTTGTTCGGTGTGGCGGCGAGCCTTCTTGGGGCTCTCGGCGTTTTTGGCCTTCAAGATGCCGTCAGTTTCCTCATTGCTTGGGAGATCATGAGCCTGGGCGGTGCCGTCATGATCCTCGGCGAGGATTTGGCACCCGAAAAAGGCCGCCCCGTCTTGTTCATGCTGAGCCTGCTCGAGGCAGGCTCTGTTGCGCTGATCCTTGCGTTCCTCCTCCTGGCGCAGCAGACCGGCAGTTTATCCTTCTCCGATTTCGCTGCTGCCGCGCGCGCGATGCCGGAGCCAGAGCAGCTTTTCGTTGGCCTTCTGTTGCTGATTGGTTTCGGCGCCAAGCTTGGACTGCTGCCTTTCTACGAATGGTTTCCCGGCGCTTATGGCGCCGGCAGCGGAGCCACGGGCGCTCTGTTGTCTGGCGTCGTCTTGAACGCGGCCTTTTTCGGGCTCAGTCGAGGACTTACCGAATGGTTGCCCGTAAACCACGCATTGCCGGTTTCCATTCCTGGCATCTTCATCGTCGCCATCGGCGTCCTTAGCGCCATCTTGTCGGCACTTTACGCCTTTCAGCAGGAAGATTGGCGCGAGCTTTTGAGCCTATCCTCCGCGGAGAATGCTTCGATCGCGGTCTGCCTGCTGGGCGCCGCCTTGATGTTCCAGCAGGACGGATTGATTGATCTCGCGGGCCTTGCTTGGACCGTCGCTCTTCTTCATTTGGCTGGACACGCACTCTCCAAGGGCGCAATGTTTATCGCCGCAGACGGCGTTTATCGTGTGACTGGCGACTATTTGCTAGTGCAGCGAGGGATTTTAGCTCGTAGTTCCTGGATCTTCGGCCTCGGCGCGCTGTTCGCCGCGATGAGCTTGGCGGCGATGCCACCGCAGGCCGGCTTCGTTAGCGAGTGGTATCTCTTTCAGGTTTTTTTTCAGGGTTTCCATCTCAGCAGTTTGGCGAGCCGGATGACGGCAGCTCTGGCTGGCGCGGGATTGGCACTCACAGTAGCGATCGCCTTAGCAATCTTCATCAAACTATTTGGCATCGGGCTCCTCGGCCGCGCGGGGCGAAGCGTGGCATCAATGCCGATCAAGACCTCGGTCGCAGTTGGCGCACTTGGATCGCTCGTTTTGGTATTGGCGGCCGGGATGCCCGTCTGGCTGACCACTCTCGCACCCCTCTCTGCCACGTTTGATATAGACGCCCCATCAAAAATGGCCGATGGCTGGCTGCTCGTGCCTTTGACGGCCAAGTTCGCCTTCATCTCGCCAAGCAAGCTCATCGTTGTGATGCCGCTTCTGGCATTGATTCCGATCACGCTCCTGCTTTTGTCGATTCGTCGCCGGCCGCGCGTGGTCCCCGTTTGGTATGGTGGGCGCGAGCAGAACCCCGAACGTGCGGCCACCACGGCCCTCACCTTCTCGAATGCATTGCGGACCTTTTATAGCTTCATCTATCGCCCCATTATCGAGACGGAACGCGAATCTGCGCAAGACTCGAATGGTAAGCCCTATTTCACGCGGCGATTGGTCTTTACGCATGATGTCGCGCCGATCTTCGGGCCATATCTTTTCGCGCCGCTGGAAAAGCTCGTTATCTCGCTCGCCGCGCGCTTGCGAATCATTCAGTCCGGTCATCTCAACTTCTACTTATCGCTGATTGGCGCGCTTCTTGTTATTATCCTTGTCATTGCGCTTTTCTAACTGGATTAGGGCCGAATGTGGGCATATTTGGCGATTGCAATAGGGGGCATTCTTGGTTGTTGGGCTCGCTACGCAATGACAGATCTCGTTCAAACAATCTATGGACGAGACTTTCCCTATGCGACGCTGGCGATTAACGTTCTCGGCAGTTTCCTCATGGGTTTCCTCTTCATCGAGACGATCGAGCGTCTAACGATTAGTCCATATCTTCGGATCGGCATCCTCACCGGCTTCCTTGGGGGATTCACGACGTTTTCTACATTTGCAATGGAGACACTTTTGCTTGCCGAGCAAGGCGAGCAGGTCAAAAGCGTGCTCTACGTTGCCTTGTCATTAGTGCTCGGCCTCGTGGCCGCTTTTGGCGGCGCCTATATTGCCAGAAACCTCTGAAAGGCACGGACATGGACAGTGAAATCACAATCGTCCGCATCTATTTGAGCGAGGGTGACCATGGTCGTCGCAAGACCCTCATGCAAGAAATATTGAACATTCTCCACGACCAACACCGGGTTAGAGGAGTGACGGTTTTCCGCGGGATTGCAGGCTTTGGTAATGCCGGAGAAGTCCATGCGGCGGACGTTTTGAGACTGATGGTTGATCTCCCCTTGGTTATTGAGTTTTTCGACAAGCCCACGGTCGTTCAGGCAGTCCTTGGTTTGCTGAGTGGTCTAATTCCCGAAGGCAGGATCGTTTGGTGGCAAGCAATGTGCCGATGAGCTAGAGCATGTTGTACACAGAAGTTGCGGACTTTTTGGATAAGATCATGCGACACAACAAAGGGAGAGACCTTCTGCCGCGAGAGAGGAACCTGCTCGATTTGCAGAGCAGAAAAGAAGGATATTGAGGCGATCTCTTTCAAAGGGAAGCCTATTTCTGAGGGCAATCATTCCTTCCGTGAGTCACGTACCAGAGCCATGAAGCGATCGCGCGTGCCACCGTCGAGCACCGGTCAAAGTAACGCTAACGCTAGACAAACCGAGGACCCTATCATGCCCGCTTACCGTTCCCGGACGACCACCCATGGTCGCAACATGGCCGGCGCTCGCGGGCTTTGGCGCGCCACTGGAATGAAAGACGCCGATTTCGGTAAGCCGATCATCGCCGTCGTCAATTCGTTCACCCAGTTCGTGCCCGGTCATGTGCACCTCAAGGATCTGGGCCAACTCGTGGCGCGCGAAATCGAGGCCGCTGGCGGCGTTGCCAAGGAGTTCAACACCATCGCGATCGACGACGGCATCGCCATGGGACACGATGGCATGCTCTATAGTCTGCCTTCGCGCGATCTGATCGCCGACAGCGTCGAATATATGGTCAACGCGCACTGCGCCGACGCCATGGTCTGTATCTCCAATTGCGACAAGATCACGCCTGGCATGCTGATGGCGGCGCTGCGCCTCAATATTCCCGCCATCTTTGTTTCTGGCGGTCCGATGGAGGCCGGCAAGGTACTGTTGAAAGGAAAGGAAACCGCTATCGATCTCGTTGACGCCATGGTTATGGCCGCCGACGATTCGTACAGCGACCAGGAGGTTCAGACAATCGAGCGATCGGCTTGCCCGACCTGCGGGTCATGCTCGGGAATGTTCACCGCCAATTCGATGAACTGTCTGACCGAGGCGCTTGGCTTGTCGCTTCCCGGCAACGGTTCGGTTCTTGCGACCCACGCCGATCGCAAGCGGCTCTTTCAAGAAGCGGGGCATCAGATTGTCGACATCACCCGCCGCTACTACGAGCAGGATGACGAGACCGTCCTGCCGCGAAAAATCGCAAGCTTCCAAGCGTTCGAGAATGCCATGAGCCTGGACATCGCCATGGGCGGTTCGACCAACACCGTTCTGCATCTACTCGCGGCGGCGCATGAGGCTGGTGTCCCCTTTACCATGGCCGACATCGACCGCCTCTCACGCCAGGTGCCCTGCCTCTGCAAGGTCGCTCCCGCCAAATCCGACGTGCATATGGAAGATGTTCATCGTGCCGGAGGTATCATGGCCATCCTGGGCGAACTCGACCGCGCTGGTCTGCTGAACGCCAACGAGCCGACCGTGCACAGCGCCAGTTTGCGCGAGGCTCTGCAGCGGTGGGATATTTGTCAGACCCGGAGCGAGAGCGTCCAGAACTTTTATCGGGCGGCCCCTGGGGGCGTGCCGACGCAAGTGGCGTTCAGCCAGGATCAGCGTTGGGAAAAACTCGATCTTGATCGCTCCGCCGGTGTCATTCGTGATGCGGACCACGCTTTCTCCAAGGACGGTGGTCTGGCCATTCTCAAGGGGAATCTGGCCGAGGATGGCTGCATCGTGAAAACGGCGGGTGTCGACGATAGCAACCTTGTCTTCGCTGGTCCGGCACGGGTGTTCGAGAGCCAAGACGACGCCGTCTCGGGCATCCTGACGGGCAAAGTCCAGAAGGGCGAGGTTGTGGTGATCCGCTACGAGGGCCCGCGTGGCGGACCGGGCATGCAGGAAATGCTCTACCCGACCAGCTATCTGAAATCCAAGGGACTTGGCAAAGCGTGCGCATTGATCACCGATGGCCGCTTCTCGGGCGGCACGTCGGGCTTATCTATTGGCCATGTTTCGCCGGAAGCAGCTGAAGGCGGGTTGATTGCGCTGGTTGAGGATGGCGACCGGATCGACATCGATATTCCCAATCGTTCGATCCATCTGGCGGTGCCCGAGGCGGTTTTGGCCGAACGCCGGGCGGCCCGTCAGATCAATGGCGCGGCCGTCTGGAAGCCGCGCTCTCGAAATCGCACCGTCTCGCCCGCTTTAAAAGCTTATGCAGCCTTCACCACAAGCGCGGCGCGGGGCGCCGTTCGGGATGTCGAGCAATATCGATAGCGACAGGCCCTCCGAGAGCAGCTGCCGCCGACGTTTATTTCGGACCAGGTCAGACCATTCTGATCGAATGCGAAAGGATCTAACGACAGACAATCGCCAGCCGGCCGCTTGCTACACCTTCGCAAGCCGCAAAACATCAGAAATCAGACAAGCCAAAAACTTTACTTATTTTTAGCCGAGAGATGTCCCAAAAATCCCGACGACGGTCTCTCAAATCTTGTTGGGTTCTAAGCTGATTGTGGGGCGAAAACGTGTTACTTCACGACGAGAACCGGACACTGGGCGAGTTGCATGATGCGATCCGCGCGGCTCCCCACCAACCGTTCGTAAAATACCGAATGACCTCTTGCCCCGATAACGAGCAATTCCGCCTTGAGATCGGCCGCTAGCATGATGACGTCACGCACCGGATGCCCCGCCACGACATGCGTTTTTAGTTTCACATGGCTTGCTTCCGCCATCGCACGGGCGCGCTGGAGAGCACCGTGAAAGCGCCGGGCGGCTGTTCCGGCCTGTTCTCTTACCTCTTCGATAAATTCAGGCAGGTAGTCGATCTCTTCAACGGAAACCATGTGAAGCTCCGAATTGTTCTGCTTCGCGATCGCAAGCGCGAGTTTCAGCGCATGAAACGCATGTTCCGAGCCGTCATTGGCATGCACAATTCTGCTGAACATTAAACGCCTCCCGGATCAATCGGATTTCTCGCCTCCTGACGGGGTAGCGGCACAGCGCCGTCCTGCCCGGCTGGCATTTCCTGGGTCGGACCAAATCGTGTGCAAGGCCGCGGACAGCACGGGACCCAGCCCCACGGATGTGATCGCGCAAACGTCAGTCAGGATTCATCCTCAGACTTAAAGGGCAGAGGAAAGGACGCTACCGGCGAGATTCGTGCCGTATCGATGCGAAGGCATCGGCCACCTGGCACCAGCGGGCCGAATAAAGCTGGAAACTCTGCTTTTGCTGGCGGATTCATTGCGAAACTCCTGCCTGTAGTTGTGTGGCAGGAGTCATCAGCCTATTCGGCGGTTTGCGGGGGACTCCATCCCCGTTCGACGGCTGAATTCTAAACGAGAATCCCTAAATGGCAAGGTAAGAAAACTCCGACCCAAACAAGCGGTACCAGTGTAAAATTCGAGACCGCGAAAAAGGCGGGTGTCAAATAAACAATAGGCTAGCTAAGGCGGCCCTTGATCGAAGGGCCCTCAAGGAATTACTTGGTGTGGGATCGCAGTGAACGTGATCGGAGCGTTTCCGAGATCCGGCGATCGGTAAACGGCATACTTTGGGATGCTGGCAACCCTTTGCCACCGCCGCGACGAGGAACATGCCGTCGACTCATATTCGTGTGGGCGCATCAACTTGTAGCGGGCCAAAACGGGGGCTCGAGAGGCTCAATCGCTCAGTGGCTTCGCGGCCGAACTGAAAGACGCCAATCAAATATGATCGCGACGCCTATAGAGGCCTATAAGGGTGCAACGTTGACGACAAGCATGACGTCGTATCGCCACAGCTACGAAAAGCCCCTGGAGCCTTCGCCACAATGCATCGCGTCGTAGCCGCAAGGCTCTAGCTAGATTTAAACTGTCAACACAACGGGTCAAGGATGCCGAGGCAAGAATTTCACGAAGGTCGTCTGGCTGAGCGAGCTGTTCCCAGTTCAAGTCCTCATACGTTGTGGCTCACAAAGTCTATTGACATCTCCGGCTGATATTCTAATTCTGGTTCATACAGTATAGGCGATGGAGTTCGCCGTATAACCGCCCTTGGGGCTGATGACTCCTGCACGCGTCTTCGGACGGCAGGAGAACATGGCATGAGAGGTCCCGGGCGGCAGCCCAACATGTCGTTGGACGCCAATTTGGCGCGCACAAGGGCGCAGCCGCCGATGGGGGAGCCTCTCCCATGACGGCGCAGGACCTCTTTCTTGGCATCCCTCTGCTTCTTACGGCGTTGGTTCTGGGTCTCACCGTCCAGGGCATCATCGTTCAGTTCGAGGAACGGGAACAACGCTCCCAAGGACCCGCGATTCTCCGGCCCTACCGGAACCTCCGGAAGCGTTTCCACAAACAGATCATGGCGCCGAGACCGGCATTGTGGCTGTTCTGGGCGGCGCCGGTCCGCGTGCCAAAGTCCAGCACCAAATCGGAAATTGACAGATTTCTCGAAGCCGTGGCGAAACTGCCGGCGGCGTCCGGGTCTGGGCGCGGCCGGCTTATTTTTGCCCTCGATGCCACGATGAGTCGTCAAGCCGCCTGGGTCATCGCGCAAAGCGCCCAGGGACGCATGTTCGCGACGGCGGCCGCATACGGCGGGATCGATGTGCAGTTCGTTTATTTCCGGGGATTTTCCGAGTGCAAGGCCTCACGCTTCATGGTGGGCGCGCGGAGCTTTGCTCCACTTATCGACAAAATTGGGGTTGCTGCAGGTAAGACACAAATCGAGAAGATTTTGCGTCATGTTCTCGATGAAACGCGGAAAGCGCCGGTTCGGGCCATGGTCTTTGTTGGCGATGCCATGGAGGAACAGCTCGACGTTTTGACCGGGCTCGCCGCGGAACTCGGGATTGTGGGCGTGAAGGCTTTTCTGTTTCACGCAGGAGGCGATCGTGTAGCCGAGCAAGCCTTCCGGAAGATCGCACAGCTGACAGGGGGCGCCTATGCGGCCCTTGATTTATCCGCGCCGGACCAGCCCGTCGCGCTGCTTTCGGCGGCGGCCGCTTATGCCGCTGGTGGCCGCCGGGCGCTTGAATACGAGGCACGCGTGCGAGGCGCAGTGTCGGCAGCCCATCTTCTGTCGCAAATGCGCTAACCGGGCGGAACGTAATGGTTTACCTTTTCGGTGGAGTTTACCTGTTGTTTGTCGTGCCGCGGGCGCTGTTGGCATTCGTGAATGTGCATCCTGCGCCAATCGCGCTTGTCATCGGGCGTGGTACTACTCGCGGGTTATTGCGGGGGCTCCTTGACATGGTGACAAGTTTCAACGGGTTTGGAGCATGGTTACTTGGATTGCGCAATGAATTGCTTTTACGGATGTTCAAGTCGTCCGGCGGTCGCGGAACACAAAAAACATCGTGCGTAAGGTCGACCATGATCGAAATGAAGCTCGATCATGACAGCGGCAAAATGCACGGAAAGGTCCTTGCCGGGCCGGACGAAGGCAAATCACTTGACTCGATGACAGGGCTTCAGTGCGAGGCCCTCCATAACCGCTGTTACCGGAATGATCCCGAAGGCGCGAGGCTGATGAAAGCCTATCTCGACCGGCGGTTTGCCGGATGGCGTGATGTGGCGCGGAACAATAGTCCCCCTGGGCTTGGAAGCAAGCGCCGCCGCTCAAGTGCAATGTCCGAAGATGAGGCGTTTGAAGTTTTGGGACTTCAGAAGGGCGCGGCAGCGGAAGACGTCATACGGACGCACCACTCGCTAATAAAGAAATTGCATCCCGATCACGAGCTATGCAGGAAACTGGGTGACGGGGTGAAGAAGGCGGCGTAACGGGGTTGGCGACCAAGCCACCCGAACCTCCAAGAAGGAGCGTTACGCCATGAACGAGAATAGCGTCGTCTCACTCCGACAGAAAGACGAAATCGACGATCCGCTCACCGAAATCCTGCGCACCGGGGCACGCAAGCTGATCGTGCAGGCCGTCGAGATCGAATTCGACACGTTCCTTGCCTTGAACGCCGGTCTTGTCCTTCCGGATGGCCGCCAGCGCGTTGTTCGCCACGGACATGATCCGGTTCGCACGATCCAGACCGGGATTGGCCCGGTCGAAGTGCAAAAGCCGAAAGCTCGCGATCGCGCCGCGCCGGCAGCGGGTGAGCGCATTCGCTTCACCTCGGCGATCTTGCCGAAATGGGCGCGACGAACGAAGAGCCTCGATGCGCTCCTGCCGGTGCTCTATCTG
>JRHI01002159.1_pt1 | contig 14212 bp, 16 predicted proteins | sample 215371 | NCBI WGS metagenome assembly JRHI01 (sample SAMN02929681, study PRJNA255918) | sediment metagenome | biome: cave system; feature: Ice Cave; material: Sediment; isolation source: sediment from deep within a dark volcanic ice cave with no known source of... ...
TGCCCTTTGGCTCTTCGCGCTCGTCGGCAGCGCATGCGCAGCGACCAATTCGCACACCCGGGTTCCGCACAGATTAGCGAACCCGCGCTCCGCCTTGGTGCGGTATGCGATCCCTCCCAGCGCTGCCCCATGGGTGGCAGCGCTGATGGACCGTCACACCCCTCGCTCGCTCGCGCTCGACGGAATTCCGCGCGGGACGCAGCGTGACCACGGAATTCCGATGGTTGAGCGCGCTCGCATTTACGACGTGCGAGCCGTTTGAGAGGCCGTCATGTTGTTTGGCACTGACTCCGGAAATTGCAGTACCGCCGGCAAAACATGGCGCTGCCGATGTATTGCATCCCAGGGAGTGCGAAATGACGCTGCGTCAATTGCGCCAACTGCGCGCTAATTCAATTGGCGTGAAATCGGCGAATCGGCGAGGATTCCGGCCGCGGCGCAGGCGGTGTCGCCACGAGGGTGATCGCTGCGATGGATGATCGCAAAGCGGCGTTCGGCTTGCGGAAATTGCCAGTGCCCACGGAGAGGCTATCAAGATGGAAAATACTAGCGCTACGAAAGTCAAGCTGGATGGAGCAGCGAAGCCAATGAACGATCAGTTACTTTGGCTCGACGCAGAGGGCATTGGCCGCATGCTGTCCCTGTCCGCGCGCCACGTCCGCGAGCGCATCGCCTGTCAGCCCGACTTTCCAAAGCCGTTGCGGATCGGCGGCTTAGGCCATCCACGTTGGCTCGCGTCCGAGATTCAGGAATGGGCGATCGCGCAACGTGAGCGGCAGTCAGCCTAACCGACTGGCGATTTCGGTCGCGGTCGGATTGAAATAAACCATGAGCGATTTCAGATCCCGATGCCCAATCATCCTGGCAAGGTCGAGTACGTCCAATTTCCGCGCGAGCCGGGTAATCGCTTCGTGTCTCGAGTCGTGAAACGTAAGTTTCTTGATCTTCGCGGCCTTGGTCGCGCGTCGGAAGAGCGTGTCGCGCGTCGCGTCGGCAACCGGGAACAGCCTTTCGCCGGCCGGCAAGCACTTCAGCAGTGCCAGTGCCGTGGTGGACAACGCGACGTCCCTGGTATCGCCGTTCTTGCTGTTGCAGACCGTGCAGAACCGGCCAGAAGCGTTTATATCCGCCGGGGTGAGGGCAAGGATCTCCCCGGCGCGCATCGCCGTCTCCAGCGCCCACAGGAAGGCCACAGCGATGATTTGCGAAGCGGTTTCGGCAACGGTCCCGCGTTCGTAATTTAGAGCGAGCAAAATGCGGTCGATTTCGTCGGCGCTGATTCTCCGGTCACGTGGTCTTCCCGGCGATGGCCATTCAATCTCGCCCATCGGGTTGACTTTGAGCCAGCCCCACTCTTTGCGGCAACGCTCGAACACGGCGCGGAGCAACACCATTTCGCGACGCACGCTCGCCGGCTTGAGTTTCAGCAACGCCGCATCACGCCACAAAGCGACGTCAGACGCCGCAACCTGTTCGAGCAGTCGACCGGCGAAGGCGAGCTCGCGTTCCAACTTCTTGAGCCTGACGGTTTCCCAACGAGCGCCGGCCTTGGTCGGGCTGACCTCCTCGCGGTATCGAATCAGAGCAGCGCGGACGGTACGCGGTATAATTTCGCCGCGGGCACCAGCGAGAATTTCGGATTCGGTGACCGTCGCCCACGCCTGCGCGCGCGCCTTGGTCGTGAATGTCTTAGACTTGCGGACGCCGCGCTTGAATACGAACGCCCGCCACCGGTTCCCATCTTTGCCGAAGCTCGCCACCGTGTGATTGGCGTGTGATTCGCGTGTGATTCGGAAGCGGTATTATGCGGCGATATGTGTTGGCGTTGGTCGAAAACTGAGGCAAATGCACTATGAGAAACGGCACGAGACGGCGAAATGTGTAAGTCGTTGATTGTATGGCTATGGTGCCCAGAAGAGGACTCGAACCTCCACAGTGTTGCCACCGCTAGGACCTGAACCTAGTGCGTCTACCAATTCCGCCATCTGGGCGACAGCAAGCCATTAATTTTACGAAAGAGAACATTCCTTGTCAAAGAAATCAGCGGATGCGTCGCCTGCAGTTGCACGCAGGTCGCGACGCAAGCAAGGCGATGTAGATATTCCCAGTCGCGAACAGATACTCGATGTATTGCGCGAGCGAGGCGTGCCCATGCGCACCGACGAGCTCGCGCAGGCGCTCGGCGTCGCCGCCTCCGCCGAGCGCGAAGCATTTGAAGGCCGCCTCGCAGCGATGACGCGCGAAGGTCAGTTGATGACCAACCGCAAGGGACAGCTCTGCGTCGTCGCCAAGCTCGATCTTGTCACCGGTAAGGTTCAAGGGCACCCGGACGGATTCGGCTTTTTGATCCCCGACGATGGCGGACCCGACGTCTTTCTCGGCCCCAAGGAGATGCACAAGGCATTGCACGGCGACCGCGCAACAGTGCGCTTGATCGGCGCCGACAAACGCGGACGTCCCGAAGGCGCGATTGTCGACGTCGTCGAGCGCGCGAACCGCGAGATCGTCGGCCGCGTGTACGAGGAGCGAGGCATCTGGTATCTGGTCGCCGAGAACAAGCGCATCAGTCAGGACATCCTCGTGCCCCCCGACATGCGCGGGAAGGCGAAGCCCGGCCAGGTCGTCGTCGCCGAGCTGGTGGAGCAGCCCTCGGCGCACCGCGAAGCGATGGCGCGCATCGTACAGATCCTCGGCAACTACACCGATCCCGGAATGGAAATCGAGATCGCGCTGCGCAAGCACGATCTGCCGTACGAATTTTCTGCCGCCGCGAAGCGCCAGGCGGCGCGGCTGCCCCACGACGTGCAAAAGGCCGATCGCAAGGACCGCACGGATCTCACCAAGCTGCCGCTGGTGACGATCGACGGCGAGACGGCGCGCGATTTCGACGATGCCGTGTACTGCGAGCGTGTCGGCAAGGACTTCCGCCTTATCGTCGCCATCGCCGACGTCAGCCATTACGTGCGCGACGCCGACGCGCTCGACGCCGACACGCGCGATCGTGGCACATCGGTCTACTTTCCACGCCGCGTGATTCCGATGCTGCCCGAGGAGCTCTCCAACGAGCTCTGCTCACTGAAGTCCGAGGTCGATCGGCTGTGCATGGTCTGCGACATGGCCATCACCGGCGGCGGGGAAATTCGCAGCTACCGCTTCTACCCGGCGGTGATGCATTCGCGCGCAAGGCTCACCTACACCCAGGTGTGGGAGTGGATATCGCAGCCGGCAACGGCGAGGGACAAGACCGCCAAAGCGCTCCTGCCACATCTCGAAACTGTGTATGCGCTGTACAAGGTGCTCGCCACGGCGCGCGCGCAGCGCGGTGCACTCGACTTCGAAACCATCGAGCTCGAGCTCAAGTTCGACCCCCACGGCAAGATCGAGACCATCGTGCCGGTGGTACGCAACGAAGCGCACAAGCTGATCGAGGAGTGCATGCTTGCGGCCAACGTGTGCGCGGCAGAGTATCTGCTCAAGCAAAAGCATCCTGCGCTGTACCGGGTGCACGAAGGTCCGACACCGGAGAAACTGACTGCGCTCAAGGAATTTCTTGCCGGCTCCGCGCTATCGCTCGACGGTGGAGACAACCCTGCCCCTGCCGATTACGCCAAGCTGCTCGCCCAGATCAAAGGCCGGCCCGATTTCAACCTGTTGCAGACGGTGCTGCTGCGCTCCTTGCAGCAGGCCGTCTACAGCCCCGACAACGAGGGCCACTTCGGCTTGGGCTACGACGCCTACACGCATTTCACCTCGCCGATCCGCCGCTATCCGGACTTGTTGATCCACCGCTGCATCAAGGCTTGCCTCGCCGGCGAGCGCTATCGCCCGTCCGGCTCGAACTGGCCCGAGCTGGGTGTGCATTGCTCCCAGACAGAGCGCCGCGCCGACGACGCGACGCGAGACGTCGAGAACTGGCTGAAGTGCTTCTTCATGCAGGACAAGATCGGAGAAGTGTTCGCCGGCACGGTGAGCGGTGTCACGCACTTCGGACTGTTCGTCACGCTCGACGGTCTCAACGTCGACGGGCTGGTCCACGTCACCGAGCTCGGCAACGACTACTTCCATTTCGATCCGATACGTCACGCGATGAACGGCGAGCGAACCGGAAAGAGTTTTCGCCTCGCCGATCGCATCACGGTCAAGGTGGCGCGCGTCGACCTCGAAACGACCAAGATCGACTTTGTGCTCGTCGATGGTGAGAGCAGCGTGGCGCTGCCGCTCGCCAGGAAGCCGCGCCCCTCGAAGCGAAAGTAAGTCTAAATAGCAGCACGGCGGCGAAAATCCGCCGCCGTGCATGCGCCGACTATCGACTTACCGCGTCACTTGAGATTCGGTTGCGGCGTCATCCGCAGATAGGGCCGCAACATCTTGTAGCCCTTGGGAAATTTCTGCTTGATGAGCTCGGGATCCTGCAGCGAAGGCACGATCACCACGTCGTCGCCGCTCTTCCAGTTGCCCGGCGTCGCGACGCTGTGATACTCGGTGAGCTGCAGCGAGTCGATAACCCTCAGCACCTCGTCGAAGTTCCGCCCCGTCGAGGCAGGATAGGTGATGATCAGCCTGACCACCTTTTTCGGATCGATGATGAACAGCGAACGCACGGTCGCGGTCGCGCTTGCATTTGGATGGATCATGTCGTAGAGCGTCGACACCTTCCGGTCGCCGTCGGCGATGATGGGAAAGTTTACTTTCGTCTTCTGGGTGTCGTTGATGTCCTCGATCCACTTCTTGTGCGACTCGACCGGATCCACCGAAAGCGCGATGACCTTTACGTTGCGCTTGGCAAATTCATCCTTCAGTTTCGCGGTGAGGCCGAGCTCGGTCGTGCATACGGGAGTGAAGTCCGCGGGGTGCGAAAACAGGACTCCCCAGCTGTCGCCGAGCCACTCGTGGAAGCGGATCGTGCCTTCGCTGGATTCCTGTACAAAATCGGGGGCGGTATCGCCCAGGCGCAGGGACATGGCATCTTCCTTCTGGTTGGCGAGATGGACTTACTATAATACGCCGCCGACGACGACCAGAGTAGACCGTACAGCGCTATCGATAAGGTCGCCGCGAGCGCCGCCGGCGGCAACGGGATGGTCGCGGATTCCAAGGTTTTCCGCTGCCTGGCAGAAGCGAATTTCGACACGGGAATGGACACGGTGAGCGCTTCGGCAATGGACGGCCTGATTTTCTCGCTGGTGATCCAGGCGCCGGAAGTTCCGACGCCGGCACTCAAGGAGCTGGCGCGTCGAACCGGCGCTTCGCGCATCGTCGGCGTGCCGGGTGGCGGAACCCAGGCATTTCGCCTCGAAGGGGCCAGCAAGTGGCTCAGCGCCGCGGCTTTTTGCGCCGAGGAGCGTCTCGACTTCGCCTTTGTTCCCCCCGGCCAGCGCCTCGATCGCGTACGGCTGGTGTCGATGGACATGGATTCCACGCTCATCACCATCGAGTGCGTCGACGAAATCGCCGACATGCAGGGATTGAAGCCGCAGGTCGCTGCCATCACCGCCGCGGCGATGCATGGCGAGATCGACTTCGCTGAAAGCCTCGTGCGCCGCGTAGCGCTGCTCGCCGGCCTCGACGTTTCCGCGCTCGAGCGCGTCTACACGGAAAGGCTCGCGCTTTCCCCCGGCGCGGAGCGCATGGTCGCCCGCTTTCGCAAGGTCGGCGCCAAGACGCTGCTCGTCTCCGGCGGTTTCACTTTTTTCACCGAACGCTTGAAGCAGCGCCTCGGCCTCGACTACACCGTGTCCAATACTTTGAAGGTCGTCGATGGAAAGCTCACCGGCCGCATCGAGGGACCGATCGTCGACGCGAGCGTCAAGGCGGATTGGGTGCGAAAGTTGCGCGCCGAGTATGCATCAGGCAACGGCCTGACAGTCGCCATTGGCGACGGGGCGAACGATTTGCCGATGCTGGGAGTCGCGGATATCAGCATCGCCTATCACGCGAAGCCTCTCGTTCGGGCCGCATGTACCTACGCGATCGACTATTGCGGTCTGGACGCGGTGGTGAATCTGTTCGTCTAGTCGTCGCTGATCGTCGCTAATCGTCGTAATCGCCCTCGTCCATCCATGCCATCTGAATGGCCTCGAGAATCTTCTCGCCGCTATGCTTGGGGTCGTCGTCGAAACCCGGCAACTCCAGCACCCATCGCCTCAAGTCGGTAAAGAGCACGCTTCGGGGATCCGCGTCGGGATGCGTCTCGGCAAGCGCGATCGCGATATCGCTGGTATCGGTCCACTTCATTTGGTGGCCTCTTTGGCGTAGTTGATCGTGTACTTGGGGATCTCGATCACCAGCTTCTGCTCGCCGACCTTTGCCTGGCACGAAAGCCGTGACAGCGGCGTCAGGCCCCACGCTCGGTCGAGAAGGTCGTCCTCGTCCTCGGACGACGGCGAGAGCGAATTGAAGCCCTCGCGCACGATGACGTGACAGGTCGTGCACGCGCAGGATTTTTCACACGCGTGCTCGATTTCAATGCCACGGTCGAGCAGGCTGTCGCAGATCGATACGCCGGTCTCGGCTTCGAAGGTCTTGCCTTCGGGACAAAGCTCGGCGTGCGGCAGGACGACGATTTCCGGCATGAGATCAGCGCAGGGTATCGATGCTGCGACCCGTCAGCGCCTCTGACACGCTGCGGTCCATGCGCCGCCCGGCAAACTCTTCGCTTGCCCGATTGAGCGCCTCGGTCGCCTCGACCAGCGCCCGACGATCGGCGTTCTCTGCCACCAGACGCTTGAGCCGCGCCATCGCGTCGTCCAGCTTAGCGCGCTCATCGGCGGCAAGCAGCTCGGCGTCCGCCGCCAGTGCGCTCTCGGTCGCGTCGATGATGCGCGCGGCATCGACGCGGGCTTCGAGCAGCGCGCGCGCAGCGACGTCGGCAGCAGCATTGGCATGCGATTCTTCGAGCATCCGCGCGATTTCCGCGTCGGACAATCCATACGACGGCTTCACCGTAACGGCGGCCTCGACACCCGTCGTCTGCTCGCGCGCGGTGACCGAGAGCAAGCCGTCGGCGTCGACCTGAAACGAAACGAGTATCCGCGCCGCGCCTGCGACCATGGGCGGGATGCCGTGCAATTCGAACCGTGCGAGCGACCGGCAATCGTCGACCCGCTCCCGCTCCCCCTGGACCACGTGGATCGCCATCGCCGTCTGGCCGTCCTTGAAGGTGGTGAACGCCTGCCCGCGAGCGATCGGGATGGTCGAATTGCGGGAAATGATTTTTTCGGTCAGGCCGCCCATGGTTTCCAGGCCCAGCGACAGCGGAATGACATCGAGCAAGAGCCAGTCTTCCCCCGGCGCGCGGTTTCCGGCGAGGACGTTGGCCTGGATCGCCGCCCCCAGCGCGACGACTTGATCGGGGTCGAGATTGTTGAGCGGAGGCTGGCCGAAAAATTCCGCGACCGCCTTTTGCACCTGCGGCATGCGCGTTGCGCCCCCGACCATGACCACGCCCTTGATATCGGTGGTCGCGAGCTTCGCGTCGCGCAGCGCCTTTTTGATCGGCGCAAGCGTCTTGCCGACCAAGGTCTGCGTGATGGCGGTAAATGTTTCGGCGGTCAGCGTCGCGGAAATCGTTTCGCCGGAAAACAGTGTGGCCAGCAGGGTTGACGAGGCGTGGCTGGTCAGGTTCTCTTTCGCTTCCCGCGCCCTCATCATCAGCAGCCGGGTATCCGCAGGCGACACCGGGCCGACGCCTTGGGTCTCCAGCGCCCAGCAGTAGACACGATGATCGAAATCGTCGCCGCCCAGCGCGGTGTCACCCGCGGTGGCCAGCACCTCGAACACGCCGCGGGAGAGCTTCAGAATCGACAGGTCGAAGGTGCCTCCCCCCAAATCGTAGACGGCATAAATACCTTCCGCAGCGTTGTCGAGGCCATACGCGATCGCCGCGGCCGTTGGCTCGTTGAGAAGCCGCAGAACATTCAGGCCGGCGAGTCGCGCCGCGTCCCGCGTCGCCTGCCGCTGCGCATCGTCGAAATACGCCGGTACCGTGACCACGGCGCCGACAAGCTCTCCGCCGAGGCTCTTCTCGGCGCGGATGCGCAGCGCCTTCAGGATTTCCGCGGAGATCTCGACCGGACTCTTGCGTCCCGCGCGAGTCTCGATTTGCACCATGCCCGGCAGATCGGTGTAGTGATACGGAAAGCGCCGCACATCCGACAGATCGGATAGCGCACGGCCCATGAGACGCTTTACCGAAACGATCGTGTTCTGAGGATCCTGCGCCTGCGCATCCTGTGCCTCGTATCCCACCGTGACTTCGTCGTCGCCATAGCGAACGATCGAGGGCAGCAGCGGCCGTCCATTCTCGTCGGGCAAGGCCACGGGGATGCCGCTGCGCACCGTCGCCACCAGCGAGTTGGTGGTGCCGAGATCGATACCAACCGCCAGCCGATGCCGATGCGGCGCCGGGGCTTCGCCTGGCTCGGCAATCTGAAGCAGCGCCATTAGGGCCTAATCGTCGATCTCGGCGATCGCCGCCGCGATGTCCGCGGCGACCTTGGACAGGAACTTGAGCTTACGTAAGCTTACTTGCGCCTCTGCCGGTATTTCCGGAAGATCGAGTTGCTCGGCCAGCGCCCGCTCCAGCTCGGCGGCCGCTTTCTCGACGCTTTTCTGCAGGGCAGTCAGCGCACCCGCGTCGCGCCTGCCGACCGCCTCGGCCATGGCTTCGCGACACTCCAGCTGCTGCTCGAGAAATTCCGGCGGAAGCGCGGTATCCGTTTCCGCCAGCGCGTCGACGCCGCGCAACAGCAGCAGGTAATGCGCACGCTCGAGCGGGCTCCTCAGCGCGCGATACGCTTCGTTGACGCGCGATGACGATTGAAGCGCGAGCCGGCGCTCGTCGTCGCCCGCCGCAGCAAAACGGTCGGGGTGCACCTCCGTCTGCAGCTTTCGGTACGCCGCGTCGAGCTCCGCCGGGTCGAACCGATAGCGCGCGGGCAAGCCGAACAGCGCGAAGTAGTCTTGGGAAAAATCGATCATGGTCTTCGTCCTCCCGTCTTGCGGGAAGGATCGAGGCGGGGTTCGCAAGCGGCAGGGAGCCGGTCACTCGCCCCATCGGGGAGCGAACGTCTTATATGTTGAAGCTTTCCCCGCAGCCGCACTCGTCTTTCACGTTCGGATTGTTGAATTTGAAACCCTCGTTCAAACCCTCGCGTGTGAAATCGAGCTCGGTCCCGTCAAGGTACGGCATGCTCTTCGGGTCGACGATCACGGTGACGCCGTGACTTTGGAACCGATGGTCCTCGGGCCGGATGTCGTCGGCATATTCGAGCTTGTACGCGAGTCCCGAGCACCCCGTCGTGCGCACGCCCAGGCGCAAGCCCACGCCCTTCCCCCGCTTAGTCAGGAACTTCGCGACATGGCTTGCCGCAGTCTCGGTGAGCGATATCGTCATCGTCGTATCAGGCAACCGCGGCAGTGCCCGCGGGCGCGTTCTCTTTCCCGGCCGCCGGAGCCGCATCTAGTCCTGCACTTGCGTCGTGCTTCTGCTTGTAATCGGCGACCGCGGCCTTGATCGCGTCCTCGGCCAGAATCGAGCAGTGGATCTTCACCGGCGGAAGCGCCAACTCCTCGGCAATATGCGTGTTCTTGATCGTCAGCGCCTGATCGAGCGTCTTGCCCTTGACCCATTCGGTCACCAGTGACGACGATGCGATCGCAGAGCCGCAGCCATAGGTCTTGAATTTCGCGTCCTCGATGCGACCGTCGGCACCGACGCGAATCTGCAGCTTCATGACGTCGCCGCAAGCAGGTGCGCCAACCATGCCGGTACCCACATCGTCGGCGTCCTTGGCGAACGATCCAACATTGCGGGGATTTTCGTAGTGATCGAGCACTTTGTCGCTGTATGCCATGGTGAACCTCTTGATGTTGCCTTCGTTGTTTAACGCTAGTGAGCGCTGGTGAGCGCCAGTGAGCGCTAGTGCGCCGCCCACTCGATTGAATTCAGGTCGACGCCATCTTTGTACATTTCCCAGAGCGGTGAAAGATCGCGCAGCTTGGCGATCTTGCCTTTCATCAGCCCCACGGTGTAGTCGATCTCTTCTTCGGTCGTGAAGCGTCCGACGGTGAAACGGATCGAGCTGTGGGCCAGCTCGTCATTGCGGCCCAGTGCGCGCAGAACATATGACGGCTCGAGCGACGCCGACGTGCACGCCGATCCCGACGAGACAGCGATGTCCTTGATCGCCATGATCAGGCTCTCGCCTTCGACATAATTGAAGCTGGCGTTGAGGTTGTGCGGAACGCGGTGCTCCATGTCTCCGTTGATGTACAGCTCCTCGATCTCGGACAGGCCGGCCAGCAGCTTGTCGCGAAGCATGCGTATGCGCTCGTTGTCGGTCGCCATCTCCAGCCGGGCGAGACGAAATGCTTCGCCCATGCCGACGATCTGGTGGGTCGCCAGCGTGCCCGAGCGCATCCCGCGCTCGTGGCCTCCGCCGTGCATCTGCGCTTCGATGCGCACTCGCGGCTTGCGCCGTACGAAGAGCGCGCCGACACCTTTCGGCCCGTAGGTTTTGTGGGCCGAGAACGACATCAAGTCTACTTTCAACTGCGCCAGATCCACCGGCAGCTTGCCGGTCGCCTGGGCCGCGTCCACATGAAAGATGATCCCGCGGCTACGGCACAGCTCGCCGATCGCCGGAATGTCCTGAATCACACCGATCTCGTTATTGACATACATCACCGAGACCAGAATCGTGTCGGGTCGCAACGCTGCCTTGAGCTTCTCCAGGTCGAGCAGGCCATCGGGCTCGACGTCGAGATAGGTGACTTCGAAGCCCTCGCGCTCGAGATCGCGCATGGTATCGAGCGTCGCCTTGTGCTCGGTTTTGACCGTCACCAGGTGCTTGCCCTTGTCCTTGTAAAAGTGCGCCGCGCCCTTCAGGGCGAGGTTGATCGATTCGGTGGCGCCCGAGGTCCAGACGATTTCCTTGGGGTCGCAATGAACCAGCTTCGCGACCTCCTCGCGCGCCTCTTCGACCGCGTGCTCCGTTTCCCATCCAAACGAATGCGAACGCGACGCAGGGTTGCCGAAATGCTCCGTCAGATACGGGATCATTTTGGCCGCAACGCGGGGGTCGACCGGCGTCGTCGCCGAATAGTCGAGGTAAATGGGCTTTTTCATCGAGGCTTACGCCATGGTGGCGGGTTCGCGTTTCTTGCCCGGCAAGGAATGGTGAACGTGCAGGACATTGACCTCGGGCCGCTCCTGCTGGCGCACCAGCTCTTCCAGGGTCACCGAGCGCAGATAGGCAAAGATGTGGGTGTTGAGCCCCGCCCACAACTCATGCGTCATACATCGCCGGTCGTCGAGACAGTTTTCCTTGCCGCCGCACTTGGTGGCATCGATCGGCTCGTCGACGGCGAGGATCACGTCGGCCACGGAAACCGCCCCGGCGGGACGCGCCAGCCGGTATCCGCCACCCGGCCCGCGGACGCTGGCCACCAGCCCATGCCGGCGCAGCTTGCCGAACAACTGTTCGAGATACGACAGCGATATCCTTTGCCGCTCGGAGACCCCGGCAAGCGTCACCGGCGCGTCCGTCGCGTGCATCGCGACGTCGATCATCGCCGTCACCGCAAAGCGTCCTTTGGTCGTCAGTCTCATGATGTCCGGCCGGTTGCCTGATGCCTAATAGCCATAGGGTCAATTCTATAATTCCCTAGTATTTTAGTCAACTAAAAGCCCGAGGAGTTCACTCAAGCATTTTGTTAATTTGGGTCGGGTCGAAGCGCTCCGCCGTCGCCTTGGCGTCGCCGCAGTCGACGCCTTCGTGCTGAAGCCGCTCGATCAGCCTCTGCAGCCTGCCGTCCGTCGAGGCGGCATGGTCCAGCAGCGAATGGATAGCCTGGACCACCGGGTCGTTCATATCGGCGCTGATGGCATAGGCCGAAAAGCCGATTTTGGCCGCCTGGGCCTCGCGCCGGGCCGCATCCTCGCCGGTCACGATGCGCGCCGGGATGCCCACCGCCGTCGCGCCCGCAGGCACATTTCTAACGACTACCGCATTCGACCCGACTTTGGCGTGGTCACCGACCAGAATCGGCCCCAGCACCTTGGCGCCCGCGCCGAGCACCACGCCCCGTCCGAGCGTGGGGTGGCGTTTGCCGGCATTCCAGGAGGTGCCGCCGAGCGTAACGCCATGATAGAGCGTGCAGTCGTCGCCGATCTCAGCGGTTTCGCCGATCACCACGCCCATGCCGTGGTCGATGAACACGCGGCGGCCAATGGTTGCCCCAGGATGGATCTCGATTCCCGTCAGCCAACGGCCCCAGTGCGACAGCCAGCGGCCCAGCCAGCGGGCCCCGCCCCTCCACAAAGGGTGTGCCACCGCCCGGTGCCAAACGAGCGCGTGCAGCCCCGGGTAGCAGGTCAGGACCTCCCAGGTGGTGCGGGCGGCTGGGTCGCGCTCGAATACGACCGCAATGTCTTCGCGTAGCCGGGCAAACATGCTCGCATTCTGACATTTCCGACCGATTCACTCAAGTATTAAGGGAGGAACTGGGCGGGGCTCGAAAACTTCACTTCCGCCAGGCGCTTTGCACCCGTTCTTCGATGCGCGCCAGGATGCCCCGAAGGATGTTGACCTCCTCTTTTTCCAGGCGCGCCCGCGCGAAAAGCCGGCGCAGCCGCGGCAGCAAGCGCTTCGGTTGCGCCGGGCGCAGAAAATCCATGGCGATCAATGCCCGCTCGCCTTGGTCGAAGAGGAGCTCGATCTCTTCCTGTGTCGCCGGTTCGAACGCCGGCGCCTTCCATACCCTGTCTCCATGCGCGGCAACGCGCAACTCGTAGGCCGCGACCTGCACCGCGGCAGCAAGATTGAGCGACCCGGAATCCGCCACCGCGGGGATGGTCGCGACAATCTGGCAGCGCGACAGCTCGGTATTCGACAGACCGGACATTTCCGTTCCAAACACCAGCGCAACATCGCTTGATGCCGCGTATCCCAGCGCTTCCTGCATCGCGGCGCGAACCGGCAGCGCGGTGCCCGCGAACTCGCGCGGCCGCGCGGAAAAACCGATCGCCAAGGTCGCTGGCGCGAGCGCCTCGTCGAGCGAAGTGGCAACACGTGCCGCATGCAGGATTGCGCTTGCGCCCGCTGCCATTGCGTCGGCCTCGGCGTCAGGGTAGCGCTGAGGATTGACCAGCACCAGCCGCGACAGTCCCATCGTCTGCATCGCGCGCGCTCGCGCCGATATTTCCAGGATGGCTGGTCGCGCACAGTACGACGAGGATCCGTTCAAGCGGCGAGGGCATGGATGCAGGCCAATGCGGGTAGAATGCGCGGCTCCGATCTTCTTTGCGCCGCCTTGCGGACGTGTCAGGCGGCGCACTTCATCATGCACCCCATGCTTTCTACGGCGGTCAAGGCCGCGCGGCGCGCTGGCAGCATCATCAACCGCGGGGCTCGCGATCTCGATCGCCTCACGATCACGGCCAAGGGGCCGAAAGACTTTGTCAGCGAAGTCGATCGCGCCGCCGAGGCGGCGATCGTCGAGATCTTGCTCGCGACCTATCCGGACCACGCGATCTTAGCAGAGGAAGGCACCGCCAAAGACGCCAACGCGGACGCCGAATATCTGTGGATCATCGATCCGCTGGACGGCACCACCAATTTTCTGCACGGCTTTCCGCAGTATTGCGTTTCGATTGCCTTGCAGCACAAAGGACAGGTTACGCAAGGCGTGGTTTACGATCCGGTGCACAACGACCTCTTCACCGCAACGCGGGGCCGCGGCGCTTTTTTGAACGATCATCGAATGCGCGTTTCGCGCCGCCAGCATTTGAAGGATTGCCTGATCGGCACCGGATTTCCTTTTCGCGACGGCAGCGATCTCGAGGCCTACGTGGCGATGATGCGCGCGATGATGGCCGCGAGCGCGGGGATCCGTCGCCCCGGTGCGGCCGCCCTGGATCTCGCTTACGTCGCGGCGGGCTATTACGATGGTTTCTGGGAAGTGGGCCTGAACGCCTGGGACGTAGCCGCCGGCAGCCTTCTGATCACCGAGGCCGGCGGACTGATCGGCGATCTGGAGGGCGAAAACCAATATTTGTACGGCGGCGAGGTCATTACCGCGAATCCGCGCATTTTTGCGCAAATGATCAAGCTGCTCGGCCCCTTTCGCGCCGCGCTGGGATCGCCTACCGCGTTGGCAAAGAAGTAGCCGTTTTCGGCCCGCCGAGCCCGCCGCATCGCTTTGCGGCTTC
>JRHI01002160.1_pt1 | contig 14206 bp, 14 predicted proteins | sample 215371 | NCBI WGS metagenome assembly JRHI01 (sample SAMN02929681, study PRJNA255918) | sediment metagenome | biome: cave system; feature: Ice Cave; material: Sediment; isolation source: sediment from deep within a dark volcanic ice cave with no known source of... ...
CCACAGGGCCGGCATGGTCCGGCAGTTATCAGACCCGGAGCGATTTTTTGCCGGCGGCTGCGTCTGATATTTTTCCCGGCGATGCACTTACAGTGAATGTGCCGTCGCGAAATGCTTTATTCACTGCGATTGTGCGGCACGTAGTCATTGAACTCGCAGATCCGGCGAATGATCGGGGGATTTATACGATCGAGTTCGCGAATGATCTAGCTGCCTCTCTGGCTCTGCAATGGGCAGCTGTCTCTACCACAATTCAATTGCAGGATTTGCCGCCTCGGCTTACCACCGCGCAAGTAGGAGCGTATTACGTAGCCGATCTGAAGGGAGCTCAGATTACTCAGGTGACGTCGACGACCGTACAGGTGGATGTGGGAGCAGTTCCCGCAAGTGGGTATGGAATCGAAGTGCGGGCGCACAATTACGGCTGGGGCCAAGCGAATGATCGCAACTTGCTGGGACGGTTCGGCACGCAAACGTTCAGCTTATCCAGACTGGCAAGGGTGCAGACATATTTTTTGCGAATGTATGACACTTCGTCTCCGCCTCATTACTCACGATATTCGGCCGCTCTACATATCGATTATCCGCTGTAACGATCTTTTCAGCGGTATTGGGGGATAAGTATGGCAGTAAATGATCGGGAATCGACCCTACGCATGATTGACTATGACTTCCAGCGCCAGGTTCTGGACAAATTGGTGCGTCTGGAAACGATGGTCGAAACCCTAATCGGAAATGCGCAGCCCGGACGCGTGAAGATAGCTGAGGATAAAATCAGAGAACTGGAACGGAACGATGTCCGGCGAAGTGCATACAGCCGCCTGATAAATGCAGGGATCAGCGCGGCCATCAGTGTGGCGATCGCGTTCCACCGATATTGGCTGAAGCAGTGAGGTTCAATGTCGACTCTTGCGGCGGGTTGTCGCAGGGAGTCGATCTTTTCGGTTTCACAATCTCAATCGATACAACTTCGGCCGCGGTGGATCCATTTGCCGAGTTCACTGAGCCGACAGACGTTTGCTAATAGGATCGGGAGGAAATATGGATTTTTTACAGCAGTTATTGCGGGGCATCGCCTTCGTTCCGGCTCTAGTGGCCGGAATTGAGGCGATGTTTGGAAGCAAGTCAGGGGAGCAAAAGAAGGACGCTGCGATGTCGTTCCTGCAAGCAGCACTGGAGGTGACGGATGCCGTCGCCAAACGACAAATTATGGATCCCGAGAAATTTCGCGAGGGAATCTCAAGAATCGTGGACGGAACTGTGCAGTGCCTAAACGCATCCTCCTGGATAAAGAGCGGGTTGCAAGCGCCGGCTCCGAACGCACTGCCGTAGCATGGCTACGGATGATCTTGGCATTAGTCGCCTGCTCTCGCTTTAGCCGATCTCTTCGTTCCAATTCTCCAACGTCTTTTTCACGAGTGCCATGAACTGGTCAGCGACAGCTCCGTCGATGAGGCGGTGGTCGTAGCCCAACGTAAGGTGGACGACCGAACGGATGGCGATGGAATCGTTACCCTCTTTGTCGGTGACGACGAGAGGCTGTTTGGTGATGCCTCCGACCCCCATGATGGCAGAGTTCGGCTGATTGATGATGGGCAAACCGAAAACAGCTCCAAACTGGCCAGGATTGGTAACCGTGAACGTGGAGCCTTCGACGTCTTCGGGCTTGAGCTTCTTGTTGCGGGCGCGCTCACCGAGATCGGCGATGCCGCGTTGCAGGCCAAGGAAGTTTAAGTCGCCGGCATTCTTCAGGACGGGAACGATGAGTCCCCAGTCCAGCGCCACGGCGATACCGACGTTGATCTGCCGATGGTATCGGACGCTGTCGCCTTCAAGTGAAGCGTTGATGATCGGCCACTGCTGCAAGGCAATAATCCCCGCACGCACGAAGAAGGGCATAAATGTGAGGCGAACACCGTGGCGTTGCTCAAATCCGTTCTTGTGCTTGGCCCGCAGGTTGACAATGCGGGTGAAGTCCACTTCGTACATACAATGCACGTGAGCGCTGGTCCGGCGAGACTCAATCATGCGCTGGGCGATGATCTTGCGCATGTTCGTCAGGGGAACGAGGTCGCCGGGGTACGGAACGGGAGCCAGCGACGCTGCGGGGCGAGAGGGAGCCACCGAAGCGACTGGCGGCTGAAATGAAGGAACTGCTGAGCTCGCCGGTGCCGACGACTGGCGCTCAATGAAAGACGTAATGTCTTGCTTCGAAATGCGGCCGCCTAGGCCGGTGCCGGAAATCTGGGAAAGATTGATGCCGTGTTCCCGGGCGATCTTACGAACCAGCGGAGAAGAGCGAGCCTCTTCGTCGGCGCCCAACTCCTCAGCTTTTGCGGAACTCTGGGCGGGAGAAGCGGCAGCGGTATCTTTTTTCTCTTCCTTCTTTTCTTCCTTCTTTTCTTGCGCGGGTTTTTCTGCGGAAGCTTTTTCGGTGACGGTGCCCTCGGCGCCAGCTTTGGCGGGAGCGGTGGCTTCGCCATCAACAGCAATCGTGCCGACGACGGTGTTCACTTGTACCGTCGTGCCCTCGAAAACTTTAATTTCGCGCAGGATGCCAGAGGCCGGCGCGGGAATTTCCGCGTCCACCTTGTCGGTAGAAATCTCAAACAGCGGTTCGTCGCGCTGTACCTTGTCGCCAGACTTCTTCAGCCACTTGGTAATAGTGCCCTCGACGATGGATTCGCCCATTTGGGGCATGACAATATCAGTTGGCATTATTTCCTTCCACGGGCCCACAGTTCATAGAGGGCTGGATGCAAATAAATATTATAGCGGTTGTAGCGGTGGGGTGGGCGCTCAGATCCAGATCCACGAACGAGCTCGCGCACAGTTTGCCCCCGCTGTAAACGAAGGGGAAATGAAACAGCAGGAGTCCTGAGTAGAAATAGTGAACTAATGTTTAGTCGTGATCGTGCTCCTTCATCGGCTCTTTCTTTCCTTCAGCTCCGGGCTTTCCTTCAGCTCCGGGAGCAACTCCGAATTTGGTCTTGTAGTACTCCTGTACGGTGGGCGGAAGTTTATCGAGATGGGAAAGCAAGGTGGTGACCTTCCAGATCTCTGACTCGCTCAAAGTTTTCTCCCACGCGGGCATGCCTGTATAGCGTACGCCGGTGCGGATGGTATAGAAAAGGTGCCACTCTGGGTCGTCGGGCGGATCAGTTACGAGATGCGGAGCTGGCGGATAGAATGATTCCGAGAGTGATGTGGGTTTGCGGTCGAGGCCGCCGTGGCACAGGGCACAGTTCATAGTGTATAGCGYCATGCCATCTTCCAGGTTCTGGTCAGTGGGTGGCAAAGGATTCGTAACCCGGGGGGCGTGCCGCTCCATGGAAGCGTCTACGGCACCCATTGCCAGGCGTTCCTCAATGTGTGGCGGCGCAACGTTTGCATTCGTAGGAAAAAATCCCAGCATGGCGAAGCCGAGCCCGCCCAGAACCAGAACGAGAAGGGTGACAATTACGCCGAGAATGAATTTTCCCATAAGTCCTCCGGATTGATTATTGTTCCAGATGAAACACGAAACAGGCTATCTGACAGAGTATCCCGTAGTGGGTCACCTGGAAACAACCACTACCGGTTTTCACTTGTCTCAATACGCTTTTAGCCGGCGGGCCTCGCGGACGACATCGCTCACCTTCGGGAGATAGTGTTCTTCCTGCGGAGGAGAGAATGGGACGGCGGAGTCGAGACCTGCAATACGGACTATGGGACCGTCGAGGTCGTCAAAGGCCTCTTCGTTGATGATGGCAGCGATTTCGCCGGCGAGACCTCCGGTGCGCGAGTGCTCGTGCAGGACGATGACCTTGTTCGTCTTCTTCACGGTCTGCGCGATGGCTTCGCGGTCAAGCGGCGAGACAGTGCGCAGGTCAAGAATTTCGAGATCGATCCCGTCTTTTTTTAAAACCTCGGAAGCCTCCAGCGCTGTGTGGACCATCGCCGCATAAGTAATGACGCTCAGGTCGCGGCCTTCGCGAACCACGCTCGCTTTGCCGATTGGGACGACATAATCTTCTGCGGGAACTTCACCCTTGATGCGGCGGTAGAGATATTTGTGTTCGAAAAAGATGCAGGGATTGTTGTCGCGAATAGCGGCCTTGATCAGACCCTTGGCGTCGTACGGTGTTGCAGGGCAGATGACTTTCAAACCGGGATTGTGGACGAACCACATCTCGGGATTCTGCGAGTGGAACGGGCCACCGTGGACGTATCCGCCGCTGGGTCCGCGTAGGACGAGCGGGGCAGGCGCTCCCCAGAGGTAGTGAGTCTTCGCAACCATATTAGAGATCTGGTTGAAGGCACAGCCGATGAAGTCCATGAACTGGAATTCAGCGACAGGGCGCATGCCGGTGAGGGACGCTCCGAACGCGGCACCTACAATGGCGGACTCGGCGATGGGCGTGTCGATGACCCGCTCGGGGCCAAAGCGGTCGATGAAGCCGTCAGTGACTTTGAACGCTCCGCCGTAAATGCCGATGTCTTCGCCTAGGCAGAAGACGGAAGGGTCGCGGTCCATTTCTTCCCAGATTCCCTGGCGGATGGCTTCGAGGTAGGTGAGTTGCATAAGAGGGCCTCTACGTTCCGATAAGTACAATTCGTACAAAATGTGGTATTATACGTTTTGTACAGAGTATTGATATGGTCATCTCAATATGTCTGCCAAACTAACCGCCAGCGTCGCACGGCAAAACTTCTCCGACATCCTGAGCCGGGCAGAATATCGCGGCGAAAGAGTTATCGTACACCGCGGCAAGAAGGCTGTCGCGGCCGTAGTGCCCATTGAGGATGTCGAACTACTGGAAAAACTGGAAGACAAAATCGACATCGCAGCGGCACGGGAAGCGCTGAAAGACCCGCGAACCATACCCTGGGAGACTGTGAAGAAAAAACTTCGACTGTGAGGTAGGCGCCGTTTGTGGCTTATACCATCCAGTTCAAACCTCTCGCCCTTCGGCGGTTGGAGAAATTGCCGCGGGATGTCCAGCGCCGGATCGTCTCCAAGATCGAGGCTCTGCGGGACGATCCGTTTCCTGTCGGATGCAAGAAGATAGAAGTCCTTGCCGACGCATGGCGAATACGAACCGGCGACTATCGGATTGTGTATCAAGTGCATCGGGGAGTGTTGATCGTGCTTGTGCTCACGGTTGGGCATCGGAAGGATGTCTATCGGTGACCTCCCGCGCTGCATACGCGGCGGCGTCATGGATGACGTGACTCTTCATGCGCATCATTTTCGCTTCGACCATTGTGGGGGCCTTCGCCGCAATGTGAGCGTTCGACTGCTTTGCGGGCGGCCTCGCAAACCTCGCCCCTGTTCCTGTCGCTGCCGTCGATGACGTAATGAACTCAATGGGAACGGTCTTCTCGGGCCCCAACCGAACCGACGCCAAGGTCAGGCCCGTACCGCAGTTTGCGCCCTAGCCCGGCGCCCCGCATAGAGAGGAAATACTTCACAGAGGTCGAGCACCTGTTTGCCGACTTTGGCCAGCACCGCTGTATCCGTGCGGTGAAGCAGGGCCTCCGCGATCCAGCGTCCTACTTGCTGCATCTCGGCTTCCTTCATGCCGCGCGTGGTCAATGCGGGCGTGCCAATGCGAATGCCACTCGGCTTCATTGGAGGGTTGGTGTCGAACGGAATCGCGTTCTTGTTGACCGTGATCGCGGCCTCACCCAATGCCTTCTCGGCCTCGCTGCCGAGCATGCCCTTCGCGAACACGTCGACCAGCATGAGATGGGTATCGGTGCCACCGGAGATGATGCGAAAACCTTCGTCTGCCAGAGTTTGGGCCAGCACCTTCGCATTGACGACAATCTGCCGGGCGTATTCGCGAAATTCGGGCTGCATGGCTTCGAGGAAACAGACAGCCTTGGCTGCCATGATGTGCACCAGCGGTCCGCCCTGCATTCCAGGAAAAACAACTTTGTCGATCGCCTGTGCAAACTCGGCTCGGGAAAGAATCATACCCGAGCGCGGACCGCGTAATGTCTTATGCGTGGTGGACGTTACGATGTGAGCATGAGGCACTGGCGAAGGATGCGCTCCACCCGCCACGAGCCCCGCGAAGTGCGCCATGTCAACCAGGTATAGCGCTCCTACCTTGTCTGCGATCTGGCGCATGCGGGCAAAATCAATGATGCGCGGGTAGGCGCTTCCGCCGCCGATGATGAGCTTCGGGCGTTCCTGTTCCGCCAGTTTCTCCAGGTCGTCATAGTCAATGGTCTCGGTCTCCCTGGTAACGCCGTAAGGGACAATCTCGTAAGTCTTGCCCGAAAAATTCAGATGGTGCCCATGCGTGAGGTGGCCACCGTGCGCCAGGTTCAATCCTAGAATCGTATCCCCCGGCTGCAGGATGGCGGCGTACGCTTCCATGTTCGCCTGCGATCCCGCGTGCGGCTGAACGTTGGCATGCTCGGCGCCGAACAGTTGCTTCGCGCGCTCCCGCGCAAGATTTTCGACTACATCCGTAAATTCGCATCCGCCGTAGTAGCGCTTGCCCGGATAGCCTTCTGCATACTTGTTGGTGAACACGGAACCCGCAGCTTCAAGCACGGCTTCACTGACAAAGTTTTCCGAAGCAATTAGCTCCAGTCCTTCGTGCTGACGGCGGGCTTCATTGTCGATGGCGGCGGCAATCTGTGGGTCAGCCGCGTGTAGCGGACGGTACATCTTGTCTGCAAGAGCTGCGGAATTCTTCATGTCGTTGTCCTAGGGAGTCTCGTATACATTTGGCGGTGGAGTTCCATGTATCGCTCCGGCGCTGTTACCGGCGTAAAACAAATTGCGAATAGAGTCCGTGCGCGTCACGAGTCAGCAGGATCCAGCGCCGCAAATTCTGCATTGCAGGATGCTGCGTGACACACTGCATTAGCCACTTGCTTAGACCACGCCCGCGATACAATTCCAGCACAAAAACGTCGCCTTAGTTACGCGACGGTAGCATGATCGCTGACGACTCGCGCAAATCCAGCCTGAGCACCGCTAACATCATAAACGCCAAAGCAGAGTGAATGCTCGATCGATCGCGCTACAACTTCCTGCGGAATTCCCTTAGCCCAATAACTATTCGTAAGAAAACCATAAATGACATTTATGTCAAGGCGTGAGCGGTCCGTGCTGATAAAGAAATCGCTCCGCCGGTCCTCCATCACGTTTTCTGGTGTGCTACTGGTACTGGCGAAATTCATTCCCACATTCTACCGCCTGGCCTAAACACGATGAGGCGAACTGGCCCGCTAGACATCATGAAAGGCCGTGCGCAGGAACGAAGCCAGATGCCACCCATCCATGTAATTGTAGGGCGCCTCGCCCATGGTGTAATGACCGCACGGCAGAATCACGACCTTGTGATCGAGTCTGCGGCGCTCGAATTCATTCACCACGTCCCGCGAAAGATCGGGCAGAAAGGTCAGATCATACTTTGCATAAATGATGAGCGACTTTCTCGGCCAACGCGAGAACTGATCGAAGTACGACATGGGACTTACCGCCAGCCACATCCGCCGCAAGCGCTCCAAATCGATTTCAGTCTCCAGCCCCTGCCGAATGTGTCGGGTCGATTGTCCATGCCAGACCACATCGGCCACATAGGTCGACGCGTGATTAAAAGCGGCCACGCGAAGGCGGGGCTCGTGCGCCGCGGCGATAAAGGCATAACACGAACCGAGGCTGGTACCGATTATTCCAAACTCGCTATAGCTCTTCTGCTCGAGCCAATCAAGACATGAACGAATGTCGACCACTCCCTGACGCACCGCATCAAGTGTGCGGCCAATGTTGGCGGAGACGGCATAGTCTGCGCGCGTGATCTCGGCTGGCATCCGTATATCGTGATATGGCATGCTCAGGCGCAGCACGGCGATTCCCAGCATGTTTAATACACGGCAGAGACTGACATAGGCGACGGCATCAGCATTCCAGTGCGGCAAAAGAATCACCGCACGGCGCCCTCGCGCTGGAAACCAACGCGCATTAACCAGATTGTTTTCGCTATAAGGCGTGGTTACGGGCGAAGTGAAGCGCAAAAATTCCGCAAACGTTCCTTTCACCTTCTGCTCAAGCTTCAGGTCGGGCACTTCCCGAGTCGAGAAGACCTGAACTTCACGCCGCTCCAGCCGAAAATCGCTCGGACGCGAATAAGAATAAAACTCATCACTGGCAGCGATGATGCGTCGATTGAAGTCCACCAAAAACTTCTCGGGGTCATCAATCGCACTCCCGGGACGCCAGCCGTTATGGCAAGGCCAATCTCGCGCCCATTCCACCCCCCACTCCAACGGACGGACAACGCGGTTGTTGTCCACCGAAGTGAGCCGGTGTTCCCAGTCGTACATCCACTGTGCGTAGCGGGAAAACATGTTGAACCTTTAAGTGTAACAAGCCGACAAAGAGGTATCAGGTGGGAGCCATTCAATAGCAGCGATTAGAAGCCCAGCATGGGCATTTGGCGGTTGAATGGTTACAGGATGTGAGATCGCGTGCTCTTAGTGAATGAGGTTAAGGCAGGAGTGAAAACTCCTCGTGCGGTCGTTGGCACACGGGGCTGAATGGGGTCCTCCACTTCGCTCTGGATGACAATCTTTCTGCGGATGGAGCTACTAGCTTCCGTACCTTCTCGGCACGCGCTTGGAGATGTTGCAGAGAACCTCGTAGGGCGTGCTGCCCGCCAATTCGGCGTGCTCTAATGCGTCGACGCTGAGCCCGTCGGCCGAACCGAGAAGGATTACTTCGTCGCCCACCGACGTCCCCGGAATGCCAGTAACGTCCGCGAGCGTCAAGTCCATCGAGATGCGACCGACAATCGGAGCGTAATGGTCACGCACAATCACGCGGCCGCGATTCGAGAGTTGGCGGTTGTATCCGTCAGCATAACCCACGGGGAGCACCGCCACCTGCGCCGGTGCCTTTGTAACGTACGTGCCGCCATAGCCAAGCGCCTGATTAGCGGGGAAGTTGCGCATAGATAGTATGCGAGTCTTCCAGGTTAGGACCGGCTTGACGGGCAGACGCAAGGTACCGCCACTTACCTCGCGGCCGGCTCGCTGAAAGGGCAGGTAGTATCCGTAAAGCGCGACGCCGGGCCGAACCATGCTGTGCCATGTTCCCTGGCGAGAGATCACAGCCCCGGTGTTGGCGACATGCACGAAAGCCGGCTCCAGCCCCGCGCCGCGCACCGTCGCGAGCGCTTCCTCAAATTTGCGCTCCTGATCGGCGACGGATGGCGCATCCATAATCTCAGATGAAGCCAGGTGAGTCGAGAGCCCGTCCAGCACAAGGTGTTTTGCCTTCGTCAAGGCAGTGATTAGCGCAGGAAGTTCGTCCGCCGCAACTCCCAGGCGCCCCATGCCGGTGTCCACCTTCAGGTGCACGGGATGCCTCGTCACTCCCATCGCCGTCGCCGCTTTTTCCAGAGCATCGATGTGCCAGCGTTCCCAAACTGTTGGAGTCAAGCGCAGACGGACGATTTCGCTCTCTTCTCCGCGCCAGAATCCCGTCATCAAGAGAATGTTCGATCGAATTCCGGCGTCGCGCAGCGGGATTGCCTCATCAAGCGACGTCACTCCCAGCCAGCGTGCTCCCTCAGACTCCAGAGCGCGAGAACATTCCACCGCTCCGTGACCGTAGGCGTCTGCCTTCACAACGGCACACACCGTCACCTCCGCACCCACGTGCTTCTGCACTGTGCGGAAGTTTTGGCGGAGAGTCGCGAGCGAGACCTCCGCCCAGGTGGGGCGGGTTGCCACGCGGCTCAGAGTTTCTGCGGTAGTTGCCACCATCGCGATTATAGCGGGAGCAGCCGAAGTTCCTATGTTACGCTCGGGCTATTCCCGCCTGAAATGCACCACCTAGTTCTTAGAAAGCGAAAAATTTACCGTGATCTGCGTCTCCACTTCGACCGGCTCGTTGTTCAGAATGTAGGGGCGATAGATTGCTCTCGGCAGAATTTTCAATGCCATGAGATTGCGCCCTCGGAGAGATGCTGTCAGCGGACATGGGTTCCTCCTGCGTGGAATGCTGTTTTCCTTATGGACACCGCAGGCAGTGATAGCAGGCGGGCAATCGCAAAGAAAAAGGCCGCGTTTGCACGCGGCCCAGGGAACTTTCACAACACTTCAGGTGTCAGCGAAAACTACTTTGGGGGCTCCGCAGTTTTAGGCGCTGGCTTGGGGGTCGTCCCCGGAGCAGCAGGCTTCATCGTCCCGGGACTCAAAGGCCTTGACGTCGGCTTCGGAGCCGCTCCGGTGGAAGCCGGGGCAGGCACGCCGGATTGGGCGTTGTAGGCTTCGACGATGGGCTTGGTGATATCCACCGCTTCGCCGTACCACAGCACTGGGCTCTGCGGCCACGGTTTGGACGTGTCGACGATCATGCCAAAGCCATTGTCCTGAGCGTATTTCACGATCATTGGGGCCATCTTTTGTAGAACCCGTTGCGCAATATCATTCTGCTGATTTCCAGCCTCTTCCTGAGCATCCTGCACCGAGCGTTCGAAAGACTTCTGCTTGGTTTCGATCTGCTTGCGCAAGCCAGCCAGGGCATCTTCATTCAACTTGTCCCCCTGAGTGCTGAGCTGCTTTTTCATAGCCTCGAGCTCGTCGTTCTGGCCCTTCAGTTCATTCTGCTTGGGCTCAAGTTTCTTGCTGAGTGCCTCGAAGTCGCGGCGGCCTTCATTGCTGCCAAAAATTGCCTGCTCAATGTTGATAGTGCCCACCCTCGTTCCAGAACCGGTGGTCACAGGTGTGGAAGCTGCTGGAGCCGCGGGAGCGGCGGATGCGTTGGGGGAAGTGGCAGCGCTACTGGTTTGGGCAAGTGCGGAAATCGCAAAGAAAACCGCTACCGCCAGGGAAAGTCGTAAGAACTTGGTTGTCATTGGGCGCTTGAACTCCTTGGAACCTTGGTTCCGGAAATGAACTGTCAATGTCTTCCTTGGAAATCTTTTTAGTCAATGCTGGGCGCTCGAAGAGGTCTCCGCTGATGTAACGGCCGACTCGAATAAGGCACAACTGATAGCCAGCGTCACACGCCCGAGGCTGAAGGGCTGGCATCACATACCTAGCCCGACTCCTCCAATCACGTGGATACGAATTATTATAGTTACCACGCTCTTGCCGCGTCAAACCTCTTTTCATCACACGCAACGTGCCTAAAAGGTGGTCGCCACAGTAAACCGGAAAGTCTTTCTCGGCTCACGCAGTTGAAAACTGGGCGCATATGTCGTCACCGCAAGATGATAGGTGTAGTCGCCGGCCGCGCCCGCCGGGAACATGCTGCGGTTGATGGGACTTTTCCCTAACAACAGCGGATTCGCCGGGGTATCCAAACGCAACGGATTATAAGCCCAATAGATACGGAATGGCGCGTTGATCACAGGCAAGAACATTTGCAGTTCCAGACCAGTGGACATTCGCAGTTTCCAGTTCGTACTTCCCAGCACCGTAAGATTCTTTGAGGGATTCTGTCCCAGGTATTGCTGCAGGGTTTGCCCTCCGACACAGCCGAGACCGGCGTTCAACTGCGGACACCCGAACGACGTGCTGATTACACCCTGATACTGCTGCTGGGCAATCTGCAGCTGCGACGGCCTGAGAATAGGATCGATCCCCGTATCGATAAACGGAGCGATGGCCACAGGGCCCGCAATCGTTATCCGATATTCCAGGTTGGTAACCAAACTTAAATCGCCGCCGGGAAATACAATCTGGTCGATGGGGATCGGGACCGTCCAATTTCCCAACCTTGGATTCGCGGGGTCTTTTAGAACCGGGGTCCCATCGGGATTAGTAAGCGTGATTGAACCGGCGCTCGGCAAAAACGCGACTGGCGACACGGTACGGATGTCGAAACCCCTCAGATCGTTCTCCCCACCCATGTAAAAGCGCTGAAACGGCGGGGCAACCAGCCCTCCGAAGCCCGAGATAAATGATCCCTGTACGTTGAAGGCGACCGTGTTGCGGTGATTCTGTACTGGAAAAAACTTTTTGTATTGAACGATCGGCCGCACTGAATTCACGGTTCCGCCAAGTCCCGCGATTTCAGCACCGAGAGTCAACTCGTGACCGCTATGTGGGTAGAGGCCGCTGTCCAGAGTGTTGAAAGAGAAATTCGGGAAAATCTTGCTGGTAATGATTCCGGATAGCGCACTTGGTCCCGATATGCCGCGGAAGGCCAGGAACTCAAACAGGCTTTTCGACGCCGTGCTCAGCGCAATCAACGATGACCGGTCAAAGGAATACGTGATTCCCACTCGCTTGAAGGAACGCCGCAGCGGATAGCTTAACGAGGTCGTAAACCCGGCGCTCGATTGCGAATAGTTCTGCAAGTTCTGCAACACAGCGTTTGGAAGGTTCAGGTTCTGTCCACTAAAAATGGACAGCTGACGCGCCTGGTTGTAGCTGATTTTGTTTCCGTAGACGGTGAAACCGAATTGCAGAGGCCGGTCAAACATGTACGGCTGGGTGAAGCCGAACAGCACGCTGCGTGCTAGATTTCCCAGGCTGACCTGAACCTGCAGCGTCTCGCCCAAGCCGAGGAAATTATTTGTGGTGTAGCTCAACCCAACGAAAGCCCCTTCCAACCCGCTCACGCCGCCATTCAATCCGATGCTGTTCTTGCCTTTTTCCTTAACCTTCAGCGTGAGGTCAACCGATCCGCTTTTTTCGTCCAACTTCTTGTCCGTTATGTTCGGATCGTCCGGCTTCAATTGATCGAAGTATGCAAGTTGGTTCAGGCGCTGCAAGCTTAGTTCCCACAGATGCGAGTTGTAAACGTTGCCTTCTTCCAACGCCAGTTCTCGCCGGATCACTTTGTCCCGGGTCGTGGTATTTCCCTGAAATTCAATGCGGCGTACGAAGAATTGCTTGCCCTCATCCACGTCAATCTCGAGGAAGGCCAGTTTCTTTTCATCGTCAAAAGTGGTGCCCGGCACTGGCGTAAAATTGATGTAGCCCAGCTGGCCATAAGCCTTGCGCAGGTTTTCCAGCCCTTTGGCGATCTTGTCGCGGGCGAAGATGTCTCCGTCCTTGAGCGGAAACAATCCGCGCAGCGCGTTCACGTTCGAGACTGCCTTATTGTTCTTGAACGTGATCTTCGCCAGGTGATATTGGTCGCCTTCGTCAATCGGCATGGTGATGTCGACCGCCTTCCCACGACCCTTCTGCAGCAGCGGAATATGGAAACCTTGGTGTCCCGAGTCGTGAATCTCGGTCTTGGGATCGTTCACCACAACTTTGAAGTAACCGCGATTTTGGTATTCGGCGCGCACCCGTTCCGTGTCTTCTTCCAGCTTAGTAGCGTCGTAGGTCTTGGAGAAGATGTTTTCCAGAAATATCGAGTGGGGGACCCCGATCGGCTTCAGGTTTTTCATTGCCGAACGCAAAAGGCGGGTCTTGATGTTCTTGTTGCCTTCGAACTTGATCTTCCCAACTTTAACCTTCGATCCCTCTTTCACTACAAAAGTGATGCCAATTGCGGCGGGAGGAATCTGTCGAACTTCGGTGCGAATCGTCGCAAACTGTCGTCCGTGCTCAGCCAGCAAGCCCTTGATAGCAACTTCGGCCTTCTTGATGCGCGTAGGATCGTATTGACTTTCCACCGTCAGCCCTACTTTTGCCGCCTTGAATCGATCAAGGACGTCGCTGGTGGATACCGAGCTCAATCCAACGTAATTAATCTCACGAATGGTCGGTTTTTCCTTAACTTGTACGATGATGCGCCAGCCCTTGGGCGTTTGCTCGCGAGTAAAGCGGATGTCTTCAAAGTAACCTGTATTCCACAGGGAATTGAAGTCGCGCTCCAGGCTGGCGGTATCGTAGATGTCCCCCGCCTTAGTGAAGATACGTGCGCGGATCGTGTCGGCTGGGATCCGCCGGTTTCCCTGAACAGTGATCTCAGAGATGACATCAGTCTGGGCCCAGCACAAAGATGAGGCAGCGAGAATCAGTATCCCCGCTACGCTCCATGCCATTCGTGTCTTCCACATGGAGAGGCAAACTTGTGGAAATGAAAGAGATGTCGCCGCGACGACGCGGTGGGCGCGGCCCCGGTTGGACACAACAAGGTTCTGCAAATAAGAGCGAAGATGAATCGCTACGACCTCAGCCTCTGGGATATGAGAAAACTGTCATTATACGGTAGAGAATTGGAAAGCGTCCAAGCTGCAACTCTTGGCGGTTGCTTCATGGGGCAGGCTTGGCAAGCTCTACTTCAACC
>JRHI01002161.1_pt1 | contig 14197 bp, 7 predicted proteins | sample 215371 | NCBI WGS metagenome assembly JRHI01 (sample SAMN02929681, study PRJNA255918) | sediment metagenome | biome: cave system; feature: Ice Cave; material: Sediment; isolation source: sediment from deep within a dark volcanic ice cave with no known source of... ...
GCGCCGACCAGTCCGGCTCGCCATGGAAGAAGCAGACGCGCATGGGGTATGCGGCGAGAGCGGTTGCTACGTCCGCACCGAGTCGCCCAGCTGCAGGGCGTGCAGGCGCGCGTACGCCCCGCCAGCAGCCAGAAGCGCGGCGTGCGTGCCGCGTTCCACCACGCGTCCGCGATCGAGCACGAGGATGAGCGAAGCATGCGCGATCGTCGAGAGCCGGTGCGCAATTACAAACACCGTTCGACCCGCGAGCAGGCGGTCGATCGCCTCCTGCACGAGACGCTCACTCTTCGAGTCGAGCGCCGAAGTGGCCTCGTCGAGAATCAGGATCGGGGGATCGGTGAGCAGCGCCCGCGCGATGGCGATACGTTGGCGCTGCCCGCCGGAGAGGCGCGTGCCGCGCTCCCCGAGCACGGTGTCGTATCCGAGCGGAAGGCCGGTGATGAAGGCGTGGGCGTTGGCGGCGCGCGCCGCGGTCTCGACCTGCAACATGGTGTATGCGCCGCTGCCGCCATACGCGATGTTCGCCCGTACGGTGTCGTTGAAGAGCACCGTGTCCTGGCTGACGATGCCGGTGAGCGCGCGGAGCGACGACAGCCTGATGTCACGGGAGTCGCGACCATCGAACAGGATGCGACCTTCGCTCGGCTCGATGAAACGGGGGATCAGGTCCACCAGCGTGCTCTTCCCCGCCCCACTCGCCCCCACCAGTGCGATCACGTCACCGCGGTCCGCCGTGAAGCTGATATCCGTCAGCACGGGTGCGTCGCCATAGGAAAATCCCACTTCCTCGAACACCACGGACGTGGCGAGGCCCACGACGTCGTGCGTGCCGGCGTCGTGCTGCGTTTCCGTCGGTTCGTCGAGGATCTCGAACAGCCGTTCCGCGGCGGCTAGCGATTGCTGAGCCACGGTCGGCGCCTGGGCCAGCTGCTTGAGCGGCGGCAGCAGACGCATCACGACGATCATGAAGACCATGAGCGTGCCCGCATCGAGCATGCCCGCGAACACTTCCCGCGCGCCGACCCCAAGCACGATCACCGCGACGACGGTGCCTAGCACTTCCGTGATCGGGCCGGACAGCAGCGAGATGCGCGTGATGCGCACCATGCCCCTGGTGTACGCGCCGCTCGCGCCCGTGAAGCGCCCGTCTTCGTACGATTCAGCGCGGAAACTCTTCACCAGGCGTATCCCGCTGATCACTTCCTGCAGCACACTCGTGATCTCGCCATACTCGTGGCGCAGCCGCCGGTGCCCGGTGCGCAGCCGGCGCAGGAGCGGCTGCAGCAGGAGCGAGACGCACGGCACGATCACCAGCGAGAGGAGCGCCAGGCGGGGCGACATCGTCACGAGGAGCACGATCGCGACGACGACCTGTGCCAGGTTCTGGATCGTGCGGGTGACGACTTCGGCGAGGATCGCCTTGGCCTGCTCGGTGTCGGTGAGGATCCGCGCCATGATCTGGCCCGCGCGCGTGCGCGAAAACCACTGGAGGGGCAGGCGCTGCATGTGACGGAACACGGTGTCGCGCAGGTCGCGAGTGATGCGCTCCTGCAGCGAGGCACCGAGCTGGCCACCCATCCAGAGAAAGAGGTTCTTCAAGATCACGGCGGCGATGATGACCACGCTGATGCCGCGAAGCGACGCCATCGCGTCCCCGGGCACGATCAGGCCGCCGACGATCGACAGCAGCAGCTCCTTGAGCCACGAGGCCTTCGCCGGGAGCGCGTCCTTGAGCTTGAACAGCAGGTTCAGGAACGGAATGAGCAGCGCGAAGGCCACGCCGTCGAGCGCGGCACCGGCGACGTTTGACGCGACATTTCCGGCGAGCCGCGCCCAGTGCGGCCGGAGAAAGCGCAGAAGCCGGCGGTAGATGCGCACGGACTATCGGCGCGGCGTCAACAGCGACAAAGGCAGTATCACCTCTTCAGGTGTCACGCCGCCGTGCAGGAATGACCCGCGGTAGCGCTGCTGATACTCCCGCAGTTTGGTCGGGTACACGAAGAAAGTGTCCCCCGCGGCGAGCAGCGTATTCGCCCCCAGGCCGCGCCTCGGCAGGCGGAGCTGGTCTTCGTTGGGGAAGAGCAGCGCTTGGTCGGGATTCTCCGCGCGCAGGTCCTCGCCGAACTTGAAACGCAGGTTCGGCGTCGCGTCACGCTTAGCGAGCACGGTCGCCGGCGTATTGCAGTGGATGGACCCGTGGTCGCTCGTGAGGATCACCGGAATGCGCTTGCGCGCCGCCTCGCGCAGCACCGACAGCAGCGCGGAGCGCCGGAACCACTGCAGCGTGAGCTGCCGCAACGCAATCTCGTCCCTGGCCACCTCGTAGAGAATCGCCGACTCGCTCCGCCCGTGCGTAAGCAGGTCCACGAAATTGAAGACGAACGCCGTAACGCCCTCGGGCGCGATGGCGTTCGCGAGGTGGCGCTCGAGCTCGTCGGAGTCGTGCGCGGAGGAAATCTTGTGGTAGCGCACGGACGTCTTGCCGCGCAGCTCGGCGAGATGGAGCTCGAGCAGCTCGCGCTCGTGCGCATTCAGCGTTTCGTCCTCGCGCTCGCCCCACCAATCGGGGTATCTGGCGGCAATCTCGCCGGGAAAGAGCCCGCTGAAGAGGGCGTTGCGGGCGTACGGCGTGGCCGTGGGCAGCAGCGAGAAGTAATAGGTGGTGTCGATCTCGAAGAGTGGCGCGAGGAGCGGCTCGATCACGCGCCACTGGTCGAGACGCAGGCAGTCCACGACGATGTACACGGCGCGTTTCTCGCCCTCGAGCACGGGCAGCACGAACTCATTCACCACGTCGATTGAGATCGGTGGCCGCTCACCGTCGAGTTCGGCGTTCACCCATCGCGGATATGCGTCCTTCATATACGCGGCAAAGGCGCGGTGCATTTCCGGGTACAGGCTGCGGAGCGAACCGTAGAGCCCCATCTCGCCGGCGGCCGCGAGGTCGATGTCCCACTGCGTGAATTCCCCGTAGCGCTCCACCCACCCGCGCCAGTCGAGGTCACGCGAGCGTACCTGCTCGAGCTGGCGGAAGCGCTCCACGAACGACCGCGCGATGGCCTGCCGGCGGATCTTGGGCCCCTCCAGAATACGGGTCACCACGCTCAGCACCTGTCGCGGGTTCACGGGCTTGACCAGATATTCCGTCACGTCGGCGCCCAGCGCGTCGCGCAGCGTTTCGTCGGCCTCGCTCTTGGTGACCATCACCACGGGGAGCGAGGGCACGAGCTCGCGCGCCTCGCGCACCACGGCGACGCCACGCATGCCCGGCATCTGCTCGTCGAGCAAGAGCAGGTCGAAGGCGCGGCGGCGGAGCAACTCCAGGGCATCGGCCGCGTTGTGCGACATGGTCACGTCGTACCCTTTCTCACTCAGGAACAGGCGGTGCGACTCGAGCAGCTCGGCTTCGTCGTCCACCCAGAGCAAGGTCTTGTTCGCGGCGGCCATTCGGCGAATCTAACGATGGGCGGCGGGCTGGCGGCATTCGGTGTATGATTGGCCCGTGTCCGGATCGTCGCCCTTCGCACTCACCACACTGGCGTTCCCTTTTCGGGCGCTCGCGCTCCTCGCCGGGCGTGCCGCCATGGGCGGGCCGCGCGAGATGGCGCTCGCCACGTTCATAGCGGCGCGGCTCGCCGCGGGGGCGGTGCCGCCCGAACGCCTCACGGCCGCGGTTCGCGCCGGGCGCGCGGCCGCTGCGCGGCTCTGGATGACCTCGGTGGCCCTTCCGGCTCCGGTGCGTTCGCTGTTGCTGAAGGTCGTCGACGCGAGCGCTCGTGACGACCTGCGCGCGCTCGCCGCAGGCGTGTCGAGCGTGTCGGACATCACGGCACCACATTTCGACCGTCGTGCACGTTTGGAGCTTGAGCAGCTGGCGTCCCGGCTGGCGACCTGACGATCCGCGCCGCTCGATCACTTTCCACCCGGAGCTCTCTGGGACATGCCGAGTTCAGCTGATATTTCGCCCCTCGCGCGCGTCGTGCGGAGAGTGGATGCGCTGGCCGACGGGAAGGCGGCCGCCGACTCCCTTTCCACCGGGTTCGCGAGCCTCGACAACATGCTCGGCGGCGGCATTCGCGCCGGCGACCTCGTTTTGCTCGGCGGCGAAGTCGGCAGCGGCAAGTCGAGCCTCGCGCTGGCGATCGCCCTGAGGATGGCCCAGTCGGGCATAGTGGTCTCCTTTCTGACCCACGAGATGACGGTGGAGCGCGTACTCGAGCGGGCACTGGCCATTGAAGGGCGGTGTCGGGTGGATGAGATTCGAACCGGCACGCTGAGCGAGGTGTCGCGCGCGGCCGTTGGCGCGGCGGCACTCCGCCTTCGTGATGCGACGCCTGCGTTCGAGACACTCCCATACGGCGGCGCCGAGAGGCTCGGCGCGGCGCTTCGCCAGATCCCGCGGCTGCAGGTGGCTGTCGTCGATCCGCTCCAGGCGCTGGCGATCGGCGATCGCTCGCTCGATGAGGAACTCGCCCACGCCGTGCCCGCTCTCAAACGCTTGGCCCTCGACCTCAACGTCGCGCTCTTCGTGACCGCCCACCTGCACGGAACGGAGGCCGCGCGCACCGACCCCAGGCCGACGCTCCACGACTTCGGCGCACTCGGCGCGGTGAAGCAGCACGCGGACGCTGTACTCGGCATCTACCGAGAAGAGATGACACACCCCGGCAGCGGTGTCGATGGCGCCACGGAACTAATCATGCTCAAGAACCGCAGTGGGCGCACCGGGTATGTGGACCTGTACTTCTACAAGCAGTGGCTCCGCTTCGAGGACATGCTGGATCCCGCGCGATAGGGGCGGGCGTCTCAGGGCACGGCGAGCAGCTTCACGAGTGCGCCGATATCCACGGGCTTCACCATGTGTGCGTTGAAGCCAGCCTCCATCGCGCGCTGCTTGTCGCGCTCCTGTCCGTAACCGGTCATCGCGATGATCTGCGCGTCGGCCATCCCCTGGTCCCGCAGGCGGCGGCACACATGGTAGCCGTCCATTCGTGGCAGCCCGATATCCAGCAGCACCACCGACGGGTGCTCGCTCGCGGCGAGGTCGAGTGCCTGCAGTCCATCGAAGGCCACCATCACCTCGTGGCCGCGAAGCTTCAATAGCGCCGCAAGACTCTCGGCGGCATCGCAATTATCATCCACGACGAGAATGCGACGGGCGGCGGCCTTCAGCGGCGGCGCGGCGTCGGCCGTGCGATTCAATGTGACCGGCGCCGCGATGCGCGGCAGCCGCACCACGAACTCGCTGCCGCGGTTGAGCCCCGCGCTCGCCACGCTCACCGTTCCGCCATGCAGGTCGACCAGGTTCTTGACGACTGAGAGGCCGATGCCGAGGCCCCCGTGACGCCGGTCCTCTGCCCGCTGGCCCTGAGCGAAGAGGTCGAAGACGGCTGAAAGAAGCTCTGGCTCGATGCCGACCCCGTAGTCTCTCACGCTGATGGCGACGTATTCCGGGTCGGCGGTGACCCGCACGACGATGCGCCCCTCCTCGATCTGGTACTTCGCGGCATTCACCAGCAAGTTCGCGACGACCTGAGTCATCCGCATTTCGTCACCCCGGATCCACACCGGCTCCTCGGGCAGGACGACCACCAGCTCGTGTCGCAGCGATTCGATCATGGGGCGGCTCGTCTCCACCGCGCCATTGACGGCGGCGGCGACAGGGGTTGGCTGCAACCTCAGCCTGATCTTTCCCTGCGTGATGCGCGAGACGTCGAGCAGGTCGTCCACGAGCCGCGTTAGCTGTCGCGTCTGTCGGTCAATCACGTCGCGGCACCACGCCAGCTCGGCGTCGTCCGGGTTTTTCTGATGCATGATGTCGACGGCGTTGCCGACGGCGGCGAGGGGATTGCGCAGCTCGTGGGCCAGGAGCGCCAGAAACTCATCCTTGCGGCGGTCGGTCTCTTGGAGGCGCTCGGTAAGCTCCAGCAGCTTCGTCGTGGAGGCTTCGAGTTCGGCGGTACGCTCGGCTACGCGCTGCTCCAGCTCCCGGGTGAGACGTTCCGAGTCGCGCCGCTTGCGGAACAGCTCGGTGAACACGCTCACCTTCGCGCGCAGGAGCTCGGGAATCACCGGGACGGACAGGTAATCCACGGCGCCCGACTCGTACCCCTTGAGCCGGTCGAGGTCCGTCAGATGCACCGCCGAAACGAAAATGATCGCGGTCTTCTCATGACGCGGGTGTTGCCGGATGATCGACGCCAGCTCGTAGCCGTCCAATTCCGGCATGCTGACGTCCATGAGCACGACGGTCACGTCGGTGCGCAGCAGGTGCTCGAGCGCCTCCTTCCCGGAACTCGCCTTGATGAGGTTCTCGCCGAGGTCGCCCAGGATGGCTTCGTAGGTGAGCAGCTTGCCGGGCTGGTCGTCGACCAGCAGAATGTTGAGCTTGTCGTCGTGGCTCATGGCTTCACCTGGTTGTTACCGGTGCAGCCAGAGCCGCATCGCCGACAGCAGTTGTTCAGTGTTCACCGGCTTTGCCAGGTAGTCGGACGCGCCGGCGTCCAGGCATTTCTCGCGATCGCCTTTCATGGCCTTGGCCGTCAGCGCCACGATGGGAAGCCTGCGGAACGACGGATTTTTTCGGATGACCTGCATCGTCTGGTATCCGTCCATTTCAGGCATCATGATATCCATCAGCACCATGGAGACGCCCGGCGTGGCTTCCAGCGTGCCAATCGCCTCGTGACCGGTTCCCGCCGTGAGCACTTCCATGCCACGCCGCTCGAGCACGCTGCTCAGCGCGAAAATATTCCGCACGTCGTCGTCCACCACCAGCACCCGTTTGCCGACCAGGTCGTCGTCCGAGCGGTGCAGCCGCTCAAGCATCTGCTGCTTGTGGGTGGGCAGGTCGGAGACGACCCGGTGGAGGAACAGCGCCGTTTCGTCGAGCAGCCGTTCCGGCGATTCGACTCCCTTCACCACCACGCTTCGGGCCAGCGTATGGAGCCGCGCGTCTTCGTCGGGCGTCAGCTCTTTTCCCGTGAATACAACGACCGGCACGTCGCGCAGCGCGGCGTCATCGCGGATCTGCTCGAGCACGTCGAAGCCCGACATGTCCGGCAGCCGCAGGTCGAGCACCACGCAGTCGCACGACTGGAGGCGAAGCTGTTTCAGGGCCTCGGCCCCGCTGGCGGCCACGATGATCTGTACGTCGGTGTGGCCGAGCAACTCCGCGATGCTGACCTGCTCCGCCTCGCTGTCCTCCACCACCAGCAGGCGCTTGGCGCGCGGCGTCGCGAAATTCTTGATCTTCGCGAGGGCGGCCTCGAGGCCCTCGGTTGTCGTAGGCTTCGGCAGGAAACTGAATGCCCCGCGAGCGAGGCCATGCTGCCGGTCTTCGTCGAGCGTCACGATCTGCACGGGAATATGCCGCAGGGCTGGGTCCTGTTTCAGGTGATTGAGCACCGTCCAGCCGAGCATGTCCGGCAGGAAAACATCCAGCGAGATCGCGGTGGGATGGAACTGGCGGGCGAGTGCGAGGGCGTCGGAGCCCCGCATCGCCACCAGCACCTTGAACCCCTGCGCGTGCGCCTGATCGAGGAGAATGCGGGCGTAGTGCGGATCGTCCTCGACAATGAGAAGGATGGCATCTCCGGCAGCGAGTTCGGCGCGGTCGTCCGGCAATTGCAGCTGCGCGGCATCCGACACCCTCACCGTCGGGAAATCCGGATGTTCACGGGGTGAAGTAGCGAACCCAGAGGCGAGAGTACCGCTAGCGGAAGGCCCGTGGTACGTCACCGGCAGGTACAGGGTGAAGGTGCTTCCGCGCCCGGGGGTGCTACGCAGGTGGATCTCGCCGCCGAGGAGGCTCGCCAGCTTCCGGCTGATGGCGAGTCCCAGGCCGGTGCCACCGTACTTGCGGCTGGTGCCCGCATCGGCCTGCTGGAATTCCTCGAAAATGAGGCGCTGCTTCTCCTGCGGAATACCGATGCCCGTGTCGGACACCTCGAACGCTACGATCCGCCCGGCTCGCTTCAGCACGGGGTGGTCCTCGCTCCATCCGGCCATGGCGGGGGCAATACGAAAGCGAACACCGCCCTGTTCGGTGAACTTGAACGCATTCGAGAGCAGATTCTTCAGCACCTGCTGCAACCGTTTCGTGTCGGTGACGATGCTGGCACCGAGCGCCGGATCAACCTGCACATCGAGCGAGAGGTTCCGGCTGTCCGCTTCGTGCCGGAATGGACGCGCCACCGCGTCGACCACGCCGCTCACCGACACTTCCTCCGCGACGACCGTCACCGTGCCCGACTCGATCTTGGAGAGGTCGAGAATGTCGGTGATCAGATTGAGCAGGTCGGTGCCCGCCCCGTGGATGGTCTTGGCGAACTCGACCTGTTTCGGGGAGAGGTTGCCCTCCGAATTCTCGCCGAGCTGCTGTCCCAAGATGAGGATGCTGTTGAGCGGTGTGCGCAGCTCGTGCGACATGTTGGCCAGGAAGTCGGACTTGTATTTCGACGTGACCGCGAGCTCGGTGGCCTTGTCTTCGACCGCGCGGCGGGCCTGCTCGATCTCCTGGTTCTTGCGCTCGACCTCGGCGTTTTGTTCGGCCAGCTGCTGCGCCTTTTGCGCGAGCTGTTCGTTCGTCTGTTGCAGCTCACGCTTCTGGGTCTGCAGCTCGGCCGCCAGCTGCTGCGACTGCTGGAGCAGCCCCTCCGTCTGCATTGTGGCTTCGATGCTGTTGAGCACGATGCCGATGCTCGTGGTGAGCTGCTCGAGGAAGGACAGGTGCGACTCCGTGAACGACCCAAGCGAGGCCAGTTCGATCACCGCCTTGACTTCGTCCTCGAAGAGAACCGGCAGCACGATGACGTTCCGCGGCGATGACTGGAAGAACGTCGAACCGATCGGGGCGGTTTCTTTCGCCGGCAGGTCGTTGAGCACCATGCTCCGCTTCTCGACGGCGCACTGGCCGAGCAGCCCCTCGCCGAGTCGCAGGAATTGCCGGTGGCCGTTCTCGCCGTCGTCCGCGAATGAGGCCACAAGCCTGAGCTTCTTCGAATCCCCACCTTCCGTGCGGTAGATCACGCCCTGGTGTGCGTTCACCAGCGGGGTGAGCTCCGAGAGCAGCATGCGTCCCACGGTCGAGAGATCGCGCTGGCCCTGCAACATGCCGGTGAAGCGGGCGAGGTTCGTCTTGAGCCAGTCCTGCTCGGTGTTGCGGTCGGTGGTGAGCCGCAGGTTGTCGATCATCGTGTTGATGTTGTCCTTGAGCTCGGCGACCTCTCCACGGGCATCGACCTGAATCGAGCGCGTCAGGTCGCCCTGGGTCACCGCGGTCGCGACCTCGGCAATTGCCCGAACCTGCGACGTGAGGTTCGCGGCGAGAAGGTTCACGTTCCCCGTGAGGTCCTTCCAGGTACCAGCGGCCCCGGGAACGTTCGCCTGTCCGCCGAGCCGGCCTTCCACCCCCACTTCGCGTGCCACCGAGGTGACCTGGTCGGCGAAGGTCGCCAGCGTACCCGTCATGTTGTTGATCGTCTCTGCTAGTGCGGCCACCTCACCCTTCGCATTCACTGTCAGCTTGGGCTTCAGGTCGCCGTTCGCCACCGCCGTCACCACTTTCACGATGCCGCGCACCTGCTCCGTGAGATTGACGGCCATGACGTTCACGTTGTCGGTGAGGTCCTTCCAGGTGCCGGCCACGCCTGGCACCTTGGCCTGCCCGCCAAGTTTTCCCTCCGTGCCCACCTCTCGCGCGACGCGCGTGACTTCCGCCGCGAACGCGTTCAGCTGGTCAACCATCGTGTTTATGGTCGCCTTGAGCTCGAGAATCTCGCCCTTCACGTCCACCGAAATCTTCCGGGACAGATCGCCGCGCGCCACCGCCGTGGTGACCTCCGCGATGTTGCGTACCTGCGTCGTCAGGTTTGCCGCGAGCAGGTTTACGTTGTCGGTGAGGTCCTTCCACGTGCCCGCCACGCCCGAGACCACCGCCTGACCACCAAGCTTTCCGTCGGTTCCCACTTCACGCGCCACCCGGATCACTTCGGCGGCGAATGACCGAAGCTGCTCCACCATTTTGTTCAGCGTCTCTTTCAGGTTCAGGAGTTCGCCGCGCACGTCGACCGTGATCTTCTTGGAGAGGTCGCCGTCGGCGATGGCCGTCGCGACCTCGGCGATATTGCGCACCTGCGCCGTCAAGTTGCCCGCCATGAAGTTCACGCTGTCTGTGAGGTCCTTCCAAGTGCCCGCCACACCAGGCACCTGCGCCTGGCCCCCGAGTTTGCCTTCGGTTCCCACCTCGCGCGCCACGCGCGTGACTTCCCCGGCGAAGCCGTTCAACTGGTCGACCATCGTATTGATGGTGTCCTTCAWCTCGAGGATTTCGCCCTTCACGTCCACCGTGATCTTGCGCGAGAGGTCTCCGCGAGCCACGGCCGTCGTGACCTCGGCGATGTTCCGCACCTGCGCCGTCAGGTTGCTCGCCATGAAATTCACGTTGTCGGTCAGACCCTTCCAAGTGCCTGCCACATCCGGCACCTGCGCCTGACCGCCCAGCTTCCCTTCCGTCCCCACCTCGCGCGCCACGCGCGTCACCTCCGATGCGAAGGACCGCAACTGGTCGACCATTGTGTTGAGCGTGTCCTTGAGCTCGAGAATCTCACCGCTCACGTCCACCGTGATCTTCTTCGAGAGATCGCCGGAGGCGATCGCGGTGGCCACCTCCGCGATGTTCCGGACCTGAGCGGTAAGGTTGCTGGCCATGAAGTTCACGCTGTCGGTCAGGTCTTTCCATGTACCACCCACGCCAAGCACGAGCGCCTGACCCCCGAGCCGTCCGTCGGTGCCCACTTCGCGGGCCACACGTGTCACCTCGCTCGCAAATGCGTTGAGCTGGTCGACCATCGTGTTGAGCGTGTCCTTGAGCTCGAGAATCTCGCCCTTCACGTCCACCGTGATCTTGCGCGACAGGTCGCCGCGCGCGACCGCGGTGGCCACCTCGGCGATATTGCGCACCTGGCCGGTCAGGTTGCTGGCCATGGAATTCACGCTGTCAGTGAGGTCCTTCCAGGTACCCGCGACGCCGAGCACCTGTGCCTGGCCTCCCAGTTTGCCTTCCGTGCCCACCTCGCGGGCGACACGGGTCACCTCCGCCGCGAACGCATTCAGCTGGTCGACCATCGTATTGATGGTGACCTTGAGTTCCAGCACTTCTCCCTTGACGTCGACCGTGATCTTGCGAGACAGGTCGCCGCGCGCCACGGCGGTAGTTACTTCCGCGATGTTCCGCACCTGCGTTGTCAGGTTGGCGGCCAGCAGGTTCACGTTGTCGGTGAGGTCCTTCCAAGTGCCGGCGGCGCCGGGCACTGCGGCCTGACCCCCGAGACGCCCTTCGGTGCCGACCTCGCGCGCCACGCGCGTGACTTCCGACGCGAACCCGTTGAGCTGGTCGACGGTGGTATTGAGCGTCTCTTTGAGCTCGAGAATTTCGCCGCTGACGTTCACGGTGATCTTCTTCGACAGGTCGCCTCTGGCGATGGCGGTGGCCACCTCGGCGATGTTCCGCACCTGCGCCGTGAGGTTGCTCGCCATGAAATTCACGTTGTCCGTGAGGTCCTTCCAGGTGCCGCCCACTCCGGGCACCTGCGCCTGCCCGCCGAGCTTTCCCTCCGTTCCCACCTCGCGTGCCACGCGCGTCACTTCGCCGGCGAAGGCATTCAACTGGTCGACCATCGTGTTGATGGTGTCCTTGAGCGCCAGAATCTCGCCGCTGACGTCCACCGTGATCTTGCGCGAGAGGTCGCCCCGCGCCACAGCGGTGGTCACTTCGGCGATGTTACGGACCTGTGCGGTGAGGTTACCCGCCATGGCGTTTACGCTGTCGGTGAGGTCCTTCCATGTGCCCGCTACACCGGGCACCACGGCCTGTCCTCCCAGCTTGCCTTCGGTGCCGACTTCGCGTGCCACGCGCGTGACTTCCGACGCGAACGAGCGGAGCTGGTCGACCATCGTGTTCATGGCCTCTTTCAGCTGCAGAATTTCGCCGCGCACGTCCACCGTGATCTTGCGCGACAGGTCGCCGCTGGCCACTGCGATAGTGACCTCCGAGATGTTGCGCACCTGACCTGTAAGGTTGCTCGCCATCGAGTTGACGCTCTCCGTCAGGTCTTTCCAGACGCCGCTCACGCCGGGTACCTGGGCCTGTCCGCCGAGCTTGCCGTCGGAGCCCACCTCGCGCGCCACGCGCGTGACCTCCGACGTGAAGACGCTGAGTTGCTCGATCATGGTATTCACGATCGTCGCAGAGCGGAGGAACTCGCCGGCGAGCGGTCGTCCGTCGACATCCAGCCTCAGGGTTTCCGTCAAGTGTCCCCTGGCGACGGCCGCGATCGCGCGGGTGACCTCGGTGGTTGGACGGAGCAGGTCGTCCATCATGGCGTTCACCGACGTCTCCATCTCCCCCCACGCGCCCTTCGACTGGTCGAACTTGGCGCGCTCGCGTGTCTTGCCTTCCTTCCCGACGACTTGTCCAACGCGCCGCAGCTCGCTTGCGATCTTCTGGTTTGACGCGACGATCTCGTTGAAGGTGTCGGCAATCTTGCCGTCCAGTCCCGTCCAGTCCAAGGGGAGTTGCACCGAGAAATCGCCGCTTCGCATGCGTTGCAGGGCAGACAGGAGTTGCCGCCGGTCGAGCGATGCGGTGGCTATGGTTTCGGCAACTGCGGCAGAACCGTTGCTGTTGCTTCGGCTGGCTCTTGGCATAATTCTGGCCTCAGAAAGGCGGAATTAAAAAGACGCCGACCCGCCTCTTCATGCGAAATATCGGCGCCTTCGACTTATGGAGCCCACGCTCCATACGGCAAAGCGGGCGCTCGGGTTCCGGCGCCGGCAGGCGAAACGATATTCGGCCAGCACAAGCGGCGCAAGACTTCCGGGTCGCGGCGCATTCCGTCCAATCGTATCTTTCAGCTTCACCCCTCGCCCCGACGAGACGAATGGCCGGCCACAGTAAATGGAAGCAGATCAAGCATTACAAAGCCGCCACTGATGCCAAGCGCGGCGCCATGTTCACGAAACTCATCCGTGAGATCACGGTCGCCGCGAAGTTCGGCGGCGGCGACCCCGACGGAAATCCGCGTCTCCGGACCGCCATTGAAAACGCCAAGGCGCAGTCGATGCCGAAGGAGAACATCGAGCGCGCGGTCAAGAAGGGGACCGGTGAGCTCGAGGGCGTTGAGTACGTCGAGGTGGTGTACGAAGCCTACGGGCCCGGGGGCGTGGCGCTCATGATCCAGGCCCTCACCGACAACCCCACCCGGACGGTGGCCGAAGTGCGGGCCAAGCTCTCGCGCGGAGGCGGTAACCTGGGCGCGGTGAACTCGGTGGCGTTCCTATTCGACCGCAAGGGGCAGATTTTCGTGCCCGCAGGTGGCGGCGACGAGGACTCCGCCATGGAGCAGGCGCTCGAAGCCGGCGCGGAGGATTTTGCGAAAGACGACGACACGTACACCATCACCACCACGCCCGCCGACCTTCATGCGGTCAAAGCGGCGCTCGGGAAGTCGGGACTCGCGGCGGAGCGTGCGGAGCTGTCGTGGATTCCGCGGAGCACAGTGCGCGTAGACGGGAAGCACGCCGAGCAGCTGATCAAGTTGCTCGAGGCAATCGAGGAACTCGACGACGTGCAGAAAGTGGACGCAAACTTCGATATGGACGTGCCGGAGATCGCGCCGGCGTGAGCCGGCGCGCGGGTCGCTGCGGGTGATCGTGCTCGGGATCGACCCGGGCACCGCCTTGACCGGGTACGGCGTGGTCGTGGGCGCCGGCGAGTCTCCGCTGTTCGCGAATCAGGCGTCGGCCGCACCGCGTCTCATCGAGTGTGGCGTCATCCGGACACCGGCGCGGGCGCCGCTCGCGCAGCGGCTGAAGGACATCTTCGACGGGGTGAGCGAGCTCATTGCGCGCCATCACCCCGATGCGCTGGCCGTTGAAGACGTCTTTTTTGCCCGCAACGTGCGCACCACGGTCGTGCTCGGCCACGCGCGCGGCGTTGTCCTGCTCGCCGGAGAGCGCGCTGGCATCGCCGTGCACGAGTACGCCCCGGCGCTAATCAAGAAAACGGTCGTGGGGCGCGGGGCCGCCACCAAGGAACAGGTGCAGTTCATGGTGACCCGACTCCTCCGGCTCAAGAGCCCGCCGCAGCCCGCTGACGCCGCCGACGGCGTGGCGTGCGCGCTCACCTGCTTAATGT
>JRHI01002162.1_pt1 | contig 14193 bp, 10 predicted proteins | sample 215371 | NCBI WGS metagenome assembly JRHI01 (sample SAMN02929681, study PRJNA255918) | sediment metagenome | biome: cave system; feature: Ice Cave; material: Sediment; isolation source: sediment from deep within a dark volcanic ice cave with no known source of... ...
CAAGAAATGTCATGCCATTTATGATGACCTACACTAGTTGCGCTCCGCCGCAGGAATGGGCACAATGCAGCTCTCCGCTCCCTCGTGGATTGAGATCTTCTTCTGATGATGACGCAAAGTACCGACATTCCGCTGATCGATGCGGGTGCGTTTGCCGCCGACGCTACGGGGCGGGCAGCCGCACTCGATACGCTACGCGCGGCCGCGCACGGTCTTGGTGCCTTCTACCTGGTTGGCCACGGCATACCGGAGGCGCGCTTCGATGAGGTGCTTGCCGTGGGCCGGCGACTGTTCGCGTTGCCCCCGGCGGAACTCGACGCCATCGCTATGATCCGCTCGCCGCACTTCCGCGGTTATGCGCGCGTCGGTCACGAACGCACCCAGGGACGTCCCGACCGTCGCGAGCAACTCGATGTCGCCCTCGACCGCCCCGCGCGACCGTCTGACCCGCACGGGCCCGCGTACGCGATGCTCGAGGGCCCGAACCAGTGGCCGGAAGCGCTGCCTGAATTGCGCATTTGCATTACCGCATGGCTCGAAGCGCTCGAGCCGGTCGCAGCGGAACTGCTCTGTGCGCTGGCCGAGTCGCTCGGTTTCGAGCGCGATCGTTTCGCCTCAGGCTTTTCACCCGATCCGCACGTGCACTTGAAGATCGTGCACTATCCGCCGTCCACACAGGCCGACGACGTTCAGGGCGTGGGTAGTCACAAGGACTACGGTTTCTTGACGCTGCTCGTCCAGGACGAAGTCGGCGGCTTGCAACTGCAAAGTGGCGACCGCTTCTTGGACGTCGCGCCGCGACGCGGTGCGTTCCTCGTCAACCTCGGTGAGATGTTAGAGGTCGCAACCGGCGGCTACCTGACGGCGACCGTCCACCGGGTCCTGTGCCCGCCGGCAGGTGTCGATCGCATAAGCGTGCCGTATTTTTATAATCCGCGCCTCGACTATGTCGTCGAACCATTGACGCTACCACCGGAGTTCGCGCGAGAAGCGCGCCGCAGCGTCGACCCGACGAATCCGATCTTTGCGACGTACGGCCTCAACGCGCTGCGCGGCTGGGTCCGCTCGCATCCGGCGGTCGCCCGCGAGCATCACGCGGAGATCGTCGAACGCTTAAGTGCGGAGCTGAATGCAGGGCGCCCCGCCTAGGAACAACGAGACTCGCCCGGTTATCCCTCGCATCGACCGGACGTGCGCGAAGCTTCGGACCTCGCTTTGCGCTCTTGCAGATCGACGATTAGGAGCGAATGCCCATCGCAGCCCGGCCGGTCGCGTTCGGCACGAGATAGAGCGCGGAATTTCCATAGTCGACATAAACGGTAAAGTACCGTAAAAACGACGGTCCGATCAAACCGTCATCGGCGCCCCCGTACGATGATCCCGTGACCCGGAACGCACCGAAATCGCGGAACGTGACGTTGCCGATCTGCACGGAGGCTGCACGGAACGCCTCGAACGTAAACTCGCCGCCCACGCCGAACATGCGCATATTCGGGTTGTGGGATGCGGCGGCGCGCACAGCGAAGAACCGCCGCGCGCGATGCCGCACGCGCCCGGCATGCGCAATCCCGCTGACATTTCCGCGCGGGTTGCCGTCACCGCCGAAGTCGACGCTCCCTATCGCCCCGATGGGCCCCCGTCATTGGAAAACATGCTTGCGGGCCGTGGGCTACAGCTTGCGGCCTCTTGCTCATCCTCTTCGGAGCGGCACTTTTTCTCGACCTTGCGACCACCCGCGGTTGGATCGGACCGGCCGAACGCATCTTACTCGGGCTTGCCGCCGGCACGGGGCTCATTCTGTTTGCAATTCGTCGCGTTTCGCACGCGTATCGTTTGTTTGCCGAATCCCTCATCGGCCCTTGGCGCCGGCATCCTGTACCTGTCGCCGTGGGCTTCGGTTGCGGTGTTTCCGGAGTTGCACATTTCGCGTACCGCCGCTTTCGTTGCGATGATCGCCGTAGCCGCGACGCTCGCTGCCCTTGCCGCGATGCGACGCTCGGAACGCATCGCCTTTCTCGGTGCCCTGGGCGGGTACGTTACGCCTTTGCTGTTGAATAGCGGCCAGCCAAATCAGGTCTTGCTCGCCGCCTACGTTATTCTCCTGACCGGCGGCTTGCTGGTGCGACGCTTACGTTGCGTCTATGCTCGTTGTCCCAATTCGAATCCGAATTACCGCAACACCAACTAGATGCAAAATTGCTCGCGTGCGTTCGCCGTATCGTCGTCGACATCGTCGCTGTCGCGGGTCTTTCTCGCGCATGTCTGGACCTGTTCGGCGGACCGGCGTGGAACGCAGCAGTGCCGAGCTTCGCGCAGTTCGGGATATCGATCGCGTGGACGGCGTACGCCACCGCTCTCTTCGGCTATGGTTTGCGGCGGCGCCAATCGCTGCTCCGCTGGGAAGGCCTCGTGCTCTTCGCCGGAACGATCTTGAAAGTGTTTGCCGTAGATTTTTCGAGCGTCGATCTCGAATATCGCATCGGCTCGTTTATCGTCCTGGGCGTCGTCCTCTTCGGCGTCTCGGCCTGGTACACGCGGTCGATGGCCAAGAGCGCAAGCGCGCACTCGAATGATGCTTGCCGATACGGCGCCGGCCTGGAGTGCTTGGACGAACGTGACACCTGTCGTCGCGTCCCCGGCTGCGCGAGGCCTCTTACGCGTCCGCCTCCCGGCCGATGCGATCGCGCCGGCCGCAGACGGAACGTATTCGGATCTACGAGTGATCGACGAAGCGGGCCGCGACGTGCCGCTCGCCATCGATCCCAGGGAACCGAAGAGTGAGAAGCGAGACGTGCAGCTCATCGACACCGGGTTCGTTCCAAAACACGGAACGCAGGCCGTTGCCGACCTCGGACCGGCAGGCGCTCTCCTCAATACGATCGCGATCGCGACGGACGCGGATCGTCTTCCGACGTATTTCCAGCATGTCGACCTCGATGCGAGCGATGACCGCAAGGCATGGCGGGAAATTCGCACCGGTGCGATCGTCTATCGCGTCGCCGAGGACAACGGCAACGGTAATCAAACGATATCCTTTCCCGCAACGCGCTCGCGCTGGCTGCGCATTCGCGTGCTCGATTCGCACCGGCCGCTGCCGCTCACGGGCGCGACCGTTGCGCGAGACGAACCGCAGCCGACGCTAGTGGAATTGCCCCTGCAGCCAACGTTCGCGTTCGATCGAGCGGCGCATACCCAAACGTGGACGTACGTTTCGCCAGTAGCGGTGCGAGCCTCGGCCGTCGGGTTCTCGAACGTGCGCGATACCTACTCGCGCTCGGTCACGATCGAAACCGGTGACGACGGGAAGACGTGGGACTCGCTCGCCACGGACCGTATCGAGCGCTACACGGACGGCAGCGAACATACGACGTTTGCGTTCCCGGAGCGTACGGCGACGCACCTGCGCGTCACCCTACGCAACGGCGACGATCCGCCGCTTGCGGGCATTCGACCGCAGCTCATGACGTTGCCGCACGACGTCGTTCGCGGCAACCGCCGCTCACCGCTATCGTTTACTGTCCGCGAATCCGAATGTCGCGGCCCCGTCGTACGACCTCGCCGCGCGCCTGGCCCATGAACGTTGGTCGGCGACAAGCGCGCGAACCGGCACGACGCAAGCATACGAAGGATATCGCGACGCGCGACCGATGGGCGAACGGCACCCGTGGCTGATCACGCTTGCAACCAGCGCGATCGCGGGCGTGCTCGCAATGCTCGCCATCGCGACTATTCGAAAGGCCGGCGCGACGACCGAAGCAGAGTAAGGGCAAGATCTTCGAGCGGCGATTACGGCTCCGCTGCTTCGCGCGATGCGAGCTCTTTTGGCGCGGTGCCGAGGCGCGCGAGGTAGGCGCGATGCGCGCGTAAGGATGCGCGCCCGTGCACGGCGACCCACTCCTGATCGGGAATCGCTCCGGAATTGGGGCCGTCTATGTCCAGCCAGAACGACACAGCCTTGCCCGGGTTCTTCGCGAGACCGATCGTCTCGGGCAGCGGCACGTACTGCCGGACATCGGGCTTTGCAGCGAACGCGTCGAGAATCGGCGCGCTTGCAGCATCTTCGATGTTGAGCGGCTGCAAGCCGAAGAGTACTTCAACGGTACGTAATATCGATGGAAAACTATACAAGGTATCGTCGACGGCGCCGCGTTTCACGTACGGACCGATTGCGACGACCGGCATGCGTTTCGCATCGACGTGGTCCCCCGTACCTTGCGCGTCGTCGGTCGCGACGAAGATCACCGTCGACTTCCATTCCGGCCGTTTGGAAATCGCGGCAACGATCTCGCCGAGCCCGGCGTCATTGTTTGCGATAAAGGATTCGGGTGTGTAAAAGCCCGGTCTCGAACCCGCGGTATGATCGACCGGCAACGTCAGGAACGTGTACGCGGCAAGACCGTGCGCGCTCAGATCCGTCGCGAACATCTTCGCGCGATCGGTATCGAGGATACCGAAGTCGATGTGCGTGCCGGGATAGGCGCGATCGGCGTGCGCCGCGAGTCCGGGCGCTATCCGACCCTCCGCCGTTAAGGTCATCTGCTCGCCGTACACGCGGAACGAAACGTTGCGCCGTGCGAGTTCGTCGATGAGCTCGCCTCGGGGTCCGAAGACGCCGCTCGAATTGGCGCGCGGGCCACCCGGCAGGTCGGCGAGATCGGTGAACCAGTCGGAGTCCATCTGCGCGGGCGTCACCGTATCTTCGCCGCGTTCGGCATACGGCCAGATCGAAAATGCCACACGATGCGCGATCTCGCTCGCCGTTTCTTCGCGCACCCGTGCGTTGCGCTCGTGGTAGTCGTTCGTAAAGCCCTGTACCACCCATGCGTGTCCGTAGATACTCGCATCGCCGTTACCCATGAACTCATCGAACATCGTGTAGCGTTCGGCCAGCGCGTGCAGATTGGGCGTATACTTGCGGCCGTAAACGAGCAGCGACGGGTCCGCATTCGCCCGAGGCTCGTCCCCAAATTCCTCATCGAAATGTTTGTTCTCTACCACGATGAACACGACGTGCCGAATGGGCGGGAGCACCGCCGTCGGGGCGCTGCGCGGCGCGAAACGATCGTTTCGTGCGACTTCCGCAGACCAGCGCGCGAATTGGGTTGGGTCGACGACGAGGTGCTGCACGAGCCCGGTCATGTGACCGTTCCATTCGCCGGCGGGATTGGGTTGCTGCCCGAGGCCGCGCGCGGAAACGACCCAGAGTTGCTGCTTCTTGCGCGGATCTTTTTTACCGACCGTCGCGCGGTCGAGATAGTTGACTGCCATCGGGTACCAAGCGGTCGAAATCCGCGTGCGAACGGCGCCGCTGCGCACGTCGACGACCGCGACGTCGTTAAATCCCGACTCGCAGACGAAAAGCGTCGTGCCGTCGTTCGAGAGCGCCATACCGGAGGGTGTCTGTCCGGGAGGCTGATGCGGCACCGCGGCGAGATCGTAATGCCGCACGACGGCGTGCGTCGCGGTGTCGACGAGCGCGACGTCGGAGCCATCGGCGTTCGCAACGTACGCGCGCGCGCCGTCCACAAGAATCCGCGTCGGATGCGCGCCGGTCACGATCGACGTCGGCGGGTCCGCGCCGTTCTGCCAGAGATTCACGCGATCGCTATTGTAGTTCGTCGCGAGCACGGCGACACCGATGAAAGCGACGTCGAAGGGCTGGGCGCTCGCGTGCAACGTCGCGAGCGTAGCGCCGCTCGCATCGTCCATGACCAAGACTTCGCGATCGGCCGTACGGGCCACCGCGACGCGATGCGAGGTGGGATCTTCCACAACTCCGTTGACGAGGCCGGGACCGCCGGCATCGAGATCGGCCCGTTTGGTGAAGGTGGGCCCCCCATGCTTCGCGGCGCCGGTCTCAAAGTTGAAACGCGAAATTTTACCCGTGTAGCCGCGGCTGACGTAGAGGCCGTCGCTCGTCCAGGCGAGATCGGTCGCCGAGGGAGCGGGAAGTCGGTCGGCAAGAACCGATTCCTTCGTGTCGATCACGTCGATCGCGCCACCGTCTGCGGAGAGCACTGCGAGGTAATCTCCGTCCGGCGAAAAAACCGCATTGCTCGCAAAACCCTCGACTGGGATCTTGAATCCTGCGGGCGAGAGCGTTCGCCCATCGGGCAGGAACACCGCGGCCGCGTCACCCCTTGCAACCAGCGCGAGCGATAAAACGACAAACAGAAAAAGCGTTCGGCGAACGTGCATATCCAGACGATACCGAGCGAAGATTAAGCTTAGATAAAGTGAGCCGGTTTTGAGCATTCTAAAGGGCTGTGGCGAAGATGACGATTTCCTCGCGCGTCGACGCGCGGCCCGACTCAAAGAGCAGATGCACTCGCTCAGGTGCGAGCATCGCACCGAGCATCTCGCTCACAAGGCGATGGTTTTCGCGATCGAAGCGCAGGCGCACGCGACCGGTATCTTCGAGCGTGGAATCGCTCCATCCCAAAATCCGGGCCGCGAACGTCGGGCGGTCCTTTCGCACAGCAATCAAGGCGAGACGTTCTAAGAACAAGGCAACGTCGGGGACGAATCCGCGCTCGTGCAGGCTCCGCACTTCGCCGGCTGCAACAGCCGCAGCCTCGTCCAGATCGCCGGTCGCGATAAGTCCGTCGACAAGCGAGTAATACGCGCGCAAATGCGCCCCAGTACGAAAGTCGCCAAGCAATTCGATGGCTCTGCGGGCTGCTTCGATCGAATCCGGCGTGTCACCCCGCAGGCGCACGACCTCGCTTCGAAGAGCGGCCACAAGTGCCTCGTCGGAAGGATCGGGCGCACCCGCGAACTGCTCGACAAGGACGGACACATCCTCGAGTGCGTTTTCTGCATCTTCGCCCCGGTCGAGTTCGATGTAGGTAAAGCCGGCGAAGCAACGAGATCGAAAGAAGCCCGCTGGCGTCGACAGGGTAAATAATTTACAGGCTTGCTCGAAGTGGGAGACCGCAGTTTCCAAGTCTCCTCGCGATAGCCGCAAAAAGCCCGTGATAATGAATACCCGTCCACGAAGGACGGCTTGACCGAGGCGCGATGCGATCTCGCCGGCCTTTTGTGCCGGTTCGAGGGCGGCCGCTGGAAGCCCGGACTGGATCGCGCACATCGCGATCCCGATGTACAACGTCGCCGACCGCGGGTCGGCATCATCTGGTTCTAATTCGTCGCGCACGCGACTCAACCAGCGGTATCCTTCCGGCGTCCGCGCAATCGCCGTCCAGAAATCTAGCCCGGAAGCCAAGTCGAGTGCCAGCGAGCGATCTTGCGTCGAAAGCGCCCGCGCAAAGGCCTGACGAATGTTATCGAGTTCGGGCGCTAGCACGAACAAGCGCCCGTACGATGAAGGAAATTGTCCGCTGGTTGCGCCAGCCATCGCGTTCGCGAGCCACGCGCCGTAACGACGCGCCGCCACGTCGCTTTCGGCGGAGTCCGTTTGCGAAGCCGCGAATTGGCGCGTCACTTCATGCAGGCGCAACCGCCGTGTAGCCGGATGTTCCGATAGCAGCGAGGCTTCGATGAGCCGCCGAACGCGCGCATTCGTTTCTTCGGCGCTCGCACTCAACAAAGCGCACGCGCCGTCCCAAGTCGTTCCCGCGACGGGGTATGCCAGGAGCCGCAACGCTTCACGTTCGACGCCTTCGAGCAAATCGTAGCTCCACGCAAGCGTTGCTTCCATAGTGCGTTGACGTTCGACCGCCGTACGTTTTGCAGCGCTCGCGAGAAAGGTACCCCCGCGCAGAGCAGTTTCGATTTGGTCGATCGGTTGCAAACGCGCCATCGCTGCTGCCAGTTCGATGGCAAGCGGGATGCCGTCGAGTCGCTGCGCGATCGACGCGACGACGGCAAGGTCGAACGGGGCTGCGGCATCGCGCGCTGAAACGGCGGAACGGTTCAAGAATAGTTCGATTGCTGCGCCGCCTGCATCGAGCGGATCCAAACGATACAGCGTCTCGCCGTCGACTGCCAATTGCTGTCGACTGGTCGCTACGATGCGCACCTGTGGGCAGCCTTGGAGGATCGCTTCGATCGTGCGCGCGCACTCATCGATCACGTGCTCGCAGTTATCTACGATGAGCAGGAGTTGACGGGTCGCGAGGGCCGCCACGAGTGCCTCGAGACTCTGCGCCGCGCGATTCGGAGCTTGTGTCGCCGCGGCCACAGTCGAGAGAACGTATGCGGCGTCACGCAGCGACGCTAATCCGGCGAAGCAGACGCCGTCGCTGAAGGACCCGGCTACTTGTGCTGCGGCTTCGATCGCAAGACGCGTCTTGCCGACGCCGCCAGGCCCGCAGAGCGTGAGCAGGCGCGCGCCACCGAGCAGCCGTTTAATGTCCGCGCGCTCCGCCTCACGGTCGAAGAACACCGTCGCATACAGCGGCAAACGAGGAGTTTCGCCGTCTGCATCAAGGCCGTGGGTTAAAGTGCGAGGGCCACGGCGGCGAACGGCCACCTCCGCAAGCGCATTTCTCTGGTACTCTGACAAACCGAGCGCGCTGCTGAGTAATTCGATGGTGCTCCGGTACGGTGTGCGCCGCGCGCCGCGCTCGAGCGCACTAATCGTTTCGGCGCTGAGTTGCGCCCGCTCCGCCAGTTCTCCCTGCGAGAGGCCAGCCGCCACTCGCAAGCGGCGCAGCTCGGTTCCAAACTCGTTCCCTCTATTATCGGCAATCGGCATGATAGCGCTTGCCGCGGAACTGTCCGACACAACTGTACGAGTCGCCGTTGAAATTGCCGCAACCGCTGCAGATAATTCTCAAGGACGCAGGCGGTACGCAACCCGCCGCTTTTCGAGTTTGGAGGAATACCATGCGTTTCGCCCACCTTACGCTGGCCGCGGTTTTTGTTTTGCTCGGTACCGCCGGCTGTGGAGGCGGCTCGTCCAACCTTCCGGTGCCTGCGCAGCAGTCCTTCGCCATCGCTGCGGGGGCGTCCGATACCACCGCTGCTTTCGAAGTGCTGCAGTTTTACCCAGCTAACATCGTCATCGATGCGGGCGACACGCTGAACTGGACGATTACTTCGGGCAGTCCGCACGTCATCGCGCTCGTCCCCGCCGGGCAAATGCCCCCGGGACCACCACAGAACTCAATGCCGGCCGGCGGCAGTTCCTTCGATGGCAGGGCGTTCGTAAGTTCCGGTCTGATCGCTACGGGGAAAACCTACTCGCTAACTTTCACGCAACCGGGTACGTACCAGGTGCTGTGCCTGGTGCACTTGCCGGAGATGTCACAAACGGTCGTCGTGCAGCCCGCGGGTGCGAGCCGCCCAAAATCTCCCTCAACGATCGTTGCCGCGGCTCAAAGTCAAAGCGCGACGGACGTGTTGGTCGCACAAGGCACGCTAGCCGGCTTCCCGTTCCCTGCGGGCGGCACGCATTTAACGATGGGACTTGCACCACATCCTCCGCCACCGTCGATCTTCTCCATCTACCGTTTTCTCGACGGCCCCTCACTGGCTGCGAACGTTACGATTCCGGCCGGCACGACGCTGACCTGGACGAATGCGTCCAACGTCCCGCATAATGTGGTGTTCCCTGTCGCGGGACAACCGATTCCGGCGAACTTTAACGACCTGGGTCCGCCGATCGGCGGCCCGACCTACGACGGAACAACCCTCGTGAGTTCGGGCTTTACAACGCCCGGCAAGAATTTCTCCCTAACGTTTACGAAACCGGGTACGTACACGTATTTCTGTTCGCTGCACGATAATCAAGGCATGACGTCTACCGTAACCGTGCTTTAAAGAGGAAGGCCTTCTTTATGCCGCGCCGTGCGCAAGTCGATGCGGTGGCGCGGCTTCGGACCACCAATCTCAATCGGGGCGTGCGACCGTCGAACCCAGAAACGGCGTGCCGGCCGTGTTTTGCGGGAGATGGCCGTCCCACTTATCGATCGCGTGCCGGCGCAGATCGAGCTCGCGATTGCGCATCAGCTGCACGAGCGGAATGTTGCGCTGCAACCTCAGCGCTTCCACCTCGCTCTTCGCACGGATCACGCCCTGCTGCCCTTCGAAGCGGATGCGCTGCAGGTCTTGCTGCGCTTGCAACGTGCGCTGCACCGAGGCAACCTTGAGTTGCGCGGCCTGCGCGTACGCGTACGCGAAGTTGAAGCGTGTCGTCGCGACGGATGCACGCTCGGCTGGAACGTGACACGCCACACCGAAAACGTACTCCTGCCGGGCGGGGGGTCGATTTCGGCTTCTCCGCGGCCGAAACTGCTAGTGTATGCGCAACCGCTACGCCATCGCGTTGACAATCCTGGGCGCCTATTTCATCGCGTCGTACTTCATTTTGCATGACGCAATCGGACAGCAGCGTTCCATGCAGCGCGCGATCACGGTCAGTGGACAGCAGCGCATGTACTCCCAGCGTATCGCGATGTTCGCGGACGCCATGGTGGCGCGACCGGATTCACCCTTCCGCCGTCGCGCGCTGGAAGATCTGCGAACATCGATCCGTATCTTCGACGGCGCCCATCGGGCGCTCACGCACGGGGATCCTAAGATCAATCCGGCCGGTTGGCCGCCACCGAAGGTCCGCGCGATCTATTTTAGCCGACCATACGATGTCGATCGCCAAGCTCGAGACTACATCGCCCACGCCCGTGCCCTCGACGAGCGGGCGAATCGACACGAGATCCGTGCCGACGATGCAGACCTCGACTATTTGCTACGTGTGGGGCCCGGAACGTTCTTGCGCTCGCTCGATATAGTCGTCCAGGCATACAATGAAGAACAGCACGCAGGCCTCGCGAAATTTGAAGCGCTGCAGATTGCTCTGTTAATCCTCGGGCTTTCGACGCTCGGCGCGATTTGGTTCACGATTCTCATGCCGATGGAACGCGAGATTCAGCGCCGCACCGCGGCTATGGAGCTGAGCGCGTCGCTCGATTCGCTGACGGGCCTTCTCAATCGCAAAGCGTTCGCCGCAAGAGTAGAGGAGGCCGGCGCGCATCACCACGGGTCCGGCTATACGGGCGCACTATTGATGATCGATATCGACAATTTTAAGACGATCAACGATACGTTCGGACACGGCGTCGGCGACGATACGATCGTGCGGCTCGCCGACATCATGCGCACGAACGCGCGCAGCGAGGAGGTCCTCGGTCGCTTCGGCGGAGATGAATTCGCGTTATTCGCCCCGGCCTTCGACTCGGACGCCAGTCTACAGGCTTTCGTCGAGCGGCTGTGCGAGGCGCTGCAGTACGACGCCGGGAGCGGCGAAGGGACGCGGCGCGTAACGGCATCGATTGGCGTAGCCCGCTTTCCGGCGGACGCATCGTCGCTGCGGCTGTTGCTCGGCGCGGCCGACTCGGCGCTTTACGCCTCGAAACGCTCCGGTCGTGCGCGCTACGCCTTCTTCGACCGCGGCGTCTCGGATGAACGTGCGGAGGTTTGGAATGGAATGCTGCAAGGCGTATAGAGGTGCAATTCTGCTAAACTGATTCTTACATCGCGCGGTAGCGCCATGAATCGAAGCGAGCGGTACGTTTGCGAAAGGCGAACGTGAACCCGGGCCAGATCGAAACGTTCTTGCCGCGCGCGTCCTGATACCAGCTGGAGCAGCCGGTCTCCCAGACCGTGCCTTTCATGCGTTTCTGCAAATCGTCGTTGAACGATTGCATCACGCCGGGAATCACGTCGAGCGCGCGCACATTCGTGCGCTCCAGGTGGTCGATCGCTCCCATGATGTAGCCGTACTGCGCTTCCATCATCAGAATCATCGAGTTGTGGCCGAGGCCCGAGTTGGGCCCGATCACGAGGAAGAAATTCGGAAAACCCGCGATGCTCGTGCCGAGATACGCCTGCATGCCGTCGCGCCACGCGTCCCCGAGTTCGAAGCCGCCGCTACCGTAGACGCGAACCGGCACGACGCCTTCGGTCGCCTTGAAGCCCGTGCCGTAGATGATCACGTCGGCGGCGATCTCACGACCGTCGCTCGTGACGACCGAACGCGGCCGAATCTCAACCGCCCCTGACGTCAACAACTCTACGTTCGGGCGCCCGAGTGCGGGGTAGTAGTCGTCCGAGATGAGAATTCGCTTGCAGCCGGCCCGATAGACAGGCGTCACCTTGGCGCGCAGCACAGGATCGGGCACCGATCTCTCGATGAACTTTAGCAAGTATTTTTCTTGCCTTTCGAGTAGCTTCGGGTTTACGACGAAACCGAGCGCGCGGATCTCGAGCATCCAGTAGATTGCCATGCGGACCAGCCACGCGTACATCGGTATCTGCTCGCGCGCAATCCGGCGCATCGCGCCGACGGACTTGTCATTGCGCGGAACGATCCACGGCGGCGTTCGCTGGAAGAGCGTGAGCTTGCCGGCCTTCGACGCGATTTGCGGCACGAACTGAATGGCGCTTCCGCCCGTGCCGATGACGACGACGTTCTTACCGTTCAGGTCGACGGAATAGTCCCACCCGGACGAATGGAACGAGCTTCCGGCGAAGCGCTCGCGACCCGGGATATTCGGAACGTTCGGTTTGCTAAGCGGGCCCATCGCCGAGATAAGGACGCGGCTGCGCAGAATGGCGCCGTCGGTAAGCGTGACGGCCCACGTGCCTGCGATTTCGTCAAAGCGCGCCTCGCGCAGTTCGCTCTTGAAGCGGATGCGCTCGCGCACGTCGTGCTTCTTCGCGACGCGCTTCAGGTAGTCCAAGAGTTCGGTCTGCTGGGGATATGTTCGCGTCCAGCCGCCGTACCTTTCGAATGAGAACGAGTAGAGCATCGAGGGGACGTCGCACGCGCAACCCGGGTAGATGTTGTCGCGCCACGTTCCGCCGACTTCGGATGCCCGCTCGAGAATGACGAACGAGTTCTTTCCGGCCTTCTTCAGTTGAATTGCCATCCCGAGGCCGCCGAACCCGGCACCGACGATAATGACGTCGGCATCGAGTGCGGCGGGCGATGGCCGCCGTTCTCGCACGGATGTCATTATCGGACGGTCGCCTTCCCGTCGCTGACCGCGGAGCCAGGAACGCTGCGCGCCGATCCTTTTGCGATGAGGCGCACGGCGCCGGGACCGAGGATACGGGAGAGCGCATCGATCCGCAGTGCGTCGATGCCGATTAGGACGCGATCGCTCTTGCGCAAAATGCCGCGCACGATGAGCTTCGCGGCTTTCTCGGGAGTTTGCGTTAGCATTCGTTTTTCGAATGCGGCGCCCCGACGGCGCTGCAATTCTTGATCGGCGCCTGCCGCGATGCGCGCGGAACGCGCGATGTTCGTCTTGATGCCGCCGGGATGAACGGTTACGACGTGCACCTTACCGCGCATTTCCTCGCGCAGCGATTCGCTGAATCCGCGCACCGCGAATTTGCTGGCGGCGTACGCAGATTGGCCCGGAGGCGCGATGATGCCGAAAACACTGGAAAGGTTGACGATCGTCGGTTCGCGCGAGAGCTGCAGTGCCGGCAAGAACGCTTTGACACCGTAGACGGTGCCCCAGAAGTTGGTGTTCATCAGCCACTCGATCTCTTCCACACAGAGCTCCGTGACGTCGCCCGCGATGGAGACGCCGGCGTTATTGATAACGAGGTCGATGTGACCGTGCTTGGCGAGCACGTCCGCAGCGAAGGCGTCGACGGCGGTTTTCTGCGATACATCGAGCACGTGCGTCGAGACGGTCGCGCGGTCGCGGACCATGCCTGCGGTTTCTACAAGGCTGCTCTCATCGCGATCCGCGAGCGCGAGCGTGTAGTTTAGATTCGCCAGTTCGAACGCGAGCGCGCGGCCGATGCCCGAGCCTGCGCCCGTTATCGCCGCGACCTTCGCGGGCCGCGCGCCGAGCGCCACGGCCGTCGCCTCGATTGCCGCGGCAAGGGCGCGTTTGGCATCGGGGACGATGCCCGCAAGATTCACGAACCCGTGCGACAAGGTCGGCCGCAAATCGTACACGACCGGGACGCCTGCGTCGCGCAGGCGCTCGAAATACGCGCGACCTTCGTCGACCAGCGGGTCGTATTGTGCGGCGAGAACGTAGGTCGGTGGGTGACGTTCGGGGTTCGGCGCGTCGAGCGGCACGAAGAGCGGAGCGAAGAAATCTGACCGATCGTTCGCGGCGTGCTCCTTAAACCAACGGATCGTTACCGGCGTGAGCGGCAGATTCTCCGTATAGCGCGCACGCGACGGGAAACGGCCCGTCCCGTCGACCGACGGATAAATCAGCAAGGTATAGGCCGGGCGCACAAGACCGCGTGATTCGGAGT
>JRHI01002163.1_pt1 | contig 14191 bp, 11 predicted proteins | sample 215371 | NCBI WGS metagenome assembly JRHI01 (sample SAMN02929681, study PRJNA255918) | sediment metagenome | biome: cave system; feature: Ice Cave; material: Sediment; isolation source: sediment from deep within a dark volcanic ice cave with no known source of... ...
GCCAACGGATAGCATGGGGATATGGCCGCTTGTGCGCGCCGCGGATCGAACGATCGCATCGCAAACCGGGTTCGGTCCCGTCGTTATAATCGTTGTTGGGCGGCTTCGACGGCCGCCAGCCATGTCTCTGTGAAGCTCACCCCGTCCAGATCGACGACCACGCGCGTGAGCCGTCCCTGCGGGTCGGGTTGGAAGTGCAACAGCTGGCCGTCCAGAACCGGTTCGAGGCGCATCTCCGCCACGACGGCCCCTGACCAGCCGAGCGCCACGGCGCAGGCGACCGGGTCGTAGTGGAAGTTCAGCAGATCGTCCGGCAAACCGGCATGGGCGTGGCCCAGCTCGGCCATCCCGCGGTCCCGCCCATGGGCCTCGCTCTGGCGAGCCAGCAACTCGCCGAGTGGCCCTGAGGCACGCAGGCGCGGCAGGTCGGCGGCGCGGAGGTGCGCCTTGAGGGTCACCGGGAGCGTGACTAGCGTCAACGCGGCGGTGGCCGCGAGGATCTCGGCCGCGCGGGTGTCCCACTGCACGTTCCAGTCCATCTCCGGTCCCCACGCCGGCAGCCCAGCGGCTGGCGGCTGCGTCCATCCTCCCATCACCACGACCGGCACTCGGCGGAGGCTGCCGGGCCGGACCACCTCGAGCAGGGCGAGATTGGTGTAGGGGCCAATGCCGACGATAGTCGCTCCTTCCTCGATGCTGTGGTGGAGCAGGTCGAACGCGGCGCCCGGCGGCGACGGACGGCAGGCAACGGTGGGGGGCCAGTAGCGCTCGTCGTCGGTGGCGGGGTTGGCGACACGGAGCGTGGTCAGCGACACCTCGGCGCCGGCGGCGACCGGAATGTCATCCCGACCGGCGAGCTTCAGGCAGTGGGCGACCGCGCCGGCTCGACGGGCTCCCGGATCAGCGGTGGTGGTAATGCCGACGAGCTCGACGTCAGGCCAACCAAGGAGCATGGCCAACGCACAGGCATCGTCCGGGTCTCCCCCAAGGTCGGTGTCGAGATGAATTCGCCTCACACCAGCCTGCCCCCGATCACGTCACGCGCACCCGCGACCCCAACCAGGTCGGTTGGGTGGACTGACCTCGATCAGCGGGTTCACGGGTTTTTGCCGCCCGGCGTTGCATTGAATACTCCCGTCGCTCAGACGAGGTGACGATCACCCGCGTTGATCGAACGTGGTCGTCACAACCCTCATGATTTGGGGGAATCGAGTGGATGACAGCGTTCACCTCCATCTGACAAACGCTCGTTTCTGCGCCGAGCGGGGGCGCCGGACGGCCGGAGGAGGCTTCCACGATGGGTGAGCGCGCGGGCGGTTACTTCCCCGCGGGCCGCTTGAAGTAGAGCCGCTCGACGACGCCGGGGCGCCTCAGCGCGCGGTCGGCCGCACGGTCGAAGCCCTGGGCGACGCAGAGCTCCCAACCCTCCTCCCCCAACTTCGCGATCGTGCGCCCCCAGTGGGCCAGCCCAAGCCCCGCGGCGTAGATCTCGTGCCGCCCGTCGGGGCGGAGGAATGCGACGGTGACCGGCTGGTCCTCGGTCCCTTCCCACGACAGCTCGCAGTACTCCCAGCTCATCGTCCCCCTCCATCGACGCCCGCCCCCAGCGGCGGGGATCATCCCGCGGCCGCGACATCCGGGCAACCGCCCGCGCGGCGCCGCGGGCCGGCCCGTCACCCGTTGCCGACAGGACGCTCCGGCATCGCCCGCAGGGCAAACAACGGTGGGCGCCGGACGATCAGCAGCGGCACGGCCGGCGACCATGCCGCCCCCAGCGTCGCCGCCCGCGGCCCGGCGACGTCGGCCGCCGCGCCGCCGGCCAGCGCCCCGCGCACCCCCGGACCGCCACCCGAGTTGTCGTCGCCACCCGAACAGGTCATCCGATCCCACACGAGCGCTCAGCAAGCCGCGGCGGGTAGGCAGAGAACCGCCCCGTGCTCGTCGGGCCAGTTCAGGAGATGATCGCCAACACGCTTCCGATCTTGACCGTATCGCCGGACGAGACGGGCAGCGACGAGATCGTGCCGTCGCGGTGGGCGACGATCTCGTTCTCCATCTTCATCGCCTCGATGACACAGACCAGATCCCCCCGCCCAACCGCCTTGCCCGATTCGACGGCGATGCGGATCACGGTCCCCTGGATCGGACTGGTCAGCTCGGCGCCGTTTGGTGAAGCGCCGGCGGCGCCGGCACCAGCGCTGCGGGACCGCGCCGGCGGGCGCGCTGCACTCCGTTTGGCCGGCACCGGCGGCTCTCGCTCCGCCGGCAACCGAACAACCAGCCGCCGGCCGTTGACCTCGACGGTCACCTCTCGCGATGCCGAGCGGGAGCCCACGACCGGAGCGGTGGCCGGCGACGGCGGGGCGGGTGGGGGCAAGACCTCGGGATGCTCGGCGAGGAACGCGGTCGTCGCCTCGCCGGCCCGAAAGATCGGGTGGTCGAAGACGCGCTGGTGGAACGGAATCGTCGTCGGCACGCCCTCGACGCGGAACTCCGCCAGCGCCCGGCGCATCCGGGCGAGCGCCTCCTCGCGGTCCCGTCCCCAAACCACGAGCTTGGCGATCAGCGAGTCGTACCTCGGCAGGATGGCCGCGCCGTCTTCCACCGCACTGTCGACGCGGACGCCGAGCCCGGCCGGAGGGCGGAACCGGCTGACAATCCCCGGCGCCGGCGCGAAGTCGTGACCGGCGTCCTCGGCATTGATCCGGCATTGGATCGCGTGGCCGCGCGCAACGGCCTCGCCCGCGTCGAAGGAGAGCGGGTGACCAGCCGCGACGCGGATCTGCTCCTTAACCAGATCGATGCCCGTGACCTGCTCAGTGATCGTGTGCTCGACCTGGATCCGGGTGTTCATCTCCAGGAAACAGAACCGGCCGTCACCGGCGAGCAAGAACTCGACTGTTCCCGCTCCCCGGTAGTCAACAGCCCGCGCCAGCGCCGTCGCCGCCGCCTCTAGCGCCCGGCGCGACTCGACGGTCACGGCCGGGGACGGTGTCTCCTCGATCAGCTTTTGGTGCCGTCGCTGAACCGAGCAATCCCGCTCCCCAAGGGAGACCACGTTACCGTGCCCGTCGGCGAACACCTGCACCTCGACGTGACGCGGTCCCGCCAGGTAGCGCTCAAGATAGACCGTCGGGTTCGCGAACGACCGCTGCGCTTCGCTCGAGCTGCCGGCGAAGGCGTCGGGCAGCTCGGCGGCCGTCCGCGCGACGCGGAAGCCGCGGCCGCCGCCCCCGGCGGCTGCCTTCACCGCGACGGGAAAGCCGTGTTGCTCGGCCCACCGCCGCGCCTCCTCGACCGTGGCGACCGGCGCGGTGGTGCCCGGCACGACCGGGACCCCGGCGCCAACCGCGATGCGGCGCGCTTCCACCTTGTCCCCCATGGCCCGGATCGCGGCCACCGGGGGACCGATGAAGATCAGCCCGGCCGCCGCGCACGACTCGGCGAAAACGGCGTTCTCGGCCAGGAACCCGTAGCCGGGATGGACGGCGTCCGCGCCGGCCCGGCGGCCGATCTCTACAATCGCCGCGCTGTCGAGATACGGCAGCGTTGCTCCCGATGGGATGCGGTAGGCGTCATCCGCGGCGCGGACGTGGACGGCGTCTTGCTCGTCCTCGCCGTAGACCGCGATCGGGCTGACCCCGAGCTCACGGCAGGCGCGGACAACGCGCACGGCGATCTCGCCGCGATTGGCAATCAGCACCCGGTCGAACACGAAGTCCCCTGCGGAAACGATCCCCACCCATCGACCGTCAATCATACCCGACGGCGGGAACGCGGCCGGACCAACGCGCGACCCTCGAGCGCGTCGCCGTCGAGGTCCTACCGCGGTTGCGGCGTCCCGACAGTAGTCGTCTCGATTGTCGCTGATGCGGCCGGCCCCGGGGATCGCGACGGGACCGGCGTCTGACCGGCTGCCGCCGCGGGGGTGGCCGCCGCTCCCGCCGCCGCCCGCAACCTCGAGGCCAGGTAGCTGTCCATCAGATACGGGTCCTCCAGGTCCCACGGCCAGGGAGGAAAGCGCAGACCGAGGAAGAACCCCATCCCCTGGCAGGCCGTGACCAAGTACGCGGCATCCGGCTGGGTCACGCAGGCGTGCTCGAACTCGTCGTAGGCCGAGAGCCGGCGCCCCATCTGCCAGCCGACGTAGTCGGCGAGCGGGCGGTTCTTCGGCGCGATCAAGAACGCCTGGATCAGGCGCGTGTAGCGATCCCGCGGACCAATCAGATCGACGTCGTCGCGGATGTTTCCGATCACTCCGTGCGGCCTTGCCGCATGAAGCTGGTTGAGCTGGAGCTGGAGGGCGTACGGAAAGACGGCTTCAAGGTCCTTGATCCGGGCCATCAACTCGGTCCGCAGCCCGGCCGTGGCGGACCGTTGGTCGGCCGACAGGGCGGGACCACCGCGGAGGCGCGGATCGGCCGGTCCGATCGGCACGAACCAGGTGCCATCCTTGCCCAACCGACAGTTGCCGAGACCCTCCAAGGTCTCGGCGCTGACCTTCAGCTTGGATTCGTCCAGCCAAAAGTGACCGAACTGCGCGCAGTCCTGGGTCGCCGACTGGGCGGGGGTCGGAATCGCGGTCAGGTTGGCACGGTCGGCCGATGCGCCGTCGCGTGCCACGATGCGGAGGCCGACGACGGTGCCCAGGGAAACGACGACCACGGCGAGGAGGATCTGCCAGTCCGGCCATCGTCGCCCGGCTGAGCCCCCGGCAACCTCGTTTCGCCGCTCGTCCACGCCCATGCCGTGCCTCGGCGGCGCCCGGCCCTCGCCGCGCCGCGCCTTGCCGTCGCTCAATGCGCCGAGGGGTCCCCCGCCTCCGCGTAGCGTTCGGCAGCGGCAACCGGTGCGGGCGTGTCACCCCCGACGCGGTCGTGGCGACCATTCGGTTTGGGCTCGGTCGTCGCGACCGGAGCGTTCGAGCGACCGGCAGGCATCGACGTGCGTGCCGGCCGGTGCGGCCGCGACGAGGCAGCGACCGGACGAACGGCCACGGCGAGGATCGATACGCCGAACGGCAGGTCAACGTGACGCATCAGCTGCATCTCGCCCTTCATCAGCCAGTACAACGCCTCGTTCACCGGCCGCGGGAAACCGCCGAGGTCGGACTGGGGGGGCGCATCATCGCTGCGTCGCTGCCGCGTGAGCGCGCGGAGGAGGTTTTTCGCCTTGCGGATCATCAGGACGGGGAGGTAGAGCGCGGTGTTACAGTAGGTCGCGCGCTGCAGGTCAAACCCCGCCTCTTCGATCAACCGGCGAAGCTCGGGCAACCTGTAGCGCCGTTTGTGGAGGTTGATCTCGTCGTGCTCCGACCAGAGTGCCTTGAACGCCGGCACGGTCACGATCAAATGTCCGCCGGGTTTCACGACGTCGAAAAGCCGGTTCAGGATGCCGATGTCGTCGTCGACGTGCTCGATGACATCCAGCGCCAGCACGCAATCGAACGTCCCGTCCGCGAACGGCACCGCCGTGATCGACCCGCGGACGAGACGCTGGACGCCCCGCGACCTGGCATAGCCGATCGCCTGGGGCGCGGTATCAATCCCAAACGTCTGGCCGAGCGGCTCGATGTGCTTGAGCATCTGCCCGGTGCCGCAGCCAGCGTCGAGGATCCGGTAGGGGGGCTCGTGGCGCAGCGACGCCACGAGATCGGTGATGAGATCAAACCGCCAGCGAAACCACCAATGGCTGCTCTCGTGCCGATAGTAGCTCGCGTAGAACGTCGGATCCATGCGGGCAACACCCTTGCGCCGACCGGTTCGCCGGTCGCCCCCTCAAGCTGGCGGCTCCTTTTCCCACGCGGAGCGAGGTGACGTTTTTCCACCGACCGACAGAGATGATACCCTGGATAGGACATTCATGTGATGCTCGCGCGCGGCGATGCTCGCTCGATGCGAGACCGGCGGCGGGCAACCGGCGATGAAGCAGAGTCTGGACATGTCCAACCGGTCCCCGCGCCCAACTCGGCATCGACCACAGCTCGGCGCCGGTTCGCCGATCGCCTCGCACCAAACCGTCATCGCCGGCGACGCATCAACCGTGCCAGGCGCCGTCGTTCCGGCGGCGAGCGACGCCGAGGAGCGTTCCCGAACGTTCCCGATCCCGCGAACGCTCTGGCCGCTCTCGGCCGTTCTCGTGACCTACGCGTTCGCGACCCTGGTCGTGCCTACCCTGACTCCGGTCGCCATCAGCGACGACTGGACCTACACGCGGTCGGTCGAGATCTTGATTCGGGAGGGCCGGTTTCACATCCTTTCAGTAGCTGCGGCGACCCAGGTGTTCCAGCTCGTGTGGGGGGGGCTCTTTGCGTTCACCTTTGGACTGTCGTTCGGCGTCTTGCGGTTGTCGACCGTCGTCCTCATCTTCCTGAGCGGCATCGCATTCTACGGTCTGTGTCGGGAGCTCGGGATCGGTCGGGAGCGGAGCGCCCTCGGCACCGCGGTCTATCTCTTCAACCCGATCCTCTTCGCCATCACCTACAGCTTCATGAGCGATCCGCATTTTCTGGCGCTGCTAGTGATCGCGACTTTTGGCTACGTCCGCGGTCTGCGTCCGGGTCTGGAGGGTGAGCGCGCGACAGCCCTCGCCTCGATCGTTTCGGCCCTGGCGTGCCTGCAACGCCCGCACGGTGCGCTGATCCCGCTCGGCGTCGTCACCTGGCTTGTCCTGACCCGGCGGCTGCGCCTCGACCGCCCGAGTCGGGCGCCGTTCCTGCGGATCGTCGCGATTCCGGCGGTCACGTTTCTCGGGTACTACCTCTTTGTCAGCCGTGGCCTGCCCAGCCAACAAGGCTACTTTCTCGGGGAGGCCAAGGCGGCCGGGTTTGACGAGACCTGGCTGCTCGTCCGCCGGCTGACCGTGATCGAGATGATGTACATCGGCCTCTTCGTCGCCCCGATCGTGACGGCGGCGCTGCCCTCGCTGCGGCGCCTGACCGCGCTCAAGCTCGGCCGGACATGGCTGATTGCCGTTGCGTGGTGGGGCATCCTGATCGCCGGCCTTGCCTGGTTCTGGGGCGAAGGCCGGCGCATGCCGTACATCCCGCACTTCCTGGGCAAAGGCGGCCCCGGCTCGGGCGACCTGCGTGCCGCCCGCCCACCGTTGTTCGGGGCTTGGGCCTACAACCTGTTGACCCTCGGCTGCGCCGCGGTCTCGCTCCTCTTCGTGCTCTTCCTCGTTCGTGCGCTCGACCGCGGTGGGCGACCCGGGCGCGCCGGCGCCGGCATGGCGCTGGTGATCGCCGGCTGGCAGATCGTCGGCGTCGTACCGCAGTCGTTGCTGTTCCGCGACTGGATCGTCTCGCTCGATCGGTATCTGTTGCCACTGCTGCCCTTCGCGATCTGTCTGCTTCTCTGGGCGCTGAACGACAGCGGCATGGTCTCCGCGTTGGCCTGGGGCATCACCGCCCTGATGGCGCTCTTCTCGATCGCGGGCACGCGGGATGTTCTCGTGTTCCAGAATCAGGTTTGGTCCCTGGCAAAAGGACTTAACGCCGAGGGCATCCCGAATACCAGAATCGACGCTGGTTACGCCTGGGACGCCTACCACCTCTGGGAATATTCGGAGGAATACCAGATCGCGCCGCAGACACCCGACGGCACATGGTGGACCGACGTCTATGCCAAAGCGACCGACTCGACGTTCGTCATCGCCGGGGCACCGCTGCCTGGCTACGAGGTCCTCTCGGTCCACCCCTATTCCGCCTGGCTCCAGCGCCAGCACGTCGCTCTCTTGGTCGAGCGCCGCCACCCCTTCACCCAACCGCCGACCGAGGGATTCCGCCGCCCGCCGACCGCATCGTTCCACGGGGCGAACGTGCCGGGCAAGGCGCCGCACCCCGCTGCGACGCCCAAATCGTAATCAGGAACCCACGACCGTGCGAAGCGTTGCCGGTGTCCGGCCTCAGTTCGCGTTCCCCTGCGCGAATTGGATCGCTGCCACCTGCTTTGCCCCCCGCCCGCTGTACCTCAGCACAAACAGCCCGTTCCGGATGTCGACCACATAAATCAGCCCGTCCCGCAGGATCGGCGAGCTCCACAGCCGTACCGGATACGCCCCGAGGCTGAGGTCGTCCTCCGCCACGGACGGCAACGGCTCTGGCACGAATACCCCCGCCTCGACCGGTGACGCCGGATCCCGCAGATCGATCGCTCGCAGCCCGCCCGCATACCAGCTCACGAACGCCAGGTCTCCCACCACCAGCGGGTTGTGCGACGTGAACGCCCCGTCGCGCGCTTCCGTCTCATCGCATCGGGCCGGATCGTTCTCGGCTGTCCCGTACTCCCCAATCGCCCGCGGGGCCGTCGGATCGCCGGCGTCGACCACATGGACGTGCCCGTACGGGCAGGCCCCGGTTCCGTAGATTTCCTGCGTCGTCACGACCAGATTGGTCCCAGGCACACGCTCCGCGCTGTGCAATCGCGCACCGGCGAACTGGAGCCACCGCTCCGGCGGCGTCAAGAGCCCCGGCGTCGGATCGCCGGTTCCCTTGGCCAGCGAGGTCGTGTCCAGCACGAGCAACCCGGAATCCCAGTCGGCCACGAACGCCCGTGTCCCGTCGTCCGACACCGTCAACGAGTGGATCCGCGACGGGACCCCCAGCGACGGCGCCGCGTCCCAGGTCGCGACCGTCGCCGGCGCGGTCGGATCGGTCACGTCGACGACCCGCAGATTCGGCGCGTGCCCCCACATCGCCAGATACGCCAGGACCCGCCCGGTGCCCCCAGCCGCGCGATCGCTCCAGAGGAAGAACTCGTGCGGGCGGTCGTCGCCGAAATCGATCTGCCCGCGCAACACCGGCGCCCGGCAATCGGCGATGTCGTAGAGATCGAGGGTATTCGGCGCGGCGGACCCACCGCCGAGGCGATAGTTCAGGATCACCAGCAGGTGCCGGCCCGCATCCGCCCGCGCCTCCCGCGGCGTGCTGCCGGGGTGCGCCGGGATCGCCCCGATGACCCGCGGGGCCGCGGGGTCGGCGAGGTCGAGCACTTGGGTCGCCTGGTCACTCCGACTGCCAACATAGGCACAGTCGCCCGCGATCGCCAACCCCGCGTTCATCCCCCGCGCCCCGAGGTCGTTTCGTCCAACCACCTGAACGCCGTGGGACGCGCGGGCCGCCGCCGCGGCGACCGGCGGCGCGACGCGCCAGACCACGACGGCGGCCGGCACCGTCGCCAGCAGCGACACGACGATCGAGGCCGCAACCAACATCCTCACCCGGCGGCTCATCGGCTCCTCCCTCCGGCACGCGCGAGCCAAGGCGTCGTCAGCATCCCGTTATCGCAATCAACGCTTCTCGACCGGGATCGGATTGGGGTTCCGCACCGCGCCCGGATGGCGCCACTGATGCCACACGTCCGGCACGCCACGGGGAATGCGCCAGGACGGCGTCTGCAGCGGGTTTCAGCCACCCGATACAGAATCCGGGGAAGGCTTCTCGTGCCGAGCGCCAACCCTCACCCCCGGCCGTGCCCAGAGGGCGCCCACCAATCCTAAGGAGAGGGGGGACGACGCTCGCCCCCGGCCCCTCGCCCCAGCCGAGGAGAGGGGAGCTTGCGCTCTTGGTTTCGCAGCTCGATCAAACCGTCCTATCCCCCGCCGGCTGCACCGCCGTGTCCATGTCCGCGTCATGAACAGCACGGATGAGCATGACGGACGGCGGCCCGGTTCCCCGGCCCGCCGTCCGTTGCTGCCCTCGTGGTCCTTCCCGCGGACCGTGACGTTGGCTACCAATGCACCACGACGCGCATCCCGACGGAGGCGAAGTCGAAGATCTGCTTCGCCGCCCAGGGAGCGGTCGCCACGCAGCCGCCCGTCGCTCCGTCGCCCCACGGCAGCACGTTGCCGTTCGCGTCCATCGAGTAGGCGTGGAACCCGTTGACCCGATTCGGGTCGAACCCGACCCAGTCGCGGATGTAGGCGCGTCCCCAATCCGTCCAGGTCAACCCCTCGTACTTGCTGTAGACCTGGTACTCCCCGATCGCCGTCGCGTAGAACCCGTCGGCGGTCTGGTCGTAGCCGATCGACGCCGGGAACGACGCGATCGCTTCGCTGCCCACGTACAACGTCACCGTGCGACTGTTCCGGGCGATGTCGATCCAGTGCTCCGGCCCGGCCTGCACCGGACCGTCGTAGGTCAAGTAGTCGGCCCAGACCCACGCGTTGGCACCGTCGGCGCTGACCGGCAGGTAGCCATTGACGGCGCCGCCCGTCACGGTGACCGAGGCGCCCTGGGTCAAGACCGCGACGACGTCCGCACCCCGGCTCGCCCCGGAGCGCGCATTGAGGCGGCCGGTCGCCACCCACGCGGTCTGCCCGCTCCCGCCGCCGACGCTGGCCGCCGAGGCGCCACCATCCCAGCCCGAGGCCCCGTTGATCGCCAAATAGCCGCCGTAGGCCCACCCGACTTCGCCGTTGTAGTCGACCTTGTACCAGCCGTCGGCGGTCGGCCCATCGAGCACGGTGACCGCCGCGCCCTGCCCCATTCGGTCCAGGATCGCTGCCCAGGTGCCCGGGTCGGTTCGCAGGTTGAGAACATCGGTGTCGATAACGGCCGAGCCGTCGGCGTACGCCCGTTGCGGGGTGACAGTCAGCGCCAGCAGCGCGACTAGGAACACCATTCCGCTGAGCTGCCCAAACCCGCCCCCGAAGCCGTTCGCGGCACGCGAACGCCCCCAGGGTCTGCGGGTCCTTGGACCCCAGACCAGCATCATTGCCCCCTTCCCTCAATTGTCTCCGTGGCGGAGCGGACGAGGTAGCCATCCCCGCCGAGCGGCTGGTGCTCGGTGTCAGCCGTGAACGGGCTGCACGATCACCGTACCGACTCAATCCCTTGTCGGGAATGCCCCGCTAGTACTTGCAGTGTACCCAACCGATATGGGGATTTGTCAACCGGGCAATGGCGATATTTTCACTCGCACGTAACCGGCTTGACTTCACAGTCACGATGAACGGTCAGTACGAACCCTTGCGATCAGCGACAAACATCCCAATTCGTGCCCGGAAGTCGATGCGCCGTCACCCGATCACCGATTCGTCGTCCCGCGCGCTCCAGGGACCCGCGTGGAGGGGTGACCAGATCGGAACAAGCACTGACCCCCGGCGTTGAAACGCCGGGCTCAACCGACAAAGCCCCTCCGGGGCTAATTGGTGCATCCGCTCGGTCCGGCACCGCCGAACACCGAACTATCATGGACTTGCCGGACGCACCGCTCTCAGCCTTCCATGAAGTTCATGACAGGCTCTAGCCCCGGAGGGGCTTTGTCGGTTGAGCCCGGCACTTCAGTAGGCTCGGGCGGCCGAGGCCGGATGAGGTCGGAACCGATGGACGCGGCCGTTGCCCTCCGCACTCGGCATTTACCAGTGGATCTCCACCCGCGTGCCGATGTCGACGAAGTCGAAGATCACGGCCGCGACGTCCGGCGGCGTGGCGACGCAGCCGCCGGTCGGCCCGTCGCCTCCCGGCAGGACGTTCCCGTTGGCGTCCATCACCCAGGAGTGGAATCCGTTGTCACGGTCCGGATCGAAGCCCACCCAGTATGTGATGTAGGCGCGCGCATACGGCGTGTACGAGAGACCGGCCACCTTGCTGTAAGTAAGGTAGGTTCCTGTCGCCGTCGCGTAGAACCCGTCGCCGCGATTCGCGCTCAGCGACGCCGGGTACGTAGCCACGACTGTCGAGCCGATCATCAGATGCACCTCCTGCGTCGAGCGGTTCACGTCCACCCAGTGCTCCCCATTCGGATCGGTCGCCGGCCCGTCCGCTTCCGTCAGCGCGGGGACATAGGCGTACCCCGTTCGGTTGCCGGACTGAACGAGCAGGTAGTCGCCCTCCCCCGGTCCGACCACCGTCATCACGATCCCCGAGCGCACCCACGCCCGCGACTCGCTCCACTCGCCTGGCCCCGCGAACAGATTCAGGCTCGCTGCCGCCGCCACGAAGCGGTCGAACACCAGCCGGTCGCCCGTGATCCAGCCCCGCTTCGCCTCCGGGATGGCGGTCGCGTTGACCTTGTACCACCCCGTCACCGTCGGCCCGTCCAGGAGCTCGACCGTAGTCCCCGGCGCCAGCGTCGCGACAACCTTGTGCTGCCCATCCGGCTGGGCGTGCAATGTCCCACCGGCCGCGCCGATCGTGGCGTACGCCCGGAAATTCGCCGCCGCGCGCGCGGTGCGGGGCGGGGCGACGACGCCCAGCGCGGCGGCGAGCGCGACGGCAATCACGAGCAGGCGGGCAACACCGCTCAACGCAGCGGGGCATCTGAACATCACGGGGCAGCTCCTCCAACGGTTAGGCGCGTTGGCACCGGTTCAGCCCAGACACGGCGCCTGGGCGGGCGCCCGAGCACAGCACGACCGAAGCGAGCGCCGTCACGCACGCCTTGCTGTCGAACATCACTCGGCTTGGTTCGACTCTAGGGTGACCCCGGCCCTGGAGATAGCCCCCGAAGGTCCCGGCGGCGGCGACCGGACGCGCCTATCGTCTGGTGGGACGCGACGGCCGCTCAGTCGCCTCCATCCTGCCCGGCACGGATATTGTTGCAGACGACAACATGCACGGCGAAGAAGGAGCGAGCCGCTGTGCGCCAGTGCGGTAAGCTGGGCACCACTCGCCGGCGCGGTCTCTCGCGCGGGGCTCAACCCCCGCGCTGACTCCGGACCAACCCGGCTGAAGCCGGCTGACGGATCGGCCCGGTCTCGCGTGCCCAGCCCCGGCGGGGGTCGTCCTGGGTTCGGCCCCGGGCGAGACGCCGGCGACGCCGCTCTGGTTGGAAGACGAGACGGCCATCGTTGGACTGCGGCAGCGACGGCACCGGCGCGACCGTGGAGCGGAGGCACGAGGCATGCAGTCTGACCCTGAATCCGTTTTCGTCGGGACCGCCCGAGACGACTGGGCGGACGTTCCCCGCTTCCCGCTCGACCATCTCGTCGACTTCGCCGACTCGGTGTTCCGCGCCCTTGGGCTCGCCCCCGACCTGGCTCGCGTTAGCGCCCAGGGTCTGACCGTCGCCGACCTGCGCGGGATCGACTCCCATGGCGTCGCCCGCCTGCCCTATCACGCCGGCCGCATCCGGCGCGGTCTCGTCAGCCTCGACGCCACGCTCACCGTCGTCCGCGAGTCGGCCTCGGCCCTCGTCCTTGACGCCAACAACGGTTTTGGCCAGGCCCTCGCCCCCCAGGCCATGGAACGGACCATTCTCAAGGCCGAGGCGACCGGTATCTGCTTGACGACTGTCCGCCGCAGCAACCACTTCGGCATCGCCGGTTATTACGCGCTGATGGCCGCCCGGCGTGGTCTCTGCGGTATCGCCATGACCAACTCCTCGCCCCTGGTCGTCCCAACCTTCGGCACCCAACCGATGCTCGGCACCAACCCGCTCGCGATCGCCGTCCCAACCGGCGACGGCCCACCGCTCGTCCTCGACATGTCGACCAGCACCGTCGCCTACGGCAAGCTTGAGATCGCGCGCCGCTCCCGCCAGCCGATCCCGCCCGGCTGGGCCGTCGACGTCGCCGGTCGCTCCACCACCGACCCCTTCGCCGCCCGCTGGCTCACCCCGCTCGGCGGCGAGCGCGCCACGGGCGGCCACAAGGGCTATGGCCTCGCCGTCGTCGTCGACGTCCTCTGTGGTCCCCTCGCCGGCGGTGCCTGGAGCACGCTGGTCTCCGGCGCGCGGGGAGCCGACCAGCCGTCGGGCACCGGCCACGCCTTCATGGCCTGGCGGATCGACGCCTTCCGCGACCCCACCGAATTTTTCACCGACATCCGCGCCATGCTCGCCGATCTCCGGGCCACGCCTCCGGCGCCCGGTCACGAAGCCACCGGCGTTCTCGTCCCCGGCGACCCCGAAGCCACCGCCGAAGCCGCCAACCGCCGCCTCGGCGTCCCCGTCAAATCCGAGGTCCTGGGCGAGCTGCGCACCCTGGCCGCTGAGCTCGGCGTCCCGTTCACCCTGGAACCGGGGGCCGCCTAACCCGGCGTTGAAACGCCGGGCTCAACCGACAAAGCCCCTCCGGGGCTAGACCGAAGCGCCGCCGTTGTTGGCGGCGCGCCACGGCCCGTGCCTGTCTGGCGGGCTAGCGCCGCTGAGCTGCCGAGGACGGACGAGCCACTTGGCCGCGCGGGAGCCGGTGCCGATTGCGAAGTGAGATCAGGAGTCGGTCGGAATCATGCCTGGACGGGCTGCGT
>JRHI01002164.1_pt1 | contig 14187 bp, 13 predicted proteins | sample 215371 | NCBI WGS metagenome assembly JRHI01 (sample SAMN02929681, study PRJNA255918) | sediment metagenome | biome: cave system; feature: Ice Cave; material: Sediment; isolation source: sediment from deep within a dark volcanic ice cave with no known source of... ...
CGACGTATGTGAAGGCAGCCGCATTCAATACTTTTCGCGCACCCACGAGCTCATCGCCCACGAGAATGCTGGTAGCGGCGAGCAGTTGCATTGCCCGCTGACTGGCATTGAGCTCCACCGGCAGCGTTATGATCGCGAACACGGCAGTCGCAGCAAAGGCGATGAGCCCGGCCCAAGCGAGTTCGGTCAAGTTGAAGAGCACTCCGGCGATGAACAGAAGCGGACCGACCCAGGCCCCGACTTGCACCGCGGGCACAATCGCGCCGCGCACCTTCAGTGGCAAATAGCCTTGCGCATCTTGCATCGCGTGGCCAAATTCGTGCGCGACGACTGCCACGGATGCGACTGAATTCTGCGTGGAGCTTTGCGAGAGGTTCAGCGTCTTCGCGCCAGGATCGTAATAATCGGTCAGCACACCGGGAGTGCTCGCCAGACCAAAACGAAGGCCGGTTTGTTGCATCAAGAGACGCGCAGCCTCGGCGCCGGAAACACCGCTGGAGGTCGGCACGCGCGCATAGCGCGCGAAGGTGCTTTGCACCGCCCACTGCGCCCAAAGCGCCAAGATCAGGCCGGGCAGCGCGTACACCAAGTACATGGGGTCGAAGAAAAACATTGACAGCCTCCGTGGGGATAATGTGGCTGCCGGAAATTGTTATTCCTTCAAAAAGCAGGACCGCCGGAGAACGCCCCGCTGCCGCTTGAGCGCGCCCGATGCTTAAGCTGCGGCAACCACCTGCTTGAGCAGAACGTTGGCAGAATCGCGGAAAGTTAGCTGACAGCAGCTTGTTGCGTGGGCGCAGCTTTTGGTTTTTGACGGACCGCGAGCGAGAGCAGCCCGCCCGCAACTGCCAGCCCAATGATGATCCACGCCACCACAGGGCTCGATAGTGCCGGGATGGGCGCCGCTGCGTCCAGCGAGATGGGCCCGGGCCCCGCAAAAGCCAGCGCTAGCGCGAAGGCGATGTTATTGATGTTGAGTTCGTAACCGCCGTTGCTTTGCCAATAGCCCTTTGCAAGGTGAACGCTGAACATCGCGACCAGCATGACGGCGATGATCAACGCGGGTCCGATCGGATTCAGCCAGCCGAGGAGCGTCAATAGGCCGCCAACAAATTCCCCGGCGCCCGCCGCAAACGCGAACAGCGTGCCCGGTTTGAATCCCAGCCCTTCAAAAAAGCCACCGGTGCCCGCCAATCCGTATCCGCCAAACCATCCAAAAAGTTTCTGGGCGCCGTGTGCGGTCAGACTGAGGCCGAGTATCGCGCGCGCGATAAGTAATCCAATTCCAATTGCCACGAGCATCCGCTCCTATCTTGAGTACTTAGAAATTGGGAAAATAAAAGTGAGGATGAGGCGATTATAATACAGCAGCTTTAAGTAAGTATAGTAGTGTCTTTTTCGATATCGAGTTACCCTGTAGTCGGTATCTGGAGGTATACCAACGCATGGACAAGCGAAACATTTCAGATGCACGTGATTGGTTCGCCGTGCTGCAAACCGACGCACGCAGTCAGACCGCGGTCATGACGCTGCAACCAGGCGCTTGGAGCGGTGAGAAAGGCAACGAACACCCGCAGAGCGATCAAGTGCTGCTCGTGCTGGAAGGCGAAGTCGTAGCCGAAATTGGAGATGCGCGCGCCATCTTGCGGCGGGGCGACGTCGTCATCGTCGAAGCGGGCGCCGCCCCATCGCTTCGGCAACGAAGGTGCGAAGAAGGCGGTCACGTTCAACGTCTACTCTCCACCCGCATACTGATCGGTGAGCATTCTCTAAAAATCGGAGGCACGCAGTTGAAACAGCGAAGACTCGGCAAAAACGGACCGCTCGTATCCGCGATCGGACTCGGTTGCATGGGTATGTCAGAATTTTACGGCAGCGCGGATGAGAACGAGTCGATCGCGACGATCCATCGAGCGCTCGAATTGGGCTGCAACTTCCTCGACACCGCCGACATGTACGGGCCTTTCAAGAATGAGATTCTGGTGGGTCGAGCGATAGCAGGTAAGCGCGAGCAAGTATTTTTGGCGACCAAATTCGGCAACCAACGCGACGAAAACGGTGAATGGATCCGCATCAACGGTACTCCCGAGTACGTGCGCACAGCGTGCGACGCATCGCTGAAGCGCCTGCAAACCGACCACGTCGATCTATATTACCAACATCGCGTGGACAAGACGGTGCCGATCGAGGAAACGGTGGGTGCGATGGCCGAGCTCGTGGAGCTTGGCAAAGTGCGGCATCTGGGATTGAGCGAGGCTGCACCCGCCACCATCCGGCGCGCACATGCGGTGCACCCGATCACCGCGTTGCAAACGGAGTATTCGCTTTTTGCGCGCGATGTGGAAGCGGATATTCTGCCCACCACGCGCGAGCTCGGCCTCGGTTTTGTGGCTTATAGTCCGTTGGGCCGTGGACTATTGACCGGCGCTATCTCCGATCCCACGAAGCTCGGAGAGGGAGATTTTCGCGCCAATCAGCCCCGCTTCAAAGATGAGAACTTCCGGCGCAACCGCGAGTTGGTTGACGTGCTTGGTCAAATAGCCAAAGACAAGGGCATCACACCGGCGCAACTTGCGCTCGCCTGGCTGTTGGCGCAAGGCGACGACATTGTACCGATTCCCGGCACCACGCGTCGCAAGCGGCTCGAGGAGAACTGCGCAGCCGTCGACGTCGTTCTGACGAAGCAAGAATTGGAACGGATTGACCAGGTGGCGCGTCCGGGTGCGTTCGCCGGCGCCCGCTATGCGGACATGAGCAACGTCGACGTCTAGACAGCGCTGAGGTCTCAATAGACGGCGGTGAGGTCTCACAGGAGAGACTGAGACGGCAAAGAAAGACCTCGCGCCTCTATTCTGTTCTCCCCGCATGAACGGATTTTCTTGGGAGATTCCGTGGCAACAGTTTCCCGCCGCGAATTTCTAAAGTTCACGGCTCTGGGCGCAGGCGTGATCGGAGTTTCCGAACTCGGATTCGATCTCGCGCAGGCTCACGAAGTCCGCCAGCAATTGCGGATCGCGGGCGCCACGGAATCCCATTCAATCTGTCCGTACTGCGCGGTTGGCTGTTCGCTCATCGCCTTTACCCGTAAAAACCCGGACGGCTCGGTTCGCTTACTGCAGATCGAAGGCGATCCCGATAGCCCGGTGAACGAAGGGCGGCTCTGCCCTAAAGGGGCGACGGCGATGGAGCTCGCCAACTCGAGCCGCCGAGTCGAGCATCCGCTTTATCGATCCCCCGGTGCCACCGAATGGCAAACTGTTTCTTGGGATTTTGTTCTCGACAAGATTGCGCAGAACATCAAGGCATCCCGCGATCGCACATTCGTCAGCACGGATGGAAAAGGCAACACCGTCAACCGTTGCCAGGGCATTGCGTTCGCCGGCGGAGCCACGTTCAGCAACGAAGAGGGGTATTTCGCAGCCAAAGTGCTGCGCGGCCTCGGTCTCGTCTATCTGGAGCAGCAGGCCAGGGTCTGACACGGCCCCACGGTGGTCAGTTTGACCGCCACGTTCGGAAGAGGGGCCATGACCAACCACTGGCGTGACATAAAGAACGCCGACCTCATCCTGATCAACGGGGCCAACCCTGCCGAAGCGCACCCGGTGGGCTTTCAGTGGTTCATGCGGGCCAAGCTCGATCCGAAGCGAGGACCAGGCAACGGCGGTGGCGCCAAAATCATTCATGCAGATCCGCGCTTTTCGCGCACCTCGGCGGTTGCCGATATGTACCTGCGTATCCGGACCGGTACGGACGTGGCGTACTTCGGCGGTCTCATCAACCACGTTCTGCAGAACAACTTGTATCACGCCGACTACGTCAAGAACTATACGAATGCGTCGTTCATCGTTGACAAGGGCTATGATTTCAAAGATGGCCTCTTTTCCGGATACGACCCCGCAAAGCGTTCGTATCAGAGGGCCAGTTGGGGTTACGAGCTCGACGCAAATGGTTTCGCAAAGCGCGACCACTCCTTGCAAAACCCGCGCACCGCATTTCAGCTTTTAAAGAAACACTATTCTCGCTACACGCCGGAGATGGTTTCCTCGATCACCGGAATCCCGCAAGAAGATTTTTTGAAAGTCGCAGACCTGGTGGGCGAAATGGGCCGGCCCGACAAGGTCATGACGATTGTCTACGCGGTCGGACTGACGCATCACACGACCGGCTCGCAACTCATCCGCTCGGGAGCGGTGCTCCAGTTGTTGCTCGGCAACATTGGGAGGCCCGGCGGCGGTATGAACGCCGAACGCGGCCACGCGAACATCCAGGGCAACACGGATAATGCGCTCTCTTGGGATATACTGCCGGGATATCTGAAAATACCGCAGCCTGGCCAGGCGAATATCGATGACTACGTCGCCAAGAGCGCATCGAAAAAGCTCGATCCGAATGCGTGGAATTTCTTTGGAACCAATTATCGCAAGTTCATGGTGAGCTTGCTCAAGGGATGGTACGGAAACGCAGCCACCGCCGGCAACGATTTCGCCTTCAACTACATCCCCAAGCCGGCGGAAGATTCATCCTGGCTGACCATCTACGATAACGCTTTACAAGGCAAGATGGAAGGGCTGATGCTTTCGGGCATGACGGCGGCCAGCATCGGACCGGATTCGAATCAGGTGCTTGCGGCGCTCTCCAGACTCAAGTGGCTTGTCGTCATGGATCCGTTTCCCACGACGAGCTCGGAGTTCTGGCACGCTGCCGGCCTCGCTCCGGAAACCATTCAAACCGAAGTATTCATGCTGCCCGCCACGCACTGGATCGAAAAAGACGGCGCCTTCACGAACAGCGGGCGCTGGGTGCAGTGGAAGGACGCGGTCATGCCGCCGCAGGGTGAGTCCCGGCACGATCACTGGATCATGGCCGACATCTTCCAAAGAGTGAAGACGTTGTACGAGCAGCACGGCGGTCAATTCCCGGATCCGCTTATGCACCTCACTATGGACTACCGTAACCCGTTGCGGCCGGAACTTGACGAGCTGGCTCGGGAAATGAACGGCAAGGATCTGAAGACCGGCAAACAGATGGTCACCTTTGGCAAGCTGCAAGACGATGGGACGACGACGGCGGGCAATTGGATTTATAGCGGCATGTATAGCGACAAGGGCAACTTCTCCAAGCGTCGCGACGGAATACAAGATATCGCGAAAAATGATCCGACCGGCATGGGATTCTTCCCGAACTGGGCCTGGAGCTGGCCGCTGAACCGGCGAGTGCTCTACAACCGCGCATCGGCCGATCTGGACGGCAAGCCGTGGGATCCAAAGCGGCCCGGAATCAAGTGGAACGGTGAGAAGTGGGTGGGCGACGTACCGGATTATCCTCCGAAGTTGAGCCCCACAGATCCTAAAGCGTGGCTGCCTTTTATCATGACCGGCGAAGGCGTTGCCCGCCTGTTCAGCAACTCGCTTGCTGACGGACCGATACCCGAACACTACGAGCCGATGGAATCGCCCGTGAAGAATCCACTGCATGCGTCGGTGTCGGCTTCTCCCGTAGCGTTTCTCTATGACAAAGCTGCGGGCAGACCCGACCGCTTCGGCAGCCCCGATGAATTTCCGATCGTCGCCACCACTTACCGGCTGACGGAGCACGAGCACTACATCACGCAGCAAGTGCGTCTGCTGGTTGAGCTTCAGCCCGAACCGTTTGTCGAGATCCCTGAGGGTTTGGCGCAAGAAAAAGGTCTGAAGAACGGCGACCTCGTTCGTGTCCGTTCGAAACGCGGCAAGATGGAGGTGCGCGCTATCGTCACCAAGCGATTGGGCCCGCTCCAAGTAGCAGGAAAGAAGGTCTGGCAAATCGGCATACCGATTCATTGGGGCTACGTTGGCATCGCAGCGGAAATGCATCCCGAGCGGTCACAACATTGGCTTGCTAATGCGCTGACGCCGTTTGTGGGCGATGCAAACTCCAGGACGCCCGAATTTAAGGCGTTTCTGGTCAACATTGAGAAGGCGTGATGGCACGGGCTGACGGCGTTGCCATAAGTCCTTGGACGCAACGCCGGCGCCGCGCCGCAGAGTTGACGGAGCGTTGGCCGTTTGCTGCGGAATTGCTGAAGTTCTACGCCGCGCTGTTGGAAGTACAGGAAGAGCGTTGGGCGCAGGCGCGTATCGATATGCCCACACGCTCCTACGTGGCTTCTTATACCGGCGCGAACGTGCTGCGGAAGATAGTAGATGTGACGATGGCGCATGGACCGGTGAAGTTGGCCGGCTCTGTGGCCGAGATGTTCCACGAATTCAACTTCGAAGAGCGGGCGGAAACGTGGCTGCGAGGCGATGCGCTCGCGCCGGTCGATCGCTATCTGGTTCGAGCGTCAGTTGGCCCCGTGCTAGAGGCCATTAGCATCGCATCGGTTTCCGCGCTCGGCGCTTCATCGAATACAACGCGCCGGGAATCATCGAACGTAGCGCGCGGCGAGGCGCACGGTGACCGTCGTTGCCCAAGTTGCGGAGGTCTGCCCCAGCTCAGCTATTTCGCCACGTCGGCGGAGGATCTGGTAACCCCGCAACGCTTTCTCGAATGCGAACGCTGTGCCACGAGTTGGACCTACCCGCGGATGACTTGTGCTTCGTGCGGCGAGACCAAGACCGAGCTGCAGTCGATCTTTGGAGAACAAGGAACGCTACAGGCCGAGCTTGCAGGCCGTGTCATTCGACAGCACGGCGCATCGCAGAATGGCACATCGCAGGACGGCGCGTCGCAGAATGGCACATCGCAGGACGGCGCGTCGCAGAACAACACACCGCAAAAAGATGGAGCTGCACAAGCAACAGCGGCCCAGGAAGCGCCACGTTTTCGTCACCTTCGGATCGATGCGTGCAGCGCGTGCTCTCACTATCTTCTCACCATAGACCTGGGGCGCGACCCACAGGCCGTGCCCGTGGTTGACGAACTAGCGGCTATACCACTCGACCTTTATGCCAAAGAGCACGGCTTGACAAAAATCGTGCCTAACCTCATGGGGTTTTAGCAATGGCTGAACCACTCGGCCTCTTCACCGATACGAGCATCTGCATCGGCTGCAAAGCGTGCGAAGTTGCGTGCAAAGAATGGAACCAATTGCCCGGCAATACGCCAGAGTTTCGCGACAGCTTCGACAACACTGGCCAGCTCGATGCTCAGAATTGGCGCCACGTCAAGTTCATCGAGCGCATGCCCGATGAGCCGGTGGCGGTCGGCAACGGGCACGCTTGGCTCATGATGTCCGATATATGCAAGCACTGCACGCACGCCAGCTGCCTTGAAGTGTGCCCCACGCAAGCCATTATCAAAACCGAATTCGATACCGTGTTCATCCAGCAAGAGGTTTGCAATGGATGCCGGGATTGTATCGCCGCCTGCCCTTATGGAGCGATCGGTTTCAACGCGGACACGGGCACGGTTCACAAATGCACGATGTGTTACGATCGTCTGCAAAACAACATGGAGCCGGCTTGCGCGAAGGCGTGCCCGACACAGTCGATCCAGTTCGGTAAACTCACCGACCTTCAAACAAAGGCCGATGCGCGGTTAGAGACGCTCAAGGCACAAGGGGATTCAAACGCACAACTTTATGGCCGAGACGATAAAGTCTACGGCGGACTGGGCGCCTTCTTTTTGCTCATGGACAAGCCCGAAGTCTACGGTTTGCCCAACAAGCAAAACGCGGTCTTGCCCAGCCGCAACAATTCGAAGAGTTACTTCGGGGCGCTCGTGACTGCGGTTATCGCCGTGTTCGCGGGCATGGTTGCGTTTCGCCGCGATGGCACGTCGGGCGCTGTGCATGACGGTGACAGCGCAAGTGCGGATAATGGCTGAGCACTTCGTTCAGTCCCCACAGTGGGGCTGGTACATCCTTGGATATTTCTTTCTCGCTGGCCTGACGGGCGGCTCGTACACGCTTGCCACGATGTTACGCTGGTGGGGCGGCGCAGGTGACCAGCGAATCGCTCGCCTCGGCTTTCTCGTTGCGTTCCCGCTGGCGGTGGTGTGCGGGATCTTGCTGACAGTCGATCTTGGTCAGCCGCTGCGCTTCTGGCACATGATGATCAACAGCACGCCCGGCGATACCGGTTTGAGTTTCAAGTATTGGTCTCCGATCTCGCTTGGCAGCTGGGCGCTGCTCGTCTACAGCGGTTTTTCGTTCCTTTCTTTTCTGGAAGCTCTTGGAGTGCTGGGTCCGTTCTCGGGCGCTTTTGGCCGTTTGTTTAACCTCATCGGGTCTATCCTGGCGCTCTTCATCGCATCCTATACCGGCGTCGTACTGAGCGTATCCAACCAGCCGGTATGGAGCGACACCTGGGCGTTGGGMGGTCTCTTTCTTGCGTCGGCGCTGAGCGGATCGGCTGCTCTGCTGGCGTGGTTTGCAAGTTCACGGCCGGACGCAGGATCGACTCAGTGGCGCTTGCTGCGAGCCGACGGATACTTCGCTTTGCTGGAGCTGGTCCTCATCGTCGTCTTTTTTGGCACGCTGGCTGGCGCGGGTACGCTGAGCCATGCACTCGCGGGACCCTGGGTGTTCATCTGGATGCTGGTCTTTGCTAGCTTGGTGGCTCCGCTAATGGGTCTGGGTCACGGCCGTACCGTAGGCGCAACGCTTTCCGCTCGCGGCGGAGCACTCACGGCGTCAACCGCGTTGATCGTGCTGGCCGGCGTCTTTCTGATGCGGCTGGCTATTATATTCAGCGCCCAATCCTGATAGGAGGGCCCATATGAATCGCAGAACAGGGCGCAACTCCGGCCTTCGGCTGCGATTCCCGACTTTTAGTTCCTGCGTGGGACTCTATGTTTTTGGGGCCGGCCATTTTTGCGAGGGGAGCTTCACATGCGATCAGGGTTAGTGGCGGCGTTGAGCATTGCGTTTATCGTTTGCGCGTGGTCAAGCTCAAATGCAAAGCAATCACCAAGCACGGTAGCGGCCGCGGATGCGATGTCTTCCGCTGTCAGCGACCAGTGGTCAATGTACGGACACGACTATAGCAATCAGCGTTACTCGCGCTTACGGCAGATCAACACGAGCAACGTGAGCAAGATGCAGCCGGCCTGGGTCTTTCAAACCGGTGTCATCGGACCGTTTGAGACGACGCCTGTCGTCATTGGTGACAGGATGTACATCACGACGGCCAACTCGCACGCCTTCGCGCTGGACGCCAGAACCGGAGTTGTGCGCTGGCACTATCAGCCGAAACTCGGCACGACCATCTTTTGCTGCGGGAACGTCAATCGCGGCGTTGCTGTAGCGGGCGGAAAAGTATTTCTCGGACAACTCGACGGCAAGCTCGTAGCACTCAATCAAGACACGGGCGCTGTCGTTTGGTCGATTCAGGCCGGCGATAACAGCGCAGGCTATAGCCTTACGATGGCTCCGTTGGTTTACAAAGACATGGTCATCGTCGGCGGAGCGGGCGGAGAATACGGCATTCGCGGATCGGTCACGGCCTACTCGGTCAATGACGGTTTGTTGCGCTGGCGCACTTATACCATCGGCCCGGGTTGGGAAGGAGCATGGTCGGCAACCACTCCCAACGGAGCGGACCTTCATCGCGATCTCGCTGCAGAAAAAGCAGCCGACGCGAAATACTCAGGTACCTGGCAAACCGGCGGCGGCGAAGTTTGGATGACGCCGGCGCTGGATCCGCAGATGAACGCCATCTTTGTGACGACTGGTAATCCGTCGCCCGACCTCGATGGAAGCCAACGGCCTGGCGATAATCAGTGGACCGACAGCATCGTCGCGCTCGACGCAGACACCGGCAAAATCAAGTGGGGGTACCAAGAGATCCCGCACGACGTCTGGGATCTGGACGCCGTTTCGCCGCCCATTCTGTTCACGACGACGCTGAACGGCGAGAAAGTACCCGCTTTGGGCCAAGCCGGTAAGACCGCATGGTTCTACGTATTGGATCGCAGGACTGGTAAGCAGATCCGCGTGTCAGAGGCGTTCGATCCACAGGAGAACATGTTTGCTCAACCGACCGCCGCTGGCACGCGCATGCTGCCTGGTGCCAATGGGGGCAATGAGTGGTCGCCCGTTTCGTTCGATCCGACGTTGGGCTATGCGTTCGTTGCGACACTCAACCAGCCCATGTGGTACAAGACGCATCCGGCCCCGCTGACGACGGGTGCGCTCTGGCTCGGCAGCGCCTTCGTAGGCATTCCCAATGAAAAGCAAGATGGCTCAGTCGTTGCTATCAACACGACGACCGGCAAGCTCGCTTGGACGCACAAGGTAGACTATCCGATGATCGGCGGCCCTGCCTCAACAGCGGGCGGCCTCACTTTCGTCGGGGAAAGCAATGGCTACTTTGACGCCTTCAATTCACGCACGGGCAAGCTGCTGTGGCACTTCCAGACGGGCGCGGGCGTCAACGCGGCACCTATGGTCTTTGAAATAGGGGGACAGGAGTACGTCGCAGTCGCCTCGGGTGGCAGCTTCCAGATCAACACGCCATACGGCGACGCTTTGTACGTTTTCCACGTTCCCACTATGTAGAAGCAACGACTCGTAAGGAGATTTTGACATCAAAACCCTATTCATCGTCACAGTGCTGGCGCTTGTGGGGCTCGCTCCCACAAGCGCTTGCCCATCCCCGGCACTGTCGGCAGCACCGGCATCTTCCAGCACGGCTTGGATGCACTTCGATGCAGGCAAGAAAACGGCGTCATTCGACATCGACATGGCATCCAACGGCAACAATGGTACCTTTAACTTCAACGGCTATGGTCGCGGTGACATGACGATCACCGTGCCGCTTGGTTGGAAAGTCCACATGCACGTGGTCAATAAAGGCTACGGCGCTATTCCGCATAGCTTAGAGATCGTCACACCCGCGGAAACAGTTCCGCAGCAGGCGATAGATCCCGCATTTCCTCAGGCCGAAACCATCAACTTGGTTCAGGGCATGAGCGTTAATCAGTCCGATAGCGTCGACTTTGTGGCCAACAAGGAAGGTAAGTATTGGATCATGTGCGGCGTTCCGAATCACGCCGTCGGCGGCATGTGGGATTGGTTCATTGTCTCGAAATCCGCGCAGGCTCCATCGGTGACGTTAAAAAGTTCGTCGGGGTAGTGGGTCGGGTTTAATAAACCCGACTCGACGAACGCGATCGGAGTCCTGCGATGTCAATTCGACCGATCAAACGGCTTATAAAGTCCAAGCCCACCCTGGAGGGTGCAGGCGTCCATCTGCGGCGCGCGTTCGGATTCGACAACACGTCGGAGTTCGATCCGTTTCTCTTGCTCGATGACTTCCGCAACGACGTACCGGCAGATTACTTGGCAGGCTTTCCTTGGCATCCTCATCGGGGCATCGAGACGATCACCTACGTGCTCACCGGAACCGTCGAGCACGGCGATAGCATAGGACATGCTGGAACGATCGCCGCGGGCGACGTGCAATGGATGACAGCCGGCAGAGGAATCATCCATCAAGAAATGCCCAAGGGCGATCAGACCGGCCGCATGCATGGGTTTCAGTTGTGGGCAAATCTTCCGGCCGCGCGCAAGATGACCGTTCCGCGTTATCAAGAGGTCAAGTCGGGTGACATCCCCGAGGTGAAAGACGACGACGGTACCGAGGTCCGAATCGTGTGCGGCTCATTTTGGGGAAAGAAAGGCCCGGTTGACGAAGTCGCCATCGACCCGATCTATTTAGATGTCACCGTGCCGCCGGGCCGCAGAAAGACGTTGCCGGTCGAAACCACGCGCCATGCGTTCGCCTACATTTTTTCGGGTGATGCAAAATTTTGCAACTCATCCGATCCACTGGCCGTTCCCACCGAATCGGCTAACTGGCTGGACACGACGCCTCCCGCACAAGCCGAGAACCGATCGCTGGTGCTCTTCGATAGGGGCGACGACGTGATGGTGCAGGCGGGCGAGGACGGCGTCCGGTTTTTGCTCGTGTCGGGGAAGCCGCTCGGAGAGCCGGTTGCTTGGTACGGGCCCATCGTGATGAACACCCAAGAACAGCTCCAAGCGGCTTTCACCGAACTGCGCGAAGGGACGTTCCTAAGAACTTAAACGGGTGTGGCTTCCGGTACCGGTCGCTTGACGTCAAGGTCGAGCAGTCAAACCACGCCATCAACAGTTTACCGGCGGACGCAAGGTGTCTCAGCAACGCCGCACCAGGCGTCTGGCTGCGCAAAGAACAAACCGCACGGCATGAGTACCACCGCCAATCGATCCTGGCCGAGTTTGCCTCTAGCGGATTGGCAAGCAACGTGCGACACGCTGCATATGTATACCCAAATCCTCGGCAAGATACGTCTTATGCGCGCGCCGGAGGAACCGCAGTGGGCGCATGTCGCTTTGTACGTCACCGCGCGCGGTCTGACGACGAGCCCGATGCCCTATGAAGAGCGAACGTTCCAAATGGATCTCGATCTCATCGCGCATAAGTTGCTTATCCTCGTCAACGATGGCCAAACGCGTTCGATCGATCTGGGAGCAAGCGTCGCCGCTTTCTATGGCGATGTCATCCATGCACTCGAAACACTTCGCATCAACGCGCCGATCAATACCGACCCGCAGGAAGTGCCCGCTCCGATTCCGTTCGAGAAAGACACCGTCCACGCCACGTACGACCCCAAGTCGGTCGAACGTTTCTTTCAGATACTTTCTCGCGTCGACTCCATCATGAGGGAGCATCGTGCTCCTTTTCGCGGCCGTCACACACCCGTGCACTTTTTCTGGGGCACCTTCGACTTGGCTTACGCACGTTTTTCCGGTCGGCCGGTGACGCCGCCGCCGGGTGCCAACCTGCTCATGCGGGTCGGCGGCGATGCGGAAGAGATCAACGCAGGCTTTTGGCCCGGCGATGCGCGCTTTCCGGAGCCCGCATTTTTCGCGTACGCGTACCCCAAGCCGGATGGCCTCGAGCGCGCCGCAGTGCAACCGGCCCAAGCATTTTGGAACAAGGAGCTCCCCGAATTCATGTTGCGCTATGAAGATGTTCGCGTAGCTGCATCGCCACGCGAAGCGCTGCTCGACTTTCTTCGTAGCACGTTCCAAGCGGGTGTCAAAGCTGCGCACTGGGACAAAATACAAATGAAGCTGTAAAGGCTAGCCGTAGGTAGGGGTCAACCCCCTACCTACATCACGAGGGTGAGCCACACCCACTAACGAGCAGTTTAGGCTCTACTGGTAGCGCGATAATGGAAGAAAGCAACGCTACGAAAGCTACGACTACGAGTCGTTGTTAGAGGCACATATTCCTTATATGCGGTGTTAATTCTGAATACTGGATCATCGCACGTTAGGCGCAAGCAAGCCGATGGATATTTGCAGGCCGTGAACCGATAACTTACCTTATGGATACAAGGCTTAGCTCCTCACAGCCAACAGATGTAACCGAACACCCTCTCGTTGCTGACGTGAACCGAGAGCACAACGATCGGCTTTCGCCAGTTGAGAAGGCATGCAAAAAAGTTGCGGATGCGACCGGCGCACCGCTAGCCCTGGGGCTTGCGGTTGCGCTCCAGGTCGTGTGGATCGTCGCCGGCGTCTTGACAAAGTGGGATCCGTTTCCGTTTGTTTTCTTGCTGACGTGCTCCAACGTACTGCAACTTATCCTCATCTTTATTTTAGCGGTCGGACAACGACAATCATCGGCTCATGCGGAGTTGCGAGCGGAACACGATCACGATTCGATTTCACGGATTCTCTATCACCAAGAAGTGCAAGAACGGATTCTCTTGGCGATCGCCACGAAGACGGAGACAAACGTCGAAGAGGTCAAGGCGATGGTGCTGCAGCTCTCGCAGCAGGACGCCTCCGCCTAGGAAATTGGGTCAGTTAGGATGTAGTGAAATGGTGTTGTTATGAAATCGGACGAGCATCGAGTTGCGATCGTACAGCATCCACCCGTGCTACTCGACAAAGCTGCAACTCTAGAACGCGCGCTGCATTTGATTGATGAGGCGGTCGCGGGCGGCGCGCGCTTGATCGTGCTGCCGGAGGCGTTCATCCCCGGCTATCCCGATTGGGTGTGGCGTGTTCCGCCGAATGATTACACACTCTCCGCCGCGGCGTTTGCCAAGCTGCAGGCAAACGCGGTAGATCTGAAATCGGAAGATCTTCGTCCGGTCAAGGAGGCAGCCCGCAGGCACGGCGTGACCATCGTATGCGGCGTCCACGAGCGCGACGGTTCGTATAGTCGCAGCACGCTGTACAACACCGTAGTCACCATCGGCCCAGAC
>JRHI01002165.1_pt1 | contig 14185 bp, 17 predicted proteins | sample 215371 | NCBI WGS metagenome assembly JRHI01 (sample SAMN02929681, study PRJNA255918) | sediment metagenome | biome: cave system; feature: Ice Cave; material: Sediment; isolation source: sediment from deep within a dark volcanic ice cave with no known source of... ...
CAATAGATTCCCTCACTTTACAAGTATTATTCCCTGACAACTCCTAAGCACATTGGGGAGCCTCTTTGTGTTTACGTCGGGCAGTCATACCTCGAATACTGGTGTATCATCCATACAGAAGACAGCGACGGCTCCGCCATCCTCTCAGTTGCAAAATACTCCTCTTACACATACGCCACCCTTCCAGAAAACAGCACCCGTGACTTCTTCCAAGGAAGCCCCATCACCGGTAGTGGGACATACGCCTGTTCCCACAGTACCTATTACACCTGTTACCTATCCTACTATAATGGGTTCATATGCGGGTACTGCCGGCGATATTCTTGGACAAATGAAAACCACTCTGACCCTAACAAATATTGTGCAAAATCAAGGTGCTATTAATGGTTCCTTCGCTGGCTGGCAGATACAAAACTCATTCTCAGGTTTCATCGACTCTATCGGGCATATCCATTTTACAGTGACCGATAGTGCTAATCACACGCAGTTGACCTTCGATGGCAACATACAATCGGCCATCTCGTTAAGTGGCAATTATACTTCGTGTAGCATTTCAGGCAACCGATGCCAACCACAAACAGGCGGCGTCGGGCTATGGCAGGCAAGCCGTTTCTAACGATGTACTTTCGCTCACCCTTATGTTATCATTAGGGGCAGAGGTATAGGGACTCCATTCATGGCGCCCTCTGCGTCCGCCCCCGTCGTAAGGACCAGCTTCAGCGCGTCCGCTCCCGACGCGGTCAACGTCATGGACATGGACCATTGCCACGACGGGCGCCATGAATGAGGCCCCTACGACGATGACGGTGTCGTAAGGGCCTCATTCATGGCGCCCTCCGCATCCCAGAAAAGGCCCAGATAGCAGAGGTACTACATGCAGAACGAACACTCCTCAACAGAGATGCAAAAGAACCAGGAAAATGAGGACCAGCGTACGCGTCGTTTCATTGACTACCTTGGAAATCTATGGCTGCGTCCGCATGAACCAGCCATCAAAGAACTAAAGCACATAGTCGAATTTGCCGTAACACTGCCCGCAGAAGAGAAACTTGCCAGCTTTCGTGCCATAGCACATCATTTTGTCAACGCTATGAGTCTGCACTACCTTGAAGTTATGGCAACATTTCGGATTAAAGCTGAGCAGGAAGGTATTGATCAGGAAGAGATAGTAGGCACGTTCGAGGATGTCTTTTCAGACACATGGCACATTCTTGACGGAGTCAATAGGTATCTTTCCATTCAATCACTCGAAGATGTTGTAAATCTTGCGCATATCACAATTGGACTCTATGAACTGTATCAGATTGAATCCGCCGAAGATGCCCAGAGCGTTATGTATGATTTACCAGGGATTTATTACGACTCGCTAGTCCGCACACAATTAATCAAACGAGATTCAAAAACATGAAACTTATTCCTGCTGTCGGTAGTTTGCAGATGCAAAAAGCACTTTCGCAAAGACCTGTAAATACCATTGTTACCATTCTCCTACAACATCGTCTGCTCGCAAAACTCACATCGAGAATCCTGGAAACGTATGGGCACCATAATCCGACTGGTCTACAAGAAGCGTTAGAAGCCTTATGTATAAGCCAAAGTAATATTGGTACAACCGATGAGCTGATCGTCCCTCCTCATGTCGATGAATTAGCACAAACTTTATGGGACATGTATCAACAACCTGACCAAGTGATTAGATATCAACGTGGCGCTATCGTTGAACTCTTCACCTATGAACTTATCCGCTCACGATGCAAAGAGGGAGAATGCTTCCTCAATCATCGCTTCGTTGATGGCAGATACACAAGTGACCAGATCGACGTAGCCGTATTATCAGAGGAGTTTCAGCGTCTTGAGGCATATGAATGCAAGCTCAAGGTGAATAGCATCCAATCTGCTGATTGCAGCAGCCTCAGATATCTAGCGGATTTTGCACGAAACAAAGGCTATGCCGTACATATAGGCATTGTTTCTTTTGATGAAAGTTCCTATATGAAGCGTAAACTCAAGCAATTTCCCACATCACGATATATATCACTCTACGGGTTAGATAATCTAGATGCCTTGCAAAAAACGCCTTTTTGATGACACGCTATCTAGATGGCAAAAAACCAGAATAGGTCATTTGACCCATTCGCTACTTGGTCTGCATCGCTATACTCGAAGCAGTGGCACACCCCAACACGATGTTCCAGTGCCCGTGAGCGGACGCTATACCCGCTTCGCTGTTAGACACGTGCCACTTTATGCTGTATAGTATACCTAATCCTACTTTTGTTCAGTTTTTCATCGATCTGAGTTAGGAGGGCATCTATGTATCCCTGGCTACATCTCGGACCCTTCGCGATCTCGACCTACTCGCTCCTATTCCTCTGCGCCTATATCGTGGGGGGTAGTATCACCTATTATGAGGCCAAACGCTTACACCGCGCAACCGAGGCGATTCTCCGTGTGTCACTGGGCGCACTCGGCGGCGGTTTAATCGGCGCCAAGTTGAGTATGATTGTATTTCTTGGCCCAGCTACCTTTATCAAAGACTTACCCTATCTCTGGTATAGTGGGCAGGCATGGACTGGAGCCTTCTTCTGTGGCTATCTCGGTGTCATTCTCGTCAAGCGTTTCAACCACATTAACTACTCGACGGGTGACATCTTTGCACCCGCGTTGCCTCTAGCACAGGCGATTGGGCGTATGGGCAATCTGCTCGGTGGCGACCCTTTCGGCTTGCCCAGTAACTTGCCTTGGGCAATTACGCAGCATGGTACACGTCGCCAACCTTCCGCGCTCTATGAGCTTGTGCTCGATCTGATGCTCTTTGCCATCATTTGGCGACTACGTGATAAGCTACCACAACCAGGGGACCTCTTCCGACTGTATGTGGTGGGCTACTGTAGCTTCCGCTTCCTGGTCGATTTCACGCGTGCCGACCCACATGTCTTGTTAGGCTTTACACTGGTACAGGTGCTCTATGCAATCACCATCGTCTGGTTTAGCTATCGCCTCTACCTCGCCTTCCGTGATAGCCGACAGGTGAAACTGACACCAGACAACAAAGTTGCCGAGATACTGTAGGAAGAGAGTAGTTTGGGAAGTGGAGAGGTCATCCGTCTCCGTAGGGGCGGGGGTGGTGGAGCGGCTGGGTGGGGACCCTTGCGGTCGCCCAGGGTGGGAGAATGAGACAAAACAGACCTATTTTCTCAGGCTTGGGCGACCGCAAGGGTCCCCACCCAGCCGCTCCACCACCCCGCCCCTACGGAGCAAATTGCGTTTAGTTTGTAGGAGGGTCACAACATGGGTACGCCAGCACCAGGACCACCGCAAGGTCAACCACGCACACGCAACTATTTTATTGGCATTGGTTTAGGATTCATTCCACTCGTGCTCGTTCTGCTCGCCCTCGCTAATAGCGCCATCGGCAACATTCTTGGCTCAGCAGGACTGATTTCATATGGCGCCCTACTCATTGCTACCATCGTCTGCTTGGTTATAGGGCGCATACGTTTCATCGGCTATGGTCTGCTCACAATGGTCTTTGTCGGACCCGTCGTGTATTTTATCGCCTGCACCGTCCAATTGTCGCGTGTGGGTTAGAAGGAGTATCTCATCATGCGGAATCGGCAATCTCGTCAAAAGACTCCCATCCTTCCAGTAGAAGGTGTGACTATTCCGGAGCCAGATGATCCACTCATGAAACGTCATGACCGCCCATACATCTACCACAATTTCACCAATAGCCTGTGCCCCAAGTGCTTGAAGGTTATTCAGGCAAAGATCATCCTGCAAAATAACAAGGTCTATATGCTCAAGACCTGCCCTGAGCATGGGGCTATGCGCACACTAATCTCATCGGATGCGGCGTATTACCTGAGTCAGAGCCAGTATAACAAACCGGGGACGTTGCCGCGCCATTTTCAAACGCCTGTTGAAAAAGGATGTCCGCTCGACTGTGGGCTGTGTACCGACCACGAGCAACATACCTGTCTGGCCCTAGTCGAGATCACCGAAGCATGTAACCTGCGCTGCCCAACCTGTTTTGCCGACTCCGACATAGGACGCATCTCACCCTTAGCAGAGGTCGAGCGTATGCTTGACACCGTCATTGAGAACGAGGGTTACGCCGATGTGGTGCAATTCAGTGGCGGCGAACCCACCATTCATCCACACTTGATCGAGATTCTGCAGATGGCGAAGAAAAAGCGTATCAAAGCCATGATGATTAACACCAATGGCATACGCATTGCACGTGACGAGGACTTTGTGCGCCAATTGACGGCCTTCAAGGGCAGTTTCGAGGTCTATCTACAATTCGACGGTTTCCGCCAGAGCACCTATGAAGAGCTACGCAGCCTGGACCTACGTAAGATCAAAGAACAGGCTATCGCCAACCTGACTAAATATGAGATACCAATTAACCTGACCGCCACCATCAAGCGCGGCGTCAACGAGGATGAGATTGGCGAGATCATCAAATTCGGTGTAACCCAGAAGATGGTACGTGGTGTGACGCTGCAACCGATTACCAATGTCGGACGCCACGATGATTTTAACGCCATTGATCGCACCACTGTACCCGATGTGATTAACGCCATTGCCGAGCAAACTGGAGGCATGTTTCGCAAGACAGACTTTGTGCCGCTACCCTGCCACAGCGATTGTATCAGCATGACCTACGCCTATGTGAAGGGCAAGAAAGTAAAACCGTTGCCGCGCTACATCGATGTCAAAGCGTACCTGGATGTCATTGGCAACCAGATCAACTTTCGTGTTGACGATATGAAAACCGTGGTTGGTGAAGCACTCATGCGTCTCTGGTCCGCCTCTATGCCTCTGAGTACCGGAAATGCCTTGTACGACTTTAGCTGCTGCCTCCCCGTAGCTCCACAGACATTGAATCAGACAGAACATGCCAGCGTCCTTTACGAAAACATGTTTCGTATCGTCATCATCGCCTTTATGGATGCCTGGAACTTTGATGTGAAGTCCGCTAAAAAATGCTGTGTGCATCACGTGCTACCAGATGGCAAAATCATGCCCTTCTGCTCGTATAACACTCTGCACCGCCCGAAATACATGCACAAAACTCGCTTCCGTGACACGCTTGCTCAGGCAACGCAGAACACAAACGACGCTGCGACTGAAGTGAAAGCAGAAGACGGAGCAGCCATCTACACCCATCACGAAACGATAGCAAGTGTCCAGACACCATTAGGAGATGCACATCTAGCATGAACCTGCTCTCATCGGCCTTACCGTGGCGCGGACTGTTGTTCTTTCCGGCCTTACTCATCTTTATCGGCATCTTGCTCTTTAGCACAGCCACGCTTGCGTTCTATGTCAAGCAGACCGTCTCATTTTCGCGCCTGCAACAGGTCTTTGCGCGTTACCCCGGTCTGACCGGCAACATCCTTGCGGCGTTGCTGGGAGCCGTGACACCTTTCTGCACCTGTACCGCTGTACCGCTCTTCCTGGGCATGTTAGAGGTCGATGTACCGTTGGGGCCAGCCATCTCATTCCTGCTAGCCTCACCGACCATTAACCTGGGCGCAATAGTGCTCTTACTCGTCGTATTCGGCTGGCATCTCGCCCTCTTCTACACCATTGCGTGCCTGATAGCAGCGATTAGTGTAGGCTGGCTGATGGGACGCCTGCCACAAGAACAGGCACTACGCGACTACCTCTGGCTGGAAGAAGACGAACCGCTAGGAGGAACAAGACGCATAGCCCTCAAAAAGGCAGCTCTGCTCGGTGGTCAACTCACACGCAAATTTCTGCCCTGGCTCGCCCTAGCAACGCTGGGCGGTATTCTCATCGACATCCTGGTTCCCACCAACACCGTCGCGCACCTTGGACAATGGGGCATTGGCATCGGCGTTCCACTCGCCGCTCTACTCGGTAGCATCATCTACGCGGACATCCTATTCCTCATCCCCATTGGCTTCGCGCTCATCCAACACGGAGCCACCATACCCATCGTACTCACCTTCATGATCGCCGCCTCCGGCCTCAGCCTCCCCGAAATGGTCGTACTCTCGCGCATCCTCCAACCACGCCTAGTGGTTGTGTTTGTAGGGGCAACACTAATAGTGTATATGTTGGTGGGCTTGGGGTTTCTGTGGGTGTAAATATTGAGGATGTTGTCTCGTGGTAGCTTCAGCGCGTCCGCTCCCGATTTATCGGCCGAGATCCCCACAATTCCGAACCTCGCTCAATACGTGGTAGGGACCAGCTTTAGCGTCCACCGCCTGATTTATCAGGCGAGATTCCGAATTGAGAGATCTCGGCCGATAAATCGGGCCGGATGGACGCGCTAAAGCTGGTCCCTACCACGAGTCCCTACCAGCCTCATATACTTTATCACGGTGTTATGATATCATTGTGAGGCAGTAAGATACACTTGAGAGAAGAGGCGAGGGATGCAAAATGAGCAGCAGGTACTTCACAGAGACGATGAGAATAATCCCGCTCTGTGTACACATCATCTTATAGAGTCACTTGAAAATCTTTTACAACGTTCCCATGAACCATCAGCAGAAGTGATGAGGCAAATTACCAAGCTCATTGTTGAGCTTCCAGAGCTATATAAAGGAATAGCTCTGAGAACTATCGCTACACATCTCGTCACGCATCTGAATTTACGTTATCTTGAGATCATGACAACCTTTAACCAAAGAGCAGCACAAGAAGGTTTTGACGCAGAGGAAGTTGCTGCAACATTTACTGATGTACTACCAGATGGCTTCCAGAAAATGATGGAGCTACAGAATCATCTTTCCATCCAATCTCTTGATGATCTAGTCAACCTGGGTAATGTTGTCGTTGGATTATACCGTCATAGCCAATTGCATTCAGCCGAAAATGCCCAATGGTGGACGTACAGATTACCCGCTCAATGCTTTGATCTTCTCGAAAGAAAACATCTTCTGAAGCAAACGAAGTAGAGGTTGGGATGAAATTTGAAACCCTGCGCATGATGGCACAAGATTACGCTGACCGACACAAAGAACCGCCGTCGCTTCCTGCAACGGTCGATACCATGGCCTACGCCTACCAACGCATTTGCCAGGGAGAAGATGCTTGGACAGCTCTGGGGGATTTTTCCAACGCTTGGTATGGCTACGCGAAGCATATCCGCCCTGACCTGATACAAGCACCTTTGATCCCACCAGAGCAGGAAACCGAACAGACCCGCCAGTGGGGAGCTTTCTGCGCCGCATCGGTCGAATATCTCTGTGACCTTCATCATCAAACGTGCCCACAGTGGGCACACGACCCTTGCTATATTCTAGACACACCCTGGTGGTATACCCAACGGGCAGACGATCCAGCTATACGAGAACATACTCGAAGAACGACACCACCCCCTTTTGCCCGCCGCAATATCTTTTGCGGCAACCGACTTTATCAAAATAAATACGAGATCTACGAATGGATTCAGGAAGCCATTGTCAGGGGCATGACAGATGTGCATGAAATCCAGCGCTATGCTCGGCAGAAAGAAATCAGCCTGTATGGAGCCTAAGTAGAACTTCTATGGGACAGAAACTGGCGTCCAGGAGATGTAGCACAGACCATTCACAACACCCTCATCCCTTATTGAGCTTTTTGAAGACAACATCTCTATACGCTCGTACGCCATCAATATCAATACCTAATTCAAGAGCACGATCATAATCAGCAACCGCACGCCGATAATTCTTGAGATCATCATACGCATTACCCCGATTCTGGTAGGCATAGGCATCGTTCGGGTTTAGCTCGATTGCCTTGTTGTAGTCTCGGAGTGCTTCTTCATACCGCTTTTGCGCTTTGTAGACGAGGCCACGCCCATTATAGTAATCAGGGTCATTTGGGTCTAGCTCTATCGCTTTGGTGAAGTCTCGTAGCGCTTCCTCATACCGCTTTTGCTCTTTGTAGACGGCGCCACGATTATGATAGGCATAGGTATAGTTCGGGTCTAGCTCTATTGCTTTACTATATGCTGCAACCGCTTTTTCATAGCTTTTTGCATTATGGTGTGCAATTCCCTCATTAAACCATTGCTCTTTCGTCTTTCCCTCAATCAGAGTGGGCTTCACTTTTGGCGGTTGATGACGTTGTACCTCTGTGGTGTAGGCAGCTTCCAGGGCAGAGGCAAAGTCCTGGATGGTAGGGTAGCGGTCTTTGGGGTTTTTGGCGAGCGCTCTCATGATGACGGCTTCAACCTCATCGGAGAGCATGGGGATGGTTTTGGGGAGCGGGTCGGGTGTGGCGTAGAGGTGCTGGCCCCACACTTCCATGATGCCACCGGTGAAGGGCAGTTCTCCGGTGAGCCACTCATAGACGATGATGGCGAGGGCGTATTGGTCGCTGGCACGACTGGGCTTGCTTTGGATCTGCTCCGGTGCCATATACCAAGCGGTGCCTGCTCTGCCATGTGGGTTTTCCAGGGAGGTACGCGCACTTTGGGAGATGACGGAGATACCGAAGTCTGCGACTTTGATGGTACCTTGCCCATCGATCAGGATGTTGGGTCTCCATCCTTTAGGGTGAAAGTGGTGAGAATCCATTAGGCCACCTCCAAGAGGACACGTAGCCGTAAGTTGCGTCGGTTGCGGTACCCATACCCCTGGCGCATCAAAGCTTTGGTGCGATTGTTCTTCCCCTCTACAAAGCCATTGGAGAGGCGCGTCGGCAGGAAATCAAAGAAGGCAAGCATTTCTTGCCGCCAGGTGCCAAAGGCCGACAACGCTTTGCGCAGTTCGCTCGGTCCATCGCGCTTCACGGTTGTAATCCACACATCTAAGTCTGCGGCTGCCGTTGCAGCAGTAGTGGTGGCATACCACTTCCGCAACGCTTCTTTGAACTGCCAGGCGGTGCCGATCTCAGGAAAAGCAACCGCTAAGGCCGCTCGAGTCTGTTCTTCTTCGGCAGAGAGGGTTTCTTGGTTGCATAAGAAAAGATGCCGTTGACCGTCTAAGGCCTTCTTGCCTGGCTCCGTTTTGGCACAGCGGCCGATGACCTTGTTCACGGCTTTGCCCACATGCTGGATCACGTGAAAATGATCGGCCACGATACGTGCTCGTGGTAAACACCACTGGACAGCCCCACGGAAGGACTCACTCATATCCATACTCACGGCTTCCACCTTATCGCAATCGGTGAGGCGTTCGAGCAGGCGCACAACGTCTTTTTGCTTGCGTCCAGCACTCACATCAAGGACCTTGCGAGCATCGAGGTCGCACAGGATCGTGTCGTAGTGATGCCCTTTGCGTCGCGCAAACTCATCGATCCCCAGAAAGCGTGGCGTAGGTAGTGGCTTGTGCTCATCTACGCTCAGTCCTCGCTTGGCGAGTTGGCTACCAGCTACCCCTTCCTGACACCCTTGCACGAAACGAGGACCCACGCCATACTCCTTGGCCACGTGCGCGATGGGGCGAGTGCAAGCTTGCTTGCCAATCGCCTCGCGCAGCCGCACGGTCGTGCGCTTGCCTCTGCCACAAGCACCATCCGGCTCGGTAAACGCTTTGCGACATCGCAAGCACCAGAACCGTCGTTTGTAGACGACCAGCTCGACCTGATGGCCTCTCAGCGGCACATCCCGTTTGCGTCGGAGGCGCACGTCGTGCCGTTTGACACAGATAGTATCACAATGCGGACATGTGGCTCGCTCATTGGTTCCCATCACTTCGACCCGGATTGTTTCATCCGCCTGCACTTCCTGCTTGAGAATCCGCCACTCGGGTAACTCTAACGGCACGATGATGCCTTCTTCTCCGCTGGGTCCCTTTTCTATGCTATGTTGACTTGGCATTGCTTGTCCTCCTGTTGGTTTGGCAAGTTGTTCTTACCACTTCCAACGAAGGACAGGCTCTTTTCGCAATTTCCCTCCACTTTCACCCTAAAGGATGGAGAGCCGGATGTTCTCTGGCTTGACATCGCGGTGAATGATGTTTTTCTCCTCATGGGCGTAGTGCAGTGCGGCGGCAATCTGTTTGACGTAGGGAATGAGAGTTGCGAGTGGCAGTTGTGTGCCACGAGCATGACGGGTGAGGAGCGTACCATGCGCGGCGTATTCCATGACGATATAAGGCGTGTTGCTCTTTGGTTCAATACCCAGATCGAGCACAGAGATGATATGTGGGTGGCGCAAGAGACCGATACGAACCTCGCGCAGGAAACTTTGCAATTGCTGGTTGTCGAACTCGCCGTGCAGGATTTTTAGAGCCACTTGGCGGTGGCGGTGGTCTTCTGCCAGATACACATCACCGAACATGCCCCCACCTAGTGGGCGCAGCAAGCGGTAGGTCTCAAATTGTTGTCCAGAACGGTCTGCCATCTCTCGTCATTCCTCTTCTCTTCTCTTGAATTGCACGCGGGGCATAGTGATCTACTTCATTGTAGAGGATTAGCTCAAACACGTCAAGTTGACAATCTTCCTCACACCCTCTACAATCATTGCATAACATGGCCGGGGCGCAACCAATGCGCCCCATAGGCATGAAGCGAGGAAAGATTGAGTTTACAGTAGGGACGGGGGAGGCGTGGCGGGATGGGYGGGGACCCTTGTGGTCGTCCGTCGTGACCACCGTGATGATCGGGCAACCTGGTTGTGCTGCACCAACGGACGACCACAAGGGTCCCCACCCATCCCGCCATGCCGCCCCCATCCCTACTATCACTGTCCATGCTCGTTGTAAAAACACAGCTATCCCCTTCGTTTGATGCGTATGGGAGCCCTGAATGGCGCCCTCCCCGTCCGTCGTCGGCATAGCCCATACGCCCCATCGATTCGACTCAGTCAAAGGGACAATGATATACTCATTGGCGGAATTATGAGATAAGGATTAATAGAAAGAAGCCTCACACATTCAAGAATGTATGCATCATGCCGATAAACACATAAAGAAGTACCAAATTATAAAAACTTCTCACCCATCCTCACGGTGCGCCGTGACCAGAGGTTGTGAGGCAAGAGGATATTCATGACTGCTAATATATCTTTCGTGCATGACCACCAAATCGCACAGCATGTCGTCTCCGTCGAAGGTGAGTCGCAAGAACTTATAGATATTCTCCACAAAATCGTGCGGAATGCTGGTGCGCTTCTGGATGTACACAATTGCTCAGTAGCCCTTCTTGATGCAGCACGCACAACCCTAGTAACGCTTGCTGCTCTGCAAAAAAATGGCCGTAAGCCGCGTCATACACGATTTCGTCTCAGCGAAGGAGTAGCTGGTTGGGTCGCGGAACACCAGGAACCACTTGTCATTCATGATGTCGCGCTCGACCCACGTTTCAAACGCCTGGGGCGCACACCTATCGGCTCCATAATATGTGTACCGCTTATCAATGATGGCAACTTTATCGGCACACTGACTGCCAGCAGCACGGAAATGAATGCGTTTAGTGCCAAAAAAGCGCAGATGATGACCATTTTTGCTGAGCAAGCCGTCCTCGCCATCATCAATGCTCGCCACGCGGAATTAGCCCAGCATCAAGCTCGGCAACTTGAAATGCTGATGGACCTCTCTCATGGCATCACAACACGTCTGGACCCCGACCATCTCTATCGCACCATTCTAGCCGATGTCCAGTACCTAGTTCCTTGCGATCTTGCCATACTCTATCGTTATCAAGAAAGCATACAAGAGATTGTGCCGGTCGCGGAACTAGTCTCCGCAACCTCAGCCACTGCCGACGAACTAGACGTGTGCAAAAACGCTATTGCAGTAAAAACCACTAATATTCAGCAGGAAAAGATCAGCCTGTATAGTACCAACTCGGTTGTTGCCTGGGCTGCTGTTCATTTACACCCTATGTTACGTTCACCATCACAACCCGTCCTAGAAACCGATATTCCATTTCCCAGAGCACCAATAGCGCAGATGATACAGACTGCTGAGATGGCAACTCCTTTAGTCTCGAAAAATGTCCTATACGGCGTGCTCTCGTTACAACGCAAAGAGCCATTTAGTAGTGAAGAGCTACGCTTAATACGCAATTTGAGTAATATGGCGGCGGCGGCTCTAGAAAACGTCTCGCTCTTCCAACGTGTACATGCCGATCAAAAGCAGTTGCGAGCTATCCTCGCCTCCAGTTCAGATGGTATTGCCCTGCTCGGCAACAATGCGTGTTTTATAGAGGCCAACACCTCCTTCGGACAACTCTTCGGTATTGACCCTGCCCAAGTAGTCGGGATGGAATGCCTGGAACTGCTTGAGTGTGGGCAAGAAGACGGAAGCACCTGTCATGACTTATGCAGAATTCATAAGGCACTCCGCGAGGAACAGCCACTGCCTTACAGCGAAATTGATCTCACCATCAAGGGCATGCCACGTTCAATTGGACTGAGTATTACCCCTGTTGTCACCGCTAATGAACCAATTTGTTTGATGGTTGCGCGTGACATCACTGCTATTCGTGATGCGACACGTATGAAAGCCCACTTCATTTCGATGATTACACACGAATTGCGTTCTCCGCTTAACACCATCAATGGGTATTTAGACCTCGCCTTAACCGGCGTCGCCGGGAAATTGAACGACCAGCTACACGAGTTTCTTTTAAGGGCGCGTTCCGGTAGTGAAAATCTCTATGCCCTGCTCGAAGACCTCCTGCTCATCTCACGTGCGGACGCCGGACAGTGGAGATTGAGTCGTGAGTTGATTGATCTCAGAGAGATCATTGATAACGCGGTCGAAGAGCTAGAGCTAACGGCACGCGATAATAACCTCACGATCACTATCGCAGATACACCGCAATTGCCATCTATTTACGCTGACGCCGTCCGTATGCAACAGGTCTTACGTAACCTTATTAGTAATGCGCTCCGCTTCACATCTTCTGGTGGTGAGATCACCATTACAGCGAGGGTGCAATTTCAATCTCCTGAGGGTCGGGAAAAGACATGGTCAACTGCCGCTTTCTTTGAGCATAAGGATACCTCTGAAATCCGAAAAGGTCAAGTGGGGATGCAGTATGAAGGCATATCTCAGGAACATACTCGTGTCATCGTCTTGCAGGTCAGCGATACAGGCTGCGGCATCGCTCCCGAATTTCTAGAGCGCATCTTTGATCGCTTCTATCAAGTAGCGGGAAGCACGATGAGTCGCAAAGGACAAGGATTAGGTTTGTCGATTGTCAAGATGATTGTTGAGCTACATGGAGGCTTGATTCAGGTTGAAAGCACTCCTAGTCAAGGAAGCACCTTCACCTGTATCCTCCCCTGTTTGCTTTCCTAACAAGGAAAAAGGTTGTTGTGCTCAGCAAACCCGCCGCGGCGGGTTTGCTGAGCACAACAACCTTTTTCCTTGTTACTGCTGCCCTTGACGATAGGGGAATTGCGTGCTATTCTCAGATTACCCCATTATATTTCTGGTTCATGAGAAGCCAGAAAGAGCGGATGAGGGACGGTAGTGTTAAGCTTATACAGGAGAAGGAGACTGACTGTGGGTATGCTGCGGGTCATGTCCCGTCGTGGCGATGATCGTATCACGTGGGACCTTAACAAAGCGGAAGCACACAATGCTGAAGCCATGGCGGCAATCCGAGAAGCCGAGCGCATCTTTAATGAAGAGCGGGCGCGTGGTGCGACCGCGTTCAAAGTAGAGTCGGGCAAAACTGTAGAGCGTCTTGACAAGTTTGATCGTACTGCCGAGCAGATTGTCGTCGTCCCTCGCGTCGTCGGCGGTTGAGGAGAAGAAACGGCTATGTTCGAGACACTGAGTTTGTTTCTCGGTATCTGGCTGCTGTTTCTCCTGCTCGCAATCTATTATCTCTCGCAATCCCCGGACGGAAGTAGTATCGGTCGTCTACGCGAGTCAGCTAGTGAGCATTTCTCTGCTGAGAGTCGTGCAAAAGTGCTTTTGCGAGATATGTTGTCCGAGAACCAGTATCAGCAACTGAGCAAATTTGGCTATCTTGAGGTGGTAAGCCCTACTATTGATAGCCGTGTCTATCGCATTCCTGGCTCAGGTGGATTAGTGAAAGTCTATGAGCGAGGGTGTGCGGTGATGGAGTTGTGCTTACAGCCCGCTGAACCGCTTCCCGATGGAGATGTGGTGGTGATGCATAAACTGATGATCGAGGCTAACGAATATGAGTATTTGCAAAAGGCAAATCATTTCGCTCCTGGGATCATCTCTCTCCGTTGCCAACATCTTTAAGAAAGAGCGAGCAGGGGTGCTAGCAGCAGGGGCACAGCACG
>JRHI01002166.1_pt1 | contig 14185 bp, 10 predicted proteins | sample 215371 | NCBI WGS metagenome assembly JRHI01 (sample SAMN02929681, study PRJNA255918) | sediment metagenome | biome: cave system; feature: Ice Cave; material: Sediment; isolation source: sediment from deep within a dark volcanic ice cave with no known source of... ...
GCTCGCAGCGAGCACTCTTAGGAGGTATTCATCATTCCAACCCGCACATTTGCGCTTGCACGCCACGCCGGCTTTGCAGGTTGGTTCATTCAGTAGGAGCGGTGCAGACAGCCTGCGAATCAGCGCCATGTTTTCCTGGCCATGTCCCTTGCGTAGGCGACTTTCATCTTCGCGGAAACCTATATCCAGCACCCAGTGGAGCGTGGTTTCGATTCCCCAATGATTGCGCACAGCGCCGGCAAACCTTTTGACCTTGGGCTGCAGACTTGTGATGAATACGCGTGTTTCGATGCTGGGCTCTTTGTTGCCTTCCTGCCGTTCGCTGTACACCATGCCGATGCTGTGGAGGTCTTTCCAATCGGGGTGACGCGCAACCAAGTCTTCGGTCACACGAACCATATCGTAGATCCGGGTTTCGATACGGCCGTGCGACTTTTCCGTCGTGCAGCATTGGTGATGTTCCATGTCCGCAAAATTGTTGTCAAGGCCCATCGTGAATGTGGCGCGAATGTCGTGGTGCAAAGTTGGCTGGTTGTCTTTCACCGCCAACACGTAGTCGGCGCCCGCCTTCCGGATCGCGGCGACGATGTCTTTCTGGCAACCCATGGCGTCGATGGTCACGATCGCCCCGGAAATCTCGAGGTTTTTTATCAGTTCCGGGATCGCGGTGATTTCGTTCGACTTGCCGTCACAAGCCTGTTGCCCCAAGAGCAAGTGGTTTTCCGTGGCCCAGGCACTGACCATATGCAATGGTCCTTTGCCCGCCGCTTTGTCAAACGATCGGCGGGCCGTCTTGCCGTCAATCGCAACCACGCGTCCGACCGTCGACTCAGCAACTGCCTGTACCCATTTGACGAACCCGTCCTGTAAAGCCCGCGGCTTGAGCAGCGCAAAAACCCGACCGAAGGTATCGTGCGAGGGAATGCCATTGGGAAGTTTGAGAAAACTCCGAAGGAAATCGAACTTGTTGACGCCGTACTTGGCAACCTCGACCCAGGAATCGGCACCGGAGACGACGGCCAGGATGGTAATCACAATGATGTCCCAGAGGTTGTGTAACCGTAAATGTTCCCGGCGTGGGTCGGCGACGTCGGCAAAGCACTGGCGAATAGAATCGGAGACGATCAACGGCCAGCGTTACCGGGACTTCACCCAGGGCAACGTGACCTTGAAGATTACCGACCTCACGCCGCAGGAACGCGGTATTCAGGCCTCCCTGGTGCGCAAGAAGGTTCACGGCAAGGTCAAACTACTGGTCCACGTCACCTTCGCCGACACGGGCCAGACGAAGCAGGATTTCCTGTCCCCCTTCCAAACGCCGAAGTACAGGGGCATTCGCGTCTCGTTCGCGGACAGGAACGGCGACGGCATCCCCGAGACCGTGGTTCTCACCGCCAAGAAAGGACACAAGACAGTAACCCTCGATATTCCCGGCTGACCCGGCTAGCGGGACAGTTCGGCCCAGCCGAGACCATGGCCGGGCTTGCGTCCCCGGCACGCCATGGCTCAGCTCCCCACAAGGTCCGCGGCGCTCACCTTACTTTTCCCCTCGTTCCCAGGCGGCAGCCTGAGAACGAGAGTGCTAATCCTCCCAACCCCTATCAAACCACAGCTAGAAAACGTGCCCTTGTCCCTCCAGGCTCCAGGCCTCCAAGCCGTCAGCGGCTTTTTTCCTTTCCTTCCGCCGCCGGCATCGCGTACACTATTCATGTGGGTATCCCGTACCCGCCCTGCCGTCCGCCATTCGTCGGATTGGTCCCTCGCCTTCCCGGGCTCCCGCGCTGGAGGAGCGCCGCATGCACGTTCGCCTCGTCTGTCGCAGCCTCAGGGCCCTTTTGACACTGGCTGTCCTCGCCGGTCCCGCTCCCGCCGCGCCGACCGAGACACCCGAGAAGCATTGGGCCTTTCAGCCGGTCCAGCGGCCGGCGCTGCCCTTGGTGCGCGACCGCGCCTGGGTACGCACTCCGCTCGACGCCTTCGTTCGCGCCAGTCTCGAGAAGCAGGGTCTGCATCCCGCTCCGCCCGCCGACCGCAACACCCTGCTGCGCCGCGTCTACTTCGACCTGATCGGCCTACCACCCACGCCGGCCGAGCAACACGCCTTCCTCGCCGATCCGTCGCCGGACGCCTTTGCGCGCGTCGTGGACGATCTGCTCGCCCGGCCGCAGTACGGCGAACGCTGGGGCCGTCACTGGCTCGACGTGGCCCGCTACGCCGATACGAACGGCTACGAACGCGACGGCGCCAAGCCGCACGCCTGGCGCTATCGCGATTACGTCATCGACGCCTTTAACAAGGACAAGCCCTACGATCGCTTCGTGCGCGAACAGGTGGCCGGCGATGAGATGGAGAACAGCAGCGCCGAAGCACAGATTGCCGCGACGTTCTTGCGCCTCGGCACCTGGGACGACGAACCGGCCGAGCCGATGATGGATCGCTACGACCAGCTCGACGACGTGCTCGGCACCACGGCGGCCGCCTTCCTCGGCGTGACGCTGCGCTGCGCCCGCTGCCACGATCATAAGTTCGAGCCGTTCACCCAGGCCGATTACTACCGCATGCTGGCCGTCTTCGAGCCGCTGAAGCGGCCGCAGTTCGGTCGCACCGACCTCGACCGGGCCGTGGGCAACGCCGCCGAACTGGCCGCCCACGAGGAGGCGAAAGCCCGCGCCGATACGGACAGCGCCGCGCTCAAGAAGGAAATCGTGGCGCTCGAACAAAAAAACAACCTGCGCCCGGACGAGAAGAAGGAACAACGCGAACGGCTGGAGAAACGCCTCGCCGCCATCAAGGCGGCCCGCGAGGAACTGCCGCTGGCCTACGTTTGGTACGAGAGTGGACCGAAGGCTCCCGTCACGCACGTCCTCCATCGCGGCGATCCCACCCGGCCGCGCCAGGTCGTCGAGCCGGGCCTGCCGGAAATCCTCCAGCGCCACCAGCAGCAACCACCTCGGCCGCTGGCACACTCCACCGGCCGGCGGCTGTGGCTGGCGACCTGGCTGACCCGTTCCGACAACCCACTCGTCGCCCGCGTCATGGTCAACCGTGTCTGGCAGCACCACTTCGGCCGCGGCCTCGTCGGGACGGCCAACGATTTCGGCGTCATGGGCGATCCGCCGACCCATCCCGAATTGCTCGACTGGCTGACGGCGGAGTTCGTGGCCCGCGGCTGGAGTCTGAAGGCACTGCACCGGCTGATCGTGCTGTCGAACACCTACCAAATGGCGGACACAGGTGATCCGAAAGCTGCAATCCTGTCGCGCTGGCGACAGCAGCGTCTCGAAGCGGAGGCGGTGCGCGACAGCATCCTGGCGGTGAGCGGGCAGCTCAATCCGCGGATGGGCGGTCCGGGCACGTATCCGCCGTTGCCGCCTACCGTGCTCGCAGGGCAGTCGCGACCGGGCGATGGCTGGGGCAAGTCCGATACGCGGGAATTGGCAAGACGGAGTATCTATATCTTCGTCAAGCGCAGCCTGGCGGTGCCGGAACTGGAGGTGCTCGACGCCCCGGATACGACGTCCAGCTGCGACCAGCGCATCGTCTCGACCATTGCGCCGCAGGCGCTGACGTTTCTCAACGGCGACTTCGTCAATCAGCAGACGCGGCACTTCGCCGAGCGGCTGCAGCGCGAGGCCGGCGCGGATGCCACGGCGCAGGTGGGGTTGGCGTTCGAGTTGGCGCTGTGCCGGCCGGCGCGCGCGGAGGAAGTCGAGGCAAGCGTCGCGTTTCTCGCCGTGCAGGAACGGCAGATCGAGAAGGACGGCACGTGCGGCAGCGAGGCAGGACGGAAGGCATTGGCGGCGTTTTGCCTGGTGCTGCTGAATACCAACGAATTCGTGTACGTCAAGTGACGGAGAGATCAGCCATGACCACCCCCTGCGGCCGAACGCGCCGCGAATTCCTCTGGGAGACCGGCGGCGGCTTCACTGGCACCGCGCTCACCTGGCTGCTCGCCCAGGATGGCTTCTTCAATGCGGCCCATGCAGCCGAGGTGACGCTGTCCAACCCGCTGGTCCCCCGCAAGCCGCACGTTCCAGCACGTGCCAACGCCTGTATCTGTCTCTTCATGTACGGCGGGCCGAGCCAGGTCGATCTGTGGGACCCCAAGCCGGAGCTGACGAAGCGCCACGGCCAGCCGATCCCAAACCTCGATGCCGATCCGCTCCTCAAGGTCCGCAAGCCGGGCACCCTGCTCGCCTCGAAATACCAGTTTGCCAGGGCGGGGCGGTCGGGCGTCGAGATGTCGGAGCTGTACCCGCACCTGGCCCGGTGTATCGACGACATGGCCATCGTGCGCGGCACCTACGCCGACAGTTTTGCCCACGGCTCAGGCCTGTTGCAGATGAACACCGGCTTCCTGCGGCTCGGTTATCCCAGCCTCGGTTCGTGGGTCTCTTACGGTCTCGGCACCGTGAACCAAAACCTGCCGGCCTTCGTCGTCATGCTCGACCACCGCGGCGGCCCCATCGGCGGCCCACCCAACTGGGGCGCCGGCTTCATGCCCGCCGCTTACCAGGGCACCCAGTTCCGCACCAGCGGCGAACCGATCCTCAACCTTGCTCCGCCGCCTGACATCAGCGCGCAGCAGCAGCGCAATGAACTCGACCTGCTCGGCCGATTCAACCAGCTGCACAGTGCTGGCAGTCCCGCTGACTCCGAACTCGCCGCTCGGGTCGCCAGCTATGAACTCGCCTTCCGCATGCAGGCCCATGCTCCAGAAGCCGTGGACTTGACCCGCGAGACCCAGGAAACGCGACGGCTCTACGGCCTCGACAACCCGCGGACGGAGAAGTTCGGCCGCCGCTGCCTGCTGGCCCGGCGGCTCGTCGAGCGCGGCGTTCGCTTCGTGCAGGTCTACTCCGGCGGCGGTCACAACGACGAGAACTGGGACGCCCATGGCGATGTGAACAAGAACCACGAATTGCACTGCGGCGAAACGGACCAGCCCATCGCGGCGCTGCTGACCGACTTGAAGCGACGCGGTCTACTGGATTCGACACTTATCGTCTGGACCGGCGAGTTCGGGCGTACGCCAACCGGCCAGAACGGCAAGGGACGCGATCATAGCCCACGCGGCTTCTCGACGTGGTTGGCCGGCGGCGGTATCAAGGGCGGGCAAACGTATGGCGCGACTGATGAATTCGGCTATGCGGCGGTGGAGAACAAGGTTCACGTTCACGACCTGCACGCCACCATTCTGCACCAACTTGGACTGGACCACACACTACTAACCTACTTGCACGCTGGCCGTAATCAACGGCTCACCGACGTGACGGGAAAAGTGGTCGAGCAGCTGCTGGCATGATTGTTAGAGCCGCGACGCGCGGTGGAGCGCGAAGCCCGCGCTGGCGCGCGTCGCGGCTGAATGAAGCTCAAAGCTGACCATGTTCCACTGCCGGGGTAGGCGGCAAAATCTCACCGTTGGTTCCGCTCGGCGCTCGTGAAGCCGACCGGCTCTGGGCGCTTTGCCCGCCCTTGCGCCCGGCTTCGCGGGCCTCTTCCGGTGTGAATTCATGCGCCGTGCCCTTGGCGTGTGCCGCCATGCCGCCCTTGCGGCCGGCTTGGCGGGCCTCCTCGGGAGTGAAGTGGTGAGCGGTCCCCTTGGCGTGGGCCGCCCGCCCGCCCTTGCTGGCGATCTGGCGTTGTTTTTCTCTGTCCATTACGGCAAATCCTCGGCTTCTTTTCTCAGTCATGATGATCGTCCCTCTGCTGCTAAAAACCAAACATGCAAGAATGTTGAAACGATCCCTCGTACAGGGACCCACTGTTCGTTCCACGTACAGTGGCCGGCGTCCTGGCGTCCATGCTTAAATGCCAGCGAAAAAGATGCCACACTTCCACTTTTCTTCCCCAATCCTCCAGGATCGGTCTGCAAACGTCGTGCGAATGGCAGAGATTCAGCCGCCACGACTCGAACGGGAGCGCAAGCGCTTGCCGGTTGCTGCGAATTGTTTTCCCAGTCTGGAACCTGTACATCCCTCTTTGCGGGAACGGAACAGCTTCAGGCTGGGAATGACGCTTCTCAGGATTTTCCGCGGCAAACCGTGGCGGCGCCGCTTGCGGTGTGCTAACCTGACACTCTGCCCTACCCATAATGGACGACCAGTCAGTTGCAAGAATTGAGGTGTACGGGTGATGACGTTTCTCCGACCGTATGGAGCAGCCCTCGTCGTGGCGTGCTTCGCCCTGGCTCAGGCTCAGGCTGCGGATCAACCCGCGGCACGGGGTTTCCTGGACCGGGTTCACAAGGACACCGCCGGCAGCGAGGCCAAATACGTCCTCTTCGTGCCGCACGACTATACAAGCGACAAAGCCTATCCTCTGATTCTCTTCCTGCACGGCGCGGGCGAAACGCTCGGCGGCCAGAAGCAGCCCGTCGAGGTCGGCATCGGGCCGGCGATCAAGAAGCGCGAAAAGACGTTCCCCTTTATCACCATCTTTCCGCAATCGCAAAAGCACACCTGGAAGGCCGATTCCGCCGATGGCCAGCGCGCTCTCGCCATCCTGGCCGAGGTGCAGAAGGAGTACAAGGTCGATGCGCAGCGCATCTACTTGACCGGCCTGTCGATGGGCGGCTTCGGCACCTGGAGCCTGGCCGCCCAGTCTCCGGAGCGCTGGGCGGCCCTCGCGCCGGTCTGCGGCGGCGGCAATCCTCAGGAGGCAGACAGGATCAGGAACCTGCCCTGCTGGTGCTTCCATGGCGACGCCGATAAGGCTGTTCCCGTCGAGCGGTCGCGCGACATGATGCGAGCCCTCTGGGCGGCCGGCGGACATCCGAACTACACGGAGTACCCCGGGGTCGGCCACAACAGCTGGGACAAGGCTTACGACACCGAGGACCTGTATACCTGGCTGCTGGCCCATCAGCTGAAGAAATAGAAGCCCGTCAACAAGCCCGCTGCCGAATCGTTTCCCATCCAATCACTCCGAGGGGAGCTGTCTATGTCGAAGAAGAAGGTCAATCGTCGCGATTTCCTGAAGGTCAGTGCCGCCGGCGCCGCCGCGCTGTCGCTGACCGCCGCCAGCGCCAGCCGCGTCTACGGCGCCAACGAACGCATTCACGTCGCGTTCCTCGGCACCGGCGGTCGCTGCCAGGCGCACATCGACATCATCAACAAGCTGACGAAGGAGAACAAGGGTGTCGCCCCTGTTGCCGTCTGCGACGTTTGGGACGGCAACGACGAGGTGCAGAAGGGCGGCCGCGGCCTTTATCCCTCGGCCAAGAAATGCGGCCTCGACGTCGAGGACAAGAAGCACGTCACGAAGGACTATCGCAAGATACTCGACCTCAAGGAAGTGGACGTCGTTACCATTGCCGCGCCGGATCACTGGCACGCAAAGATGACGATCGACGCCGCCGAGGCGGGCAAGGACGTCTACTGCGAGAAGCCGATGGTCAAGACCATCGCCGAGGCCCACAAGGTCGTCGACGTGATGCAAAAGCACAACCGCGTCATGACGGTCGGCGTGCAGTCGATGGCCGACCCCACCTGGCACAAGGCCCACGAACTCATCAAGGCCGGCAAGATCGGCCATGTCGCCCAGGCCCAGACCAGCTACTATCGCAACTCGTCCGTCGGCCAGTGGCGCTATTACAAACTGACAAAGGACATGACGCCGAAGACCGTCGATTGGGACACGTTCCTCGGCCATTCTTCCTCGATCTTCCCGGGTGAGCCGCTCGGTCCGAAGATCCCATTCGACCGGGCCGTCTACGGGCAGTGGCGCTGTTACTGGCCCTTCGGCGGCGGCATGTTTACCGATCTGTTCGTCCATCAGACGACGCACATGATTTCGGCGATGGGTGTGCGTTACCCGGCGCGCGTGGTCGGTGGCGGCGGCCTCTACCTAGAGTACGATGGCCGCGACGTGCCAGACGTTTCCTGCATCGTCGCCGACTACGACGAAGGCTGCCAGCTAATGGTGACGGCGACAATGATCGCCGCTTACCCGATCGAGGAGGTGATCCGCGGCCACCTGGGGACGCTCAAGTTCGTCAAAGGCGGCTTCCAGATCATCCCCGAGAACCCGAAGGGTTCGCCCGGTATCCCGGCCCGGCTGGAGAAGAACGTCGAGGGTGAGTTCGTCGATTGCGACGCGCCGAAGCCAACGAGGGAATGGCCCCACACCGACACTGAGTTACTGTGGCTGAACTTCCTGGAATGCGTCCGCACCAAGAACCGCCATACGCTGAGCACGCCGGAACTGGGCGCCGCCGCTTTCACGACGGTGGCCATGGGCGTGCGCAGCTACCGCGAGGGCCTGGCCCTGTTCTGGGACCACGAGGCGCGGAAACCGATCGTGGCCGACGCCAGCTGGGCGAGCCGCTGGGAGAAGCGGAGCAAGGACCGCGGCAAGCCGAACCAGATCATCGGCTGGAACGCCGGCGAGACGGGCAGCCTGCTGGAGCCGCCGGACTACCAGAAACTGGGTGGTCAGTGGATCGACGGCAAGGATCCGGCCGACACCATCGGCGGCCGTTGAGCGAACGCGTTAATCCCTGCAAGCCCACGAGGATCCCCTCGTGGGCTTGCTTTATTTGTGTAGCTGCGTAGCACATCACGGCAACACAAGAAGGAGATCCTCTTATGCGGGAATGGGTCCTCGCGGAACAGACACACGACGCGATCCGCGCGCAACCGTGGCAGGCGGCGATGCTGCCGTTCGGCGCCACCGAGCCGCATAACCTGCATATGCCTTATGGCACCGATAACTTCCAGGTAGACGTCCTCGGCGCCCGGGCCTGTGAACGCGCTTATCGCGCCGGCGCCCGCGTGCTCCTTTTGCCGACGATTCCCTATGGCGTGAATACGAATTATCTGAAGGTGCCGGGAGCGCTGACGTGCAGCGTGACACCGACGACCTTGCTGCATTTGATCCGCGATCTCGTCGAGGCGCTGGAACGGCAAGGCCTGCGCAAATTGGTGCTGCTGAACGGACATGGCGGCAATGAATTGAAACCGCTGGTGCGCGAACTCCATCATCGCACCCAGATGTTCTTGTGTGTGTGCGATTGGTTCCGGATGGCGACGGATCAGTATCCGCACCTGTTTGAGCAACCCGGCGAGCATGCTGACGAGGTAGAGACAAGCCTGGGCCTCGCGTTCTTTCCCGAGCTGATCCACCCGGAACAGGCCGACGTGGGCGCGGCCCGTCCGGCGCGGTTCGAGGCCATCAATCGCGGCTGGATCCACATCACGCGGCCCTGGCACCTTGCCACGACAAACACGGGCCTGGGTGATCCAGCGGCTGCTTCCGCGGACAAGGGTCAGCGTTTGATGGACATTCTGAGCGAGCGTCTGGGCGATTTCCTGACACAGTTGGCCGCTGCGCCGATGGATGAAACTTTCCCTTATTGACGGTCTCACGCCGCCATTCTGTTGCTCTTACGACACAATAAGCTCCGTTATGCTGGCGGCGGCGATAGAATTTCTCGGAGTGAATAACCGGCAATAATTCAGATTCCATCTTGCATGCCAACGGAGCCGTTATAGAATAATTGCCGTCGCCGAGTGAGATTAATCGAACACGAGGGTCTTATCATGGCCAGGGGAAAAGTGCACAGTGGGAGCAAGAGTGCTTGGTTCCGCGAATACTACCATGCCAATCCGCACCGAGTCCGGGAAAAGAACAACGACGATACTCTGAAAGCCTGGCAGGATGCCCATGCTGGTGAGGCTTTGGATCAGAGCATCAAGCAGGCAATGGCGAATGTCAAAAGCGACATGAAGAAGAAGCTCCACCTCCGCAAGAAGCCCGGCCGGAAGCCGGGGAGCGGGCTGACAGCAGTCGCTTCAGGGACGACCAGCGCGGCTCCGCGACTGCGCGGCGGGGACCTCGAGGAACTCGAGTTGGCCATCGACCGCTGCCTGACACGGGCACGGCTTCTCGAGGAAAGAGAAGAAGGAATCCATGACGTGGCGCGTCATCTTCGCCTGGCGCGGAATACGCTGATCCTGCTTGGCAGGTAGGTCAGCCACGCAGCGGAACCCGCGGCGTCGGCGAAGGCTTGCGATCACCTTGCGCGGACGCCGCGGGCACCGACTGTAACCTCACGCCAGCAGGGATGTGAGCAGCCGTGCTTCATGCACGTCGGTCAGCCGTTCTTCCCGACCGTTGCGCGCGAAGGCGAGTCGTTTGAAATCGAGCCCCAGCAGATGCAGCATTGTTGCGTGCAGGTCCGCCACGCTGCAGCGATTGGTCACGGCGCGATAACCGAAGTCGTCCGTGGCCCCATGTGCCTGTCCGCCCTTGATGCCGCCGCCAGCCAGCCAGACGCTGAAGCCGTAGGGGTGATGATCGCGCCCGTCCCGGTTCTGTGCGCCCGGCGTCCGGCCGAACTCCCCACCCCAGAATACCAATGTTGAATCGAGCAGGCCGCGCTGCTGCAGATCCGCGAGCAGGCCGGCGACCGGCAGGTCGGTCTGCTGGCAGCAGTTGCGCGTGCCCGCGGTGTTGTTGGTGTGGGTGTCCCACGGTTGGCCGGCCATGAAGATTTGTACGAAGCGCACGCCGCGTTCCACCAGACGCCGGGCCATGAGGCAACGGTTGCCGTAGGGTCGCGTTACGGGATTATCCAGTCCATAGAGCTGATGCGTTCGCGGCGTCTCATGCGCCAGGTCGAGCGCGTCCGTCGCGGCCAGCTGCATCCGCGCCGCCAGCTCGAAACTGGCGATGCGTGCATCCAGTTCCAGTTCCTCGGGATGGCGGGCCCTGTGCTCGGCGTTCAGTTCGGCCAGCAGTCCGAGCCGGCCCTGCTCCACGTCGGCCCGACGCGGCGTCTTCGGTTTCAGGTTCAGCACCGGCATGCCTTCGGAGCGGAAGGCCGTGCCCTGGTACAGCGGCGGCATCCAGCCACTCGACCAGTTACGAAGGCCATCTACCGGCAGACCGCGCGGGTCGGGCAACACGACATAAGCGGGCAGATTCTGGTTCAGCGTGCCGAGGCCGTATGCCGCCCAGGCGCCGATGCTCGGCCGGCCGGCAACGGTCAGGCCGGTGTGCATCATCCACAGCGCCTGCTCGTGATTGCGGTGCTCGGTGAACAGAGAGCGGATGACGGCGATCTCGTCGGCGTGACCGGCGATGTGCGGCAGCGTCTCGGAGAATTCGAGGCCGGATTCTCCGTGTTTCTGGAAGCGGTACGGGCTCTTGAGGAGGTTGCCGGTAATCTTCTCGTCGTCGGCGACTTCCTGGGGCGGCGGCTTGCCGTCGTACTTCTCGAGGAGTGGCTTGGGATCGAGCAGATCGACGTGGCTCGGACCGCCGTGCATGAATAATTGGATCACGGCGCGGGCCTTCGCCGGAAACCGCGGCGTGCGCGGCTCGAGATCGTAATGAGGAGCGGCGCKCGCCGCGCTCTCGGCAAGGAGCGCCGACAGGGCAAGGCCGCCGAAGCCGCCCCCGAGCCGCGCCAGCGCCTGACGGCGCGTCAGTCCCGCATCATTGTGCGACATGCTTGCTCCTCCCGCCGCTTGTAGCCTGGCGGTCATCAATCCACGTATACAAATTCATTTGCGCTGAGCAGCATCTGGCACAGGTCGGCCAGCGCATGCCGGCGCGCTTCCGGCGGGACAATACCGGTGTGCCGTGCCGCCTGACTGTCTAGGAAGGCGGCGAGTTTGCCGCGCTCCGCGCTGGTCGCCGGCCGGCCAAATGCCAATCGCACTGCCTGACCCGCCGGATCGCTCGGATTCTCGCGCAGTACACGAGCCGCCAGCGCCTCACCCTGCCGGATCACGAAATCGCTGTTCAGCACCGCCAGCGCCTGCGACGACACTGTGGACGTGGCACGGCGCGTGCAGTTCGTCTCCATCACTGGCTGATCGAAGACCTGCAGCAGGGTCAGCGGCTGCGACCGGCGCACCTGCAAATAAATGGACCGCCGCGCCCTGGTCGCATCGGCGCCAGTCACCACCTCGCCGTCGCCCATGCGCTGCATCGGCACCGGCGAACCGAACATCCGCGGATCAAGACGGCCGCTGACCTGTAACACGGCATCACGCAGCACCTCGGCTTCGAGGCGCCGCAGCTGCTGCCGCCAGAGCAAGCGGTTCTCTGGATCGATGCGCCGCCCCGCGGCATCGGCAGCTGCCGTGGACGCCTGGCGATAAGTGCTCGAAGTCATCACGAGCCGGTGCAGTGCCTTCATGCTCCATTGGCGAGCGACGAACTCGGTTGCCAGCCAGTCGAGCAATTCGGGATGCGTCGGCGGCGTGCCGGCGTGGCCAAAGTTGTCGGGCGTGGCGACGAGGCCCTCGCCGAAGTGGTGCAGCCAGAGATAATTCACGGCGACGCGAGACGTCAGCGGGTGGTCGGGCTGCGTCACCCACTCGGCGAACGCCAGGCGCCGGCCGCTGGTCCGTGCCTCCGTGCCAGGTGCCGTCCAGGCGAAGGGCTTCGCCGTGGCGAACACTGACAACACTCCGGGCCCCACTTCAGGACCGGGATTGAGGTAATCGCCCCGCCGGAGAAGGTACGTCGCCGTCGCGCCGGGCAGGTCGTACAGGGCACGAATCTCCGGGAAAGTGCGTCGCTTCGCCTCCTCCGCCTTGATGGCCGCGTCGAGTGCCGCGGCCTGTTTCGCGTACTCGGGATAGCCCGCTACGAGCGCCTCCTGCAAAGCCACCGCAGCGGGACGCAATTCCTTCTGGAACTTCCCCGCCAGGTATTTCTGCACTTCCGTCTGCTTCGCCGGCTCCACTGCCAGCGCCTGGCGCACGTCTGCACGGATCGCTTCCGGCAACCTGGCCAACCGGTCCGTGAAGAGGCGTTCGCCGAACTGGCGGCGCAGTTCCACCAGCTGTTTCCTCACCAGCGCCACGGCGGCGTCGATCTTCGCGTTGTGTACCTTTGCTTCCTTCTCCTGCAACTCGGTGGCCTCGAACAGGTGGCGCTGTTCCTGCGGCACCCACTGCGAGGGCCGATAAGCGCTCATGAAGATCGCCTGCATGCGGTAATAGTCGGTCTGCGGGATCGGGTCGTACTTGTGGCTGTGGCACTTTGCGCACTGCACGGTCAGGCCCAGGATCGAGGAGGCAACGATCTTCTGCGTGTCCTCCAAGGTCTGGTAATAGTAACCCGGTGCGTTCTTGATCTTGACGAAGTCCGGCCGGCTCGTGTCCGAGGCGCAGCGCAGGTAACCGGTGGCGACGAGCGCCTCCACCACTTCCGGCGCCAGTTCCTTTTGCGTACGTGCGAGGGTCCAGTAATCGACCAGTTCGTCGCCGGCCAGTTGTTCCTTCAGGAACCGGTCGTAAGGCTTGTCCTTGTTGAAAGCTTGGACGACGTAATCGCGGTAGCGCCAGGCGGCGGAGCGCACGTAATCCGCGTCGAGGATACCTTCCGAATCGGCGTAACCGGCGAGGTCGAGCCAGTGGCGTCCCCAGCGCTCGCCGTAGTGCGGACTGTCGAGGAGGCGGTCGAGGAGTCGTTCGTAGGCGTCGGGCCGGGTGTCGGCGAGGAAGGCGTCGCTCTCGGCGGGGGTCGGCGTCAGGCCGGTCAGGTCGAAGCAGGCCCGGCGCAGCAGCGTCAGGCGATCGGCCTCGGGCGACAGCATCAGGCCCTTCTTTTCCAGGGCAGCCAGCACAAAGGCGTCAATCGGGTTGCGCACGCGGTCGCGCGCCTGCACGGCCGGCGCCGCCAGCCGGACCGGCGCGCGGAAGGCCCAGAATCGGCGGTCGGCGTCGGTGACCTCGCTGCCCTCGTGCAGTTTCTGGACGGCCGTCGTTCCGTCGTCCTTCGCACCGCTCTCGATCCAGTGGCGCACGAGGGTCTTCTCCGTCGCCGTGAGCTTGATCTTGCCGGGCGGCATCTTATCGGCGGCAATGCGGATCCACAATTCACTGCGCTCGGCGGAGCCGGGCGAGAGGGAGGGGCCGGTTTCTCCGCCCTTGAGGAGACCAGCCTTGCTGCGCAGGTCGAGGGCGGCTTTCTGCTTCTCGGCGCCATGGCAGCGCAGGCACCTCGCCTGGAAGACCGGCAGCACGTCCTTTTCAAACACCGGAATGGGAGAGGATTCGGCAGCCGTGGCCGGCAGCTGCAGGACGATCGAGCTAAGGGCGATCCAGCACCAGGAAATGTAGTTCGGCGGTTTCATGGCGGGAATCGTCTCGCGGGAGGGCAGCAGTGCGGGGGCTGGGCGCGACCCGTCTTAGAGCCTGTTCCACAAGGGTCAGCATCACGT
>JRHI01002167.1_pt1 | contig 14172 bp, 12 predicted proteins | sample 215371 | NCBI WGS metagenome assembly JRHI01 (sample SAMN02929681, study PRJNA255918) | sediment metagenome | biome: cave system; feature: Ice Cave; material: Sediment; isolation source: sediment from deep within a dark volcanic ice cave with no known source of... ...
GTGTGTGCCGGGGAGCGCGCCGACCAGCTGCAGCGCAGTGCCGACGCGCTCGTCGAGGGCCGGATCGGCTTCGCCCACTACGGTTGGATGGCAAGCACCGCCAAGCTCCTCGAGGAGTCTCCGTCGGCGTCAGTGTCGTTTGACGAGGCCTGGCTGCTGCACAGGGCCGAGCGGCTCACCGTGCAGCGCTTCCGGACAGTCTGCGAGCACGTCCGCCACGCCGCCGACCGGGCCGCCTTCCTCGAGGAGCAGGTGGCCGGCCACCGCCAGCGCAGCCTCACCCTGACCGCCTTTGAGGGCGGCTGCGTCGAGGTCAACGCCCTCCTCGACCCCGAGGGCGGCGCCCTGCTCCGCACCGCGCTGGACCCCCTGGCCCGGCGGCTGGGCCGCGACGACCTCCGCGACCGCGAGCACCGCTACGCCGACGCCCTGGTCGAGCTCTGCGCCCACCGCCTCGACCAGGGCGAGATCCCCCAGACCGCCAGCCAGCGCGCCCACCTCCAGGTCACCACCACCCTGGAGACCCTCGCCGACCTGCGCGGGGCGCCGGCGGGCGAGCTGGAGTTCGCCGGGCTCGTCGCAGGGCGCTCGGTGCAACGGCTGGGCTGCGACGCCACCATCACCCGGGTCCTGGTCAACACCGCCTCCCAGGTCATCGACGTGGGCCGCAGCGAGCGGGTGGTCCCCGGCGCCACCCGGCGGGCGCTCAACGTCCGCGACCGGGGCTGCCGCTGGCCGGGCTGCACCCGTCCCCCCGCCTGGACCGCGGCCCACCACGTCGTCCACTGGACCCACGGCGGACCCACCGACCTGCCCAACCTGGTGCTCCTCTGCCGCCACCACCACTGGTCCGTCCACGAGGGTGGCTGGACCCTGGTGAACACCGATGACGACGGCATCCTCGCTCTCTCCCCAGTCGTGGGGGTCCAGACCCCGCTGCGCGTTCCGGGGCCGGCGCTGCCGATGCTGCCGCCCCACGCCCGGGACCCCGCTCCGCCGGCGGCTTGACGGGATAAGCCGACGCCGTTAAAGGCTGAGCTCAGTTGCGTGGAACGTGTACATCCGGTTCGCATCGATGCGCCAGTACACCACCCCGGCCTCGAGGAACTTCAGAAACGCGTCGCCATATCGGGGCAGATAGACCTCGAGCACGCAGTCGCGAAAATCCCGCTGAGCAACGCTGTCAAGTTCGATCTGCACGGCTCGGCCGTGGACCGTCACCGCCAGGTGTTCGCCGGGAAGATGAGTTGCGCTCACCTGCGGCCGCACTGCCAGGTGCCGGAACCTGAGTGAGCCGCTCGACGAGCTGAAGTAGAAGGAGCCGCGGTAGAAGATGCTGTCGACCGCGCCGACGATCGGACGTCCATCGGACGTCACCGTGGCGAGCGCGAGAAGGCTCATGCCGGTAAGCCTCTCGCTGACGGCGCGGCCGTCGAGGCGACGGGCCGGAGTCGCGATGCTGAGCAGGTGTGCGCCGGCGTCCGCGAAGCTGCGGTCGATCAGGCGATCGAGACGAGCGATGTCCTCCGGTCTCTCGTGCACGGGGCAGACATTACCCCCGTCGCACGTTGCCGTCGCCGTCCCAGGTCAGACAACTGCCCACGCCGGCTCTGCCGAACCGGCGACCCTGCCCTCGACGCTTTAGACGATCACCCCGCGATTGTCACCATCGTCGGTGCCACGGCCTGCAGCCCGCTCGCCCTGGTGCTCTCGTGTGTACTGAACCGGCTCCTCATCATCTGTCGCCGGGGTGGTCACCACCGGAATCTCCACACGCGGGGGGTGGTAGCGAACGCCGAAGAACGGGCCGACTGTCATCAGCACACCGACGAACGCGTCGCGGAGCGCCGACTCGTGGTGCCGCTTCACTTCTCCACTATAGCTGCGGCCGTTTGCGAACGCCCCACTGACATAGGCCGGGGCGCCCCGAGAATCCAGACGGCGCGCAGCTGAGCGCCAAAGCCCCGTCGCCGCTCCTACCCCGCCGCCGAGCGTCCGTTGTCGCGGCTGCCGAACAGCCTGTGGCCCACCCAGCGCACTGGGTCCCAGTGCTTGTCGGCGACGCGCTCCTTGAGCGGGATGATCGCGTTGTCGGTGATGTGGATGTGCTCAGGGCAAACCTCCGTGCAGCACTTGGTGATGTTGCAGTAGCCGAGCCCACCCTCGGTCCGCGTCTGGTCGGTGCGGTCGAGGATGTCCTTGGGGTGCATCTCCAGCCCCGCCACGCGCACAAAGAAGCGCGGCCCATAAAACGTCTCGGCGAGCCCGTGGGTGCGGTTGACGTGGCATACGTCCTGGCACAGATAGCACTCGATGCACTTGCGAAACTCGTAGAGCCGATCGATATCCGCCTGCTGGATGCGCCACGGCGTGCCGTCGTCGGGCGCGGCGGTGAACGGCGGGATCTCCTTGTTGATCTCATAGCTGCGCGACACGTCGGTGACCAGGTCCTTGATCAGCGGAAATGCCTTCATCGGTCGCACCGTGATGGGGCCCTCGGGCAGGTCGTCGACGCGCGTCTTGCACATCAAGAGCGGCTTGCCGTTGATCTCCGCGCTGCACGATCCGCACTTGGCTGCTTTGCAGTTCCAGCGCGCCGCCAGGTCGGTGTCGAGGTTGTGCTGGATGTAGTGGATGGCGTCGAGCACCACCATGCCGATGACGCCGGGGACCTGGTAGGACACGTCACCCTGCTCCTCGTCGGGAGTGCCGCGGAAGACGTTGAGCGTGATCGTCTCGCCGGTGAGACCGGGATCCAACGTCATGTGGCGGTCTCCACGGCCGCGGCGGCCGGCATCACAGAAGCCTGCAGGTACCCCTTGGGAAGCTTGGCCGGGTCATAGAAGCGACTCCGCGTCAGCAGCGGCACCAAGTTGTCCGGCAGCGGCGCCAGTGGCACGGCCTCCACCGTCATCGTGTCGCCGTCGCGGCGAGTCACGTAGTTCACCTTGCCCTGCTCGGCGTCCTGCTCGAGAAAGTCGAATCGCCACTGCGAACCGCGGCTCTCCTGCCGCTGCAGAGCGCTGCGCACGATCGCCTCGCTCACCGTCAGCATGAAGATGACGTCCCGGCAGGTATGCCAGCCTGGGTTGAGCTCGCGGTGCCCGACCACACGCATGCGCGAGCTCCGTTCGCGAAGCTCGAGAATCGCCGCCAGCGCTCGTTGCAGCGACTCCTCACTGCGACCGATGCCGGCGTCGTCCTGCATTGCCGCCTGCAGCGCTTCGTGCAGGTGGTAGGGGTTCTCACGCTTGTCCGTCCAGCCGTGTCGGCTGTCGAGCGGATCGAAGAGTGCGCTCTGCTCGGCCGCCACCTCACGCTCGTCGATGGTGCGGACCGCCCCGCTGCTGCGCGCGAACTCGGCCGCGGCGACTCCGGCGCGCCGCCCGAACACCAGGATGTCACCGAGCGAGTTGCCCCCGAGCCGATTGGCGCCGTGCAGCCCGCCCGCGGCCTCACCTGCCGCATACAGGCCGGGAACTGTGGTCGCCGCCGTCTCGGCGTCGACGCGCACGCCGCCCATCGTGTAGTGGATGGTCGGCCCCACCTCCATCGGCTCCTTGGTGATGTCGACCGACGCCAGGGCGTGGAACTGCTCGTACATCGAGGGCAGCTTCTTTTTGATGTAGTCGGCACCGCGATGGGTGATGTCGAGGAACGCACCGCCATGTGGTGAGCCGCGGCCGGCCTCCACCTCCTTGTAGATGGAGCGGGCGACGACGTCGCGCGAACTCAGCTCCTTCTTGACCGGGTCGTAATCGAGCATGAAGCGCTTGTGCTCGCTGTTGAAGAGCAGACCGCCCTCGCCGCGCACCGCTTCGGTGACCAAAATGCCCCGAGCCCCGGGCGGCCACACCATGCCCGTGGGGTGGAACTGCACGAACTCCATGTCGAGCAGGTCCGCGCCCGCCTCATACGCCATGGCGGCGCCGTCACCCGTCCCCTCCCAGCTGTTGCTGGTGTGGCGGTACATTCGCCCCCAACCTCCGCTGGCGAGGATGGACGCGCCGGCCTTGATGACCACGCACTTGCCGTCGTTGCGCCGGTACCCCATCGCGCCGACCACACGGTCACCACTCTTGAGCAGTCGGGTCAGCGTGTACTCCATGTAGCACTCGGTCCCGGCGCTGTGCACCAGCTTGTCCTGGCAGGTGCGGATCAGCTCGAGGCCGGTGCGGTCGCCCACGTGCGCCAACCGCTTCCAGCTGTGCGCTCCGAAGGCGCGCTGCATGATCCGGCCGTCGTCGGTGCGGTCGAACAGTCCGCCCCATCGCTCCAGCTCGTAGACGCGATCGATCACTTCGTGGGAATAGATCTCGACCATCCGCCAGTTGTTGAGCAGCTGGCCACCGAGCATGGTGTCGGCGAAGTGCACTTCCCAGCTGTCCTGTGCGTCGACATTGCCCAGCCCTGCCGCGATCCCGCCTTCGGCCATCACCGTGTGCGCCTTGCCCAGCAGAGACTTGGTCACCACCAGCGTGCTGCAGCCCGCCTCGGCGGCAGCGATCGCCGCCCGCATGCCCGCGCCCCCGGCCCCGATCACCAGGACATCGCACTCGTGGGTGATGTAGCTCTCGCTCGCCATCAGAAGACCAGGTGTGGATCGACGAAGAAGCCGTGCTGCAGCAGCCGGATGTAGACGTCGGTGATGACCACGCTGAACAGGCTCAGCCACGCCCACATGGGGTGATTGAAGTTGAGCCGCGTGAGGGCGCGCCAGGCGCGGTTGCGGGCCAGACCGAAGCGCGCCGTCGAGTAGCAGTCGAGGCCGCCGCCGACGAGATGACGCAAGGAGTGGCAGCTGAACGTGTACGCGGTGAGAAGGGAGACATTGACCAGCATGATCCCGGTGCCCAGGCCCAGCCAGAGGTGGCCCTGGGTGGCGGCGGCGGTCGAGAAGAATGCCTGGAAGGCGTCATACCAGAGCCAGGCGAGGATGATCACCGCGGCGTACAGGGTCAGCCGGTGCAAGTTGTTGAGCACCCAGGGGAACCGACTCTCGCCGCGGTACCTGCCGTGGCGCAGCTCCCCAAGCGCACACGCCGGCGGGTCCCAGAAGAAGGAGCGGTAGTAGGCTTTGCGGTAGTAGTAGCAGCTGCCCCGGAAGATCAGCGGCGACCACAGCACCCAGATCGCCGGTGAGATCGGCCCGGTTTTCCAGATCGTCGGCGAGAAGAAGGGCGAGAGGTACGGCCCCCACTCACTGACATGGTTGGCCGAGCCCGGGGGCGACTCGACGAACGCTGTCCAGAGAACGTAGAGACTGAAGCCCCCGAGCACCCCGACCACCGTCAGCGGGAGCAGCCACCAAGGTTGGTCGCGCCGCAGCCGTGCCAGCCGCCCCAGCACGCCGGGCTCGGCGTGAGCAGCCGGGACGGAGTGCGCTGTGGGCGCGGCGCTGACGTGGGCCATCCGGCGAGGTCTCTCCCACTGCATCGATGCAGAACGAGCGCTAACTGAGTTCGATCCTAGCGCTTCCGGCATCGATCACGATCGGCAAGGACAGCCTGCGGCCGACGTCGGGACGATTGGCACTTGATCGCTCAACCAATTCCTGTCACCCTCCAATCGCATTGACCGAATGACCGATCTGCCGCCGACCGGCCGCGATCTTTGCGATCCGCGCTTCGAGCACGACGGATGCGGGGTCGCGTTCGTGGCCACGACCTCCGGCCAACGCGATCACCACATCGTCCGGCTTGCCCTGCGCGCGCTTGTCAACCTGGGCCACCGGGGCGCAACCGGCGCAGACCCTGACAGCGGCGACGGTGCCGGCATCCTCCTCCAGGTTCCCCACGAGTTCCTGCAGGCCACCGTGGACGTCGACCTACCTGCGGAGGGCGGCTACGGCGTCGGCATGGTGTTCCTCCCCGGCGACAGCGCGGCGCAGCGCGCGGCAGGTGCGCTCATCGAGCAAGCCTGTGATGACGAGGGGGTCCGCCTGCTCGGCTGGCGTGACGTGCCCATCGACCCCGCCGTTCCCGGTCGCACCGCGCTGGCTGGGATGCCCACCATCCGGCAGTTCGTCGTGGCCGCCGTGGGCCTCGAGGGGAACGCGCTCGAGCGCCGCCTCTACGTGCTTCGGAGAGTCATCGAGAGCCGTGCTGTCGAGATCGGCATGGACCGGCGCAGCCTCCACGTCGCCAGCCTCAGCAGCCGCACTCTCGTCTACAAGGGGATGCTCACCGCGGCGCAGCTCACCGCGTTCTACCCCGACCTCGCCAGCACGTCGGTGGCGTCCAGCCTGGCCATCGTCCACGCGCGCTTCTCCACCAACGTGCTGCCGCGCTGGGACCTCGCCCAGCCGGCACGGCTCTCCGCGCACAACGGCGAGATCAACACACTGCGCGGCAACATCGCCTGGATGCAGGCGCGGCAATCGAAGTTTCGCAGCGCCCTGTTCGGCGGCGACATCGACAAGGTCCGCGACGTGCTCGACACCGCCGGCTCGGACTCGACCCAGTTCGACAATGCGCTCGAGCTGCTCACGATGTCAGGCCGCTCGATCGAGCACGCCATGATGATGATGATCCCCGAGGCGTGGGAGAGCAACGAGCTTCTCGACGACGAGCGCCGCGCCTTCTACGAGTTCCATGCGAATCTGCTCGAGCCGTGGGACGGGCCTGCGGCGATCGCTTTCACGGATGGCCGACTGGTCGGTGCCAGCCTTGACCGCAACGGTCTGCGCCCTGCACGCTACATGGTCACCGACGACGGCCTGGTGGTGATGGCCTCGGAGGCGGGCGTGCTCGATGTCCCCGAGGAGCGCATCGTCAAGAAGTGGCGGCTCGACCCGGGGAGACTGCTGCTCGTCGACACGCAGGTGGGCGCCATCCTCGACGACGGCGCGTGCAAGCGCCAGCTCGCCGGCCGCCACCCCTACTCCGCCTGGATCCGCGACGGCACCGTGCACCTCGACGAGCTGCCCGCCGTGGGCGAGTCGATCGAGCCCGACGCCGGCACGCTGCGCATCCGCCAGCAGCTGTTCGGCTGGACCGACGAGGACCTCCGGCTGATCGTCGAGCCGATGGCGCGGGCCGGTGAGGAGCCGGTCGGCTCGATGGGCAACGACGCCCCGCTGGCCGTGCTCAGTGATCGCCCGCAGCCGGTGTTCGCCTATTTCAAGCAACTTTTCGCCCAGGTCACCAACCCGCCCATCGACCCCATCCGCGAGGCCTCGGTGATGTCGCTGGTCACCAGTCTCGGCGCCGGCGGCAACCTGCTCGAGCAGGGGCCGACCCAGGCCAAGCGGCTGGAGATGCCCCATCCCATCCTCACCAACGCCGACCTGGCCACCATCCGCCACGTCACCCAGCGTCAGTTCCCGGCGGAGACGATCAGCGCGGTGTTCCATCGCGCTCAAGGCGCAGGCGGGCTGGAGCATGGGCTGCGGCGAATCTGCCGCCTCGCCTCGGAGGCGGTGGCGGCGGGCCGCAGCGTCGTCATCCTCAGTGACCGTGGCGCCGACGCCACCCACGCGCCGATTCCGTCGTTGCTGGCCACCGCTGCGGTACACCACCACCTCCTCCGCGAGCGCACCCGCACCGGGGTCGGGCTCGTCGTCGAGAGCGGTGAGCCGCGCGAAGTGGCCCACATCGCTGTGCTCGTGGGCTACGGCGCGGAGGCCGTCAATCCGTATCTGCTCCTCGACACCGTCGCCGAGATGGCGCTCACCGACGTCCTCGGCAACAGCGACATCGCCACCGCTCAGCGCAACATCGTCGCCGCGCTCCGTAAGGGACTGCTCAAGACAATCGCCAAGATGGGCATCTCCACGGTCCTCTCCTACTGCGGGGCCCAGCTCTTCGAGGCCGTCGGGCTGTCCGGCGAGGTGATCGACCAGTACTTCACGGGAACGCCGACGCGCATCGGCGGCGCCGGGCTGGACCGCATCGCCGCCGATGCCTTGAGCCGTCACTCGTGCGCCTTCCCCGAGCGCGGTGCGCCGCCCGACCTTCTGGACAGCGGCGGCCACTACCAGTGGCGTCGTGGCGGCGAGAAGCGCGCCTGGAACCCGGAGGTGATCGGGGCGCTGCAGCACGCCGTCAAATCGAAGTCCGCCGCCCACTTCGCCCAGTACGTCGCGCTCGCCGATCGCGAGTCTGCCGAACTGAGAACGCTGCGCGGACTGCTGACCCTGCACGAGGCCGAAGTCCCAGTGCCACTCGACGAGGTGGAGTCGGCGGAAACGCTGATTCACCGCTTCGCCACCGGGGCGATGTCCCTCGGCTCGATCTCGCCGGAGATGCACGAGACGCTGGCCATCGCCATGAACCGCATCGGTGGCCGCTCCAACACCGGCGAGGGAGGTGAGGACGAGGCGCGGTTCGCCACCGACGGCCCCGACACGTCACGCAGCGCCATCAAGCAGGTCGCATCGGCGCGGTTCGGTGTCACCGCCAACTTCCTCGTCAACGCCGACGAGATCCAGGTCAAGGTGGCGCAGGGAGCCAAGCCCGGTGAGGGAGGCCAGCTGCCCGGCGACAAGGTGGACATCACCATCGCGCATCTTCGCCACGCCACCCCGGGGGTCGGGCTGATCTCTCCCCCACCTCACCATGACGTCTACTCGGTCGAGGATCTCGCCCAGCTCATTCACGACCTGCGCTCCGTCAACCCGGCGGCGCGCATCAGCGTCAAGCTGGTTGCCGAGATGGGCGTCGGACCCATCGCCGCAGCGGTCGCCAAGGCGCAAGCCGACCACATCGTCATCTCCGGGGACTCCGGCGGCACCGGCGCAGCTCCGCTGTCGTCGCTGACCCACGCCGGCGCGCCCTGGGAGCTTGGCCTGGCCGAAGCCCAGCAGACGCTCGTCGCCAACGGGCTTCGCGACCGCGTCGTGCTGCAGAGCGATGGGCTGATGCGCACCGGCCGCGATGTCGTCGTCGCCGCCCTGCTCGGCGCCGAGGAGTTCGCGTTCGCCACTGCCCCGCTGGTGGCGGCGGGCTGCGTGATGATGCGCGTCTGCCACCTCAACACCTGCCCGGTGGGCATCGCCACCCAGGACTCCGCGCTGCGCCAACGCTACACCGGTCGCGCCGAGCACATCGTCACGTTCATGCGCTTCCTCGCCGAGGACGTGCGCCAGTGGATGTCACGGCTCGGGGTGCGCCGCTTCACGGACCTGGTGGGTCGCGTCGAGCTGCTCAGCCAAGTGAGCAGCCGGGGCGATGTCGACCTCGGACGCCTGCTGGTGGCGCCCGGCGAGCCACGGCACTTCCTGCCACGCAACCCCTATGGCTGCGCCGACGACATCGACGAGCGTGTCCTCGCCGTTGCCGGCGACGCGCTCGGGCGCGGCACCCCAGTGCAGCTTGGCATGCGCATCGGCAACGGCGATCGCAGCGTCGGCGCACGGCTGAGTGGCGTGATCGCGCGACGGCACGGCGCCGCGGGACTGCCGCAGGACACCATCAGGGTCGACCTCCAGGGCAGCGCCGGGCAGTCGTTCGGTGCTTTCCTCGCCGCCGGCGTCACCTTGACCGTCAACGGCGAGGTCAACGACGGCTGCGGCAAGGGCCTGAGCGGCGGCCGCATCGTCGTGGTCCCCCCCGCCCAGGCCCGCCGTCGCGCCGACGACAACGTCATCGCCGGCAACGTGCTGCTGTACGGGGCAACCTCAGGGGAGCTGTTCGTCCGCGGCGTAGCCGGTGAGCGCTTCGCCGTTCGCAACAGCGGCGCCGACGCGGTCGTCGAGGGTACCGGCGACCACGCGCTCGAGTACATGACGGGCGGCACGGTTGTCATCCTCGGCCGCACCGGCCGCAACGTCGCCGCCGGGATGAGCGGGGGCATCGCCTATGTGCTCGACGTCGATGGCCGATTCGCGCAGCGCTGCAACACCGCGATGGTGCGGTTGACGGCCGTCGGGGACGAGGACGAGAGTGCCCTGCAAAGGCTGCTGGAGCACCACGCCAGCTACACCAACAGCCCCGTGGCGGATGAGCTGCTGGAACGGTGGGAGTCGACGACCACCCGCTTCGTCAAGGTGCTCCCCATCGACTACGAGCGGGTTCTCGCCGCCGGGCGCACCGCGCTCGAGGTGGTCGCCTGATGGGCCGTCGCGACTTTTTCGAGATTCCTCGCCGCACCTCGCCGTACCGCGCCGTCGCCGAGCGGGTGCGTGACCATCGCGAGCTCATCCACCCACTGCCTCTGGCCGCGGTCGAAACCCAGGCGGCGCGCTGCATGGACTGCGGCGTGCCCTTCTGCCACAACGCCTGCCCGCTCAACAACCTGGTCCCGGAGTGGAACAACCTGGCTCGCCGTGGCGACTGGCGCGGCGCGTTCGCCAACCTTGACAGCACCAACAACTTCCCCGAGTTCACCGGGCGGCTCTGCCCGGCGCCATGCGAGCCCGCCTGCGTGCTCGCCATCGGTGGCGACGCCGTCAGCATCAAAGAGATCGAGCGAACCGCCGTCGACCACGCCTTCGAGCGCGGCTGGATCCGCCCCCAGCCGCCCGCCTACCGCACCGGCCGCAGCGTGGCCGTGGTCGGCTCAGGACCGGCCGGCCTCGCCGCGGCGCAGCAGCTCAACCGCGCCGGCCACCGCATCACCGTCTACGAGCGCGCCGACCGTCCGGGTGGCCTGCTCCGTTACGGCATCCCCGATTTCAAGATGGACAAGGCGGTTCTCGACCGCCGCCTCGACATGCTCAGCGCCGAGGGCGTCAGCTTCGAGTGCGGCTACGACTGCGGCGTCGACGTCGATGGCGACGAATTGCACAGACGTCACGACGCCGTGCTCCTTGCCGTCGGCGCCGAACAGGCGCGCGACGTTGAGATCCCCGGACGCCACCTCGACGGCATCCACCTGGCCATGCCCTACCTCGTCGGTCAGAACCGCCGCGTCGCCGGGGACACGTCGCCCGTGGTCAGCGCGGCCGGCCGCAACGTGGTGATCATCGGTGGTGGCGACACTGCCTCTGACTGCCTCGGCGACTCCCACCGCGAGATGTGCACCAGAGTCCAGCAGCTGGTCATCTACCCCGAACCGCCACACGCGCGTCCGGCCGAAAACCCCTGGCCGCACTGGCCGCTGGTGCTGCGCAGCCACGCCGCCCACGAGGAGGGAGGGGTGCGCGGCTTTGGGCTCGAGGTCATCGGCTTCGAAGGCGATGCGTCCGGGCACGTGAGTGGGATCACTGTCGTCGAGGTTGATCGGTCGCCCGATAGCCAGTCAGCCCGCGGGCTGCTGCGCCGCCCCGGCACCGACCGCACCCTCGCGACAGACCTTGTCTTCCTCGCCATCGGCTTCGCCGGCGTTCGGCCCTCCCCGCTCTTCGAGCAGTTGGGTGTTGCTCTGGACCGCGGTGCGCTGATCAGAGTCGACAGCGAACTCCAAGCGGGCGCAACCGTCGTCGCCGCCGGCGATGCGGTGATCGGGGCTTCCCTGGTGGTCAACGCGATCGCCGACGGACGTCGTGCCGCCGCCACGTGCGACCGGCTGCTCTCATCGCTCTCCCCCACCGCGGCAGCCGTCTGACATCGTCTAGCTTCGGCACCATGCGCAAGCGCGCCTTTCTCGACCACTCCACCCCCATCGCCATCGCCCATCGGGGCGGAGCCGAGGAGCTGCCTGAGAACACCCTGCTCGCGTTCGATGCGGCTGTCGAGCTCGGCTACCATCATCTCGAGACCGATGCCCACCTCAGCGGCGATGGGGTCGTCTTCTCCTTCCACGACCACGTCCTCGACAGGGTCACCGACCGTCGCGGCCGCCTCTCCATGCTGAGCTCAGAGGAGATCGTCGGGGCCGACGCCGCCTACCACTTCAGCCCGGACGGCCGGACCTTTCCGCTGCGGGGCACGGGCGTTGTCATTCCCACTATGGAGGAGGTGCTCACCCGCTGGCCCGGGGTTTTCGTCAATATCGACACCAAGTCGGACGCCGTCGTGGCACCCCTCGTCGAGCTGTTGCGCCAACTGCATGCCTTCGACCGAGTCTGCATCGGCTCCTTCTCCGACGAGCGGCTTCGCCAGGTGCGGCGTCTCTCTGGTGGGCGCGTGTGCACCTCGATGGGGGCGGGCGCCATCACCACCGCGTGGCTGGCCTCGCGCACCGGCCGGATGCCGAGGTTGCAGGCGGACTGCCTGCAGGTGCCGATCCGCGCCCGCCGCCTCGTCGTCGTCGACCGTCGCTTCATCGAATCGGCCCACCGCGCCGGCCTTCATGTGCACGTATGGACCATTGACGACGAGAGGGAGATGAACGACGTCCTCGACCTCGGCGTCGACGCGATCATGACCGACCGCCCGCGTCTGCTCCGCGAGGTGCTCACGGCTCGGGGACAATGGCACAGCGCAGCGCTGGTGTCGGCGTAACCTACGCGCATGCTGGCCAGCGACACGGGCGCCCAACACATCCCGACCTTCCCCCGACAGGATTGGTACAGCGCCGACGAGCATCTGCGCTGGTTGCTCCGCGACAGCGTCGGCGAGGCCGTGTGGCCGGTCGCTGACGCGGCGCTGCGCGAGCTTGGCGAGCTGGTACCGCAGCGCATCGAAGCGTTGGCGGTCGACGCCGACCGTCACCCTCCGGTGCTGCATCAGTACGACGCGCGTGGCGCGCGTATCGATGAGATCGAGTTCCATCCCGCCTACGACGAGCTGATCACCACGTCCTGAGTTTTGGCACGGTGCGGTCCGCCCACGTTCGCAGTTGGCGAGGGTTGTCCGGTTTCGCTCCGCGTGCGCTGAGCAGCGCCATGGCGTACATGTTCCTCCAGGCCGACCAGGCGATCACCGGCTGCCCGGTCGGGATGATGGATGCGATGGCCCGCTGCCTGACTCGCAACGACCCGGAGCTGGTCGCACGGTGGGTGCCGCGCATCGCCGACGACACCGGGAAGCACCTCACCTCGGCGATGTTCCTCACCGAGAAGGCCGGCGGCTCCGATGTCGGTGCCAACGAGACGGTGGCGGTGCGCGCCGCCGACGGCAACTGGCGACTGCACGGAGAGAAATGGTTCGCCAGCTGCCTCACTCCGACCTCATGCTGGTGATGGCGCGACCTGAGGGTGCGCCACCGGGGTCCGCCGGGCTCGGCCTCTTCCTGATGCCTCACGTTGTCGAGGATGGTGCGCGCAACGCCATCCTCACCCACCGACTCAAGAACAAATACGGCACGCGCGCGATGGCGTCCGGTGAGGTCGGACTGCGGGGTGCCTTCGCCTGGCAGGTCGGTCAGCTCGACCGCGGCATGCGCCAGATGATGGACATGGTCTCGCTCACCCGCGTCGGCATCGTCACCGCGACCGCCGGCGCGATTCGTCGCAACACCTTCGAGGCGCTCAGCCACACCGCCCAGCGCAGCACCTTCGGCAGCGTGCTCCAGTCCCACCCGCTCATGCGCGACAGCCTCGCCGAGCTGGTCGTCGACTCGACCGCAGCAATGACCGGTGCCGTCGCAGCCAGCGAGATGCTCGACCGCGCCGATTCCGGCGACGCCGAGGCGAGTGGCGCGCTGCGTATGCTCACCCCGCTGTTCAAGGGCTACCTCACCGAGCGGGCCCGCGTCTGCGCCACCGACGCCATGGAGATTCGCGGCGGCAACGGCTTCATCTAGGACTGGCCGGACGCCCGGATGCTGCGCGATGTCAACCGTCCACGCCATCTGGGAGGGGTCGGGCAACGTGATCGCGCTCGACGTGCTGCGCGCGCTCAATCGCGGGGCCGGCGCCCACTTTCTCGGCGACCTCGAGCGTCGTGCTGAAGCCATCGGGGGTCGCGGGCCGTCGACTGCGTTGTCCGCGCCCCTGCTGCGCGAGATCCGTGACTTCGCCACCAGGCTCGACGCGCTCGCCGGCACCGACGCGGTGGCACAGCAGCTGCCGATCCGCCGCCTGGCCCGGCGCATGGCGATCCTGGCAGTCGGCACCCGCCTCGCCGAGCAGGCCAATCGCCACGCCGCCGCCACCGGCAGCGGGCGGCTGGCGTGGATCGCGGCGAGGTTCGTCGGCCGCCTCGGTGGCGAGCCGCTCGACGACCGCGTCGCCGCCACACCGCCTGGCTGACCCATGCTGAGGCGATCCTCAACGGAGGCCCCGTGCCCGTGGAGCTCGGTGAGGGCCTTGCTCGCGCGGTGGGCGCTGCGCTGTGAGCCCACCCAGTGCGGGATGGGGTGGCTAGAGGTGTGTGAGTTCACCACATGCTGGACGCATGTCGCAGG
>JRHI01002168.1_pt1 | contig 14167 bp, 15 predicted proteins | sample 215371 | NCBI WGS metagenome assembly JRHI01 (sample SAMN02929681, study PRJNA255918) | sediment metagenome | biome: cave system; feature: Ice Cave; material: Sediment; isolation source: sediment from deep within a dark volcanic ice cave with no known source of... ...
TCCCTGGGGCGGCGGATGGACCTCATTTGACCGTTACAGTCCACTAGCCCCGCGCGCGACGGCGGCGGAGTCCGCGGATCAAGATCAGGCTCAGGCCGATGCCGATCGCCATCGGCACCACCGCGAGGTAGACCCCAACCCAGTCGCTCACATCCACGGAAATCAGGATGACCGGTTTGAGCCTCGAGAAACGTCAACGAACTGTAAGCAGTTCCACGATTTGGTCGGTCGTCTCGGCGACCGGTACCCCGGCGGCCTCGAATGCCTCGACCTTGCTCTTGGCAGTCCCCTTGTTGCCGGACACGATCGCTCCAGCGTGACCCATCCGCTTGCCCTCAGGCGCCGTCCGGCCGGAGATGAAGGCGGTCGTCCGCAGGCGGCTGTGCCGCAACAATTCCGCGGCCTTCTCCTCGTCGGAGCCTCCGATCTCACCAATGATGACCAGGTGGGTTGTCGCCGCATCCTTTTCAAACTGCGTCACGACGTCGCTGAAGGAGAGGCCGAGGACGGGATCCCCGCCGATGCCGACGACGGTCGATTGGCCCAGGCCGGCTTTTGTCAGGGCGGCCATCGCCTCGTACGTGAGGGTGCCGCTCCGCGACACGAGGCCGACATGGCCGGCGCTTGAGATCTGCGCGGGGATGATCCCGATCTTGCCCACCCCGGGGGTGATCAGGCCTGGGCAATTGGGTCCGAGCAAAAGCGTCTGCGGGAAGCTGAGCAGGTAGTGCTTCACCCGGATCATGTCCTGGATCGGGATGCCCTCGGTGATGCAGACGATCAGCCCGATACCTGCGTCGGCCGCCTCCATGATGGCGTCGGCCGCAAAGGGCGGCGGGACGAAGATTCCTGTCGCATTCGCTCCAGTGGCGGAGACGGCCTCGGCGACCGTGTTGAAGAGGGGCACGCCGACGGCCTCGCCGCCACCCTTGCCGGGACTGACTCCACCGACGAGGGCGGTCCCCATCTCTTTCATCCGCTCCGCGTGAAAGCCTCCCTCCCGCCCGGTGATGCCCTGGACGATGACCTTGCTGTTCCGGTCGAGAAGGATCATCGGGTTGCCGCCACGATCTTCTGGGCGGCCTCCCAGCCGTTGTCACCGGGCTCGATGCCGTTCTCCCGCAGAATTCGCTTGCCCTCATCCTCCTGGGTGCCCGAGAGCCGGACAACCAGCGGTAGCTTCATTGCCAGGGCCGAACGCGCCTCGACAACCCCCCGGGCGACCTCGTCGGCGCGGGTGATGCCACCGAACACATTGATCAGCACTCCCTTCACGTTGGGATTCATGAGGATCACCTGGAGCGCGTTTTGAACCACCTCTGCCTTGGCGCCTCCGCCGATGTCACAGAAGTTGGCGGCACGGCCGCCGGCACGCTGTACGAGGTCGAGGGTCCCCATGCAGAGGCCGGCGCCATTGCCCACGATCCCGATCTCGCCATCGAGCGACACGTAGGTGAGGTTGCGCTTCTTGGCCTCGACCTCGTACCGGTCCCCCTCGAGCATCTCGGCGAACCTCTCCTCGAGGTCGCGGTGCCGGAACGCGGCGTTCTCATCGGTCTCCAGCTTGGCGTCGCCGGCCAGGATCTGCCCGTCCCTGGTCAGCACCAGCGGGTTTATCTCAGCGGTGATCGCATCCTGCTCCGGGATGGCCCGATAGAGCTGCTTGATGACCTTGGTCAGGGGCCCGACCAGATCGCCCAACCCGGCCTCGAACACGAGGCGCCGGAGCTCGAAGTCGAGCGGTCCCCGCCAGGGGTTGGGGTAGAGCTTGGCGATCGCGGTTGGGCTCTCCTCGGCCACAGCCTCGATGTCCATGCCCCCCCGGGCTGAGAGCATCAGGATGTTGGCTCGGTTGTCCCTGTCGACGGTGAAGCCGAGGTAGATCTCTCGATCGATGTCGAGCGCGCCCTCGCAATAGACCAGCGGCACCCGGAAGCCCTTGATGTCCATACCGATGATCTGCTCGGCCGCCAGCCGGGCTTGCGCGGGAGTCTGAGCGAGCTTGATCCCGCCCGCCTTGCCGCGGCCGCCGACGGGAACCTGTGCCTTGATGGCGACGGGCCCGATCTCACTGCAGGCGGCCGCCGCCTCATCCGGAGTGCGCGCCACCTTGCCCGGCGGGATCGCGATTCCAAATGAGGCAAGCACCTCTTTGGCCTGGTATTCGAGCAGCTTCATGCATTGACCTCCGCCGGGTGAGAGACGACGGCGGTAAATGCTAGGCGCCGCGCCGATCCGCCGGAGCGGGCTCGGAAAGGTGCTTCTCGTAGCACACGCTCGTCGCGGAGGTGAGGTATTCCCCCCAGCAGCCGACCCTGGCGAAGCCGCTGCGCAGGTAGAGCCTGATCGCCGCCTCCTGGTGGATACCAGTTTCCAGCACCAGGCGCTTGACGCCGCGACGCCGGGCCTCCTCCTCCAGGCTGGTGAGCACCGACCAGCCGACACCCCTGCCACGCTGGTCGGGCGCGGCGTACATCCGCTTCACCTCGGCGGTCTCGCGATCAAGAAATCGGAGGGCGCCGCAGCCCACCGCGCGGCCGGCCTCGCGAGCCACCAGGAAGATGCCGCCCCCGCTCGCCACGTGCTCCGGCTTGAAGTTGGGGCCGAAGCGCTGGTCGGGCGAATAGAGGGCGGCCAGGTCAGCATCGAGAGCCGCCACCAGGCTCTGAGCCTCATCGGAATCAAATGGCTCGGCCGCCACCGAGAGCATCAGGCGTCGGCCTCCACTAACCCCCGCTGGATTCAGCCTTCCGGGCCAATCCGTCGAGGACCTTGTCAAAGTCCTTGGCGACCTGGCCGCCCATCATCGGGCCGTAGAGCCAGCCCATCGCGCCGACGACCTTGACCGCCTGGCTGACCCGGGTCGCCTGGCCGGCAGGCTCGACCCGACAGTGGAACCTGAACCTTGAGCCTGGGATCACCGCCGTCTCCAGCGTGAAGGACCGGCCCGCCTGGTAATCGACGATCTCCATATTGTGGTGCTGCCCGGCGGGCGTATTCATCACCCCCCGGCGCCCGAGCGCGATCGGACTCTCCATCTCCATGCTGCTGACATTCGGGTTCCATTCATGCCAGGTGGCCGGGTCGGACCAGATCGCCCAAACCCGGTGCGCCGGCGCCGCGACATCGCGTGATTTCCCGTACTCGGCCATCGCCACCCACCCTCCTGGCTCAGGCGTCGGAGGAACCGGCGCCCTGCCGAGGGTACCTCAGCCGGCGACCCCGACGCGAGCCAGCACGGCTCGGATACCCCGTTCGATCGCGGCCTCATCCGGGATCACCGCCGCCTCGAGCGGCGTGCTGTATGGCACCGGGACGTTGGCGCCGCAGACACGCCGGATCGGCGCATCGAGGTCGTCGAAGGCGCGCTCCGACACCTGCATGGCGACCTCGGCTGCCCAACCGGCTCGTTCGGTCGCCTCGTGGCAGATCACCAGGCGGTTGGTGCGGCGCACCGAGCTGACCACCGTGTCGATGTCGAACGGCACAAGGCTCCGGGGATCGATGACCTCGACCTCGATCCCCTCGCCGGCCAGCCGCTCGGCAACCGCGAGCACCTTGCGAAGCATCGCCTGCGCGGCGACGAGCGTCACATCGCGGCCCGGGCGCCGGATCGCCGCCTCGCCGAAGGCGACCAGGTGGTCGCCCGCCGGCACCTCGCCCTTCTGGAAGTAGAGGAGCTTGTGCTCGAAGAACACGACCGGGTTGTCGTCCCGGATGGCGGTCTTGAGCATGCCCTTGGCGTCGGCCGGCGTGCTCGGCATGGCGACCTTGAGGCCCGGCACGTGCATGATCCAGGTCTCCAGCGACTGGGAATGCTGCGCCGCCTTCCCTCCCGAAGCGCCAAGGTTGCTGCGCACGACCATCGGCACCCGGGCCTGGCCACCGAACATGTAGCGGAGTTTGGCCGCCTGGTTGACCAGGGGCTCCATGGTCAGGGTCATGAAATCGGAGTACATGATCTCGACCACCGGCCGGGTTCCGGTCAGGGCCGCGCCGACCGCGACTCCGACGATGGTCTCCTCGTTGATCGGTGTGTCCCGCACCCGGTCGATTCCGAACTCGTCGGCGAGGCCGCGAGTGACGCTGAAGACCCCGCCCCGATCGCCCCACACAGCCACGTCCTCGCCCATCACGAAGACGGTCGGGTCGCGCTGCATCTCCTCGCGGAGCGCCTGGTTGAGCGCCTCGGAGTAGGTGAGCTCAGGCATCGACGTCCTCCCACGCCTCGGCGGCCTCGGGCCAGGGGCTCGCCTGCGCGAATACGAGCGCCTCGCTGATCTGCGTTTGGACCTCCTCGTCCATGGCGTCCGCCTCCGCGGCGCTCAATAACCCCTCCGCCTGCAGCCGGTCGCGGAAGGCGGGCAGGGGATCGCGGTCCAACCAGGGTTGCAGCTCCTCCTTGGTGCGGTAGCTCTGCGTGTCGCCTGAGAAGTGGCCCTGGAACCGGTAACAGGTGGCGACGATCAGCGTCGGCCCCTCGCCGGCCACCGCTCTCGCGCGCGCCTCGCCGACCGCGTCATGGACCGCCATCACATCCATCCCGTCCACGGTCACGCCTGGAAATCCATAGCCGGCCGCCCGGCGGACGGGGTCTCCGCCGGCAATCATCCGCTCGGCCCGGGCGGACATCGCGAACTGGTTGTTCTCGCAGAGGAGGATGAGCGGCAGCCGCCAGATGCCGGCCAGGTTGGCCGCGCCATGAAAGCTGCTCTGGTTGATCGCACCGTCCCCGAAGAAGCAGAGGGCGACCTGCCCCGAGCGCCGCAGCTGAGCACTGAGGGCGGCCCCGGTCGCGAGCCCGAACCCGCCGCCAACGATCCCATTGGCGCCCAACATCCCGATCGAGAAGTCGGCGATGTGCATGCTGCCGCCCTTCCCCCGACAGTACCCATCGCGCCGGCCGAGGAGCTCGGCCATCATCCGGTTGACGTCTCCCCCCTTGGCGATGGTGTGGCCATGGCCACGGTGCGTGCTCGTGATGTAGTCGTCGGGAGCCAGCGCGCTGCAGGCGCCGACAGCGACCGCCTCCTGACCGATCGCGGCGTGACTCGAGCCGCGGATCAACTGGCGCGTGTAGAGATCCGGCAGGATCGAGTCGAAGGCGCGGATGAGCATCATCCGCCGCAGCATCTCGAGGCGAAGCTCGGTTGTCGGCGCCTCAACCATGGTGCTCATCCGGGCCAACTCCCAATCAAGCAAGCCCTGGTCAAACAACCCCTGATCAAACAACCCCTAATCAAAGTAGATGCCGCCGTTCACATCCATGACCTCACCGGTTATGTAGCTTGCGCCTTCCGACGCCAGGAAGAGTGCCGCCTGCGCGATGTCGTCCGGGCTCCCGCTCCGACGCAGTGGGGCTGAGGCATTGATGAGCTCCTCGATCTCGGCCTCGGCCTGGGCCCCCACCGTCTTGGTCGCGATGCCGGTCCTGATGTAACCGGGGGCGATCGCGTTGCTGGTGATTCCGTAGGGCCCCAGCTCGCGCGCGGCGGCCTGGCAGAGCCCGATCACACCGGCCTTGCTGGCTGCGTAGTGGGCGGTTCCGACAATGCCGCCGCCCTGTTTGCCCGCGACGCTCGAGATCCAGATGACGCGGCCCCAACGCCGCTCCATCATCCCGTCGACCACCGCCTTGAGGCAGATGAAGCCGCCGCGCAGATTGATCGCCAGCAGATGGTCGAACTCGGCCAGGGTGAGCTCCCAGATCGCCTTGCGCTGGGTGATGCCAGCGTTGTTGACCAGGATGTCCACCGCCGTTCCCCGCAGCGCTGCCGCGACCGAGGCGGGATCGGTCACGTCCATGGCCACGGCCCGAGCCCGGGTTCCCAGGGTCGCCGCGTTCCGCTGCGCGCCGGCGAGGTCGACGTCGGCCAGCACGACCTCGGCGCCGGCGGCCGCCAGCGCGCCGGCAATCGCAAAGCCCAGGCCGGTCGCGGACCCCGCACCGGTGACGAGTGCAGTCCTGCCTAGAATCCCGCCTTGCATCCCGCTTTGCATCCCGCCTTGCACACGGGAAAGGCTACAACCGGCCCACGTGAAACCGGTGCCGCCGCCATAGCGTCAGGGCGTTAACCGCTGGAGCACCACTAGAGGGGGATGTTGCCGTGCCACCTCGGGGCACGGCGGCGTTCCTTGCCGAGGGCGACCTTCAATGCCCGGATCAGCACCCGCCGCGTGTGCCCCGGCTCGATGACGTCGTCGATGTAGCCGCGCTCGGCGGCAATGTAGGGGTTGGCGAACTTCTCGGTGTAGTCGGCGACCAACTGGGCACGGAGCCGTGGCATGTCGTGCGCCCGATCAAGCTCACGCCGGTTGACGATGTTCACCGCTCCCTCGGGACCCATGACCGCGATCTCGGCCGACGGCCAGGCGGCGTTGTAGTCGGCCCGTATGTGCTTCGAACACATGACGCAGTAGGCGCCTCCATAGGCCTTTCGAGTAATCACGGTCAGCTTCGGCACCGTCGCCTCGCTGTACGCATAGAGGAGCTTGGAACCGTGCCGGATGATGCCCCCGTATTCCTGTTCTGTCCCCGGCAGGAAGCCGGGAACGTCAACGAAGGTCACCAGTGGGATGTTGAAGGAGTCGCAGAAGCGGACGAAACGAGCGGCCTTGGTGGAGGCGTTGATGTCGAGCGCTCCAGCGAGCACCTTTGGTTGGTTGGCCACCACACCAACCGGGTGCCCGTCGAGCCTGGCGAAACCGATGACGATGTTCATCGCGTGGAGCGACTGGACCTCGAAGAAGTCGCCGTCGTCAACCACCATCCGGATCACGTCGGTGATGTCGTAGGCCTCCCGGGAGCTGTCCGGGATGACCGTCGCCAGCCTGGGATCAACCCGCTCAGGGTCATCCCGGGGCGCCCGGCGGGGAGGCTGCTCGTCGCAGTTGGCAGGGAGAAACGAGAGCAGGCGCCGGGTCTGCGCAAAGCATTCGTCCTCGTCCTGGGCGAGGAAGTGGCCGACTCCCGATCTCACGTTGTGCACTTCGGCACCACCAAGGGAATCGAATGTGACGTCCTCTCCCGTGGTCACCTTGATCACCTCAGGCCCGGTGATGAACATGTAACCGACGTCGTGAACCATGAACACGAGGTCAGTCATCGCGGGTGAGTAGACCGCCCCGCCGGTGCACGGGCCGAGGATCAGGGAGAGCTGAGGAATCACCCCCGAGGCCTCGACGTTCCGCCAGAAGATCTCCGCGTAGCCGGCCAGTGACACCACGCCCTCCTGGATGCGAGCGCCACCCGAGTCGTTGATGCCGATGAAGGGGACCCGGTTCTGGAGGGCGAGATCCATCACTTTGCAGACCTTCTCGGCGAAAACCTCGCCCAGCGAGCCGCCGAAGACGGTCGCGTCGTGGCTGAACAGGAGAACGTCGCGGCCTTCGATCTTGGCGAAGCCGGTGACCACGCCATCTCCCGGAACCCTTCGCTTGTCCAGCCCGAAGCTGGTCGAGCGGTGCACGGCGAAGAGGTCGAGCTCGGTGAAGCTGTTGCGATCCACCAGGCGCTGGATGCGCTCGCGGGCGGTCAGCTTGCCCTTCTCATGCTGGCGTTCGTAGCCCTCCGCGTCGCCGTGGGCGGCTTCATAACGGCGCTGTCTCAGCTGGTTGATCTTGAGGAGGTTGGGGTCGATCGGTTTGGCCATCAGGGTCAGACCTCCTCGCGGGGCCGGTACTCCCCGAACACCTGCCGGAGCCGGTCACAGCACTCGCCGATCGTGCAGTAGGCGGCGAGTGCCTCCTTCATCGGGGGGAGAAGGTTGACCGTGCCGCGCGCCTCGTCCGCCAACCGCCCCAGGCAGCCGTCAACGACCCCGGCGTCACGCCCCTGCCTCAGCTGAACGAGGCGCCGCCTCTGCTCCTCTTCCCCACGCGCCTCGACTTTCGTGATCTCAGTCGTGGCCTCGGCGCTGCTGGTGAACCGGTTCACTCCTACCACCACGCGCTGCCCGCTCTCGATTCGCTGTTGGAGGCGGTAGGCGCTCTCGGCGATCCGACGCTGCATCCAGCCGGCCTCAATCGCCGCCACCGCGCCGCCCTGCTCACTGACCTCGGCCATGATCCGGAGGGCGTCCTCCTCCAGGCGATCGGTCAACGCCTCGACGTAGTGCGAGCCGCCGAGGGGATCGGCAACCGCCGCCACCCCGGTCTCGAAGCCGATCACCTGCTGGGTGCGCAGGGCAAGCTCGGCCGCCACCTGGGTCGGCAGCCCGAGCGCCTCGTCGTAGCCGTTGGTGTGCAGGGACTGAGTGCCGCCGAGGATGGCGCTCATCGCCTCCAGCGCGGTCCGGACCACGTTGACCAGCGGCTGCTGCGCGGTCAGGGTGACACCACCGGTCTGGGTGTGGAAGCGAAGGGCCAGCGAACGCGGGTCGCGCGCCGCGAATCGGTCACGCATGATCCGCGCCCAGATCCGGCGGGCGGCGCGGAATTTGGCGGCCTCCTCGAAGAAGTCCATGTGGCAGGCGAAAAAGAAGCTGAGCCGGGGCGCGAACTCGTCCACCGCCAGGCCAGCGGCCAGCGCCGCCTCCACGTAGGCCACGCCGTCCGCGAGGGTGAACGCCACCTCCTCGGCGGCTGTCGATCCCGCTTCGCGGATGTGGTAGCCGGAGATGCTGATCGTGTTCCAGCTCGGCAGCTCGTCTCGGCAGTAGGCGAACAGGTCGGTGGTGAGGCGCATCGACGGCCGCGGCGGGTAGATGTAGGTGCCCCGCGCCGCGTACTCCTTGAGGATGTCGTTCTGGACCGTGCCGGTGATCTTTTCGCGCGGCGTCCTCTGCTTCTCCGCGACCAGCTGGTAGAGCAGAAGGAGCTGGGCCGCGGTGGCATTGATCGTCATCGAGGTCGACACATCGCTGAGAGGGATGCCCCCGAAGAGGGTCTCCATGTCAGCCAGCGAGTCGATCGCCACCCCCACCTTGCCGACCTCGCCCCGGGCCATGGCGGCATCGGAGTCGTAACCGATCTGAGTCGGCAGGTCAAAGGCCACCGACAGACCCGTCTGTCCCTGTTTCAGCAGGTAGCGATAGCGCTCATTCGACTCCGCGGCCGTGCCGAAACCGGCGTACTGGCGCATCGTCCAGAGCCGCCCCCGGTAACCATCGGGACGGATACCCCGGGTGAAGGGGAATTCGCCCGGGGCTGGCTGGCCGTAGTACGGCTCGAGCCCGACCCCGGAGTCATTGACTCGCTCTTCAGGCATCGACCTGCACCAGCTCGGTGAGCACGCCGCCAAAGCCTTTGGGATGGAAAAAGACGATCGGCGTGCCATGCACGCCGACGCGAACGTCGCCCGACTGCTCGCGCCCCTCGGCGAGGAGCTGGGCGCGAGCGACCTCGATGTCAGTCACGGCATAGGCGAGGTGATGGAGGCCAGGACCCCGCTCGGCCACGAACTTCCCGATCGCCGATTCCAGATCGTTAGCGGCGAGGAGCTCGAGCTCAACACCGGCCGAGTCGAGCAGGGCGAATTCCAGCGTGTCCAACCGGCCCCGGCGCATGACGTGGCAGCCGAGAGTCGTCGTGTAAAGCTGCAGGCTGGACTCCAGATCCACAACCGCGATTCCAACGTGGTGGAAACCAGTCGACACAGTGCCTATTGTCGGCGCAGGCCGAGTTCCCGGTCGGGCAGCGGCGAGCCGATCAGTAGCGGTACCAACCCTCGCCGGTCTTGCGCCCGAGCTTCCCCGCCTCGACTTTTCGACGCAGCTGGTCCGAGGGGCGATAGGTTGGGTCGCCCGTCGTCTCGTAGATGTGCAGGCGGGCGTTGTAGGTGACGTCGAGGCCGGTCAGGTCGCCGAGCCGGAATGGACCCATCGGCCAGTTGAGGCCCTTCTCGACGGCGAGGTCGATGTCCTCGAAGGTCGCCACCCCGGCGTCGAGAAGCCGGTAGGCCTCCTGGCTGGCGTGGTGGAGGATCCGGTTGACGATGAAGCCATCGATCTCCCGGTTGATCAGCACCGGCACCCGGCCGATCTCGCGGACAAAAGCCATCGCCCCATCGATCGTCTTCTGGGCTGTTGCGGGTCCCCGGACGACCTCGCAGAGCTCCATCACCAGGACCGGGAAGAAGAAGTGCATGTTGCAGCAGCGATCCGCCCGCTGCGTTGCATCGGCGATCTTCGAGATCGCCATGGTGGAGGAGTTGGAGGCCAGGATCGCGGCGGGAGGACAGAGACGGTCGAGGTCTACAAAGACCGCCCGCTTGGCCGCCAACTTCTCGACGACGGCTTCGATGGCGATGTCCGCCCCGGCGGCCGCCTCCGCCAGATCGGTGGTCATCCTCACCCGCGCCAGCGCGGAATCGGCCTCCGGCTGGCTCATCCGGCCCTTGTCGACGCGTCGCTGGAGCAGGCTCCGATTCTGCTCGGCCGCCCGCCGGAGCTGGTCTTCGGAGACATCCTGCAGGAAGACCTCAACGCCGTGCAGGGCAGCCTGCTGAGCGATCTGCGATCCCATCCCACCGCCGCCGACGACGCAAAGGGTCGTCACCGCACAGAGAAGATCCGGGTCACGCGGTTGAGGGTGGGAATGTTCGCCAACATCCCGTCGATCTTGAGCCGACCGGTGACGAGCTTGGCGACGATGTCACGACCCACAGAGTTGACGTAGATGGGCATGCCAAGCGGCCCGATGCTCAGGTTGGAAAGTGACATTACCGTATCGGCGTCGGTCCGAATGGTGATCGTGCGGTCGCGCTTGAGGCCATTGCTGACCTGCAGCCGGCCCGACCTGAAGTCGAGGGTCACCGACTCGTCGATATCCGTGACGGCCACTCCCACCCGCGCCGCAAGCGCGTCGAAATCAGCCAGTTTGCCCGGATGAGCCTGGATGTTGGCCAGGATGAGGCCGCCGAGCATCTGCGCGAAAGCGCTGGCCTGATCGCCATCGGTGTATCTGACCCGCTCGCCAGCCCGTGCGATGTCAGCGAACCACCCGGTTCAGGCCTCGTCCGGGAACTCGACCGGCACGCGCGTGGTGCACTCCGTCATCTCCTGCGACGCCTTGGTGTAGCGCACGATGGTGGGCAGGTCGCCTTTCAGCTTCAGCTTGCCCTGCATCATTCCTTTGACAGGGTCGAGCTCCTTTTTCATCACCTGCTTCCAGCGCGAGTAAGGGGCGGTGATCACGATGTCGCATTTGGCCGCCTCGGCGGCCGTGACCGCCCGGATCTCGCGAGCCTCGCCGTCGAAGAGGTCCATGAAAACGCCGGTGGACTCCGGGAACTTGAGCTCCGGTTCGGCCTCCACGACCAGGCCGACCGTCCACTTCCAGCCCTTTGCGGCCTGTTTGTACACCGAGGACTTGTTGATCTCAGCCTTGAACGCATCGGCGAACTCAGGGCTGAATGCTTTTATCTTTGCCATGGTCACCTCCGTGCCGCAAACGTAACAGGGGCGGCAGGACGGGGGCGGAAGCTGAGGCGGCGGCGCTGGCGGTCCTCGAGATGACCTTGGAGTGGACCGAGTCAAAGAACCTCCCCCCACGCAGAGGGGGGAGGTTGGAGGGGGGAGGCGTGACCGAGGCGCCTGGAGCGGCACCGGTTGACTGAGATGCAGCGTCCGTGGACCGACCAAACCCCGCAGCCCTAAAACGACCCCCCACCGAACCTCCCCCCGCACGGCGGGGGGAGGACCTCTCTAGATGCGATTCTCATATCTATCCAGGAACTGCATCTAGCTCCTGGCTTGAGCGGGGCGGCCGCGGCGGTCGGCTGGTTCGGGGTCGTGGTCCCGACCGAAAGTGCCGGCCGCCCGGCGCGAGCGGAGAGAGCAGCGACGCGGGAGGGGGAGGTCTCGGCCATCCCGCCGGGGCACCCCCACCGGGCGATCCTTCCAGATCACGCGCACAATATATTGCGGCCGGCCCTGACATGCAATACCAGACTTAGAGTAAGTCAACCGAGTCGCCGACCCGCACCATACCCGGGACGAGGACCCGGCAGTAGACGCCCAGCAACGACATGCGAGTCCGCGCCAGCGTTCGCAGGATGCCGACTTCGCTGCTCCGGCCCTCCGGGTCGAGCGTGATCATTACGCACCGTTCGCACATCTTCACGGCCTCGATCACCGCGTCGCCGAAGCGCAGCCGGCGGCCGGGCCAGCCGTACTCCTCGTCTGCCGGCAGGTCCTGCAGGTAGGCATTGGCGCGGAAACGGCGGCCGTCGAGCGGGGCGCCGTGCTCGGCGGCCAGCCCCCTCATCGACTGCAGGTTCAGGAGCAGCAGATGCGAGTCGTCGTAATTCGCCTCCTGGCCGTCCCGGACCTGGAGGGGCCGGCCGGCCAGCCTCTCGATCTCAACCTGCGAGGCCTCCACCGAAAGGTTCTCGCCAGCCGGCGACCGCACTTCGACCGACTCGCCTCGCACCCGGGCGGTGTAGCTGAGCAGCTCAGGCAGCTGCCTGGCCGTGAGTGTCCTTCCCGAACGGTTGGCGGCGGAATCGATGAAGGCGTGGCGGCGGTCGCCGGCCAGGCCCTGCTCGGTCACCTGCACCTCGCGCAGCGACTCGCCGGCCATCGACTTGACGGGATATCGCCAGAGTTCGCTGATCGCAGGTGCCATCGGCGGAATAGGATTTCACGAATGAGCCTCAATCTCGCCGTGATCGTCCGCGAGTCCGCACTGGCGCACCCCGACAAGGAGGCGGTGGTCCTTGACCCCTTCCGTCTCACCTATGGGCAGCTCGACGCCCTTTCGAACCAGGTGGCCTCGTCCCTTCGAACGGCTGGGCTGCGGACCGGCGACAAGGTTGCTCTCATGCTGCCGAACGTCCCCTATTTCCCGATCCTCTACTTCGGCATCCTCAAGGCCGGCGGCATCGTCGTCCCGATGAACGTTCTCCTCAAGGCACAGGAGATCAGCTTCTATCTGTCCGATTCAGAAGCGAAGTTCCTGGTCGGCTGGGAGGACTTCGCCGCGGAGGCGCTCAAGGGCGCGCCGCCCGGGATCACCACGTACATCGTCAACCGGCCCGGTTCGGATGCGATCCTCCCGGGCACACGGAATTTCTCCGAGCTGCTCCAGGGCAGCGCGAGCTTCGACATGGAGCCGACTGCGCCCGACGACACGGCGGTGCTCCTCTACACCTCGGGGACGACGGGCAAGCCCAAGGGCGCTGAGCTGACCCACTTCAACCTGTACATGAACTGCGACATCGCCGGCCGGCTCTTCGGCGTCAAGGAGAACGACCGGGTGGCCGGAGTGCTGCCGCTCTTCCACTCATTCGGGCAGAGCTCGGTCATGAACGTGGCCCTGCGCTACGGCGGCACCCTCTGCCTCGTACCCCGCTTCGAGATGGAGGCTCTCTGCCGGACCATCGCGGCGGAACGGATCACCGTCTTCTCCGGCGTGCCGACCATGTTCTTCGGGTTCCTCCATTCGCCCGAGGTCGCCAACCATGACCTATCCAGCCTCCGAATCGCCAATTCGGGTGGCGCCTCGCTGCCCGGCGAGGTACTGACCGCCTTCGAAAAGAAGTTCGGAGTGACCATCCTCGAGGGCTACGGCCTCTCCGAGACCTCACCCACCGCCACCTTCAACCGGAGCCGCGAAGACCGCCGCTTCCTATCCATCGGCAAGCCGATCTGGGGAGTCGAGCTGAGGGTGCTCGATGAACAGGACGGACCGATGGCGCCGGGAAAAGAGAACGTCGGCGAGATCTGCATTCGCGGCCACAACGTCATGAAGGGTTACTACCGCCAGCCGGAAGCAACCGCCGAAGCCTTCCGCGGCGGTTGGTTCCACACCGGTGACATGGGCTACGTCGACGCCGACGGCTTCTTTTTCATCGTCGATCGAAAGAAGGAACTGATCATCCGAGGCGGTTTCAACGTCTATCCACGTGAGGTGGAGGAGGTTCTCTACTCCCACCCGGCCGTGCAGGAGGCCGCGGTCATCGGCGTTCCCGACGAGCGCCTCGGCGAGGAGGTGGCTGCCGTGGTGGCGCTGAAGGCCGGCCAATCTGCCACCGCCGAAGAGCTGATGGCCTTCTGCAAGGAACGAATCGCGGCCTACAAGTACCCTCGCTCAGTCCGTTTCCTGGAGAGCCTGCCCAAGGGAGCGACGGGCAAGATCCTCAAGAAGGAGCTGAAGCTGCAGATCGGAGTCGCCGCCACCACCTAGTGTCTCGGCGCCGAAGTTCGTAAACAAAAGCGTCTGATGC
>JRHI01002170.1_pt1 | contig 14154 bp, 15 predicted proteins | sample 215371 | NCBI WGS metagenome assembly JRHI01 (sample SAMN02929681, study PRJNA255918) | sediment metagenome | biome: cave system; feature: Ice Cave; material: Sediment; isolation source: sediment from deep within a dark volcanic ice cave with no known source of... ...
GGACATTTCTATTTCGCTAAGAACGGGGACATTTCTATTTCGCGTTGACAAGGGAAACGAAGGCCTGTTGCATCCGGCCGGAGACAGGCGTAGGGTAGCGGGTACACCAACTCATCAGGAGGGGCAGCCATGTCTTCTTTGCTGCGGCGCTCTTTCCTCCCTCTTGCCGCGACCCTCGCCGGTGCGGCCGTAGTAGCGTCGGCGTGCGCGGGCAGCGGGACATCCGACTTGACGGCAGCGGGTACGACGGGCAGCGGCCCGGCCACGATTGGCATCGAGACGTCGAGCCTGTACCTGACCGTTTCGAATCAGTCGGGCGCGCCCCTCGTGGATCTTCGCGTCACGCTGCAGCCGGTCGGCAACCCGATGACGTTCAGCGCGAACGTTCAGCGGCTGGAGAACGGCCAGAAGCGCGACATCCCGCTGGGGACGCTGCGGAGCAACGACGGAACGACCTTCAGCCCGCGCATCTACCGGCCGAAGCAGGTAACCGTCACGGCCAAGGACATCGTCGGGAAGACGCACGAGCGGACGGTCCCGTGGAAGGGGTGAGGCGCCACGCGGCCATTTGACCCGACCGCTCACACTGGTTACCATTAGAGTTCGGGTTTTCCGCGAAGCACCTCATCGTGTGGGCCAGTAGCGCAGTTGGGAGCGCGCATGAATGGCATTCATGAGGTCACCGGTTCGATCCCGGTCTGGTCCACCATCTCCAAGTCGTTGATTCTAAACGACTGAAATTTGCAACCCACTCCGTTGATCGAACCGCTGCGACTATGTCGTGTTGCTGCTGCGGTGCATCCGTTGTGCAGCGGTCTCCTGAACCGCTACATTCTCACTGCGTGAGGCCACGCGCTAACTGAAGAATCGCTGCGCCAGTAGGAAGGCGAACAAGATCACGATGCCCCTCGCCCAATGTGCCCACCATGCCTCTGAGCGCTTCAGCCGCGCGACGGGATAGAACGTAATCCACACGGCGAACATCAGAGCGACGTCTGTCGCCGGCGGCGGGACAACACGCTGCACGATCAGCGCAACGACCGACGCCAGGGCAAAGCACAGAATCACGACATGCAGGCGCCGCCAGCCGCGCGGCCACCACGCGCCGGGATCCTGTTTCGAATGCTCAACGTCTGCCACGGTCACCAGAATCGCCGACGCGCTCGCCGTCCGTTCTCGTGCCCCATGGCGGCGGCGGAGGCGGCGGTCCCCTGAAGATCCATCGGATCAGTAGCGCACAACAAACGGCACCCACGATCACCAGAAGAACGATCAACATCGCTCCCCGCAAAAACAAAGACTCCTGCAGGGGACGCACCTGCAGGAGTCATTGGTCTCCGTAGGAGGAGACGGTTTCATGGCGGACTCCACCGCCCGACACGGCCGATCCTACATCACCGGCCCAACTCTGCTCAGTCGCCCGGCCCACATGAAGCATGGGATGGCGAGCAGCTGTGCGATCACGGAGAAGGCCATCAGGGCACCGATCGAGTGGGCGTAGATCCAACCCATGAACGCACTCCCGCCAAACCATGCGACGCCGTAGACCAGGTTGAACACGCCGTACGCTGTCGCTCGTCTCGTTGGCGAGGTCATATTGGCGACCGCCGCCCGCATGATGGACTCCTGCGCGCCCATCCCGATGCCCCACAGGATCGTCCCGAGGATCGCGAACTCGCGTCGAGATCCGAATCCGAGAGGCGCAAAGCCCGCTGACAAGACGGTGGCGACCACGAGTACGGCCAGGCCGAAGCGGTCGAACCAACGGCCGAACACCAGTGCCGCAATCGCATCGACGCCCATCGCTAACGCATACAGGGCTGGAATCCACGCCAGATTCACGGTGGAGGCCTGGCCGAAGTGATAGGCCAGCAACGGATAGTCGGCGTAGCCGGCGGCGACCAATGCACTGGCGCACAGGTACACCCAATACGCCTTCGGGAAGCTCGAGGAGGTCGTGATGCGGACGTCCTCGATCTCCAAATCCTGCGGATCCGGGTAGAGCCGCCACGCTACGGCCAAGGTCGCAAGCGCGGCTACGGCCGGCACTACCAGCGCGAGGAACCCACGCCGGTAGTCGGCGTGCCGCGCGATGACCACGGTCAGCAGCAGCGGCCCGACCGTCGCTCCAATCTGATCGAGCGCCTCGTGTAGTCCGAAACCCCATCCCCGCCCTGTGCTCTTCGTCGCGTACGACAGCATGGCGTCACGCGCCGGCGTACGGAGCGCCTTGCCGGTGCGCTCGAGGATGACGAGCGCCGCGGCGACCTGCCAGTTTCCGGCCAGCGCGAGCAGGGGCACCGCTAGCAAATTGAGCGCGTAGCCCGCGAACGTGATCGCCCAGTAGCGACGTGTTCGATCGGCAAGCCGGCCGGACCAGAGCCGCAACGCGTAGCCCACCAGCTCGCCGCCGCCGGACACGACCCCAATGGCGAACGCAGACGCACCGAGCATCCCGAGAAACGGGCCGACGGCGCTCCGAGCGCCCTCGTACGTCATGTCAGCGAACAAGCTGACGACACCGAGCAGGATGACGAAGTTCAGCGCTCGCGATGTGCGCATGTGGACTCCACATCACGTCGGCCAATGTGCTCGAGCACTTGCGCCGCAGCGCGACGCACGATGAACGACCGATGCCCGAGTGCTTCGAGTGCGATTCGGCGTGCCTCGTCATCCGCCACGAACATCAGCGCGTTCAGAAGCCCTGCAAGGAAATGCGGTTCATTTGGAAACCTGAGCATGGCCGTTTCGATTGCCTGCGATGCAGCCGCATCGTGACGAGCGGCCAGCGCGACGGCGGCCCGGATAACGGTGTCGCGGTCTGGGTGGGAGAGAGCTCCGAGCAGCTTGTCGCGGAAGTCGCGCTCGTGAAGCTGGGAGATGTCGGCCCCACAGTGGGAGCACACACGAGCGTCGTTGGACACGACATGCCAGCATGCGGGACAGAGCGTCGTCATGATCGCCTCCAGGCAGAGCTCCTGCCGAACGGGTTCAGCAGGAGTCATCAGCCTGGCCCGGCGCCAGACGGTCAGCGGCGGACTCCATCGCCGTGGGAGTGTCTCTCTAAAGAAGACGGAGCGCTGCTCGACGGCGTTCCGTGCGAGACCACCTGGGCCCGCTGATTGGCGGCCTCGAGCGTGGCGCGCATGATCAACGGATGACCGTGCGTGGACCGGGCGGTCGAACGGATCTCATCGAGATTCCAGCCGAGCATGTACTCCCGTGCCGCGAGCGAGAAGTATTGCTCCGTGGCACTCCTGCTCAAGGGGCCAAGACAGACGAGACGCGCGGCGTCTAGAGCGACGCGAAGACGTGTGACGTCGCCGCGGGGCACCGAACGGTCGACAATCACGATGACCTGGCACCGATACGCTCGCACCAGATCGCAGAGCGATCGCAGACGCTGCGCCGTGACCTGAACAACATCATCGACGACGACCACCGGGGGTGCGCGATCTCCTGGTCTATTGCGAACGGCTCGTACCGTGCACACTTTCTCGACGGTGATCCGAAGTGCGCGCTGAGAGTTGCGGCTGTCCCAGAACACGAACTGCCGACCGGGCTCATTGCTGGCCAGCCGACGAACCAGCGTCGTTCGTCCGGCTCCAAAGACGCCTGTGAGCACGACGTTCCGGCCTTCATCGAGCAGCCGAGCGAGGCGCCGGAGTTCGTACGTCCGGCCAACGAATGGCAACGTCATGCGACACTCGCCGTCGGCGGATGGCCCCGACCCATTTGCCTCGCGAGATTCCGGGCCACATCAACTGGGATGCTGAGATGGCAGGTCACATCCTGAACGACGCGATCAGTCTCGACCCGCATCGACAGCGCAGCAATCTGAGGCTCGTCGGCATCGGGCATCAGAAGTGTCGTCGACCTCACCAGCCACCGCGGGATGCACGTCACGTTGACGCCGAATACCAGCACGTCCTGGCGACATGGCCGCTCACTCTCCGCGATCATTACTGCTCGATCGGTCACTGCGATGAGCGTTGAGGGCGATAGACAGGTGCGCGTCCGCCCAGCACTCCACGCTTCGGACGCATTCACGACCAGCGCGTCGTCTGCGTCATCGAGCAAAGGTCCGACCTGACTGGTCAGATACGGCGGGCTTTCCGCGAGCGCGCAGCGCCAGTTCTCGGCTGGTTGAGGGTCCGATGACGCCGGAGAGAGCCGGCGAACCCACATCCGGACAAGCTCCCGAAAATGCTCGATGCCCGACGACTGGAAGAACACAATCTCCGAGGCGGACTGTCGGCCGTCTGCGAACCGGACGAAGAGCCATGCCAACGTCAGGGCCTCACCTAGCGCGATGGTGAGCACGCTGGTGAGCGGGATGTGGAGGACCGTTCGCCGCTCATCGACTCGATGCGGGTCCCGCGAGATGATCAGCGACGTTGCCGTCAATGCCAGCGCGTGTGACCCGCTCGGGCCTTCGAGTCCGAACGGGCCGCGGTTCGTCTCACGGAGGGGTGAGTAGAGGAGATACTCGGGTTCAGTCCCTCGCAGAGCCTGTTCGATGAGGTCTGGATGATGCCCGCACAGTTGCGCGAGCGCGTTGGCACGATAGACCCAACACTCTCGCCCGCTGAAGAATCGTGGCGACATGGCTCCCGCCTCTGGACCACTGGTGCGTCGCGTTGGTTACAGCAAATGCGGAGAGAGGGACCGCACGATCTCGCCTCAACCAACGGCCGGACCGGGTCGTTCCAGGAGTCATCATCCCGGCAGGAACCGGGCGGTTGAGGCGGACTCCATCGCCGAGCGCGATGTTCTCTGTTAGTGTAGCACGAGGCGGCGCGCATCCCGCCGCGAGGCGAGACGGTGAAGATTCTGCTTATCTCGGACGTGCACGGCAATGCCGAAGCGCTCAAGGCCCTCAACGAGTCGTATGACGAATTGTGGGTCCTCGGCGATCTCGTGACCTACGGACCGGAACCGACCGAGGTCGTCCAGCACCTGCGACAGCACGCCTCGCTGATCGTGCGCGGCAACCACGATCACGCAGTCGGGTACAACGTCGACCCGAGATGCTCACCTCCGTTTCGCGCTATGGCGGAAGCGACACGACAGCACGCGATGAAGGTGCTCTCTGATGACGACAAGCGCTTCCTTCGCGACCTGCCGCTGACGGCGTTCGCCGAGCGCGACGGCCATCGCGTGTTCATGTGCCATGCCACGCCGTCGGACCCGCTGTTCGCGTACTGCCCTCCAGATTCACCGGCATGGCGTCAGGAGTCCGCGTCAGTTGACGCCGACATCCTCCTCGTCGGCCACACGCACTTGCCCTTCGTCAAGCGATTCGGCACTCGAACCGTGGTCAATCCGGGCAGCCTCGGGCAACCCAAAGACGGTGGACCGGACGCATCGTACGCGGTCTGGCAGGACGGCGCCGTGACGCTCCGCAAGGTCGCGTATCGGGTTGACCGCACTGTCGCGAAGATCAATGAGTTGCCTTTGCCGGCCGGGATCGCCGTCGCCTTGGAGCACCTGCTTCGGACCGGAAGCCCTCCGGCAGCCTGAGGTGTCCGAGAATGACGCATTGACGATGCTGTACGCGGCTGGTCATAATTTGAGAAGAACGGCGGTGGAGTCCGCCCGTAACCGTCGCGTCGCCTGACGCGGCCAATGACTCCTACAGCAGAGGATCTGCCGTGGGCGAGTCATTGACGCTCCCGGCATGTCCATCCGGGTCGGGAGCATGAGACATCACCAGCTCGAGTCGCTTTCCGCGAACAACGAGGCAGCCCGAGGGCGACCATGACCGAGGTCTGGCTGCGTGCGGCGCTCTGGCTGGGGCTTGCTCTCGCGGCAACATTGATATCGATCCGTCTGCGTGTGGCGACTGCGCTCTCGGAGATCGTCGTCGGCACGGTCGCGCAGTTGCTCATCGGCGCCTTCGTCGGCACCGCCCTGCTCGGCACTACCGAGAGCTGGATCACATTCCTCTCCGCCACCGGGGCCGTCTTTCTCACCTTCCTCGCGGGGGCCGAGCTCGATCCAGCGGTGCTCCGCACGAAATGGCGGGAAACCGGCGTGATGGGCCTGGTGAGTTTCGCGGCGCCCTTCCTGGGATGCGCGGCCTACGCACGCTACGTGCTCGGATGGTCTTCTGAGGCGAGCTGGCTCACAGCCGTTGCGCTGTCGACGACGTCCGTCGCGGTGGTCTACGCCGTGATGCTCGAACTCGGGCTCAATAGCACAGGATTCGGGAAGGCCGTGCTCGCCGCGTGCTTCGTCTGCGATTTAGGCACGGTGGTTGCGCTCGGGTTGATCTTCGCTCCCTTTACCTATCGCACGCTGGTGTTCGCGATCGCCACCGCGATTGTCATCGGGCTCTTGCCGTGGGTGACGCCGCGATTCTTCCGCACCTTCGGCGGCCGCCCGTCCGAGCTCGAGGCGAAATATCTGCTGCTGGTCCTGTTCGCGCTGGGCGGCCTCGCGGCGTGGGCCGACAGCGAGGCTGTCCTGCCTGCCTATCTGGTGGGAATGGTCCTCGCGGGCACCGTCGGCAAGGATCACGCGCTCGTTCGACGTCTTCGCACGCTCACGTTTGGGTTCCTCACGCCCTTCTACTTCATCAGAGCGGGTTCATTCGTGTCCGTGTCAGCCCTCGTCGCGGCGCCTGCCGTAGTTGGCGGCCTATTGCTCGCGAAACTCGTGACGAAGACGTTCGGTCTGTGGCCTGTGACGCGTTTCTTCCAATACCCGCGGACCGAGGCCGCGTACGCCACGTTGCTGATGTCGACTGGGCTCACGTTTGGCAGCATCTCGGCGTTGTTTGGTCTGACGCATCACGTTATCGATCAAGCGCAGTACTCGTATCTCATCGCGACCGTGATCGGCAGCGCCGTCATTCCGACGTTGGTGGCGAATGCGTTCTTCGTGCCTCGATACCTTCTGCCGAAGGAGGCGCCTTCGCACGCCGCCGCGCTGCCGCCCGCCGTTGCCGTTGGCGACCCGGAGGGATGATGATTGCCACGCATATTCTGGTCGGCCACGATGGATCTCGCGACGCCGAGACGGCGTTCGAGGATGCGCTGGACCTGGCCGCGTTGGCGCGGGCACGGCTGTCCGTCGTCTCGGTAGCCAGCCCGCCAGAACCGCCGACCGAGGTCGAGACACAGGCGGCCATCGAACTGGCCACGGGTCACTACGAGGAATTGTTCGACGGCCTGCGACGCCAGGCACAGGAGCGCAATGTGACACTCGAGACGTACGTGCTCGTGGGGCATCCCGCCGATCAGATCCTGAAGGCTGCCGCGCGATATGGCGCGGACATGATTGTTGTCGGCCATCGAGGGCGATCGGCCATTCGCGACTGGGTGTCGGGATCGACGTCGCGGCGGGTCTTCACCCACGCGACGTGCCCGGTGTTGGTCGTGAGGGCCCGTTGATGACCACACTGATGCCGTACCTCTTGGTCGGTCTTGGCGGATTCATCGGCGCCAACACCCGCTTCGTTGTCGCGCGTCTCGTTGGTGCGCTCTTCGAGACGAGATTTCCTCTGGGCACTTTCGTGATCAATGTCAGCGGATCGTTTCTTCTTGGGGTCCTTGGCACCCTCGTGGCGCAAAAGGTGATGCCGAATTCGGAGTCGATGCGCCTCGCGCTCGGCGTGGGATTCCTCGGAGCGTTCACGACCTTCTCGACCTTCGAATTCGAGACCCACGCGTTGTTCGACGACGGCTCCTGGCTGACCGCGACCACGAACATGTTCGCCAGCCTCTTCGTCGGGCTTCTGGCCGTCCGGGCCGGAATCGTCGTCGCAAAGACCTGGCTGACGTGAGACCGCGTTATGAAGATTGAAGCCGAGCAGGTGCTGTGTCGCTTTCAGCTGTCGAACTTCATTCGGCACGGCATGTCTCCGTTGTACGAGTGGATTGTCGAGACGGCCCATCACGAGGGTCTGCAGGGCGCGACGGTGCTGAAAGGCTTTTTTGGCTTGCGTCCCCAAGGTTCTGTGCTCGAAGAGCACACCTGGTCCATTTCGCAGGAACTGCCCGTCATCGTCGAAGTCGTCGATGAACCGGCACGTATTGAGGCGCTCCTCGCGAAAGTCGAGCCGGTCTTTCGCGAGGGCGTCATCACGCTCGAGCGGGCGCACGTGCTGCTCTACCGAGCCGGCCCGAGCCAGACAGCAGCCTCGCTGACAGCGCGCAACATCATCGCCACGGTACCGACCAGTGCCGCGACAGGAGTACGCACGATGAAAGTGCCTGAGAACGGAGTCTTGCTTCGCATCTTCATCGGCGAGAGCGACAAGGAACCGGGCCGCGACCGACCACTGTATGAGGCGATCGTCCGCCGCGCTCGAGAAGCGCACCTAGCAGGCGCGACGGTCCTTCGCGGTCCGATGGGCTTCGGCCGCCACTCGCGGGTCCATACCGCGAAGCTCCTCGAACTCTCCACCGATCTGCCGATCCTGATCGAGATCGTCGATTCGGAGGAAAAGGTGGATGCGTTTCTGCCCACAGTGGATGAACTCGTGACCGAGGGGCTCGTCACGCTCGAAGCGGTCCGTATCGTCCGGTACGTCTCACCGGACACTCGCTAGCACTTCAGTGCCCCGCGGATCGATGGAGTGGACCACACGTGTTACACGGCCTCACGGAGAATCATGAACGGAGCCTGCTGGCGAGTGTCCAGTATGCGGCGAGGCTGATTCGCGATTGCGATGATGTGCTCGCCGGATCGGGCGGGTCCGACCCATTGTCCCGGTACACCAAGGCCCTTTCGACTCCTCAGGAAAAGATCGCGCGCGACTATCTGTTCCGGTTACGTGAGCAACTCCTGCGCGCGTTGCACGCGATTGGCATTCCGCCGCCGCCGCCGTCTATTGGCGCCGTTCACGCCCTGACCACTGCGCTGATGTTTCTCGACGACACATTCGAGGAAATGCGCGGCCGGTATCTCCGCGGATACGGCGACGTGCCGCCTGAGGCCGAGCGTGTGCTTGACGGCGTCGTGACGGAGATGCAGGAGCTGACGCGCGACTTCGAGACGTTCCTGACGGGCGTGTCGGACGACGTGCTCCAAGAACGTCTGGCGCGTCTTGCCCCAACGAATCCCGTCGCGAATGACCTTCGGGAACTGTCGCGGATCATCGCCGAACATGGATTGGTCGACTTGCGTCCGTCGCTGGCAGTACTCGTGGACCGGGCGCTCGAAGACACGTTTGACGTCGCGGTCATCGGACGGGTCAGCAGCGGGAAATCGTCCCTGCTCAATGCCTTGCTGGAGGCGCCCATCCTGCCAACGGGCGTCCTGCCGGTGACCGCGTTTCCCACCCGTATACGACGCGGATCCGAGGCGCGCCTGCACATCGCCTATGCCAACGGGCGAACGGAAACCACGACGGTCGATCGCATTGGCGAGTTCGTGGCGGAAAGTGGCAACCCGGGAAACGAAAAACGCCTCACCCACCTCCTGCTGGTCCACCCCTCGATGGTGCTACCCGCCGATGTGACGTTCGTCGATACCCCAGGGCTCGGCTCGGTAACGCCAGGGGGAGCGTTGCAGACATACGCGTACCTGCCACGCTGCGATCACGCGACGTTCCTTTTCGAGGCGACGGCGCCGGTCGGCGAGGAAGACCTCACAGTCCTGGCGTTTCTCCATGACGCGGGGATCACCACATCCGTGCTCCTGAGCAAGGCGGACCTCCTCGATTCGGCTGACCTCGACCGGGTGCGAACGTACGTCGCCGGCCAGATTCGGATGAAGTTGCGGGCGGACGTGCCCATACGCCCCATGAGCACGGTTCCGAGCCACGAGTCGTTGCTGCGCGACTGGATTCGCGACGAAGTCACACCGCTAGGCGGACAGGCCCAAGGTCGTGCGCGGGAGGCGCTGAGACGCAAGGCCGATGTGCTGCGTCAACAGGCAATCGCCGTGCTCGAAGGTCACACCAAGGGGTCGGGTCATTCGCACTCCCCTGAGGTCGCCAGCTCGATCGCGGCGCAGGTGCGCGACATGAGTGCGCGGTTGGAGCGGACCAGCCGTGAGCTGCTGTCGCTGCACGATCGGAAGGCTGCCATCGTGGACGCTGCTCTTGCTGCCGCTGCACAGGCGTTTGTGGATGGAGAGTGTCCCGCGCCTGCCGGTGCCCATGCCCTGCGAGCAGACCTCGTCCGCTCGTCGCAAGACGTGGTGGCAGACGTCGCGGGCGAACTCGAGGCGCATGCACGGGAGGTGCAGACCGTCCTCACGGAAGCTGCGAACGTCACAGGGGGTCCGGCGCCAGTATTTGAACCGCTTGGACCTGATCGCGAGATGCCGCTACTGGACGTGCCGCCCCTCACGCTCGACCTGAAACCGCCCTTGTGGGCACGAGCGAATCAGCATTTCTTACGCCGGTGGATCACGGACCGCGTGCGCGACGCGTGGCAGCCGGCAGTGGAACGTGCCGTCGATGCGTACCTCGACGTGCTTCGACGATGGGCGACTGACGGGCTCACGCGGCTCCGCCGTGAATTCGAGGGCCAGAGCCGCCCCTTGCTGACTCAACTCACAGGTGCCCCGACGAGCGGCGCCGCGAAGGCTTCGACCACAACCACCTTGCAGCGCGACCTCGAATGGCTCCGTCAGGATCGCGTGGAGATGACCCATGTCCGTGATTAGCGACATTCAAGCACGCGAGATTCTGGACTCGCGAGGCAACCCCACCGTCGAAGTGGACGTGATCCTGTCGGATGGTTCGCGAGGCCGTGCCGCGGTGCCATCCGGGGCGTCGACGGGTGACCGCGAGGCCCTGGAGCTCCGGGACAAGGATCCTGTGCGATACGGCGGGAAAGGTGTCACGAAGGCGGTGGCCCACGTGAATGGCGAGATCGCGTCGGCGCTCCGTGGTCAGTCGGCGTCATCGCAAGATGTCATCGATCGTGCATTGATCGATCTGGATGGCACACCCAACAAGGCCCGACTCGGTGCGAATGCGATTCTGGGCGTCTCGATGGCCGCGGCACGCGCGTCGGCCGCAGGCGCAGGTCTCCCGCTGTATCGCTATCTCGTCGAGCGAGAGACGTACTCGCTGCCAATTCCAACGGTGAACGTCCTGAATGGAGGGGCGCACGCCGCGAACGCCCTCGACTTCCAGGAGTTCATGCTCGTCCCCGTTGGTGCGCCCACGATGGCAGAGGCGGTGCGGTGGGCCGCCGAGACGTTTCACGCGCTGAAAGGCATCTTGCGGGATGCCGGACATGTGACGGGCGTTGGCGACGAAGGCGGCTACGCCCCGAACTTGAAAAGTCCCGAGGAGGCGCTCGATATGTTGGTGCGAGCCATCGAGCACGCCGGCTATCGGCCCGGGCGTGACATCAGCCTGTCAATGGATCCGGCGTCCAGTGAACTGTTTCACCACGGGCGATACGAATTCGCGAAGTCCGGCGAGCCGTCGCGGAGTACGACGGAGATGATCGCGCTCTTCGAGCGATTGGTCGAACGCTTCCCGCTCGTGTTCATTGAAGATGGATTGTCCGAGCACGATTGGGACGGCTGGAAGACCCTGACCGAGCACCTGGGATCACGCGTATTGCTGGTCGGAGACGACATCTTCGTGACGAATCCCGCGATCGTCCGCGAAGCCGTGGCTCGCGGGATCGGGAACGCCAGCCTGATCAAGCTCAATCAGATTGGCACGGTCACCGAAACGCTCGAAGCCATTCGGATTTCGCATGACGCGGGATATCGGACCGTGATCTCTCACCGGTCCGGAGAAACAGAGGACACGTTCATCGCGGATCTCGCCGTGGCGACTGAGGCCGGCTATATCAAGACCGGATCAATGGCGCGATCCGAGCGCGTGGCCAAGTACAACCAGCTGATGCGCATCGAAACCGAGCTGGGGTCGCACGCCGTATTCGGCGCCTCGGCACGGGCGGAGATCGCGCGCTTATGACGGAGCCGGCCCCGCCCGATGCTGCCCCGGCGGGTGCCGGCAGTGTCGTTGGCGCACAGCTCGAACGGCTTGCTCAAATCGCTACGGAACTCGGTGACCAGGCGCTCGCATCTGAGGCGCGGGCTGACCACGACCGCTTGGTGGAAGCCCGCTTCTTTGTGACATGTCTCGGGCAATTCAAGCGCGGGAAGTCGACGCTGCTAAACGCGCTGGTCGGGCAACCCATCCTGCCCGTCGGCGTTGTGCCCGTGACTTCGGTCGTCACGATTCTGCGCTACGAAGACCGGCCCACGGCGACGGTTTGTTTCAGCGACGGCCACACCGAGCCGATCGCGCTCGAAACCATTGCGATGTTCATTGACGAACGCCAGAATCCAGGAAACCGGCGCCACGCTAGCATCGTCGACGTCGCTCTGCCGAGTCCCATCCTGCGTGATGGATTGTGCCTGGTCGACACGCCGGGGCTGGGCTCGGTGCACGCGGCCAATACCGAGGTCACACGCGCCTTTGTGCCGCGCACCGACGTCGCGCTGCTTGTCGTCGGACCCGATCCGCCGATTTCCGGCGCGGAACTGCAGCTAATGGACGAGGTCAGTCGCGAGGCGGGCGAACTGATCGTGGTCCTCAACAAAGCGGACCAGTCGTCACCGGAGCAGTTGCGCGAGGTCACTGAGTTCACGCGTACGACCGTCGAGAAGGCCTTGGCACGACCCATCCAGAAGATCCTCGAGATCAGTGCACTCGAGCGCCTCAACCAGCGCCATCCGACGCGAGACTGGCCGGTCCTCGAAACCCACCTCAGGCGGCTTTCTTCCCAAACGCGTCAGCATCTCGTCGAAACAGCGGGACTCCGATCGATTCGTCGGCTGTCTCGCAGACTGGGTGCCGAACTGGCGCAGCGAGACGACGCGCTCAGAAAGCCGATTGAAGAGATCGAGGCTCGAGTGATCCGCCTTCGGGTTGTGCTCGACGATCTGGATCGATCACTGGTTGATCTGCGTTTTCTCTTCGACGCCGTCGAGGCCGACCTCGCACGACAATTCGAGCAGTATCGAACGCACTTCTTCAGCGAGACTGTCCCCGGGCTGGAAGCACAACTGAGGGACTGGATTACATCTCACCATTCCACCGATCGCTCGCTTCGCACGCAGGCGTTGGAGGAAGCCCATCGTCTGTCGGTCCGTGCCGTCGATGAATGGTTGCTGACGGTCGAACCCGAAGCGAACGCACTCTACCGCGCAGCCACCGAACGGCTCATCCGGCTTGCGAACCAGTACATCGCGCGAGTGGCCACCGACGCGGCAGACGTGGACGGTGACGATCTGCCGTCGGAGATCGGCTTTCGAGCCAGGCGACACTTCTACTTCACCAGCCTGATGCACGTCACCGCTGGCAGTCCACTGACCTGGTGGATTGATCGCTTTGCACCTCGAGGGGTGCGGCAGACGCACGTCGCGCGAGCAGCCACAGCGTATTTGGCCCATCTCATCGAATCCAACAGCCATCGCGTCGAGAACGATCTCAAGGAGAGGACCAGAGAGAGTCGCCGGTGGCTCGAGGGACAGATTCGGACGCGGCTGGCCGGCGCCCTGCACTCAGCCGAGCGCGCCGTCACCGTGGCGACCGAAAAGCAGCACCTGTCCCAGCTGGAAGTTCAGGAGAGCCTGGCGCGGGTCAACACGCTTCGACACGAGCTGGCCGGGCTTACGCGATAGTCAGCAGCGCCCCGGCGGTCATCAAAAGAACGCCGACCCACACCTTCCAGCTCACCGTTTCTCCCAGGAGCAGTGCGGCAAGCAGAAGGGTCAGAGGCAGACTGAGTTTGTCAATTGGCGCGACACGAGACGCTGGTCCCAGCTGCAATGCCCGGAAGTACGCCAGCCATGAGACGCCGGTCGCCAACCCGGAGAGTGCGAGATAGGTCAGTGAACGCTTCGAGAGGGAGGAAAGGACGCGGCCCTCGCCGGCCTGAAACACCATCACCCACGCAAAGATTAGAACGACAACGGTGCGCAGCGCGGTCGCCAGCGTGGACGGGACGCCTTCGACTCCCCGTTTCGCGAGGATCGCGGTGGCCGCTGCTGACACCGCAGAAATCAGCGCATAAATCAGCCAGGACATCTAGGCTGTCCAGTTTCGCAAAGGTGTTGACACTTCCATCCACGCGTTCATGCGGCGACGGCTCCCTTGAAGACGGTGGCCGGGGTGCGCCCGTTGAGGCGATACCCGCGATGGGTGCGCTCGTGGTTGTAGAA
>JRHI01002171.1_pt1 | contig 14152 bp, 9 predicted proteins | sample 215371 | NCBI WGS metagenome assembly JRHI01 (sample SAMN02929681, study PRJNA255918) | sediment metagenome | biome: cave system; feature: Ice Cave; material: Sediment; isolation source: sediment from deep within a dark volcanic ice cave with no known source of... ...
GTAATACATGGCCTGTACGGTTGCCCCTAGTATACTATCGGCTAATGATCCGGTGAGGCCACTTATTAAAGCTATGAGAGGAAGGCCGCTCGTAATCGTAAGGGCGGGAGTGGTTGGGGTGAGGGGTAGGGACCCTTGGGTCGCCCTTCGTTGGGAAACAGGTGCCATTTGCATTTGAATTTTCCACGCAGGGCGACCCAAGGGTCCCCACCCCCATCGTGCCGCCACCCCCGCCCCTACGATTGGGTTGGTGAGCCAAGAAAATAGTCCTAACGATAGTGCGCCTGCGGCACTGGCACCTGTCCCTAGTGGTGTGATGCCGCCGGAAGTGCCAGGGGGAACTGTCTGACCTGTCGTAATCAGGCTCGGCGGCTGAGGGCTGAGCACACCTAGTTCGGTGGCCCAAGTGTCGGCGGTGGCGGTAGCAAGTGCGCCGACGTAGCCTGCTTGTAATAATAGACGTAGGCGTGAGGATGAGGTGAGACCATGACCCAAGGCCAGCATTGTTGCCATTCCTCCATTAGCCGCGACCTGTGCTAGATCGCGTTGTCCGCCCTTGCTAAACTTGTCTGCGGCTGTCTGCGCCTTGTCACGTATACGAAAATGCGACAAGAGACTGGATGAAGCAAAGAAATAGACTAACGCAAGGCCCCATAACCAGCCCCCCAGACCACATATGGTAGTGCCGACGATAATAGCGCCTATAATACCGCTCCTGCTAAGAGAACACCGTTGATAGGCAAATAGGCTTATTATGCTGCTCAACCAGAATCCAAGGAATAGGCGCTTCAGGCTGGCCTTAGATTTCCGTGCGACAGTAGGGATGGGGGCAGCGTGGCGTGATGGGTGGGGACCCTTGTGGTCGTCCGTTATTGGAGAAAGTGTATACATTTCATACCTCTTAATAGACTATGACGGACGACCACAAGGGTCCCCACCCCAGCCGCTCATCCTCCCCCGTCCCTACTGGTGAATAACGACGGACCTATTCATAGTACCTCTAGCTAGTGTTGTGTGTTGTGTTACAGAACGCTGTTATTATCGGTTCTATTATAAAGAAGGTTTGGCAATTTGACAAGGATAAGTGCTTTATGGAAGAAGAATGTACTCTTTGTCAAATTGCCAGTCGGTAATGGCCTCGATCTCGACGTAGAGATGAGGGTGAAGAGGGTCAATATGCTTGGACAGATGAATGTCTACGACACGGTTGTCGTTGAGACCCAGACCTTCACAAAGTGCGTCCTGCGTAATCTTGAGACCTCCATCAAGGTCTCTTTTGAGTGGTGTGGTGAAGTAGAAATCTAGGAAGAGTGCCAAGTAGCTTTGACGGAACTGTTGGCGTAGTGCTTCGTTGAGCACATCTTGTCTTTCCAGGCTGGTCAGTATGTCGTACACGTGTTTCTTGAAACGGCGAGCCACGATAGTGCTGACACGGTGTCCATCGACAGTGGCATACTGCTCGTTGATACTGGGCGGCAATGGCAGGGTGAGACAAAGTTGTGTGTGGGGTGGTGAGGAGCGCTCGTGCGCATCGCTTTTGCGCGTTGGTTTCTCAGGCATAGGTACCTCCTCTGTGTAGCATAGTACTTTTGGGCCGATATTATTGTGCGTATTGTATCATATCAACGTGTTCTATCTTGTAGGTTGTTGTTAAGTATAGAGAAGAAATGGTACATTGCCCTGGTGATGCGGTATTCTCCCCACGCGGGGAGAGTTACATTGAGACATGGCATGCACATATATGCATGGGAGTTTCTGATGAGCCTTGGCTTGGTGAAAGTGAGGAGTAACTGTGATTACGTGTAACCTCTGTGGGAATGGAAACCCGGCTGGTACAGTCAATTGCCAGCGGTGTGGAACGTTACTCGCGAGTAATAGTAACAATAGTGTCAACCCAACAATGGCGGTTCAGGAGCAGCCAGCACTACCAGCGTGGTTGGAGTCATTGCGGTCCGATATGACTGAAAAGTCAGAGAAACCGCTAGCGCCTGAGAATAATAGATCAAATTTCAATGCTTCCAACATGGTAGATAATGGTCCATTTGCAAGTTGGACGCAGCCAGAACGAGGGCAAGCTCAAGGGAATGTTCCCACGAATATGCAGGAAGGCTTACGTACTTCATCATATCCAGCGCCCAACACGGATGAGAGCTTTTTCGCCGAGAGGGGGATTGCAGCAAGTTCGTTAATTGACCAACAAGCGTTGCCCCCCTGGATGCAGCAGGAGAACAATGCATCTTCTCAAGTGCCGCAGAGAAATATCCCAGCGTCAAGCCTGATACAGGCCGATGCTATGCCTTCTTGGATGAAGTCGATGCAGCCATCTCAACCACAGGCTCCATTTGTTGCTGGCCCGCCTCAGGCACAGCAGATGCCCCAAATGCCCCCACCTGTGACTACTCCTCCGCCGGGACAAAATTTTGCTGCTCATAATCTGATTGATCAGCAATCGCTCCCGTCCTGGATGATGCAGCAGCATCCACAAAATCCGCAGCAACCGGAGCATGTTCAGCAGCAATATCCTGTACAAGCTGTTGGACAACAGCAATCAGGGCAGGATGGCATGTTCTCCGCTTCTTCCTTGCTGGATGAGAACTCTTTACCCAGTTGGATGCGTGAAAATGCACAGGGTCAATGGCCCACTAATGCACCTACCGCCCCTGCTCTTCAGCCACAGCAAAACGCTTCCTGGCAGGCTGCTCAGTCCATGCAATCGCCCCAGGCGCAACAGAATATGGCATGGCAATCCCAGGCAGCACAACCACAAGGGAATGTACAAGGTTCTAACACCGCAATGAATTCAAATGGTATGCTCTCGGCCTCATCATTTATTGACGTAAACGCGCTTCCTTCATGGCTGCGGCCAGCCGAGGGGAACTATAATGCACCTCCAGTTCAAGGAGGGATGGTTAATGATGGTCAGAGTGGGCAGCAGAGGCAAGGTCCATATGCAGGGCCGCCACGTGTGGATAATGTGCGTGTGCCCAGTCGTCCCCGTGGAGAAGCAGGGGCAAATGAAGGGAGTGAGGTAGCAGCGAATGTTTTTGCTTCAATGTTGGGTGTAGCCTCAACCGCTCCCAATTTTCCGCCACAAGGGCAGGGATCAGGACAAGCACCACTGCCAGGAGCATATGGACAGCCCAATGGGCAACAGCAACCGCAAGGGATGCCACCAATGGGCATGCAAGGTCCACCACAAGGATCGGCAATGGCACAGCAGATGCAAAATAACCCTGGCGGTATACCCCAGCCCGGATATATGCAAGGACCGTATAGTAACAATTATACTGTGCAAGGAAATTATCCAGGTAATCCTTCGCTGCAACAACCACCAAATATGGCTGGTCAGCAGGGGACAATGAATGGCTTTAACATGGCTCAGGGTAATATGGGGATGAATGGTGAACAGAGAACAAACGCGAAACCCGCGAAACGTGGACTCTTTGAAGCAATCCGTAACTTGTTCTTCCGTTCATAATACAAAAAGGGGTTCCAGATGAATGCACAATCTCATAAAGAGGGAGGGCCTAAGCAGGGAGAAGCAAGGGGCGAGGGCCAAAACTACTCTGCGGGGACGGTAAACTCGTTGCTCGTCGCCGATTGTGGCAGTGTTTTTACGAAGGTCTCGTTGTTTGGTCTCGTAGAGGGTCAATATCGCTTAATGGCGCGTGGTGATGCAGCCACGACGATCAAGCCTCCCCAGGAAGATATCACAACTGGCATCATCCAGGCGATCAATGTGATTGAGTTTATTACTGGCCGTCGTTTCATCTCTGAGGGACGTATTCTGTCTCCTGAGCAAGAAAACGGTGATGGAGTGGATGTGTTCATTGCGACGATCAGCGCGGGAGGTCCGCTCCGTCTGTGTGTCTTAGGCGCTGTTAGTCCTGCATTAGAGGCACTGGCAACGCAGGCTGTCTCTGGTTTGTACACAGAAGTACAAGCATTGCCATCTCCCGCGTTTATTGCTGCAAGTGCGCAGGCACCTATACCTGTAGGAGCTGGTACTCCTAAGGTAGCGGGCAGTTCATGGACGCAAGAACGGATTGCTTTGGAATGGGAGCGCCAGTTGGGACGTATTCGTGATATGCAGCCGCATGCGGCCTTAATCGTCGGTATGGCCGATGGTCCTGCTGGCCCCACGCCTTTGCAAGAAGCCTGCCAGCTATTGGTGAATGCCGCGAAGGAGCATAACGAGCAGCAAACTGCAAATGCTCCCATTGGCACATTCACTCAGGATAGCATGGCGCCTCAATGGTCTGCTCTCTACGCAGGTGCTCCACAATACGTTGACGCGGTACGCCGTATGTTAACTGGCGTGGCGGACGTGACACGAGTTGACTCGCTAACTACACCATCACAGCTTGGCTCGATCAGTGTTGCGTCTGGAACATTGCACGAGCGACATGTCATTCAGCGTCTTGCAGGCTATGAAACGCTTTCGTCATGGTCTAGTTCAACTCCTGTTGCCACCGCTACCTCGTTAAGTAGTCTTGTACGTTTTCTGGCACAACACTATGCGATGAATGTCACTGCCGTAGATGTTGGCGGAAATACTACAACGATCATGTTGGCCGGAGAGCAGGGAGAATTCATTCCCAAAGTAAACTCTGGTATAGGTGTTGGGCCAGGCATCGGCGCGATTTTGCAGAAGATAGGTACACAACGTATTGCACGCTGGCTCCCATTTAGTGTGACGGAGGACGAGATACGCCAGTTTGTGCTCAATCGTATGTTGCATCCACAGGTTGTGCCATCTACGACACGTGAGCTACAGATAAGCCATGCATTTGCACGTGAGGCAATGATTTTGACGGTCGAGGCGGCAAAGGCGAATGATATGGAGTGGCTTGATGCCGACCTAATTCTGGCGACAGGTGGTGTGCTGGCACACGCACCAAAGTATGGACAGGTGGCCTTGATGCTTCTGGATGCGTTACAACCGCGAGGTGTGACCTCGTTGGTACTAGATCGTACCATGCTGATTACACAACTAGGGGCGGCGGCGACCGTGTCTCCTGTCACTGCTGTACAGGTCAACGAGAATGACGCCGTCACACATCGACTCGGCACCTGTGTCATTCCTTATGGAGAAGTGCAGCCGGGAAAACTCGCGGTACAAGTGAGTGTTGAATATAGTAATGGGCGTCAACAACAGGTTGAGGTCATGGGTGGTTCTATCGAGGTCATTCCCTTGCAACTGAACGAACAAGCATTGCTCTCCTTATTTCCAGCATCAGGTGTGGATGTTGGGCTTGGACCGGGCGAACGAGCACGAGCGGCGGAAGAGGTTGATGGTGGGTTGGTAGGTTTGATTATCGATGCTCGTGGACGACCTTTTGTATTGCCTTCTGATGAAACCGAGCGCCAGACACGTCTGCTCCAGTGGATGCAGGCGTTGGGGGCGTAGTCTCGGAGAAGGGCAGATTACTGCCATGACCTATCCTCTTGGTTGGTCTGTCATACCGCAAATTGTGGTGAGAAGAGAACGATGGCCTGGTGGGTATAAAGCGAAATGTATTCCCCTGGTCTCTCTTGGTCAGGAGGTATTGCCTGACCAGCCCGTACAACGTGTAGAACGAGGGGAAGTCGTTGAGTCTATAGCATCGCTACCAAGACTCGCACTTCCTTCAGTCACAACACATATAGAACTCAAGGCAATACGCACAGTGGGAAATGCTCCTCCGGCGCAGGTGGGTGAGACGATTCCTGCCGGTCTGCATGGACGTGTCGTAGCAATTACGCCGCGTGGTGGTGTGGTCATCGAGACACGGGCTGCGATAGTCCAGGGAGCGATTGGAACTGGTAATCAGGTTGTTGGTACTCTGACGATGTGGCAGGCGGGCAACGGCGTAGGGGTTACTGGGCGTACACCACAGGTTATTCCTCCCGCAGCCATTTTGGTGATACCCGGTCCGTTGAACTTTAGTATGCTACGGCAAGCAGTCAGTTCTGGAGTGAGTGGCATTATTGCGAGCAGTGTTACACAACGAGACTTAGAAGGCTTTTTGGCGGCTGATCTCGTTGAGGTACTCAATTGTCAGAATGTAGAGCAGATGCAATCACATCTCCCGCCCTTAACACTCTTTTTGACGGAGGGTTTAGGCTCTGTTGCGATGTCAGCGCGTATTATAAATTTGCTGAGCCAGTATCAAGGCTCGTTAATATTACTTTCAGGCGTGACTTCCGTGCGACAGGGAATCTATCCTGAGCTAGTTATTTCGTTGCCTGTGCAAAAAGAGCAAGCGAATGGGCAGTTGGTACAACCTGAGCTAGCACTTGTGCCGGGGGCGCAGGTGCGTATCTATGGTAGTGGATATGAAGGGGCAATAGGAGTTATAGACTATCTCTTTTCACATCAGCAAGTATTTTCTTCTGGCATTCGTACACGTGCGGCGCGTGTGCGCCTCGAAGATGGGTCGTATCTTGTGGTGCCAATGACGCTTCTAGAGCGCATCGGTTAAGGTGTTTGTCCACATTTATTGATAGTTATCCACATATTTCCCTTTGATATGTGGATAACTTTTCATGCCCGTAAAATCTCTATTACTTCTATTTCGCCACGAACGGATGACCACAAGGGTCAATGTACAACACAAGTTCACTTCTCTTCGTATATGTCATAATTCATGTTTATCCTGTACAATGCTGCTATAATGTCGGATAGGTAGGTATACATTTTTGTAACCATAAGAGAAAGAACGTGATAGACGACAATCAACATAGCGATACACAGGAGATGCTAGCGAGCAATATTGCGCGAGTGCGTGCGGCGATTGTGGAGGCGGCAGAACGTGGCGGGCGTTCGCCAGAGCATATTACGCTTGTAGCGGTCTCGAAAACGAAGCCACTGGACTTGGTGAAAATAGCGTATACTATGGGCATCACAGATTTTGCAGAGAACCGTGTGCAGGATGCACAGACGAAGATTGCTGAGTTTCATCCGCAAGTTTTGCGCTGGCATATGATTGGGCATGTGCAGAGTAATAAGACTACCAAGGTGGTGGCTCTGTTTGATTGTGTGCAGAGTGTTGATAGCTTGCATCTCGCGCAACTCTTGAATCGACATGCAGCGGAGCAGCAGAAACGTCTACCTGTGCTCCTCCAGGTGAACATCTCTGGTGAGCAGAGCAAGGAAGGTATTACGCTTGAAGAGACGCCTGTGTTGGCACGGCAGATTGTTGCGTTACCTCAGCTAGATGTGCTTGGTTTAATGACGATTGCGCCACTGGTACAGAATGCTGAAGAGGTACGCCCGGTGTTTCGGAACCTGCGGAAATTGCGCGATAGATTGCGGAAAGAAGTGACGGAAAGTGCATGGCAACATCTTTCGATGGGAATGACCGATGATTATGCGATAGCGATTGAAGAAGGCGCTACGATTGTCCGTGTTGGGCGGGCGATTTTTGGTGAACGTGTTTCTACTACTAAGGGAGTTAGTCAATGAAAATAGATGATATCTTGATGGGGCGGCGCGTCCGTCAGAACCATGCATTAGAGCATGCCACATTTACGATTATGGCCGAGCGTAACCCTACGTTTAGTGGTAGTGCGCGTTCGTTCTCGGATGGTTTTATCGTCTTTGCCGATGTTGATCTTGGTGAGTTGCGTCGTTGTGCGGACGAGGCATTGCAACGTTTGCAAGCAGGCGAGGCAGAATTGGCTATTCATCCGAACTGTGGCACGAACCTTGCAGTCGGTATCTCGATGGTCACGATTGGTACTCTACTCGGTATGGCATCCAATCATCCACGTACACGTGTGGCAGCCGCGGCGGCGTCATCGTTCGCTGGCTGGGCTGCGGCACGACCTTTAGGCGAGTATGTACAGCGCCATTTCACCACACTTCCCGATTTGAAGGGTGTGCGTATCACAGAAATCTACCGACGCAAGTTCTTGGGCGCAACCTTTATCCAGGTTCATACTGTGCAGGAGTAATCAAGAGATGGAATTTACTCCCGTGCATTGGCTTGTGACCTATGGAATCGGGTTTATATTGGTGGCAATGTTTATACGTGTGATTGCGTCCTGGTTCCGCATGGATGAACGCTTTGCCTTTATCCGCTTCTTGGCACGTATCACCGATCCTTTCTTGGCACCTGCACGCCGTCTCATGCGCCCTGTCGGAGTGCTCGACCTGTCCTGGATTGTGACATGGTTCATGCTTTCGACTGTAGAAATATTACTGCTACAATCGCTCCCTGCAGGTTGGTAATCATAGCAGAGTTACAAGAGCGCCTCAGCTAAACCCATAGCATGGGTTTAGCTGAGGCGCTCTTGTAACTCTGCTACTTCAAGAAGGTACCATTTTTAATGTTTTGCATCTGAATAAACCCTTCTGGGCTGACGGCAAGGAAGACCACCGTTTTGTTCTGTGGGTTGCCATCGGCGCCGAGGGATATTTGTCCACTGACCCCTTGAACGGCGTTTGCGCCATTGATCTGCGTCAAAGCCTGCTTCAGATCGTTAGGTGTGATGCTGGTTTTTCCTCCTGACAGGGCTAGCTTGCTTGCGCTCAGAAGTGTGAGTGTCGCGTCATACGAGAGCATAACGTTGTTTGAGGGACGTGTGAAGCCGTAGGGAGTGTTCGTATGCTGTCTATTCGGGTCATAGGTGTCGGCATAGGTTTGGAAGAAGACAGGTTCCTTAGCACTATAACCGAACACGCCCCACTCGTCAGGATAGGCGAATGAGGTGAAGAGCAAACGGTTGAAGCCTGCACGAGCGCTGGTGGGATAGCCACCCAGGTTATAGAGCGCGTCACCACCCATGACTTTGAGTTTCGGGAAATTCGCATAGCCGGGTAGGTTGGTGAGAATGGTACTCACATCGTTCGAGTAGCCCGAAAAGTAGATCAGATCGGGTGCAGGCGAATTTTTTAGCGCTGTATCCAATGAACTTGAGAGGCTAGCTGGTTGCCCTACAGTGTATGTCTCTGTCACCGCAATTTTGCCGCCAAGGGCGGTGAATGCCTTGCTGAAATCGCTTGCCAAACTCTGGCTGTAGGAATTGCCAGGATCTTGGAAGAGGGCAACACTGCGTGCTTTGAGTGTATTGTACGCATACTGTGCTCCCACAGTCGCTTGATCCTGGTTGGATGGGGCAACGCGGAAGAAGTAGGGTGATCTGCCAGTTAAAGCATCAGTTGATGCTGTCTGTGACACAATCGGAATTTGTGCGTTTGAGAAGACTGGCAGGGAACCTACTGCATAGGCGCTGAACGGCCAACCCATGACACCCACAATCGTTTTGTCTGCGTTTGCCGCTTTCACAATTTGCTGTGAGACAACATTAGCGTTGGTTGCAGTAGCGCTACCCGCATTCGCAATCAGCATGACAACGTTCACATTACCGAGCATATGCCCATCATTGAACGCTTTCTGCGCGATATACGCTCCTTGTAAGTCATCTCGTCCAACACCGACATTATCGCCTGTCAGCATGGTAGCAACAACAAGGGTGATGTGAGGATTTCCAGAGGCTAGGACGCGCTGATTTTCCAGGTAGATGAGCGCTTCTGCATTGCTTGTATCGCCTGACACCGCCTGCGTCCAGAGCGATTGGGCAGTAGCGCTATCACCATTTTTGAACGCGGTTGCCGCTTGTATCATCACGTTCACGCTGGTTCTGCCGGCTCCGGTATCAAAGGCGAATGAGCCATCGCTAATACCAATCGATTCACCTGCTTGTGTCAGTGTCACACCGATACCGTTGGCAGGTATCGTTGATGAGAGCGTAGGTGTGGCTGTAGGTACCGCGCTTGTAGTGGTATTTCTGCTCCTGAGTAAGCTTGGTACAAAGATGAGACCTGCAATCAGCAGAAGAACTAGCAACAGGAGCAAGAAACTGCCCGTTACCCAGTTAAAGCCACGGCGTTGTGGGCGTGCAGGCGGATTCGCGTACGCGCCAGCCTGTGGTTGTCGGTTACGCACTGCGGGTGGAGGCGGTACGGGGGCCGCCCTTTGTGGCACTTGCTGTGGTGGACGTGCTGGTGGTGGCGGCGGTGGTGGCACGGCCCGTGGATAATTCGTTGCCGCCTGCGTTGGTGCATTCGTCGCTGGTCTATTCGGGGTGCTGATAGGGCCAGAAGCGCCAAGCGTATAAGTACTGGTATTGCCCACGCCATAGTTTTGCAGCAAAATATCATCGATATCTTGCTTCATCGCTGCGGCAGTTTGGTAACGTTTGCTACTATCAATAGTGAGCGCCCGCGTGAGAATGCGATCAATCTCAGGTGAGAGCTTGGGATTGAGTGAACGCACCGAGGGATAGGCAAACGGCGGGTAGTTGCGCGGATCACGATTTGTGAGCAGGTGGTGCAACGTTGCTGCCAGTGCGTAGATATCTGAACGTGTATCTGCGTTGCCCTGATATTGCTCTGGTGGAGCGTAGCCAGGAGTGCCAAGCGCGGATGTTTGCTTCTTCTTGGCGTTTTTTGCTTCGTCGGCGCGTGCAATACCGAAGTCCACCAAGTGTGCGCGTTTATCTTTGGCACCGATGATGATATTCGCAGGCTTGATGTCGCGGTGGACAATGGGTGGTTTCTGTTGTTCCAAGTAGTCGAGTACATCCAACAACTGTGAGGCATAGTTGAGGGCTTCACGCTCCGGCATGGGCTGGTTGACATGCTCCATGTGATCTTCCAGGTTCTCACCAGCAACATACTCCTGGACCATGAAGTAGCGCGTTCCTTCCTGGAAACTATCGGTCACGTTTGGCACCAGCGGATGGTCAATCTGCGCAACGGTCTCCACCTCGCGTTTGAAGTTGCGTACATCCTCTTGCCGCTTAACTGGGTCTGTGTTGTCCGAGATCAATTCTTTAATGACAACGAGCTTATTGGCGACACTAGTATCTTTGGCGAGCAGTGCCGCGCCCATGCCACCCTGACCAAGTATCTTCTCGATGATGTAGCGTCCGTTTTGCAGGCGCGAATTTGGAGTAAGCGTACGCGAATTACCACTACTCCCGCTGCCACTAAGGGTACTCGAAGTGACGGTATTTGCCGGATTCATAGTGCTGAGTATTGTAGCGCTACCAGCAGTCGCTGTAGTGTCTAAAAAGAACCCACAATTGCTACAAAAGTCTTCTCCTGGCGGATTCATTGTTCCACAGTTTGGACATTTCATATTCTTCTGCCTTATTATTTCAGTACGATGAACTTCTTGCTCTCTATAGTAATATACGTAATGAATTCCTATGAACCAAGCAAGAAATTTCCTTCAAAATGCGGATCCATCTGGATGAAACCTTGCGGGTTGACTGCCAGGATGACAATCGCCTTGTCAACGGGGTCTCCATTGGAGCCAAACGAGATTTGTCCACTCACTCCTTGAAATGCGTTTGTCCCACTGATCTGTGTCAAAGCTTGGCGCAAGGCTTGTGGCGTCAGGCTAGTTTTTCCGACACGTAAAGCTATACCACAGCCTTTGAGCAGTGCTATCGTAGCATCATAGGAGAGCATAACATCATTGTTGGGGCGTGTATACCCATAGGGGTTCCCCTTATGTAATCTGTTCGGGTCAAAAGCTGCGGTGTATGCAGTAAAAAAGAGCGGTTTTTTGTTTGCGAGGCCTGCCACTTCCCACTCATCGGGGTATGCGAAAGCGGTAAAGCGTAGACGGTTGAAACCGGCACGAGCGCTACTGGGATAGCCGTCCAAGTTATATAGGGCATCGCCACCCATGACACGTATGTTAGGAAACTGCGTATAGTTGGGCAGATTTGTTAAAATGGTACTGACATCGCTGGCATTGCCCGAAAAATAGAGCAAATCCGGTACTGGAGTCACTTTGAGGGCAGTATCAAGTGACGTGGGCAACGTATCTGTCTTTCCAACCGTATAATTTTCGGTGATAACAATGTGCCCTCCGTGTGCAGTAAATGACTTGCTAAAATCGGCGGCGAGACTCTGACTGTAGGGGTCTGCCCGGTCTACAAAAAGGGCAACACTTTTGGCACCAAGATTTTGCTGTGCGTATGTTGCGCCTGCTGCTGCTTGTAGCAGATTGGAAGGGGCGACACGGAAAAAGTACGGTGATATGCTCGTCAGACTATCGCTTGAGGCTGTTTGTGACAGCATTGGAAGCTGTGCCTGAGTGAGAATGTTCAGCGCATTCAGTGTGTGGTTACTGAAAGGCCAGCCCATGACGCCAACAATGGTCGTATCTGCATGGGCTGCTTTCACAATCTGTTGTGCCACCAGTGTAGCGTGCGTCGAATCATTGCCTGAATTGGCAATGAGCAGGCGTACACGTACACTACCTAATTTGGCTCCGTCATTAAATTCCTTTTGCGCGACGTAGGCGCCTTGGAGGTCAGCACGTCCCACACCAAAGTTATTCCCTGTCAGCATGGTAGCGACGACAAGCGTGACATAGGGGCTACCAGAGGCCAGCACGTGCTGGTTTTCAAGATAGATCAGCGCTTCGGCATTACTGGTATCGCTTGACACAGCAGCTTGCCAGAGTGACTCTGCCCCTGCGCTATCACCCTGTTTAAGCCTGTCGGCTGCCTGTCGCATCTGGATGCCACTTGGTCGATCAACATCAAAAGTGACGGTGCCATCACTGATACCAATATCCTCGTTACCAATGTGGGTGACACCGATACCATTGGCGTTAGGACCATTGCTTGTCGTGGTATGTGTTGCGACAGGAGTGACAGTAACAGTTTTCACTTTCCCCGTGAAATAGGCAAAGGAGGCCAAGACAACACCCAGGAGAAGCAAAATAAGCATGACAATCACGGGCCAGGGAATACGCCTTGTAGTCCTTCTAGAGTTTCCATCTGCCCCCGAACTCGCGCCGCCGACTGGATTGAATGGTGGAGGTGTCACTACTGCGGCTGGCTGTGGAGATGCTGAAGACGGCGTAGCCGTTGCAGGTTGCTGGGGTGATTGTGCCATCAAAAGCGTTTTGTCTGTCGCAATTACACCTCCTGTAGCGGTTGTGCCGACTACATGACTGCTGCTGTTTCCTGAAACGCCAAAGCGACGGCGCAAAATGTCATCAATTGCCTCCTTCATCTCTGCTACGTGTTGATAGCGTTGGTCTGGGTCTTTGTCCAGAGCACGCAGTAAAACACGCTCGCTTTCAAGGGAAAGCTGTGGATTGATGCTACGTGCCGGAGGATAGGTAAACGCTGGATGGTTACGCGGGTCACGGTTCGTTACAAGATGATGCAAAGTGGCTGCTAATGCATAGAGATCTGAACGCGTATCAGTGTTTCCTTGATAGTGTTCAGGGGAGGCATACCCAGCTGTACCGGACATAGTTGTTGGTTTATGTAGCGCATCGACATGTGCAATTCCAAAATCAACTAGGTGTACACGTTTATCTTTGGCCCCAATGATAATATTGGCAGGCTTAATGTTATGATGGACAATAGGCGGCGTTTGTTGGGATAAATAGTCCAAAATATCGAGAACCTCAGACGCACAACTAAGCGCCTCTTTCTCAAGCATGGGTCGGTTCGTATTGGTCAGGCGCTCTTCCAACGTATCTCCCTCGACATACTCCTGCACCATAAAATAGCGTGTGCCTTCCTGAAAGCTACCTGTTACATGTGGCACCAAGGGATGATCAATATCTGCTAACGTTGCCACCTCACGCTTAAAATTGCCCATATCGTCCTGAAACTTTAAGGCATCAGTGTTGTCAGAGATAAGTTCTTTAATGGCGACATCTTTGCTATTCATGCGCTTATCAGTGGCGAGGAGGGTAGCACCTATACCCCTTTGTCCAAGTATCTTTCTGATGACATAGCGTCCACCTTGCAAGCGCGAACCAGGAGAAAGAAGAGGCGCTCCATTCGTTGCTGTTGTGGGTGTAGTCGTATGTAACGGATCGTGATTGAGGCCCTGAACGCCGCTCGTTTGGCCCAAAGGGTCTACCATGAGCTGCTTACCACAATTCGCGCAGTGGTGAGCGCCATCAGGATTAACAGCTTTACAAGAAGGACATTCCATAATTCACGCCCACCTTTTGAAATACACAAGTTTTCATCTTCTACTTACCCACTCAGCAATTATACTGGTTTTTTCGTCAGGAGTCGAGAGGTTTTGTACTCATCAGGATATACGTGCAGAGAGGGGAAAAGTTCAAAAGAGCGAGCAGGGGTGCTAGCAGCAGGGGCACAGCACGTGCTGTGC
>JRHI01002172.1_pt1 | contig 14138 bp, 6 predicted proteins | sample 215371 | NCBI WGS metagenome assembly JRHI01 (sample SAMN02929681, study PRJNA255918) | sediment metagenome | biome: cave system; feature: Ice Cave; material: Sediment; isolation source: sediment from deep within a dark volcanic ice cave with no known source of... ...
TCGGCCCTGGGTGGGTCCCCTTTACTCTGGCGTTCGTAACACTCTCGGAGTTCTGGCCCTCAACCAGCCTGTTCACGTCGCGAAGCGGCCTGATCCAGCTCCCGGTCATTAAGCCCACCGGGCGTTCAGTATGAGCCTGGCCACCGGCACGAGCATCCCCAGGCTATCGCGGCTCGGACCGGAGCAGAAGCACGTCTACCAGGGGCGCAGGCGATTCGGTGGATCCGGTTCCAGGCCCGGAGGATCCCACGTCCAGCTGTCCTTGGGCCGGCCCGGCGAGCCGGTGGACGAGCTCCTCCGCTCGTTCCCGTAGTTCCTGCTGCCGACTCCTGGCCTGCGCCTCTCCGGCAATGCGAGCCCTGGACTCCTCCACCTCGACGAAATCTGGATAACCTACGAGCTTCCCCAAACTTCCCCACGGATAGCCCAGGTCCATGAGCATTTGTGCTGCCAGCTGGGCATCGGACACGCTGCGCAGTACCCCTTCGCAGGCCGAGGCCTCGGCCAGCAGGAGCCGCCCGCGTTCTTCCAGGACCTTCTGCTCACGAGCCACCTGGCGCCGTTGAAGATCCTCCTCCTGCTGCTCGCGGCACAGGACTTCCCGTTGGGCTGCCTCTCGCGCTTGCGCCACGTGTTCCGTCACCGCACGCCCTCCGCCCTCCTCCACTGATCTCCGCAGCTCCTCAAGTCGCTGGATAGGTCGTAGGCCGCCGGACTCCTCGGGCGCGAACCATCGCTTGAGGCCCCGCCCCGTGACCCGGATGATCCCTATCCCCTCCGCCGCGGAGAGCGGAACGCCCGGGAGATCCAAGAGACGCTTCAACAGCTTCTCCCCGTAGGTGAGAAGGCGTACGCGTCCGGGATGCCCATCGGCCACTTCTGGATCGAAAGTCACCTCCCAGGTCCTCCCTTCCAGCTCAAGCCGATAGGCACCAGGGAGGTCGGGATGCGAGTGGAACCTGCGGCCGATGCTTGAGTCGAGCAGGACCCGCTCTAGATCCTGCAGGGAGACCGGAGGATTGCCACCGGCTCCGTCCTCGGAAACACCGCTCCACTCCTCGATCGAGAGCGGCTGGGCCTGCTGGGTCTCGATCTCGTTGCGGATCTCGGTCAGGGCCTGCTCCAAAACCTGTTCCCGCCTCGCCCCTGTGGTGACGGCCGCCTGCTCGATGGCCTTCGCGACCCGAGCGAGGATCGGCTGGAGCTCGCCGACCACCCAGCGGAACCAGTCGATCCGGTCTCCCAACGCGCGGTAGACCTTGGCTTCGACGGTCTCCTGCCCTCCCGGGCCGAGGAGGAAGTAGTGCTTGATCCACACCTCCTGGAAACGCTGGCCGATGCGATCGAAACGTCCGATCCGTTGCTCCACCCGCATTGGGTTCCAGGGGACGTCGTAGTTCACGAGCACTCCGCAGGTCTGAAGGTTCAAGCCCTCACTCGCAGCTTCAGTGCAAAGCAGGACCTGCACCTCCCCCGACCGGAAGGCGTTCTTTACCTCCTCCTTCGAGGCTGGGACCCAGCCTTTATCTTGGAACCGCTCGCCTCCTCGCCCGGAGTAACACGCGAGCCGCGAGCCGTAGAGGCCGACCAAGCGATCGCGGAGGTCGTCCATGGTGTCGGTGTAGTGCGTGAAGACGGCCACTGTCTCTCGCTTGGAGAGGAGATCGGCGAGGTCCGCCACCAGCTGGCGGAACTTGGTGTCCTCTGGTAGGAGGGCGATGCCCTCCAGCAGCGCATCGAGCTGCGGGAGCTCGACCTGGAGGAGTTCCTCGAGGGACGGGGGAAGTCGCCCCTGACTGAAGGAATCCTCCAGCTCCTCCGCGACTTCCTCGTCGAGGTCCGAATCCTCTGTGTCCTCGTCGGTGAGGCCGAAGGCTGGCCCGGACCGCTTCACCAGGAACGCTCTTCGTCGCTCGAGGCTCCTTCGCAGGGCCACGAAGGAGGACGTCAGGCGCCGGCGGTAAACCGTCATGATGAACCCAAGGCCCCTCCGCTCGCCCTCCAGCCGCTGGTAGGCCTCGGCCACGTAGTCCTCGACCTTCTGGTAAAGCTCCCATTCGGGTTCGCTCATCTCGATCCACACGGGTACCGGATCGCGGTTGGGAACGAGATCGGAGAGCAGACCCTGCTCTCGGTACCGGCGCAGGAGCTCCCTGGTGGTCCGGAACATCTTGCTGCCGAGGGGAGACGCCCGCCGGCAGATCTCGAGGAGGGTGGCCCTCCCCTGCGTGGTCAGCCGCCGCACCTCGTCCACCGGCCGTTCCCCCCGCAGAAGTCCACCCACCATTTCCCACTCGACGGTCCCGAGCTTCTCGGGCACACCCGGGACAACCCGGTCCGGGGGCTGGCCGTCCAGGGCATCTCGGCCGAGGCGAAGGAGGAGGCCCCAGTCCGCGTCCTCCCCTGACCCCGCCTGCCGTAGCTCCCTGAGGAAGCGGAGGAACCGGTCCTCCGAGGCTGCCCAGGCGGGTGGAAGATCGAGCTGGCGGAGGAGGTCGTAGATCTCAACCGGGTGGATCTGCATCGGCGTGGCAGTCATGAGCAGGAGGCCCCGGGTCCTGGCCGAAAGACCTGGGTGACCGCCCTCGCCCTCGAGCAGCGACAGCAGTCGGTTCGGGCGGTAGCGAGAATTGACGAACTCGCGTCTCCTCGCGTGGTGAGCCTCGTCCACGACCACGAGGTCGAAGGGACCAGCTGCGAGCAGCTCTGCCCGCCGCTCTGCCCGCTTGGCCAGCTGGCTGGAGGCGAGAAGAATGCGATACGCATCCCAGGGGTTGCCGGTCGGGGTCGGCAGCTCCCCGAAGTAGTCGCGGAACCCCCGCCCGTCGTAGGCCGGGACGTTGAGGGCGAACTTCTCGAACAGCTCCTCCTGCCACTGACGGAGGACCCCCTTAGGGACCAGGATGAGCCCCCGGCGAACCTCTCCCGCTAGCACCAGTGCCCGAATCACGAGTCCTGACTCGATGGTCTTTCCCAGGCCCACCTCGTCGGCCAGGAGAAAGCGCTCAGGGAATCGCCTGATGACCTCGGCCGCGATCCGCGTCTGGTGGGGCCAGGGCGTGAAGGCAGCGGTGCACATCCCCACCAGTTCCCCGCCGGGAAGCTCCGGGGCGTCCCGCAGAAACTGGAAGAGCACACGCTCTGCCTGGTCGGGGGGTAGCGCCCACGTGGGCGGCGGGGCGGCCTCGAGCGGATCTACCTCGGGCTCCCGGTCCGGGGCCAGGTCGAGGAGTCGTTGCCGTACCGCTTCCGGTACGGGCAGGGCCAGCCACCCCTCTTCCCGTCCCTCCCAAAGCCGCGCGATCCGCTCGGCCACCTGCAGGAGGTAGGGCCGGGAGGAGTCCCAGGAGGTGTAGACCATGAACTGCTCGTAGTTGCGCTCCCAGCCTTGGGCGGACTCGTTGACGCTCCCTGAAAACGCCAGCTGGTGGCCGCACGCATCGGTGAAGAGTCCTTCCTTCGGGTGGAAGTAGTCGAGGGCCCGGTCAGCGGGCAGGGGCCGCCCGTCCGGCCCCCTCGGCAGCACCACCCGGATCTCGAGCGTCCCCCTCGCGACCATCCAGGCCAGGACCTCCACACGTCGACGAGCCGGGTCGGACGGATCGGCGGCGAGCTCCTCCAAGGCGTCGAGGAGCCGCTGTTCCACCACCCGACCGAACTCCTCCTCGCCCTGTTCCACCGCACGGACGTCCTCCTCCGAAAGGTCCGCACCGACTAGCAGCCGCATCCTCCCGCCCGCGCGCAGGAGGTGGGCAACTCCCGCTGCGGCCACGGCGAGCGCGGACGAGGAGAAGAACCCAGCCGTCCGCTCGTACAGAACCGATCGGGAGAGGGCTGGGATGTAGAAGTCCCGCAGCCGGTTGTCAGCCGGCCCATAGGAAATCCGCCAGGGGACGTCAAGCAGGCAGCCCGTCGGACCCATCTGCCCTGTCCTCAACCTCTGGCCCACATCCCGCCCCGCTCGGCCGTCAGAAGCCGTACTTGAGACGTCGTGTCTCGAAGGCCTCCCGGCCCCCCTCGAGGATCTCCTGCACGAGTTCCCGGACGGCGAGCGAGTCGATGGAACCCACCTCCTCAGTGGGGATCTCAGTGCGGCCCTCGCCCGGCTCGCCTGAAGCCCGCAGCCCCATGATTAGCTCGGCATCACCCAGGACGGGGATGTTGGCGTTGTGTGTGGAGAACACGAACTGACGGCGACGCTTCTCGTCGCGCATCTTCGGCACGACGTCCTCCATGATGAACCGGTTGTCCAGGTCATCCTCTGGTTGATCCACAACGAGCGGCGCATCAGACTCGAGAAGCAGGAGCAAGAGCACCGCGGTCGCCTTCTGCCCTGTCGAAAGGTCCTTGAGCTGGCGCCAGAGTGGAGTTGCGTCGTCCCTGGCGACGTTCAGCTGAATCTCAGTAATCGGAGGAAGATCGAGCTCTTCAACCTTCATCACGACTTCCGCTGGGGCCTTCGCCAACCGTTCAGCCTGTGCCCTTGGAATCCCGAAGTCGGTGGCCAGAGTGTCTGGCCCGGCACGCCAAGCATCAGCCAGAGCTCCAAGCGAGAGTCCCCTCGGATCCTTCAGAGCTTCTATGGCCCCGGACAGTCGGCCGCGAATGTCACTGCGAAGCAAATCGAATAACGGCTCAAGATCGGCGGCGTGGCTAACCCGTACTCTCACCTGTCGCCTGAGCTGCCGAGTCACTCGGTGCGCCGCCCGGTCAAGGAGGCGGAACCGCTCGGTCTTCACATCCTCCCACTCCACCACAAGCCTGCGACGGGTGTCCTGCAGTCGCTTCAGGTCTTGCGCCAAACCGGCCTGGCGCGCAGCGAGGGGCCGGAGCTCCTCCACCTGCCGCCGCAGCGTCAGGAATTCGCTCCCGTCGAGCTTCGTCGCCTGGAGTTCCCTCAGGAGCCTATCCAGGCTGGCCTGGGCAGGCCGACGACGCTCCTCCTCCCACCGGGTACGGATGCGCTCAAGAGCTTGCCTCGCTCGATCCACCGCCCTTCGGGATCTGCTGGCAACCTCTTGGAACGCGGTCTCCAACTGTTCAAGGGCCTCGTTCGCCCCCGACAGGATGTCCTGCCCGGGAAGCTCAGCTAGAGCCTCGGATGACAGGAAGGAGCGATCGATGGGCAAGAGCTCACCGATCTGGGCCACGATTCCCTCAAGGGGCGCGACCCGCGCCGAGGCCGTCTCCAGAACCCGCTCCTCGGACACTAGGAGGCTCTGGTCCTTCAGCCGATCCTCAACCCCAGCCTCTTGGAACTGCTTCAACCTTTCCTCGAGCGCCGGGAGCTGGCTCAGTCGCGTATCGACATCTTCGAGCTGTTCGAGAAGGTTGAGAATCTGGCGGCGGGATTCCTGCAACTTCCGCTGCAGCCCGGATTTCCTGTGTTCGAGATCAGACGGGTACACAACGAACCGGTCGAGAAGCCTGGTCAGCTTGTCCGGGCTTCGGGCGATCTCAGATATCTCGTGCTGGCCGTAGACCTCCACGCCGCTCAAGACATCGCGAGGCCTCAAGTCAAGAATCGTCCCATTCACATCCCTGACCACTGGGGGGTTGGGAACGCTCCGCTCGATGAGGTACTCGCGGAACACTGGCCGGTGCAAGCGCACCAGCAGGGAGACCTTCGTGCCTGCCCGCAGGACAAGCTTGACGATGTCCTCATGCGCGTCCTTCGCTTCCTCGCCGACGGGATCGAGACCAAGCACGTAGCGGATGCTCTCTATGACGCTTGACTTTCCGGTGCCCCTTCCCCCTATCAGAACGTTGAGGTTCTCGTTGAACCGCATGCGGACCCCATCGAGGAAGCCCCCCTCCCACGCCATCGCCACGAACTCCAGGTGATCCTCCGGAGATGGATCGGTGGCAAGACGAATCCGGGACCCGGGGTCTAGGAACGCCTGCCGCAGTCCCTCTGCTGAGACCTGGGACATCTTGATCCAGCATGAGGCGCCCGGGTCCCCCAGATCCTGGGGGCCGTTGACATCCTTCGCGTTGACCACTGCCACCGGGCGGTCGCGCCGATGGCTAGGATCATTGTTCTCGAGAATCTGCCGCAGGTCATCCGGTGAATCGCTGATCGGCCCGGGCAACGAGCACGCCAGAAGAGCGGAGGACTTCCACACGTTCGCCCGCGGCTGACCTCTCAGGACCCGGAGGAGCCCACCACCAGAGGCGACATGAGCCGCCACGCACACTCCTCCCCACTCTTCGCTCTTGTCGAGGAACTCGAGCGCATCGAGAGAACCTGTGGGGGACTCACCGGCATCATCAGTGATCCCGCACGCCCCAATAATCCGCTCCAAGGCCTCCGGTGTCCTTGTCGGATCGAAGAGGCAGAGGATGTGCACGCCCTCCTTGGTCACGGCCTCGAACCCCGGGAACACCTGTAGGTCTGCTGAGCGTGCAGCTTCCCACAGCCGGACTGCGCTCCTCACCCTGTAGTGGTCGGTGACCGCGATAACTTCGATCCCGTAACTGCGGCAGGCATCAATGAGCGCGCGGTTGTAGACGTCCTCACTCTCGAAGGCAGTTTCCTTCCTGTGACGTACGAGGTAGTCGTACGGGTTCACCTGGAGCGCGCACCTGTAGAAGCGAGCGCCATGGGGCATCTGCAAGGCTTCCTGAATCGCTGTGGGCCAGGGCTGGATGCGCACGGGTTGCTCCTATGCCTCGTCTTCGGACGGCTCCAGCATGGTGAGCTGCTCAGCCGGCGGGGCCTCGTCGCGGGCGGGCTCGAGGTCAGGGAACGCCGCCTGGCGGAGCGCCTCCAGGGCCTTTGCCTCTGGCCTCACGTACTCGCCATCCCGGTCCTTCGTGGCGGGGATAGCCCGGATGAGGCCCTGGAGCAGGGCCCGGAAGCGCGGGTCCGTCTCGTAGCCCCGGTCGGCCAAGAACCGGGCAGCGGCCCTAGTCCCGTCCTCTTCGACCAGAAGCATCGCGGTGTGGGCGACGTCGAGGAGGCAGGCAAAGGTGTCGGCCTCCGGATCGAGCCTGTCCCGGTCTCGCCGCTCAGCCGGCTTATTGAGTGTGACTGTATCCTGGCGCTTGGCGAGTACTTTGTGGGTTCGGACCAACTCCGACTCCAAGTCCACGCCTAGAGCCAGGGCGAGCTTGCGAGCCTCGTCGGCGGGGAAGCTCTTGTCCCGAAAGGCGTCCCAGGCGAGGATGTAGAAGTTAGTGACAGGGTCGAAGTTGACCTCCTGGCCCATAAGTCCACGCTTGCGCAGGGCCACCACCTCCTCCCGGGCAACTGCCAGGGCGTCCTCCGGCGCGAGCCTTCGTGGTTCGTGGCTCTGCGGGTCTACCTCGCCAGTGAGCACCGGCCAGCGTTCCGAGATCACGCCGAGGACCGGTCCATAGGTGGCGAGGTAGAGGTCGACGCCAGCGATACCATCGGCTTCGTAGGTCCGGGCGGCCTCCCGGGCGCGTTCCCTGACCCTGCCCCGAAGCTCGTCCCACCACATGGGGGTGCCGTCGCCGGTGCGCTTGCGGCAGACGAGGAGGATTGTGGATTGGGCGGCGTTCTTTTTGGCCTGGTGAAGGGAGTGCTCGGCCTCGGTGCGTACGGGCCAGGAGGTGTGGACGGTGAACCCGGCCTGGATCAGGGCCCGGCCGAGGGCGTTCCAGGCGTCGGCCCGCTTGTGCGTGAACATGACCGTCAGCACCCCGTCGTCGCGCAGGATCCGGTGGAACTCCCGGAAGCAGGCGAGCATCTTGCGCTCGTAGTCGGCGTCGGCGAGCTCGTCAGCTCGTCCCCGCAGCCCTCGGAAGCGAGCGGGGTTGGCCGCGGCCTCGGTGTCCTTGTCGGTCAGGGAACCTTCGAAGGCTTTGGGGTAGAAATCGCCTATGGTGCGCTTGAGCCAGACGTAGAAGAAGTCCGACAACTCCCCGTACTGGACGTTGTCGTAGTAGGGAGGGTCGACGACGACGGCGTGGACGCTTCCCGCCGGGATGTCGGGCATCGTGGCAGCGTTCCCCAGGCGAAGCGTAACGGGCTGCTTGAGGTCGGAGGTGGCAAAGAGGCTCCGCGCCGGTGGTCCAGCCAGTCGAGCTATTCCCTGGTAAGCGTCGAGGACCTGATCCAGGGCCCAGTCGAAACCCATGCCGTGGGCCGTGAGGTTCATTTCCCCAAAGCTCCACTTGAAGGAGAAGTCGTGGCGGTCGAAGGTGTTGGCCATACTGTTGCGCGCTGGGTGCCAAACGCAGAGGCGCGAGTTGTAGTTGAGGCACTTGTCGAGAACGAGAGCCAGGTAGGTGAGCACCGCCTTCGCCCGCTCCTCGGGCAGGGCTGCCCGCACCTCCTCGGCGACCTCGCGGTAGGCCTCGAGGTAGGTCACGAGCGACAGCAGCTGCCGCGGCGAGAAGAGGTCGCACCACCGGGTCATGCCCATGTTGCGCGGCTCCCGGGTCTTGCTCCCCTCGGGGATCCGCTCCGTCGGGATGAGGCCCTTCCGCTCCCACTCGTCCCATCGCGCGCGGAGTTCCCGCTCCGCTGCCCGCACCGCCGCCAAGTCCTCCTCGTTCGCGAGTCGGAAGTCCTTCCCCTGGGGCGTCTGGACGGCGAGCGCGTAGAGCTGTGCACCCATGCGACCTGCTTGGGCCTCGGCCTTGATGTAGTCCTCGGCAATAGCCTCGCCCGTCCAGGGCGAGATCCCCGTTCCCCGACGCACCGTGCCCCGCTCCGGATGGGCAGCCCGCGCCTCGCGACCCCGGACGATCTCGAACCGGCAGAGATTCACCTCTTGGTCCGGCAGGAGCCGGACGGCCACCACGGGCTCATCCCGGCTTCTTAGCCACCAGTTGGGTGAGAGCGGTACAGGCTTGCCCGTGTGCGGGCAGGTCACGGTTCGGGCCCAGAGGTACGCGAGGGCCTGTTCGCCGGGCTGGCCCGGGAAGAAGCGGCCAATGCGATTACGTCCAACCTCGGCCCAGACGCGCCCGAACTTGGCGATGTCCTCAGTCAAGCCCTCCCCGAAGCGCGCTGGGTAGTCCAGGGTGGCGGCAAGGACGACGCATGCGACAGGATTCAATTCGTTGGCCACCACGCGAAGCCCCAACCGCAAAGCCTCAAACGGTATCGATCCCCCCCCGGCCATCGGGTCAGCCACGATGACCTCCCCGTCGCCCCACCCAACGGAGAGGAGGACTCTGGCCAGCCTCAGCTGCTCGTCGGGCGGGATGTACGTGAAGGCCCGCCCGTACGTGTAGGGGTTCGCGACCCGCTGCCTTGTGGCTCGTGCTTTGTCGATGGTTCGGCGCGCCGCCACTGGGTCGCCCCGGATCCCGAGGAGATCGCGCAGAAACCACTCACGGTAGCTTGCCTCGTCGGGAAAACGCGCCCGCAGCTCCTCGGGCCAGTCGGGGCTCCAGACCGGGAGCAGGCTCCCGAGCACCGCCGCCCTGGACACCACCAGCGGCCGCCTGGCCCACCAGACGTGAAGGAAGTACAGGGGCGGCAAGGCACTACTCGCCCCCCGCTCCCTTTGTGCTTCCGCCCCGACCGCAAATACGGGCAATTGCCGCTCGATGAGCACCTGGTGAATGCCGTTCTTCATTGCAGGCTTTATTGAAGGCTGTTCTTAACCCGATTCCAAAGGTCCCGGTTTGGGGGCCACAAAACGATGCCGTCTCCCCAGACTCTGAAGCCGAAGGAGTTGCCGTGCATGAAGCGCTTAAGCATCGTTCGAAGACACTCGCTCGCTGCGCCCGGACGCCGGTTGCAAGATAATTGGGAGAACACCGCCGCCGCACACCCTGCTATGAAGTCGGCGATCTGAAGCGCCGGTGACCACGTAGCGTGTGACTCATGGAACGTAGCTTCGAATCTCAGGCTGCGCAGCGGTGAACACTGATACGGGCCGCTCTGGAAGCCCTTTTCGTACCAGTCCGAATAAGCCTGGCGCAGGGCTTCCGGTCCTTTCTCCATCCAACCCCGGATCGCCCAGTGGTCCGCATCGGGTAGCTGGTCCAGTTTCCTGCTCAGGGCCCGGGTCATCTTCCCGGTCTGAGACCATCCCAGATCGTCTAGGACCACTTGGCAGGGTTCTCCTTGAGTTCCTGCTCTGCTGATATGAATCGCGAATCGCTGCAATGCAAACTCGACCCCACGGGCATAAAAGTGGCGAACCGCCCCGCCTTTGCCGTAGACCTCGTTCCAGCTTCGGCCTTCCACCTCGGCGTTCTCCCCTTCCCCCAAAACCACGTACCGGCCACGCCGTTCCTGTAGAACGATCGCCAATGCAACGACGTGGTCCAACGCCGCGACCAGTTCAGCCGCTTGGATTCGAGCGTCATCGATCGAGTGTCCTTTCTGTTCGATCCGGCTTCGGACGTCTGGGTCCACCCTCCACTTGAAGACATCTGACGCCCCGAGACCCAGGCCCTGCTTGAATGCCACCCACTGTGACTCTACGTCCGGCAGCTTGCTCGTGGCGATGAAGAAGCCTCCGACGGACAGGAACTGACCTTGCTCACTCTCGTCCAAGTACATGATTGGCACGTGGCTTCATCCTGCGAGCATGCGGAGGGCAACCTGAGCCCGGACCGAGGAACTTGCCCTGCTGAACCAGTAGTACGCCTCCTCGTCGGTCATCTCCCGGATCGTGGCGGCCACGTCCTCCATCCGCGAGGTCTTGCGGAGCGGCTTCAGGACGAGGAGCAGGAGACCGACGCGCACGCCCCAGACCTCCTTCAGTTCCAAAGGGGCTCGCCGCCCGCGGTGGAGGTCGCTCGGCCGGTACCCCGACCGGCGGAGGGCCTCCAGGACCTGGTCGAGCGCGGCTCGGAAGGGCGGGCCCCAGGCCCGCACGACGACCCGCCCTTTGGGCTCCGTACCGTTCACGTGCTCCCGGAGCTCGACCCCGTAGGAGCCGTCGGTGCGCGGCAGCACGCGGAGATCGAACTGGCGTCTGCTCACCGTCCCTCCGCAGGCACCGCTTGCGCCTCCACTCGTCCCAGATCGAGAGTCCGGAGGACGTCCCTGATCTCTCCAAGACGATCCACGTCGCACCCCGGGTCGGCGAATGCGCACTCCAGGCTCGCCCAGGCTTCGAGGCGCACAGCCTGCTGGAGGAGGCTCTCGAGCGAGTCTTTGAGCCGCCGGTACCGCTCCCAGGGCCCCCGGAACTCCACGACTAGGTTGTCGGGGCCCCCGAACTCCGCCGTGACCCGGACCTCCAGGCGGTATTGGCCCGGCCCCAGTTGTGGGACGGCAAGCCCCAGGCTCCGCAGCTCCCGCGCGCCCTCACCTCCGGAACCCTGGATACCAAGCCGGAGGGAGGCGAGAGCCGTCACCCCGCGATCGTGTATACCATCGGCCACCTGCTGGATGGCCTGGTCCAAGGTCCCCTCGCCCCGTAAGAGCCGCTCGGGTTCTGGTGGGAGTGGCCTGCAGGTGCACTCCTGGGCGGGACGACCGCACACCGGGCAGCGCTCCGGTTCGATTTGCTCCCCCTTGATCGGGATCGCACGGGCCCGTGCGTCCTCCGGCTCCAAGAGTTCGGCGTTGGTGTCCAGGGAAATGAGCGGGCTGGGAGACGAGGGACCATACCCAACTCCTTCGCTGGGGTCGTAGTAGATCCAGGTCCCCCGCCGGATGCCCTCACGGATACCGTCCCGGAGCGGCCTGGTATCCAGGAGCATGCGAAGCCCCCGGCGCATGGCGAAGGCCCGGGCCAACTCGTCCACTCTGATCGCGGACCGGCCCGCGGTCCAGGCCCGGCTCTTCAGGAATTGGGGGTCGATGGCAGGCGCGTCTGCCGTGTACACCTTCTCCAGTCGCCTGAGGGCGTCCAGGAGCACCTGGCTCTGATCGCGCTGGACCTCACCCTGTTCCTGGGCGGGCAGCGCCTCCCCGACCAGCCCTGCGGCCGCCTTGGGCGCGTCCGCCGAAGGGTAGAAGAGGAATCGATAGGCACGGTGGATGGCCACCCGAAGCGCCAGTTCGCTCTCGTCCCTCCGCTCCCTAAGCCGCCTGCGCTGCTCCGCCGTGAGGGTCCTCGCCCGATCCGTTTCGTCCGCGAGGCGCCGAACGGCCTTCCAGTAACGGGCCGCCTCGACCATCCTGCCCACCTGGTCGGCATCCGCGACCAAGAACACCACGTTGTTTTGGAAGGTCCTATGGCCCCCTGAGGTCCCGGCCTCCTCGTAGAGGCGGCGCACGAGCTCGGGAGGAGCGTCGTCTTCCTCTCTGGCCGACGCCGCGTCGTAGTGGACGAGTGCAAGCTTCGGCCTTCCAGTGTCGTCGGGGATGGCCGAAGGCTCTGTGGGGAAGCGCCGCACATCGAAGATCCCCGACTGCCAGATGGCCTCCAGACGCTCATCGAGCACCTTCTTGGCCGCCGTCACTCCAACGTAGGCCATCTCGTCGGCGATCATCTTGTTGAGGGAGGGCTCGGGCTGGAACCGCCACCGCTCGCCCTCGTACTCGAGGTGCCAGCACCGCCGTTCCAGCTCCGCTAGAGCCTGGGCAAGGAGGGAGGGATCGTCACCGGGAGCGAGCACGGCGAGGTTCACCTCCTCGCTCCGGGCCCCCGCCGCGGTCTGTTGGGTGAGGCTGTGGAGGAAGATGGTGGTGGCCGCCTTGCCTGCGAATGGGCGGCGGCCAGCCTCCTGCCAAGTTCTGTCGATGGCCTCGGCGTGGGCCGGGGCCCCGGCGACGGGCCCGGCGATATCGGCCTCGATGACCTGCCGGTATCGCGGACGGTCCAGGCGGCTAGTGAGGTCGTCCGCGATCGCCGCCTCAGCGAGGTCCAAGTGGTGGATGTGGAACAGCCAAGCGTCAGCTGGGCGCCTTTCCCAGAGCCTCCGAGTGGCCCGGGCCAGGAGCCGCAGAGCCCCTCGGGTCCGCTGGAAGTTGGGGATGGTCGACGTCTTTCGGTTCAGCGTGATGAGCAGCTCGGGGTGAAAGGGGTAGCTCTTTTCGATGAGGGCGGCGTAGTCGGCCTGCAGGGCGAGAGGAGGCAGGTCCCCGGCCTGGGCCTGGACGCGCTCGAAGTGCTCTCGGTAGGCAGCGACCGCCTCGGTCGCGGCGCCCTCGTCTACCTCCTCGAACAGGCGGTGGACGAGGATCCGGCCGATCTCCTCCTCGCCGACGGTCGGGCTGAGGGTCCGCTCGATTCGGGCAGAGATGCTCCTCAGCTCGCCGAGGAGGGCGGTCAGAGCCTGAGCGATCTCCTCGCTCTCCCGGCCGAAAGCGTCCGAGGCCTCGGCCAGAGTAAGCACGCACACGGCCCGGGGAGAGGCTGTCACCGCCTCGAGGAGCCCCTTGAGGAAGGGAACCACCTGACCGGCCGTGGCCGCATACGCCCTGGACTCTTTCAGGGCCCGAAGATACGGAGCGAGCTCATCCAGGAGGATGAGGACGGGGTCTCCTGCGAATAGCTCCTGCCAGACTCGGGTGCCGGGCGAGATACCGTCACGGTCGTTGCGCTCGACGCGGCGATAGCCCTCCGGCCCCGCCAGCTGGTAGGCGACCTCGCCCCAGGGAGTGAGGGTTGTTACGCCATCCGGGTGTCGGAAGCCGCCCACGGGATCTAGATCATCCCCCACCACCGCGGCCACCCGGCACGAGGATGCGGGTACGAGGCCCGGGTCGACCAAGCCCTCGAGGACGTGGCGAGGGGCGCGGCCCGAAGCTGCATGGTAAAGGGCTATGAGGTTGTGGGTCTTCCCGCCCCCGAAGCCGGTCTCCAGGCGGATAACGGGGGCAGCGGTGGGATCGGTCCCCGTGAGCCGCCCCAGAGCTTCCTTGAGCAGGGTCCGCAGCCCGTCGGTCGTGTACGTTCTGCCGAAGAAGACCTCGGGGTCGCCGTACACCGGGTCCGGCAAGCCCTCGACGACTTGGCCAAGGCGGGCGGCGAAGCTCTCCTCCCTGAGCTCCCCAGACAGAACTTCCGGCCTAGGTTTACAGGCTTCCCAGAGCTTCCGCATAAGTGGTCACGCGCCTATTCTCCCCCATCGCACCGAGCGCCGCAGCAAACTATCCACCTTGCCAGGTCACGTCGTGCGAGGTGAGCTCCTATGTGTCAAGCGGCAACTGCCGAGACGCTTCTCGCATCCTCGACCAACTGCTGGTAGATGACGTTCGAGAGGTTGACCTTGACCCGCTTTCGTGGACACGCGGGGACTGCACGATC
>JRHI01002173.1_pt1 | contig 14131 bp, 16 predicted proteins | sample 215371 | NCBI WGS metagenome assembly JRHI01 (sample SAMN02929681, study PRJNA255918) | sediment metagenome | biome: cave system; feature: Ice Cave; material: Sediment; isolation source: sediment from deep within a dark volcanic ice cave with no known source of... ...
GCAATCTCACCATCCACTACTTGCCAAAGGCCGGGCATCTTAGCGTTTGGCACCGCTATAAAGTTCTGACGATCAACCCGCGGCAAGGAATATCGCGGGTCACACGCTATCTGCCCGGCGAGTGGGAGGAGGAGCTTGAGGACGCGGCAGACACAATTAAACGCAGGTGAAGCGGATGACGCCACCACGCCGGCGCCCTTAAGCGAACTTCCGCTGTCGCTCAATCGGTGAAACCGCGCAGAGCCCAGACCGCGGCCGATCCGAAAATCCACAGCGCAACGGGCGGAGCAAAGAGCACAATGGGAACTGCGATCCAATCGCCGCGTGCGCTGAACCCGCCTTGGATGCCATCCATCATCAAGTAGATGGTCCATCCCAGGAACCATCCGACCGACAACAGAAGCCAAACGCGGAACAGCCCGCGCCGCCAGTTGAGAGGGGCGAGTTCGCGCCTCTCACTAGCGGACCCGCGGGGAGGGATTCCGAAATTCGGCATGGCATTGGATGCTAAAGCATAGACGCGGCATCAAAAAGACCGAAACACCTAATGAATCCGATCAAGTCGCGCGCAAGCGTTGTTCGAAATTAGCCCCCATGACGCACTCGGTTTCGAGGGACGAGGCGATCTGCGGTTGGAAACCCAACAAAAAACGACCACCCCAATCGAGAGATCCTATCCATGTCCGCTTGTGGCCCGAAGCAGACGTTGAGACTGCCTCGGCATTCGTCCGCTGAGCGAGGCGAAGCGGACATGCGGTGTTAGTTGCAGGCCGAGACTCAAGACGGTTCACGCCCCTCGGCAGGGCTGAATTGGATCCAACCCGGGCGGTTGCGGAGAAACTTTTGGGCCACGGTGATAGCGAGAGCGGACATCAGCCCGCACAACGCACCCGGAGGTCCGGCAAGACCGGCTCCAACTACAACTCCGACGATGACATTGACGAGCGGAATGAACATCATCCCCGCGAGGATGAGGAGAGCGATTGCGTCCAGCAGCATCATTTCCCCCGATGCAGCAGCAGACCCGCTTCCGATCAAAATCATTGATTCCGATGGCAACTTCGTGACGGTCGGCGCGAAGTCGTGACTAAGCCTTGAGCACAAGCGGTCACGAACTGTTGGCCAGCGGCAAGGTCATCGAGATAGAGCGCATCCTTCATGCAGTGTTCCTGCGAGGGACATCGGCTGCCTTAGCCCGGCCAGAACTCCACGCCAAGATGAGGTCTAGCCGCCCGGTTGACGTCGGACATGTTCTGGCCTGGAGCACTTCGGGTCAGGAGCGCCTCGATCTGCTCGTCCGTGAGCTTCGCCTCCGCGGCTGCCGAGACCAACACGCGCCGCTTGGCGCGCTGTGGCTCTGGCCAAACGAAGTAGCCGATCTTGTAAGACATGTTGATTGCCTCTTTGATTGTTGCGGGCGCACTCCCTACCGCCGACCTACTCCCGTTGCCTGCTCAGCGAGCATTTCCTTCGCAAGAGCCATGAGCTGGTCCTCATGAGGGACCGGCGCACCTTTGCGCAGATAGGATATGAAGACAGCGTGGCGCGCGCCCCAAAGATCAGCCGGCATGGAATCACGGTACTCGCGCTCCTTACGCTTCTGCTCCTCTGCCTCTTCTTTCTCTTTTCGTTTGCCGATGATGCGGTCGCGCTGGCCCGGGAGGAACACTACGTGCGGGACGCGCTCGAAGAAAACATGTGCGACATCGATGAGACGGCTCTCCACAATCGAACCCCCACGGTCCAGCGCGTCGCGAAGGAGAGCGATGATCGTGTCCCGCGGTATGCAGCAGCCAGGCTAGTCGGGAGCTGGGCCCCAATCCTCACTTTTGGCCCAATCGTCTCCTTGAAAGTAGTAGCGGTGGAGAAAGCGCTGCCAAGTGGCGCGCGTGTTTTTGCACAATTCGAACACGTCTTGCGGGGTAGGGGGAAATGGATTGCGCGGGTTGTGGAACCGTAGACGCTTCAAGGCATAGTCAACGACGGCGATCTCGAAACCCTCCACGGCCTCGGCGTAGATTTGCAGAGAGCGCACACGATCCTGTGGCGCCTGAGCCGCGCCCGCTGTAAAGCCAATCAAAAGATCAGTGATCCCGGATTGCACATTGGCCGGCAAGTTGTGCCGAGCAACAACGGCAACGCTCTCAACGGCCTCGCGCATGGCGATCCCGTTGCCGTTCATCGGAACGAGTTGGTTGGTGGAAGCCATGCTCAGTCCTTCATCGTACTGAACGCCTGGGCTGCCAGGTCGTCCATGCTTGGGCGCCCGCGAGGGCGACGGGTGTCGTCTCGTTCAACACCACCCATACGCTTCACAAAACGAGCCTGCTGCACGGCCTGCTCGGCGCGAGCTTCGGCTTGGATTTTCGCCTGCCCAAGCCTGAGGCCATCAACAGCCGTGCGCAGACATTTGCGAAAATAGCTCAGCATGCCGGCGCCTCCGCCCCTGCCGTGACCCTGTTGGGCTTTGGCGCGCGCTGCATTGAGCGCTTGTACAAAGGCCGCTCTGATGAGCTTGAGCGGTTCTTCTGCAAACACGCTAAGTTCCGCATTGAGGAGCCGGTCGGTCGAAGCCCGATCCGCCAGATTCGTCTTGCGGTGTTCAACGCTCCAAGCGTTGTACAGACGGTTGAACTCGTTCGCGCACTCGTCGTCGATGTCGATCTGCGTCCGTGCATCCGGGTTGTCGCGAGAACTCTTCTTCTCGCTAGCAGTATCCCAAGAAGAATCGGGTTGGACCTGGTGCGGGGGGATTTCGCGCTCCGGTGCAAGGGGTATTTCGGAATCGGAGTCGCAGCAGCTGCGGGGGGCTTTTTGCCCGGTCGCATCAAAATGGGGTTGCATTTGTTGCGAGGGGTGTTTCTCGGTGGCCGGATCATTCCGGCGGGGGCGACCCGGACCGGCTGCCTCCAACTGGGGCGCACGCAGGTCCATAATCCATGTGAGGCGATCGCGGATTTCTCCGAAGGTCTTGTGTACCCAGGGCGTCATCATGTTCGTGCGTCCTAGGCGCGGCTCGACGACAATCGTCTCGGCCTCGACCAGTTTCGCCAGCGCACGCCGGACTGTGTCTTCGGAGCGAGATAGAAATCTGCCGATGCGCCCGAGCGAAAGCGTGCACGCGCCTTCGTCGTTATCCGCAAACAGCGTGATTAGCTGCAGCACGCCGGGGCTGACGTCGGCCCTGGGAAATTTGCAGTAGAGATGGGCCAGATTGTCCAACAAACTCTGGCGCTGCGCCTGCAGCCGCGCGAGACCATCCAGCTCGCCAAGCAGTTGACGGGTGAGTGCGTTGTCGCGGCGCCGCTCGACAGCGTGGCTGCCAATCTCCAAAAAGAATCGGGCGCGGCGTCCCGAGAGACTACCTGCTCCGGAACCCGGCTGCTCGGCGATCGTTGGACCGTTACCCATGGCTGCCCGGCGGGTGGGCAGCGCATTGACGAACACCTCGAATTGCCTTAGGTCCGTCAGTGCGCTGCGGTTGTCTTCCAGGACGCGCGACGCAACGATTGCCCTACCAGGGCGGTACAGATTTGAAACGCTCGCCATGTGACCCACGGCGGGCGTTTCGTCTTCTCCGGGGGACGCGCGTTCGCCGTGTGGCTAGAGCGCGCGGGGCCGGCTTGCGAGCCATGTCCTCACTTCCGACTCGCCGAACAAGACCTTCCCGCCGAGAGTCATTCTCCATGGGCGCGGGAATGCCTCGTCCTTCATGAGGCGATAGATGGAGGGCCGGCTATAGCGCGTCAGCTCGATGACTTGGCGCATCGACAGAAGACGTTCAGGAGCGGGGCCAAGTGCCTGTTGAGCTGATGTCATTTTGAGCCTGCTCGAATCAAGACGAGACGTGGAGATGCCACGCAAAGTCGGGGGGCCAACAGTGCCCCTTCCCCCCTCGACACCAGCTTGCAGAACGTTGGAAAATCGCGGCGCCTTCAGGTGCCTTGCATCACACCCGCATCACACCGACGCCTTTAAAGGCGAGCACTTAGGTGAGCGCTGAGTGGTTCGCCGTTGTCGCTAAAGTCGTGGATTTTCATTGAGAAGTCTTGGTGCCCAGGGCTGGAATTGAACCAGCGACACCGTGATTTTCAGAAGTATGATCTAGCTAACAGGTGCACCGGCCCAAGTTGTATAGTTACCACTTATGGTTCACCAAATGGCTGATTTAACTATAAAATTAACGAGGTTTCGGGAAAGTCGTGCCAGTATGGCTCGGGTCGCCTCGGCTTGGAACAAAAACAAAACTGTGTACCCGGCGGGTGCCCGGAAAGGGTGGAACGTTGTCCCATGCGCCTCCGGCTCACTGATAAAATTGCTCGCGACCTCCCTGCGCCGACCAAAGGGCGGCTTGTTGTTTTCGACGAGCAGCAACCGGGATTGATCTTCCGGGTAACGCCTAACGATGCACGCAGTTTTGCCGTGTGGTTTCGCCGCCAAAGCGGCCCCAAGGAAGTCCTTACCTTGGGCAAACTCGGTGACTTGTCTCTGTCAGAGGCACGAGCCCTGACAAGGCAGACCCGATTTGAAGTGATGGCCGGCGCTCCATTGTCGGTGGCGAAGCGAAAATGCGCAAACGCCACCGAGCCCCATAAGGGCCTCTATGTAGCAGAGGCGGTCGAGCGCTATCGCGCCGCTCACGTCGAGCGCCAAGGGCTCAAAACAGGTCACGATATTCTTCGGCGCCTCAACAAAGAAGTCGCCGCCGTATGGGGTAGGCGACAACTATCTGACATCCAACGCAGTGACGTCCACGCGCTGCTTGATAGCATCGTTGATCGGGGCGCTCCAAAAACTGCGAACGCGACGCTCGCTCTGTTGCGTGGTTTCATGAATTGGGCCCTCTCACGCGAGCTGATTGACACAAATCCCTGTCTCGGCATTAGGCGCCCAGTGCGCACTACGTCGCGCACTCGTGTCTTAAACGAACAGGAGTTGGGTCGAATTTGGCGCGCAACGACCCCGGTCACGGAGACCGATGACGCTTTCCACGTGATTGTGAGGCTGCTACTTCTCACAGCGGCCCGACGCACAGAGATTGCTGGCATATCTTGGGCAGAGCTTGACTTCGGCAATCAAGTTTGGCGTCTCCCACGTGAACGATCCAAGAATAATCGCGAGCACGTGCTTCCTCTTACTCAAGAAGCTCAACGCACGCTACTAAACTGGCGAATACTGCAAAGCGGAGAGCGATTCTTGTTCCCTAGCCGACGAACTTCGGAGCGGCATTTTACAGGTTATGGAAAGAGCCTTGCTCGACTAAGAGCGCGATCGGGAACGTCAGACTGGGGATTGCATGATTTGCGCAGGACGTGCGCCACATGGCTGGAAGAGCATGGAACGGCACCGCACGTCGTTGGGAAAATTTTGAACCACACATTACCCGGTGTTAGCGCGGTCTACATGCGAGCTGATCATCAAGCGGCCATGCGTCATGCCCTGGAAAAGTGGTCCGGCTACATCACTACCCTGGCATAGACCTCACGGTGGGTACGCCCTGCGAAATGGCGCCCCGTAGGGGACGGGATCACTCGACACTGTAAGCTATTGATACTGCGTCACTTAAAATAACTGCTACTGCTACGCACAGTAGCAGATCACAGTAGCAATTTCCAATCGGTGCGTGGCGGCGCATTCAATCGAACGGTTGTTGTTCCGAGCTGGCCACGGCGCCCATACTTAGCATCGTTTAATGCTCACACCGTTGGGTCGAACTCCACTACCAACTGACGCTGGCGCCCCAGTCCCTCGACCGAAAGCTCCATGATATCGCCTGGCTTCAAATATTGAGGCGGCTTCATGCCGAAGCCGACCCCAGGTGGCGTGCCGGTCGTCACCACGTCTCCAGGTTCAAGCACACAGAATTGTGTGATGTACGCGAGCAGGAAAGGAATTGAGAAAATCATGGTCGAAGTGGAGCCCTGCTGCTTGACCTCATCGTTGACTTTGAGCTCCATCGATAGATTTTGCGGGTCGTTGATTTCGTCGGTGGTCACGAGCCACGGTCCCAGCGGACCGAATGTCTCCGCCGACTTGCCCTTCATCCATTGCCCGTTGTGGTCCATCTGAAAGCCACGTTCGGATACATCGTTGCAAATGCAGTAACCCGCAATGTACTCGAGTGCGTCTTTCTCCCGGACGTAGCGTGCACGTTCGCCGACGACGAATGCGATCTCACACTCCCAATCCATGCGATCCGCACCTTTGGGGTAGATGACATCGTCGTAAGGACCCGAAATCGAGTTGCCGAGCTTGTTGAAAAGAATCGGCTCGGAAGGCAACTCCTGACCAGTCTCTTCGGCGTGGTCCGCGTAGTTAAGGCCTACAGCGATGAAATTCCAGGTTCGCGCGACCGGAGGACCGAGGCGTGCATTTTCCGGTGCGAGTGGCAAGGTCCGAAAGTCGAGCGCGCCTAGTTTTGCCAGGTTTGCAGGCGCGAGCGTCTCGCCCTCGAAATCGGTAACGTGTGCCGAGAGGTCCCGTACTCTGTTGTCTGCACCTACGAGGCCGGGATGCTCCGAACCTTTGTGACCGAAGCGTACGAGTTTCATGGACGCCCGTCCCTGGCATTCGGCAATAGCGCGTTTGCAAGCGTAAACGATTGACGGAAACTCGCGCCCGCTTTGCTGAAACACTTTGACCCCTGAGCGGGTTCCTATGGTGCTCTTTGTGAGCTGGGGGGCGCCGCCGTCCCTAGTCCGAGGAGCTATTTAGCGGAGAAGACCCATGAGCGAGGGCGTGCCGCGTCCAGCAGAGCGAAAGCTCCGCTCGCACCTTTGGTTCAACAATCTGGACAACCCCGGCATGACCGCGCTGTATCTGGAGCGCTACCTCAACTACGGCTTGACGGCAGAAGAGCTGACCTCAGGTAAGCCCATCATAGGCATTGCCCAGACTGGCTCCGACCTCGCGCCATGCAATCGGCACCATATCGATCTTGCGAAGCGGGTCCGCGAGGGGATTCGCACCGCCGGTGGTATCGCGATCGAGTTCCCGATGCATCCGCTCCAGGAGACGGGCAAGCGGCCCACGGCAGCGCTCGATCGTAATCTTGCCTATCTCGGTCTTGTGGAGATTCTCTACGGCTATCCGCTCGACGGTGTCGTGCTCATGACTGGGTGCGACAAGACCACACCTGCGAGTCTGATGGCTGCGGCCACGGTCAACATTCCCGCCATCGTCCTCTCTGGCGGACCAATGCTCAACGGTTGGTGGAAGGGAGAGCGCGCCGGTTCGGGAACGGTGATCTGGCATGCTCGGCAAGAGCTGGCGGCGGGCCGGATCGATGCGCGTGAGTTCATGGAAATCGCGGCAGCGAGTGCTCCCTCGATCGGCCATTGCAACACCATGGGCACGGCATCGACAATGAATGCACTCGCAGAGGCTCTTGGCATGTCGCTCCCCGGCTGCGCGGCCATTCCAGCGCCCTATCGAGAACGCGCGCAAATCGCCTACGAGACAGGGCTCAGAGCGGTCGAGATCGTGCACACTGACCTAAAGCCTTCCGACATCTTGACGCGCCAAGCCTTCGAGAACGCGATCGTCACATGCTCGGCGATCGGCGGCTCCACGAACGCGCCGATTCACATCAATGCGATTGCGCGGCACGTCGGGGTTGAACTGGCGATCGAGGAGTGGGAGCAGCTCGGCTACGATGTGCCGCTGCTCGTCAACGTGCAGCCTGCCGGAACATACCTTGGTGAGGACTACTATCGGGCGGGCGGACTACCGGCGGTGTTGAACGAATTGCTGCGGGCGAACCGTCTGCACGCCGACGCCCTGACGATTAACGGCAGGACCCTGGGTGCGAACGCAGGCAGCGCAATAGTCTGCGATCCAGATGTCATCCGGCCGTATGCGAAGCCCTTGAAGGAAGAAGCGGGCTTCAAAGTCTTGTCGGGCAACCTGTTCGATTCCTCGATCATGAAGACCAGCGTCATCTCACAGGAATTCCATGACCGGTATCTATCGAATCCGGACGATCCCAACGCTTTTGAGGGAACGGCGGTCGTATTTGACGGACCCGAGGATTACCACAATCGGATCGACGACCCCTCCTTGAAGATCGACGAGCGAACGATCCTGGTCATGCGCGGCACCGGACCGATCGGATACCCGGGTTCCGGCGAGGTTGTGAACATGCGGCCGCCGGCCGCACTGATCAGTAAGGGCATTACGTCCCTGCCGTGCATCGGAGACGGTCGCCAGTCGGGCACGTCGGCGTCGCCGTCAATCGTCAACGCATCGCCGGAAGCGGCGGCAGGGGGTGGACTTGCTCTCCTCTGCTCCGGCGATCGTGTGCGTATAGATCTCAACGAAGGCAAGGTCGATATGCTTGTCTCGGCCGAGGAGCTTGCCGAACGATCCAAAGCACTTGTTGAGAAAGGCTATGAGTTTCCCCCAAGCGAAACACCGTGGCAGGACATCCAGCGTACTCTCGTTGAGCAACTGTCCGCCGGGATGGTCCTGCGAACTGCCGTGCAGTATCGGCGCGTCGCGCAATCAAGCATTCCCAGAGACAGTCACTGATTGCGGCGCGTCCTGGGAATAGGAGGCACGAAATGGACCGGCTCAAGAGCAAAGTCGCGCTCGTCACCGCCGCGGGACAGGGCATTGGCCGCGCCATCGCCGAGGCCTTCGCTGCTGAAGGTGCTCGCGTGATCGCAACCGACCTGGAGGCCACGAAGCTCGATGGTCTGATGGCAAAACGTATCAAGCTTGATGTGCGCTCTACGAAAGACGTCAACGCAGCGGCCGACGAAATCGCGAGGGAGATGGGTCCCGTCAACATTCTCATCAATTGTGCGGGCTACGTGCATCAGGGCAACGTGCTGGAATGCGGCGAGGATGAATGGGATCTGTCGTTCGACCTCAACGTCAAATCGATACATCGCATGCTCTCCGCCTTCCTTCCCGGCATGCTCCAAAATGGCGGCGGCTCGATCGTCAACATCTCGTCTGTGGTCTCCTCGATCCGAGGTGTTCCCAACCGCTATGCCTATGGCGCAACCAAAGCTGCCGTCATCGGCCTGACCAAGGCGGTTGCTGCCGACTTCATCAAGCAGGGGATCCGCGCCAACGCCATCTGCCCGGGAACGATTCAATCCCCCTCGCTAGACCAGCGCGTCGCCGCCTTGGCCAAGGCGACCGGCCAATCTCGCGAGGACATCCACAAAGGTTTTGTCGATCGCCAGCCCCTTGGTCGCCTCGGAACGCCGGCAGAGGTTGCCGCGCTTGCCGTTTTTCTCGCCTCCGATGAGTCGAGCTACACAACGGGGCAAGCGCATCTCGTCGACGGCGGCATGGCGCTCTGACAGCCTGCCCTCCCCAACAGCGGGTGAGCGTCTAGCCCTCGGCGAACGCCATCGTCGAAAGCAGACTTACCTCGGAACGGCGGGAATCCAGCCGCGTATGTTGCACAACGATCGGTTGGTCGGATTCGAACACCGACGAATAGTCCGTGTCGCGAGGTACCGGCTCGGGATCGACGAGATCGTTGAACCGCAGATGAAGGGTGCGCCGCGGCGGCACCGTCACACGATATGGGCCTGTTGGCTCGCGATCAGCAAAGAAGATGAAGACCGCAACATGCGCAGCACGCTCTCCGGCATTCAAGATGCAAGCCGTCTCGTGGGAGATCAGCTCGCGGTTTGAAAATGAGCTTTCGGACGGGATGTATCCCTCCGCGATCGCCCACCTCCGACGTCCTATCGCGTCCATATCGTAAACCTCCGCATCGCGATGCGAACGCCTGGCTCACGATTTAGATCCGCTGCCGCCAAAGCGAAGGAACCATTTGGGGGTGACCGGCGTCCTTCTCTGCTGCCCAGGAGACTGTCTCTGCTGTCCAGGAGACTGTTGCGCATGATTTGACAACCGGAAATCTCCGATGCGCGCCATAACCGTAGAACCCGGAAGGCCGCAATCAGCGCGCCTTGAAGAAGTCGCGGAGCCCTCATTGTCCGACGGCGAGGTCTTGGTCCAGTCCCTTGCGCTCGGGATATGCGGCACGGACCGCGAGATCCTTTCAGGAAAGTACGGCTCGGCGCCCCGCGGGGAACATCGGCTGATTCTGGGTCACGAGTCCTTGGGACGAGTACTGGAGGCGCCAGCGGGGTCCGGCCTGAAGCCCGATGATCTCGTCGTCGGCATCGTTCGGCGCCCAGACCCTGTACCGTGCTCCGCTTGCGCCGTCGGCGAATGGGACATGTGTCTCAACGGGCGCTACTCGGAGCGAGGCATCAAGGATCGGCACGGCTACGGCGCAGAACGTTTTCGCATCGAGCCCGGGTTCGCTGTGAAGATCGACGCGACGCTCGGCCTACTCGGCGTCCTGCTCGAGCCTGCGAGCATACTCGCGAAAGCATGGGACCATACAGAACGTGTCGGCCAGCGCCTCGGGGACTGGCAGCCTCGAACACTCCTCGTCACCGGTGCCGGCCCAATCGGTCTACTCGCGGCCCTGATGGGGGCACAGCGCGGCCTCGACGTCCATGTGCTCGATCACCCTTTCGAGGAAGCAAAAGCCGAACTCGTGAAAGACCTCGGAGGCAGCTATAGCGCCGACATCAGTGATCTCGATCACGGGCAGCCGGATATTTTGATGGAGTGCAGCGGCGCGCCTGCTCTTATGCCCGAGGTTTTGGCGCGCACCGCCCCTGCAGGAGTCCTATGTCTTGTCGGAGTTACCGCACCGGGACATGATTTCAAACTTGATATCGGCCGCATTTGCCGGACATTGGTGCTCGATAATCATACAATCTTCGGCACGGTAAACGCGAACCGCAGGCACTATGAGTTGGGTGCGCAGGTTCTCGCTCGCGCGGATCGGGCTTGGCTGCGCCGGCTGTTAACGCGTCAAGTTCCAATCACGCGGTGGGAGGAAGCAACGCGGCATTGCGCGGACGACATCAAAGTCGTCATAGAGTTTGACACCTGCACCAAGGCGTCGGGCGACGCGCTAGTCGAAGCGGCAGTCGGGTCGTGAACCTACGCTGCACTAACGCCTTGAGGCAGCCGTCCATGCGTATAGACTTCACCACTTGTCCGGCATCGGACAGCCACTGAAACCCATAGGCGAGCGGCATGGGCTGGTTGAGACTCTCGAACGTGGGGAAGGCTTTCGACGGGACGGTTGTCCTCGAAGATATCAATCTAGAGATCGCGGACGGAGAGTTCTTAGTCTTCGTAGGCCCGTCAGGGTGTGGCAAATCCACTTTGCTGCGAATTATCGCCGGTCTGGAGGAGGCAACCGGCGGCGAAATCGCCATCGACGGCCATGTCGTCAACGCCGTCGCGCCAGCGAACAGGGGCGTGGCGATGGTGTTCCAGTCGTATGCGCTCTACCCGCACATGACGGTGCGCGAGAACATGTCCTTCAGCTTGGGGTTGGCCAAGTTGGACGCCGCGGAAATCGATGCGAGGGTCCAAGCGGCCGCCCGCAAGCTGCACATCGACCACCTGCTCGACAAGAAGCCGAGGGTGCTATCCGGTGGCCAGAGGCAGCGCGTTGCGATCGGGCGTGCAATTGTCAGGAAACCAAAAGTATTTCTGTTCGATGAGCCTCTGTCTAATCTGGACGCAGCTCTCCGGGTTAGCATGCGCCACGAGTTCGCCAAGCTCCACCAAGAGCTCAAGACAACAATGATCTACGTGACGCACGATCAGATCGAGGCGATGACGCTCGGGGGGCGCATTGTGGTGATTTCGGCAGGCCGCATCGAGCAGGCCGGCACTCCGATGGAGCTCTACAATGAGCCTGATAACATTTTCGTCGCCGGCTTCATCGGTTCCCCGCGCATGAATCTCTTCGATGCGGAGGTCTTAGAGGCCGGGCCGCACCATACTGCCGTGCGCTTACGCTCGGGCGACATCGTTAGGGCTGACGTCGACGTCCGGCCAGCGCTCCCTGGGGACAACGTTACGCTTGGCGTACGCCCCGAGCATTTCGACCCGCGACGAACATCAAATTTGCTGCAGATCAAGGTGAGGTTCGTCGAACCGCTCGGCAGCGTGACCGTAGCCTACGGCGCGTTAGTAGGAAGTGAGACGGAGGTGATCGTCCAGTTGGCCGGCGAACTCCTGCTTCGTCCTGGAGAAACGCTGCAGCTCGGTATCGAGCCGCATGCCTGTCACGTCTTTGACCGCGATGGGAGGGCGTTCCGGCGATCCGGCGAAAGGGGGCAAGCGGCCCTCCGCCCGGCTGCCGCACAGGCCTAATGGTTCGGCGGCGGCTGAGCCAACCGACGCGTACGTTGCGGCGCTCGTTAGCTTGCCGGCATTGCTTCTGCGCCAAGAATGGCTCCGTTGCTGGCGATGACTTTCGAATAGAAGTTCGCGCTATCCTTCGGTGTCCGCCGCTGGCTTTCGAAGTCCACGTGCACGATCCCAAAGCGCTTCGAATAGCCGAGCGACCATTCGAGGTTGTCAAACAGCGACCAGACCATGTAGCCGCGCAGGTCGACACCCTGCTGAATAGCGTCGTGCACCGCTGCTATATGCTCGCGCAAGTAGTCGACGCGTAGAGCATCCTTGATGCCGCCTTTGGGCGCGACCGGTGGATCGAAGAAAGCGGCACCGTTTTCGGTGACGTAGAGCGGAATTTCTCCGTAACGGCGCTTGACCCACAGAAGGGTATCAGTCAAGGCGGGCGCAAATACCTCCCAGCCCGTCTCGGTATAAGTCGACTGCTTCTGGCGCACTGCGCGAGCTTTGAGCGGCCACGCATCGGGGTCGAATCGCGTGACATTACGGGTGTAGTAGTTGACGCCGAGAAAATCGATTGGCTGTCGGATCAGATCTAAGTCGTGCGCTGGCCAGTCTGGCCATGCTTCACCGAAGATCTCTGCCATCTCCTCGGGATAACTCCCGAGGATAGCCGGGTCGAGATATTGTCGGTTCATGTAAGCGTCGGCCCGGCCGGTAGCGGCGATATCGGCCGAATCGTCGGAAGCCGTGTACTTGGGCTCCAAGTTGACCACGAGCCCAATCTGATGTTGCCCCTCGGCGCGGTACGTCTGCACCGCAGCGCCGTGGGCGCGCAGTAGGTTGTGCGCTGCTATCGGCGCTTCGAAGCGATTGCGATGACCTGGTGCGAGAGCGCCATGCAGGTACCCGCCGTCGGAGACGACCCAGGGCTCGTTCAGCGTGACCCATTTCTTCACGCGGTCGTCAAGTCGGCGGAACATGACCGCGGCGTAGTCAGCGAACCAATTCGAGATTTCAGGATTGAGCCAACCGCCGCGATTGTCGAGTGCGGCGGGGAGATCCCAATGATAGAGCGTGACCAACGGCTCGATTCCATTCTCGAGAAGGGCGTCGACAAGCCGGTCGTAGAAATCGAGCCCCGCGGAATTAACCGCACCATCACCGTTGGGCAGAATCCTGCTCCACGACACGCTGAAGCGGTACGCTTTGAGGCCTAGCTGCCGCATTAAAGCGACGTCGCTCGCCCACCGACGGTAGTGATCGCAGGCGACGTCGCCCGTGTCTCCATCACGAACCAAACCGGGCGTGTGAACGAAGCGGTGCCAGATGCTCGGTCCCGCACCGTCGGCCAGCGGCGAGCCTTCGATTTGATAGGCGGCTGTGGCCGCGCCCCAAAGAAAATCATCCGGAAATTTCACCAACTCCACCGATTTCGTCTCCCCTGTTGCCGTTCAGCTTTGCGGCGCACAATCCTGCAACCACAGTCGATGCGCGACCCTCTTCCCGCAATGCAAAAAGCGACTTTAACTTCGGCAGGCAAAAGTGTCCCTCCAAGTGTTGTCCGCGACTCTATAGCGAGTTAGCGTCTATGCGGGGAGGCCGGAGGGAATGCGCTCCAGCTCACTAATCATAGAATGGGCAAACCATCCTCGCGTGGGCTGTGCCGCGCCCTACGCGTGTGCGCAAGATAGCTCTGCTTGTTTCGTTTCATTACCGAAACGTGAGATGGGGCCGCGAGGTCAGTTCCCATTCTGGCCCGATTCCCCACTTAGGCAACCGCCCACGTTGCAGGGCGGCTCGTCAGCGCGCCGCGTTCTCAGCTCTAACAACAATCCCTCAGGAGGCGTGACGCCAAGCGTCAGGCTAAACCGATATTTTTGGGGGCTTCTTCTGGTGTGCTCCCCTGAAGCGATACCAGGTTGAT
>JRHI01002174.1_pt1 | contig 14125 bp, 12 predicted proteins | sample 215371 | NCBI WGS metagenome assembly JRHI01 (sample SAMN02929681, study PRJNA255918) | sediment metagenome | biome: cave system; feature: Ice Cave; material: Sediment; isolation source: sediment from deep within a dark volcanic ice cave with no known source of... ...
GTTACAGTCCACTAGTCTCCGCTCTGATTGTTCTCGGACGGCGCCGCCATCCTCATCACGCTCCCACCGAGTGGGCACATCCCCGGTATCCCTCCCGTGGGGCAAATGCTGCCCGCACTGACGTACAGATTGCCGTCTGGGCCGAGGGTGATCATGTTCGGAAAGTTGAGCCGGCTACCCACGACCGACCAGGTGCCTTCATCGGTCTTGAAGCGGACCACATTTCCGTTGAACGGCGTCGGAGGCGTCGGGCTGGTCCACATGTTCACGAAATAGATGTCGTTGTTGTTTCCGGCCGTACATCCGGTGACGTGCCTGGTGAACGTATTTGGGATTTGGGTGGCCGCGGTCCCATCCATCCGGAAGAGATGGCCCGAGAGGTCAGCAACCCAGAGAGCGTCATCCGTCTTTACGACGCAGGTGGGCACCGCGTCCGATGGGAAGCCCGCACTCGGGAAGTGGAAGTGGTGGAGGATTGAGATCGCCCCACCGTTGCTGACGAAGTCAAGGGTGTTGGAGCCGGCGTCAGCCACGTAGACGCCGCCCTCCACGGCCAAGACCCCGTACGGGTTGGCATCGTGCTCCTGATAGCTCTCTGGAAATTGCTTCGTCCACTGCCTGGCGATCTCAATCGCGAGCACCCTCACCGCACTCTTCGTATTCGGCTACATCAAGGGTCGGGTGGCGGGAGTGCGGGCGATCAAGAGCGCCTTCCAGACGGCTGGAATTGGCAGCGCGGCGGCCGCCGCTGCCTTCCTGATAGCCAAGGCGATCTCCACGCACGTTTAGCCGGTGTCGAGGAGAGCGACTGCCTCAGAGTGATTCGCCACGCCACAATGATTTACTCGGCACACCTTTCGCTAATATGTAGGCATGTCTAAATCAGAGATTCGGGAGCGTCGCACCTCGAGGGCGCAGGAGGATTACCTGAAGGCCCTCTACGGCCTGGGCGCGAGCGCGGAGCCAGTGCACACCTCGCGGCTCGCCCTGGAGCTGAATGTGAGCCCGGCCTCGACCAGCGAGATGCTTGTCAAGCTGGCTGCCCTCCAGCTTGTCCTGCACGACCCCTATCACGGGGCGCGGCTGACCGGCGACGGCGAGGCTCTGGCGCTTGAGATCGTGCGCCATCACCGGCTCCTGGAGACGTATCTGGTGAAGGCACTCGGCTACAGCTGGGACGAGGTCCACGAGGAGGCCGACCGATTGGAGCACGCGATCTCCGAACGCCTCGAGGAGCGCATGTGGAAGGCGCTGGGCAGGCCACAGGTGGACCCGCACGGCGATCCCATTCCGACCGTCGACGGTCAGCTCCGCCCCCGCGGCCTGCGCCCGCTCACGGCCTGCACCGGCGGCGAGCGAGTCGTCGTCGAGCGTGTCTCGGACCGCGACCCGGAGAAGCTCCGGGCGATCGCCGCGCTGGGGCTGAAGCCGGGCTCTCAAGTTCACATCGTCGCCGAGAGTCGCTGGGAAAGCCCGATCCTCCTGACCCTTGGCAAGAACCGTTTGGAAGTACCGATGGGACTTGCCCGCGCGCTTTACGTGAAGGGCTGATGGCGGCCGGACCAAACCTGCTGGAAACCGATCCCGAGCTGGTTGCCCCTGCCGAGCCGCTCACTCACGAGGACATCCAGCGCTCCCACGACCGGATGCGAGTCGTCCAGGCGCGGCACGGCCGCCGCCGGCTGGCCCTTTTCTGGCTGCTCGCCGGGCCCGGGGTGCTGGCGATGCTGGGCGAGAACGACGGCCCCAGCATGCTTTCGTACGCTGCCAGCGGCGCGACCTACGGGATCGGGTTTTTCCTCCCCTTCATCGTGCTCACCTTCGCCGGTGCCGCAGTGGTTCAGGAGATGGCGATGCGCGTGGGAGCGGTCACCCATCGTGGCTATGGCGAGCTGGTGTTCCAGCGCTTCGGGCGCTTTTGGGGCTGGCTCTCCGCGGGCGACCTGGTCGTCACCAACCTGGTCACCCTGATAACCGAGCTGATCGCGATTCGGATCGGCGCCGGCTTCTTCGGAGTGCCGCCGGTGATCGCGGTTGCGGCCGGCGTGGGACTGGTGGCGATCAGCATTGCGGGCGGCCGTTACTGGCGCTGGGAGCGGCTGGCGCTCAGCCTGGCCGGCCTGAACCTGCTCTTTCTGGTCGCTGCGATCCTGGCCCGGCCCGACCCCGCCGCCCTGAGCCGCGCGTTCGTGACCTGGACGCCACTTCCCGGCGGAGCGATTCAGACCTTCCTGCTCCTCCTCGCCTCCAACATCGGCGCCACCGTGACGCCCTGGATGATCTTCTTCCAGCAGAGCGCGGTCGTCGACAAGGGCATGACACCACACGACATCCCCGCCGGTCGCTTGGACACCGTCCTGGGCGCGGTTCTGGCTGCGCTGGCGGGCTGTGGCGCGCTGATCGTTGCCGCCGTGCTTTTCAACCATCACGTGGACCCCGCCCAGCTGCAGGGTGGAACGGGCTTCGCCGATGCGTTGAACCGATTCGCCGGCTATCCGGTTGCGGCCCTCTTCGCGATCGGCCTGGTCGAGGCGGGCGCACTGGCGCTGTTGACGATCTCGGCCAGCACCGCCTACGCGGTCGGCGAGGCCGTCTCCGGCGCCCACAGCTTCAACCGCAGCCTGCGCGAGGCCCCCCTCTTCTACGCGCTGAACATCGGCGTCGCCGCCCTTGCCGCGGCGATCGTCCTGATTCCGGGGGCGCCGCTTTTGAGCATCGCACTCAACGCCAACCTGCTCGCGATCGTCCTGATGCCCGCCGCGCTCGCCTTCCTGATCATGCTGGCGAATGACCGCGAGATCATGGGGTCGCGAGTCAACCACCCGGCCCTCAATGTGGCCGCCGTGGTGGTGGCGGTGGTGGTCGCCCTGGCGGGCAGCGCCTATGCGGTGGTGTCGTTCATCAGCACCATCACGGGGGCTTCGAAATGAAGGAGCCGCTGTCGGCTGAGCACGTCCGTCATGTCTTCGAGGGGGAACCGGATGAGGACCTGGTGGAGGCGCTGGAACCAGATCAGATCGTTCACGCAAAGGACCGCCGGTTACCGCGACGCCAGCTCAGCGGCCGGGCTCAGACCGGTTTGTGGGCGCTGCGCCTATTCGTCTTCACGACTAGCGCGCTGGTCATCTACACCTTCGTGGCGAGCCTCACTCAGCCGAGCTGATCCCAAGACTCACAATGCTGCGTCAGGTATTCGGGAGGTAGGCCGGCCAGGCCGGGCCGATTTACTGCACGCCACGGCAGCCAACCTTTTGCGGGCGGTTCGCTCGGTTGGCATCGCGTCGTAGGCGTTACCATTCGGCCGCTTGCAACAGGACAGCTCCGGCGCCTGGATCTCTTCGGACGGCCTGTGGCGCTGGGACGGACAGGCATGGATTCCGAACCCTGCCGGCAACCTGCTGGTGGGACGTCTCAGCTTCGGCGATGTGATCTCGATTCCGACGCGTGACCCACGTTGGTTGCGCAAATGCGGTATTGAAGGCCTGATCTCGCTCATTCCCATCTACGGCAGTTTCGAGATCCTCGGCTGGTCATTCTCTTACCTGGACAACCTGCGGGCTGGGCGACCTGAGCTCCCGGAAGACCGCTTCGGCTACGCGGGCCGCGGCGCCCGGGCAGCCGTGGTGGCCCTGATCTACGGAGTGGCCGCGATAGTCCTCTTCTACTCGCTGTTCGGTGTCTTTATGTTCTTGATAGGCCCGACGGCGTCCTCCCCTTCCACGACCACAGGCTCGACCGCGTCAAGCGCGACGAGCCCGTTCCCGGCGGTCTTCTTCGCGGGTTTCCTAGCACTCGAGGGAATGTTCTTTGTCTTCTATGCCCTTGCTCACCTGGTGGTGGTGCCGATCATCCTGAGAACTGAGCGGTCAGGGATCGCGGCCGGACTGAACCTATTCGGCGCGATCAGGTTGGCCGCGAGCGATCTCCGGACCGCGGGCGTCGCAGCGATCCTGGTTTTCCTGGTGGTCTTCTTCGCCGGCCTGGGTATCTACGCCTGCTTTGTCGGTGTGGTGTTTTCGTACGGCTACGGAGCCGCGATGCTCGCGGCATCGGTTCGCTGGTACGAGCAGCGCAGCCCCGCTCCTGATTTGACCGCCAGCAGTACGCTGGTTGCTGGCGACGACAGGTAACCCAACCAACCGCGCGGTTGTTCAGCCTGCGGTGCGTCCACGAGCAGTCTGATGCGCCAGCCGACCTCGACGGCGAGTGCGGTGGTTCATCGCAAATATTCGGCCTCGCGGTGACTCCAACCGGGGAGCTAGTGCACCGTCAGATGAATACGTTGACGGTTGGCCTTGGCCAAGATCTCGTCGGCTGACTTGACCCAGACAAAGGGTTTTTTGGTCTCGTTCCAGGCGGCGATAAATCGCTGGATAGCGTCGGTGAGGGAGCTGACACTACGGAACACGCCGCGGCGGATGGCCTTGCGACTGAGAATCGAGAACCAGGTCTCGACCTGGTTCATCCAGCTCGCACTGGTAGGGGTGAAGTGAAGGTGGAAGCGGGGATGCTTCGCCAGCCAGGCCTTGACGTTGGGGTGTTTGTGGGTGGAGGCGTTGTCGAGGATCAGGTGCAGTTGGACCCGCGGATATTCGTGGTTCAAGAGCTTCAGGAAATCCAGGAATTCTTGGTTGCGATGGCGGTCGTAGCAGACCCCTGTGACCTCCCCGGTCGCTATGTCCAGAGCGGCGAAGAGAGTGGTGGTGCCATGGCGCTTGTAGTCGTGGGTTCGGCGCTCGACCTGGTGAGGCTTCATCGGCAGCAGGGGCTGGGTTCGGTCCAGAGCCTGGAGCTGGCTCTTCTCATCAATCGAGAGGACGACGGCCTTCTCGGGAGGTGCGAGGTACATGCCGACGACATCGCGGACCTTCTCGTTCAGGAGCGGGTCGTTGCTGTACTTGAAGCCTCGGACGAGATGGGGCTGGACGCCATACTCGCGCCAGATTCGGTGGATCGTGTCCCGGCTCACGCCCAGGTGGTCGGCCAGTGTGCGGGTGCTCCAGTGGGTCATCCCGGCAGGTGGTTCGCGCAGCGTGGTGGCGAGGACTTTCTCGACAAAATCCTGCCCGTAGGTCGGCTTTGGTCCGCGACCGGAAGCCTCTTCGAGACCGGCGATGCCGGCCTCGTGGAAGCGGCTCCGCCATTTGAGCACGCTCGGCTTGGAAGTCCCCAGCCGCTCAGCGATGGTCTCGTTGGCGACGCCGTCGGCAGCCATCAGAACGATCTTGGCCCGCAATACCTGACGCTGCGGCAAAGCACGACTGCCAGCCCAGATCTCAAGGACCGGTCGCTGTTGTGGAGAAACGTTGAGAGGAGCAGCTGCCAGTGACATATCTGCATCATCCCAGGCAATCCCAATACCGTCAAGCTATTTGTCTGACGGAACACTAGCATGAGAGAAAGCGTGAAGCCTCTCGCAGAGTCACTCTAACCGGTCCTGACACGAGGGTCTAGAACTGAGTAGGAGAGATCGACCAACAGGTTGACAACCGAGTACATCAGCCCCACGACGAGGGTGACTCCCATCACAACATTGAGGTCGGAATTAATGGCTCCCTGCCAAGCGTAGCGACCAATGCCCGGCCAGCCGAAGATCGTTTCCGTCACCACCGCGCCTCCGAGTAGATAGCCGAATCGCAGGCCCATCACAGTCACGATTGAGATCGCCGCGTTGGGTAGCGCGTGGCGGATTAATAGTCGCGTCTGGCCAGCCCCCTTCGCCCTTGCTGTCCGAATATAGTCGTGCCGCAGCACCTCGAGGAAGCTCGACCGAGTGATCCTCGCCATTTCCGCGAGGGTTAAATTGCTTAAGGCCAATGCCGGCAGCACCAAGTGCAACAAGGAGCTTCTGAAGTTGCCCAAGTCGAGATTGAGTAGGCTGTCGATCGTGTAGAAGCCAGTCACGGGGTCTGGGGGCAACAGGTTGCCGTCTATTCGGCCGCCGTAAGGAAACCACCCCAGCTCGCGATAGAAAACCACAAGGAGCAAGAGCCCGAGAACGAAGACCGGGATAGAAAGCTGGGCCAGAGGCACTGAACTGACGAGTACATCGACCCACGTACCCCGTCGGAGGGCTCCGATCGTTCCCAAGATCCCACCGACAACCAGCGAAAACATGAGACTCAGAATCGTGAGCTCAAGCGTGGCAGGCACCGAACTTTTCAGGTCTGCACCGACTGAACGGCGAGTGAAGACTGAGTCTCCAAGATCGCCATGCAGCAAATTACGCACGTAGATTGCGTAGCGCACCGGAACCGACTGATCCAACCCGGTCTCCCGCCGGTACTGGTCCACCATGGAAGGAGTGGCGTCAAACCCGAGAGCGGCTCGCGCGGGATCGGTTGGGACCAGGTTGCTCACCCCGAATGTAAGGACTGAGAGTCCCCACAGTACGACTAGGACGAGCAGTAGCCGACGGAAAAGGAATCCGATCAAGAATTTTCTTCTAGGCGAGTCGGCCCCATCACGGGCGCGTCAACTCATTCGGATGTCATAGAAGTTCACAGTCGCCGACCACATCAAGAGATCAAAATAGAACCCGCTGATGTTCTTTCTTGTGTATACGTAGCCCCGCACCGCTTCGATCATGATGGCTCCTGCATCCTTCGCCACCTGATCCGCGACCTTCTTGTAAAGCGGTAGTGCCTCGGCATCCGTCAGTTTTTCGGCTGCGTCCGAGAGCCACGTGTCGACCTCCGAATTCGAGTAAAACATGAAGTTTCGGCCGTAGGTCCAAGCCTTCGAATTGAAGTGCCAGTCGAGCCAGTTATGCAGATCGAAGAACTTGGCCGGAGTGAATATGGTAATCATGTCCATCGCGCTTGCGGGATTCTTGGTCTTTCCGAAGTCGGCGATGCGTTCGAACATGCGCGCCGCAACGACGGACTGAATTCCCATCTGGATGTTAAGCTTGGCCAGTTCCTGCTGCAGGAGCTCGGCCATGGCCTGTTTATGGGTGTCGCCGGTGATGAACCAATGGGTTATTTTGAAGCCGTTGGAGTAGCCGGCTTGCGCGAGCAGGGACTTAGCCTCCTCGATGCTGTAGGGATATGTGATCGGCTTGTATTCCTTGCCGAGCAGCTCCTTGGGAGCCGGCGCAAGCTGCTCAGCCACGCTGCCACCGTTCTGAGTTCTCCACGCGGCCCGGTTCCAAGCGTGCTGGATGGCCTGGCGCACTCGAAGATCATCTAGCGGCTTAACCTGCGTGTTCATCATCATGTAGTTGGGTGCCAGGTAGTCCTTTGTGTAGACGTTGAGATCCTTGCTGTTCTTGAGTGTGTTGTAGTCGTCCGTGTTCTTGAGCGGCGCGAGGTCAAGGTCGCCACGCTCCAGCATCAGCCGCACCACGCTCTGGTCGAGCTGAACCAGATACTGGACCTCGGTGGCCTGCCCATCATGCCAGCCGCGCCAATAGTCGTCGAAGCGCGTGTAGGTCTGCATCTGACCGGGGATCACGGAGGTCAGCTTGTATGGTCCGGTCCCCGCACTATGGGTCTGCAGCCATTTCTGCCCAAGGTCTCCGCCCTGATCCTGAGCCTTGATGGCGGTCGGACTGACCATCATGATCAACACGAGGGCCTTAAAGGCGATCCGAGGCCGCGCTGGTATGTGAAGCTTCACTGTCAGCTTGTCCACAACCTCAACGGTTACCCCTTTCATGTATTGAGCGGGGCCCTTGTTGATCGTCTGCAAGCGCTCTATCGAAAACCTCACCGCCTCAGCATCGAAAACCGAGCCGTCGTGGAATTTGACGTTGGGTCGGAGGTTTAGGGTGATAGTCTTGCCGTCAGGGCTGATGTCCCACTTCTGAGCCAGCCGGCCAATGACGTTGGTGGTGTCACGGTCGACAGCGAACAACCCTTCGTACACGTTGTTAACGAGGACCCCAATATCCTGGGTGCTGATTTTGGCCGGGTCGAAGTTGGTCACCTCCTCGATCTGGGCGATTCGCAGGGTGCCGCCGGCCTTGTGGGCGGCGCTGCCTCCTGTGCGCGGCGAGCAAGCGGCCAGAAACACACCGGGCCCGACCAGCCCAGCGCCGACCAGTAGGCCGCCATTCTTCAGGAGTTCCCGCCGGGTGGGCTGGATGCTGGCGAGGGGACGGCCGGCATCGGACCCTGCATTGTCGTCTTTCGTATCCGCGCTCATTTCGGCAACTCCTCTCCGAACAAGAATCAGACCGACGCCCCTCACCCAGCCTATTGTTAACAGATAACACCAGGGGGCGTCAAGGGCCTATTCACGATGCCGTAGCCTTGACCCAAGAGATCTGATATGGTAACTGTCAACAGTATGCACCTGGACCTAGCATCCGACGAGGTAGCGCTGGATCCCATCCGCTTCGAGGTGATCCGTAACGCGCTTACCGCAGTCGCGGACGAAATGGCACTCGCGCTGCAGCGCACCGCCTACTCGACCAACATCAAAACCCGCCTTGACTTTTCTTGCGCCATATTCGATGCCGAGGCTCAATTGGTTGCGCAATCCTTTGGTCAGCCCAATCACCTTGGGTCGCTGACCCATTTCGTTCCCCTGATTCTGGAGCGTTTCGGGCCGGACAGAATAAGGTCGGGCGATGGGATTGTCTGCAACGATGGACATCGTGGGGGTGTGCATCTAAACGACGTTTGTTTGCTGGCACCCGTCTTTGTCGGCGGCCGCGTGGCGGGCTACGTCGCCACGTTGGCGCACCATCTTGATGTCGGTGGCGGCACTGCCGGCAGCATTGGTATCTCGCGCGAGATCTATCAGGAGGGGTTGATAATCCCACCAACTCGGCTCCTTATTGATGGCCGTATCGATGAGAGCGTCCTTCAGTTCATTCTCGCGAATGTTCGCGCTCCCAAGGAGACGGGTGGCGACTTTCGGGCGCAGGTGGCGGGCGTAATGATTGGGATTCGGGGTATTGAGCGAATCATCACCAAACACGGCATCGACACCTTTGCCATGACGATCAAGGAGCTCCTCGACTATACCGAGCGGCGCGCCATCGCCGAGCTTGCAAACATCCCTAAGGGGGTATATGAGGCCGAGGGCTTCATGGACTCCGATGGAATCACGGACGATCCGATTAGGATCGCGACGAAGATAACAGTGTCCGATCGAAAAGTTGTGTTCGACCTCAGCGGTTCAGATCCGCAAAGAGCGGGATCGCTCAACGCCACTTATGCGATGACGCTCTCCAATTGCGCATACCCCCTGCGCGTCCTAATGGACCCCGATCTTCCGACCAATGCGGGCTTCTATCGCGTCATCGAGATAATCGCCCCTCTTGGTTCCGTTGTCAACGCGCGACCGCCCGCGGCAATTGCGTCGGGCTGGGAGGCCGCCTTCCGAGTCTGCGAAGTCAATATTCGGGCATTTGCTAATGTCATGCCCGAGCGCTTGACGGCGGGCTCGAAGGGCTGCCTCTGCAATATCGCGTTCGGGGGCATTAACCCTCGGAATGGTGAGTATTTCGTCTTTTACGAAGCGATGGCCGGAGGTTACGGAGCGCGGGCAACGAAGGACGGCATGGATGCTATCCAGCCTCACGTACAGAACACCGAGAACTCTCCTGCTGAGGAAACTGAAGCCAACTATCCCGTACAGATCTTGCGCTACAGCCTGATTTCTGATTCCGAGGGTGCAGGTCGCCAGCGGGGCGGCGTCGGCTTGCGCCGCGATTACGCTTTCGAAGGCGAGGTGGCCTTCAATGTGTTCGCCGACAAGGCCAAATTTGCTCCAGAAGGCTTGGTCGGCGGACAGTCGGCGCGACCGGCCAAGTATGTCAGGAACCCCGAGTCCCGACCGGAGGACTACCCTTCAAAACTGTCGATCAGGTTGAGCCCGGGCGAGGTGTTCAGCGTGCAGATGGGTGGTGGCGGAGGCTACGGTTCGCCTCTCGAGAGGGACCCTGGAAGGGTTTTACGAGACGTTCTCGATGGCAAGGTCTCGAGGAATAGGGCCCGCGACACCTATGGCGTTGTCTTCACAGAGAGAGGTGATGATGTGGACGCCGACGGAACTCGCACCGCCCGGGACGATCTGCATCGCAAGCCACTTGAACTGTCAAGATGACTGGCAGGTATCGCCTTGGCATCGACATCGGAGGAACGTTCACCGATGGTGTCTGTATAGACGAGACGACTGGCGCGATCAGCATCGATAAGGTCTCGACAACCCCGCAGGACCCATCTGTCGCCTTTCTGAAGGTTGTCCAGCGAATGATGGAGCGTGCACAGGTTGGTCCAGGCGATATCAGTTACATGATCCACGCAACAACTGCGGCCACAAACGCCGTTCTCCAGCGGAGTGGAGCTCGCGCGGCCCTGCTCGTCTCCGAGGGATTCCGCGATGTCCTTGAGATCGCCCGTCAGGTTCGCCACGAGCTATACAACCTTCAGACCGAGAAGCCACAGCCATTGATCCCGCGCGAGCTTTGCTTTGAGATTCCCGAGCGACTCAATTACCGGGGAGATGTGACGAAGACCCTAGACGAGGATGCGGTACGCGCAGCGGCCATGCTCCTGCGCAAGAAGGGGATAGACTCGATTGCGGTCTGCTTCCTGCACTCTTACAAGAACCCGCATCATGAGCTGCGAACCGCGCAACTGATTGGGGAAGTTCATCCTAGCGCGGTGGTCTCGGTTTCCAGCTCGATCGCCCCTGAGATCCGTGAATACTGGCGTGCCAGCACCACTGTGATCAATGCCTATATTAAGCCGATCGTTACGAAATACCTGGAAGCCGTGGAGCAAAAGTTGACGTATGCGGGCATAACAGCGGAACTGCACTTGATGCAATCAAACGGAGGGATCATGACGTCTAGGGTTGCTAGGGAGCAGCCCGTGTTGATTGTCGAATCAGGCCCTGCCGCTGGCGTGGCCGCTGCGGCGTATTTTGCAGGCCTACTGGCAAGGCCCAATGCAGTCTCTTTCGATATGGGCGGCACGACCGCAAAAATGGGGCTCATCCTGGACGGACGTCCACGCGTGATCTCTGAGTTCGAGGTTGGAGGTAAGGCGGGGTCCGGCGCGATGATTAAGGGTAGCGGCCACCCGATCTTGGGTTCCGTTCTCGACCTCGTCGAAGTTGGGGCTGGTGGCGGCAGTGCCGCTTGGATCGATTCCGGCGGTATCCTGCGGGTCGGCCCTCAGAGTGCCGGTGCTGATCCGGGGCCTGCCTGTTACGCCAACGGCGGCAAGATCGCGACGATTACCGATGCCAACTTACTGCTAGGTAGGCTCAACCCCGACTACTTCCTCGGCGGCGAGATTCGGTTGGACGTTGAGGCTGCCCGGTCGGCGATTGCTGAGACTTGTGCCGCCCCCCTGCAAATTGACGCAGTCGAGGCTGCGATGGGCATTATCGATATCGCGAATGCGACCATGGTGCAAGCGATGCGTCTTGTGTCGGTAGGTCGCGGATACGACCCGCGGGACTTCATTCTGGTCGCGACCGGGGGCGCAGGACCCCTACATGCCAACATCCTGGCCTCGGAGTTGGGAATGCCGTCGGTTATCGTCCCACCGAGCCCAGGGGTGGCGTCCGCGCTGGGCATGCTTGTCAGCGACCTCAGACATGACTACCGCATGACGCACCAGCAACCGTTAGCGGATGCGGACCTGGACTCCATCAACCGCATTCATAACGATTTCGAATCGAGTGCCCGAGGCCTACTTGCCAGCGAAGGTCTTCCCGATGCAGCTATTGAAATCGAACGGTACCTGGATATTCGCTATGTGGGGCAATCGTGGAAGATCCGGATCCCAACTGCAGCAAGGGCGCTCGATGGGCCCCGTCTCACGGAGCTCAAGATAGCCTTTGATGCGGAACACGAAACGACCTATGGCTATTCGGTTCCAAGCGAGCCGGCGGAGATTGTGAACGTCGGACTCTCCGCCGTCGGCCATATACCCAAAGCCCGGCTGAAGGAAGTGCCGGCGGGCAATGCGTCGTCAACGGCGGCAGTAAAGGCCACCCGGCCGGTCTATTTCGCTGAGTCCGAGGGCTTTGTGGACACGCAGGTATTTGATCGATATCTGCTGAAGATGGGCAATCGGATTCAGGGGCCAGCTGTGGTCGAAGAGATTGATTCCACCGTACTTGTCCACCCTGGGTTTGAGGCAGAGGTAGCCGAGTTCGGGCTTCTCATCATTCGGCAAGACACGTAGTGACGAAATCTCTCAACTCTGAGCACGACGTAATTGACCTGCGCACCGATGTCATAACTAGACCCACAGACGAGATGTGGGAGGCCATGCGGCGGGCAGACATCGGCTGGACCTACTTCAACGAAGACCGGTCGGTACAAAAGTTGCAGGAGTTGGTTGCCAAGTTGTTAGGCAAGGAGGCAGCAGTCCTTGTTCCAACCGCCGGCGCGGCAAATCTGGCCGCCCTAATGACGCTCGCGGAACGGGGCACGCAGGCAGTTCTCGAAGCGAGTTCTCACATTGTTACCTCCGAGGGCTGGAGTATTGCCTATGTTGCGAATCTGTTTCCTGCGACATTTGAAGCAGCCATTGGGTCTAGTTACCCAGAACGTATCCATGCCTTGATCGATCGTCACCGCCGGCTGGGTCTACCGAGGACATCAATCGTGTGCCTTGAGAACACTCATACACGGTGGGGCGGGACCGTCCTGACGCCCGAATGCACACGGACGATCTGTGACATGAGCCATCGAAACGGTGCTAGCGTGCACCTAGATGGAGCTCGCCTCCTCAACGCGGCTGCAGCTTTGGGACTGCCAGCAGCAGCCTTTACGGAAGACGTGGACAGCGTAGTCTTGAGTTTAAACAAGGGCCTAGGCGCACCCTACGGTGCGCTATTAGCGGGCTCGCGACAAGTAGTTGCTCAGGTGCGCGAAAACCTGCAGCGTATCGGCGCTGCAAGCGTTCATAAGGCGGGTATCCTGGCGGCGGCGGGCATTGTCGCTATCGAGAATATGGGTGACCAAATCGCCAAGGACAACGCTCAAGCCGCAAGTCTGGGTCGGCAGCTTGCTCGCATTCCCGGACTTCACCTGGATACCAATCCGGTGGAGACCAATATTGTCCTGATAGATGTGTCAGACCTCGGCTGCAAAGCGGACCGATTCGTGGCCGACTTGCGCACCAGAGGTGTGCTTGTTCTCGAGCGCACGGAGACTCAGGTCCGACTGGTTACGCACAGGATGGTTGGTGATGCGGAGATTGCCCGAGCAGTCGTCGCTGTGGGTGAGGTAGTCGAATCGGTGCACCTCGGTAGCCATGTCGCCACTTCTTGATGATGCCTCCCGATGACCCTCGCGCCGTGCGCGACTCGTACCGGACACTAAGGGAACTGGCTCAGGACGCAATTAGGCGCGACATTCTGATGGGCCGCCTACGTCCTGGTGAGAGGTTAAACGAGTCTCAGCTCGCCCAGCGGTACGGAATAAGTCGGGGCCCGATACGCGAGGCCCTGCGAACCCTTGAGGGCGAGGGTCTGCTGCGCAATCTGTCCAATCGAGGCGCAGTGGTCAGTGTGCTATCGCAATCCGAGGTTGAGGAGATCTTTGAGATGCGTTTCGCGTTAGAGCGTTTGGCGGCGTTTCACGGCGCGCACCGAATAGGCTTGATCGCCCTCAGTCATATGTCCCGCCTGATGGAGCGCATGTCGGCCAGCATCCATGATCCAGACAAGTACCTCGGTCTCAACAACGAATTCCACTTGACGCTATACGCAGCGTCCGAGAGACCGCGCCTCCACGCTGTAGTCGTCGAGATGATGAACTCCTTGGTGCCCTACTTGCGAATGCAAGTCAGCCTGCCTCACGACTTAATGAATACTCACAGCGGGCACTCACTCATCCTCGAAGCGGCGACTCGACATGATGCCGACACGTGCGCCGAACTAACCGAGAGTCATCTTCGGGCCGGCGCCGCAATAATTTTGAGGATGCTGGCCAACGACTCAGTCATCGCCCAGAGCCTGGCGTCTCCGGCGTCAGCTTCGCCGATCTGAATTGGCTCCAATATCAGCAACTAACTTAAGGCATGAGGCTTCCGTGAGCCTGCGGGATACCGAGGCAGGCGAGAACATTGTCTTTCGGACCTGTGCCGTCAAGCACGCGGCGTCATCTCATCAAGCCGCCCGCTCGTACTCATGGATCAGCCCGCCG